>JACCDM011687107.1_pt1 | contig 11936 bp, 9 predicted proteins | sample 7445851 | NCBI WGS metagenome assembly JACCDM01 (sample SAMN15323438, study PRJNA562643) | freshwater metagenome | isolation source: river surface water | place: USA:Blue River Watershed | collected 2017-08-16
TATTTAAATAAACGAACGAGCAAGCATTAGGTTTTTAAATGATTTTTACCTCAAATTATTTAATGGAGGTCAAATGGGTTATTTTTACCTCAAATTATTTAATAGATATAAAATGGGTTATTTTTACCTCAAATTATTTAATAGATATAAAATGGGTTATTTTTACCTCAAATTATTTAATAGATATAAAATTGGTTATTTTTACCTCAAAATAATAATTTAACCTATTATTAAATAATTTGAGGTAAAAATCATTTAAAAATTGACAAATTATAATAACTATTCAAAAAATGCCTTTACAATATATATATCATTTAAGTGATTTACATATACGAAACGGTGATAAAATTTATTGCAGATATGAAGAATATAAATCTGTATTTGAAAATACCATTACATCATTAAAAACAAATATAGATAAAAATAATTTAGAATTTGATGATTATATTATAATCATTACAGGTGATATATTTCATAATAAAAATAATATTGGAAATTATGGTTTGTTACTATATAAAACTTTTATTCAAGAATTATTAAAATTTAGTAGAGTATATATTTTTCCAGGCAATCATGATCTGATTCAAAGTGATATAAATCAACCATCATTAGTTTATTCTTCAACTTTTGATTTAACAAATTTAACTATTTTAAATGAAACAACATCATTTAAAATAGATGATATTGGTTTTTCTTATGTTAGTGTTGAAAATACATTAGATAATTATAAAAATTCAGGTAGATTTCAAGAATTACCACCTTTTCCAGATATTAAAGAAACAGTTAAATATAAAATTGCTTTATTTCATGGTTCATTTGCATTTGCTAAATTATATAATGGTGATGATATTAAAACAGAAACAAATCCTTATCCATTAGAATGGATAAAAGATTTTGATTATGTTTTACTTGGTGATATTCATAAAAGACAAATATTTAATTATAAACAAAAAACTATTTGTGGTTATTCAGGAAGTTTAATTCAACAAAACTTTGGAGAAGATATTATAGATCATGGTTATTTATTATGGAATTTACAAACAAAAAAAATAAAAGAAATTAATGTTAAAAATAATATTGGTTATATTAATATTAAAGAAAATGATAAAGGTGATATATTAATTCGCAAAAATGGCAAATATGAATGTTTATTGGAACAAGAAATAAAAGACAATATTGATTATTTTCCAAAACTAATAGAAATTAAAACTTTTTCCAAAATTAATTTTGAAAATTTAAATAATTTATTAAAAAGTTATGATATTAATTTTACTATTATTTCTAATTTAAATGAACGATGTTTAAATTTAGATATTACAAACGATTATAATATTGATAATATTTTAAATGATAAAGATGAGATTGATAACATTATTGATAATAATTATATTCTTTCTTATTTTAGCAAAATGTTATCAATTGATAAACAAAATAAATTAACTAATATAATTAAAAATAAAGAATTGTTATTATTTGATGTAAATAAATATCCAGATGATTTAACTGATGAATGTATTAGACGCAATAAAGACATAATGTTATCTATTACTAATTGTGTTAAAACTGATGATATTAAAGAACTAAAACAACCATTTACAATTAAATATTTAGAATGGGAAGGTTTATTATGTTATGAAAATAAAAATTGGGTAAATATGGAAGATTTAGATGCAAAAACATTTATGATTAAAGGTAAAAATGGAACAGGTAAAACTGCTATTTATAATATATTATTAATAGCAATTTGGGGTAAAATAAATAAGGAATCAAAAACATTAACAAGTATTATTAATTGTAAAAAAACAAGTGGTTATACAATTGTTGATATTGAAATAAATAATGTAATGTATAGAATTAAAAGAGATTATGTTATAAAAGATAAAAAAGAGGTTTTAAATCATATTAATTTATATAAATATATAAATCATAAAGAATTAGTTTTAGAAGGAAAACAAAATGACAAAATAGAATTATTATTTGGTAATATTACAAGTTTCTTATCTTCTTCTATGATTACACAAAAAGTTGATAATGATATTCTTAAATTTGATGTTAAAAAAACTTTAGAAATTATTGATAAAGCATTTAATATTGATTATATTTATAATTTATATAATTTATTTAAAATATCTATTAATAAATATAAAGACTTTAAACGTTTAGTTGAAAGTAAAAAACAAGTATATGAAAAATTAGTTTCTAATTGTAAAATTGAAATCATTGATGATATTGAAATGCAAAAACTAAATGATGAATTAATATTAAAGATAAAAGAAAGAGATGAAATATTATTATTATTTGATGACATTAAAATTGATATTAAAAATCCTAAAAATTTAATTATTTTAGAAACAGATTATTTAAGTTTAATTAATCTTTTAGATAAATCAAAAATAATAGATAATTGTGATGAATTAGATGTTTTAAAACAAAGATATAATGAATTAAAATTTATATTAAAAGATGAAAATGATTTATTCATTTTAAAAAATGCTTATACTACTGATATTGAAAATTATTTTAAAATAAATAAACAAATTATTATAAAACCTTGTGAATTATCAATATTAGAAAATGAAAAGAAACAGTTAAATAAATATTTTGATATATATAATAAAAATAAAGATGATGTTAATTTAATTATTTTAATTGAATCATTAAATTTATTAAAAGATAAAGAATTAGCAATATTAGAAGAAAAAAGTAAAGAGTTAATTGATAATAAACCAAATAAAATAATTAAAAGTTCTATTAACAAAGATGATCTATTAAAAGAAATAAATAATATTTATACTAATATTGATATTTTTAATGAATTTATATTAACATTAAATACTTCAAGAAGTTCAAATAAAATTAAAAGTTCTTTAAATTATAATGACTATAAATTATTATTAAAAGAAAAAATAAAATTAGAAAACATAATTGATATTAATAAACTAAAATTAGAAAAATTAGAATCAGACTTTAATAATATATTTAAGAAACAACAAAATACTATTCTTAAAAATAAACCCTTAAATCAATTAAAAGACACAAAATTAAAAACATCAACATTAATTAATAAAGAAATAAAATTAATTAAAATTAATGACATATTAAAACAAATTGAAAATGATGAAGATATTATTAAAACACAAACTATTATTTTAAATAATATAAATGATTTAGAAAAACAATTAGATATATATAAAAATGAATTATTATCATTAACTACAAATGAAGAATATGAATATAACCCAAAATGTAAATATTGTTGTAAAAGACCATGGGTTTGTAGAATAAAAGAACTTGGAATAAATATAAATAAAATAAATGAAGAATTAATAAATTTAAAATCACTATTAACTATTACAGATTTAAATAAATTAATAGAAACTAATGAAAAAAATAAATTAATTAAAAATTATTATGATCTATTAAATGATTGGTTTGATTATTATAAATCAAAAGAACAATATGATAAAATAACCAAAGAATTAAATAAAATTATAAGTGATAAAACAGAAACTAATAAACTTATTGAATTAACTAATCAAAAAATAAATAATATTAATATTGATATCGATCATTTCAATATATATTCTTATTCATTATATGAACAATTTATTAATATTGATAAATATGAAAAATATAAAATTTGGGAACATGAATATAATGATGTTATTATAAATATAAAAGAATTGAAAATTAAAATTAAAGATTTGGAAGATGAAATAGATTATAATAAAAATATTAAACCACGAATTAATAAATATTATGAATTAAATGATTTATATAATAAATGGTTAGAATATGATTATAATACTAAAATATTAAATACAAATGAATTATTTAAATTAAAAGATATATTAGATACAACAGATAAATATATTGATTATAATAATAACAATAATAATAAACCATTAATTAAGAAAAAATTAGAATTAAATGAACAACTTAAAATTAAAGATAGAGATATTAAAATTCTAAATGATAAAATAATAAAACTAACTACTATTAATAATTATAATAATGATAATAAAGATAATTATAATAAATTATTTGACATCATTATTGATTTAGATATAACTATTGATATGTTAGAAACAGTAATTGTAAATTTTCAAGCATTTAAAATTGAATTATATGATAAATTCATATTAAATAAATTAATAGATAAAACTAATAAAATCATTAAATCATTATGTCATAAAGATACAAAACCTTTTAAATTAGATTATATATTAGATGTATCAAAAGATTATATAAATATTAATTGGTTAATTAATAATGAAAATATATCATTACATTCAAATAAAGATGTTAAACAAATTATTTCTATATGTCAAGCATCTGGATTTCAACATTTCGTAATTTCTATGGCATTAAGAATTAGTTTATTTATGAATAAATATGATATTCAATGTAGTCAATTATTTATTGATGAAGGATTTGTGAATTTCGATAAATATAATTTATCTATTGTTCCTTCATTCCTTAAATCATTATTATCTTATTTTAAATCAGTCACTATTGTTTCACATATCGATTTAATTCAAGATAATGTAGATGAAATAATAGAAATAAATTATGATAAAAAATCATCTGTATCAAATATGCAATATGGAACTTATAAAAATACTATTATAAAAAGAACTCGCAAATAATTATAAATTATTAAATATAAAAAATGATTTTTATTATTAATTAAAAATAAAAAAAATATAATGCCAATGACAAGTGCTGAAAGAGGAAGAAAATATAGAGAAAAACAAAAATTATTAAATTTAGATGAATATAGAGAAAAAGAAAGACAAAGAAATAAATTAAATTATAAAAAACTTAAAAATGAATCAATTAATTATGAAAATGATGAAGAAATCAAACAATCAACATCTATAAATGATAATGATGATAATGATAATAATGATAATAATGATAATAATGATAATGATAATAATGATAATAATGATAATGATAATAATGATAATAATGATAATAATGATAATGATAATGAAAAACCTAAATATTTAATTGATTTAAATATAATGAAAATAGATGATTCTGGATTTATAATTTATAAACCATTAAAAAAAAGAATTAATATATTAAATAAATCTCAATTACAACCACAAACCATTAAATTATATTTTAATTCTTTCAAAAAGATTTATAAGAATTATAAACATGAAGATATGAGTGACAAATTTCAACAGGAATTAATGAAATTATTAGAAAATACTGATTGTGATATTGATTTTATAAAACATAATCTTAATTTTTTAAAAACAGACTTATATTCTTTTATTAAACCTTTAAATAAAAATGAATTACAAAATATATATTCTATATTTACAAGAATTAAGGGGTTTTCTACTATTATTAAACGTATATATCCTTATGTAATTGATAAACAAATTCAATATCAACAAACACGTGATAATAAAGAAATGGATATATTAGATAAATTTAAATATAATCGATTATCATTTAATAAAACTGATGTATTAAATATTTTAAATAATAATAATTCTTTAACAATACGTGATAAACTCATTTTTGCTTTATTTATGTTATTTCCTGTAAGACGACCTATCGATTATCTACGAATGTATTTAATTGATAAAGAACCATATAATGAAGAAAAAAAAGAAATATATAATCGAAATAATTATTATTATAATGGTATATTCTATTTCTATAGAACTAAAACAAAAGAAATTCAACGATTTAATGTTCCAATAGAATTAGATCAATTTATTATTGATTATATTCAACATAGAAATACTGGTGTTTTATTATTAAATAATGAAAATAAACAATATAATATATCAACCTTTAGAATTCATATTATGAAGGTTTTTAATAATATTTATGATATTTCATTTTCAGGTGTTGAATTAAGACATTATTATTCAACTTATATTAATTATTTAGTTAAAATTAAAAAATTGTCTAATGATGAACATAGAATTATTTGTAATATGATGAATCATAGTTATGAAGAAAATAAAAAATATGCTTATTTATTATCTGAATAACTATTTTTATTTTTAATTTAAAATCAAATCATTTAATAAGATAAATAATGAATCTTATTAAAGATATACAAATTAAAAATTTATTAAATGCTATTTTAGTAAATGAAAATATTCGTCCTGCTATGTTAGTTCAACCTATTGATTATAATGAATCTAAAGGAACTGATAAAATAACTTCCACTATTGTTAATGGTATTAAAAAATTATTTCCTAATTTATATTTAACTGATAATTATCAAAATTATCAAGGAACTATTATTTCTAAAAAAAAATTATCACATGATAATCAATTTATTTCTTTTGAAAATATGGGCAAAATATTAGGTTATCCTTGTTATAAAAATTTTGAAAATTTTAATAGAGATGGTCATTTATTTGCTTTAGAATTAATTGTTTTATATAATAATAATATTGAAATTGTATTATTTGCTAATGTTTGTGAAAATAATCAAACTTTAAATAAATTTAAATTTAATTTAATTGCACAAAAAGCATTTGATGTATTTACAAGTGGGAAATATAAAAATATTTTAAAAGGTATTAATATTAATAATGTTTATGTAAATCTTGAAAATATGATAACTACTCAATCTGTTATTGATAAATTAATAACAAATAAAAAAGTAACACAAGAAGAAAAAGAAAAAATTATTGAAATTTTATATAATTGTGGATTTAGTGATAATTTATGTGATTATGATTTTCAATATAATAATAAAATTCATAAAGGTATATTATTAGATATATTAATAAAAGAAAAATATGATATATTATCTCCTTTTTACCCTTTACAAACATTTCCAATACAACAAAAAGAAATTCAAACAATTACTATTCAATTAGAAAATGCTTTAATTGATATTTTAAATAAAACTAAAATTTAATTTTTAGTTTTTTACATAAAACTATTAAATAATTTCTTTAACATTTCTATATTATTTTTATATTTCTTTTTATATTCTTGTGTTTCACTATTTGAATATCCATCACTTGCCATTATTTGTAAATAATCATCCAACTCTTTTATCTTTTTATTTTTATTTTTATTATTCATATTTATATATTCTATCATCGTTTCTGATATTATTGACATCATCTTCGGATATATATGTTGGTCTAAAAAATTCTCCCATACATTTGATCCTACATGTATTTTTGAATATTTATTCCTAAAATTACTCTTTATTATCATCTGATTATTCTTATTCTCAAATAATCTCTCGCAATAATATTTAAATGCATCCATCTCATCTCTTGATGTCAATTTATATACAAAATCTTGTTTCATATGTTTTAAATCAAAATCTATTGTATCATTCTCCTTATCATATATTGTTAAATTTATATTATATGTATTATTATTGCAATTATTCTGTTTATTATTTATTATATTATTTGTCGTATTCTCATTTATTATTATCTCTTTTCCTATCTCTCTCTTTATTATCTCATTCTTCTCTTCTTCTTTCATTTCATTCATTCCATTTATTATTATCAATTCATTACTTACCCCTTTACATTTTTTTACATGATTACATTTTGAACTTCTATGTGAAAATATTTTATTACATTTTGGACATTCTAATGTATTTATTATTCCTTTGCATTTTTCTAAATGTTTTTTTAAATAATATTTTGATGACATTTTTTTATTACATTTTTTACATTCATTATCATTATTTATATTAACATTTTTACAATCTTTAATGACAAAATTACAATCTTTAATGACAGGATTATAATTTTTAATGACAGAATTATAATTTTTAATGACAGAATTATAATCTTCCATTTTATTATTATTGTTCTCTTTTTCATGTTTTGCCACCATATGTCTACATAAATTATATTTTTTTAATGTCTCATATTTACAATAATTACATTTATAGATTTCTCTTGACATTTTTATTATATCCTATTATTTTTTATCATCATTTTTCTTATATAAAAAATGAGCAAATGAGCAAAAATGAGCAGGTGTGTGTGTTTTTTTTAATTATTATTTTTTTTATTTTTTATTTTTTTTACAATTAAATTTTACAATTAATTTTCTTTTTCTTTTTTACTTTTTTTACTATTTCTTTTAATTAGATATATGGATAAACCTATTAAACTTTGTCCTTCTCATAAAATTATTAATCCTTTAACTAATCGATGTGTCCTTAAAACTGGTGCCATTGGTAAAAAATTAATTCTTGATTTATCATTAAATAAAAATAAAAATAAAAATAAAAAAGAACCTCGAATGCCTGTTAAAAAATCTCAATCGCCCGTTAAAGATCCTCAATCGCCCGTTAAAGATCATCAATCGCCCGTTAAAGATCATCAATCTCCCGTAAAAAATCCTCAATCTCCATTAAAAGATCCTATTGATAAATCTCACAATAAAAATAAATATTTTTTAAAAAGAAAAAAACTTAATGATGCCTTTAGAAAATTAATTCATCCCTCTATTCCTGATCTCGATTTCTCTGATAAAGAAATTGATTATATTAGTAATCCATTCGATTCCAAATGGAGAAATCAATGGTTATATAAAAATAAATCTATTCGTCATATTTGTGATGCTTATGCTTGTATTGGTGGTGATACCATTCAATTTATGGCAATTAAACCTAATGCACATATTGATGCTACACAAATTACTGATAATAATCCTCTCCTTATTCAACGTTTTAAACGTTTGAATAATAATATTCGTTTATGTTCTTTTCTTAATCCCTTTGTTCATATTCATCCCCTTTCCATTACCGATTTTATTTTAACTTCCCCTTCTTTTCAGTCTGTCGATTTCCTTTATTGTGATCCCCCTTGGACTGATATTCAGAATAATTGGTTTGACTCTTCTACTCTTATCTCTAATCTTAATCGTGATATCTTTTTACCTCTCATTTCTAAAAATTATAAACCTAAATTTATCTGTTTTAAAGTTCCCTTCCATTGGAATGATTTTAATTACGTTTTATCCCTTTTACCTTCCTATAAATATAACTCTTCCGGCAAATTTCATTTTAATGGTTATTGGATACATATCATTCAACGTAAATAAAAAAAAATGATTCTCTTTTCTTTTTTTCCCTTCTCAGTTTTATATGTCTTTTGATAAAACTTCTTTTAAAAGAAAAAAAATTAATGATGCCTTTAAAAAATTAATTCATCCCTCTATTCCTGATTTACTTTTCTCTGATAAAGAAATCTATTATATCAGTAATCCTTTCGACTCCAAATTTAGAAATAAATGGTTATCTTCTGTCTCTGATATTCATCATATTTGTGATGCTTATGCTTGTATCGGTGGCGATTCCATTCAATTTATGGCAATTAAACCTAATGCTATCATTGATATTATTCAAATTACCGATCCTTCTGATCCCATCCTTTCCTTACGTTTTCATTATCTTAATCTTAATATTTCCGCTTCTTCCTTCCTTAATCCTAATGTTCATATCTTCCCTTCCTCCATTTCTCACTTTATTTTAAATTCTACTTCCTTTCATTCCGTCGATTTCCTTTATTGTGATCCACCTTGGACTGATTCTAATGATATTTGGTTTGATTCTTCTACTCTTATCTCCAATCTTAATCTTGACATCTTTCAACATCTCATTTACAAAAATTATTCACCCTTATATATCTGTTTTAAAGTCCCTTTCCATTGGTCCGATTTTAAATCCGTCCTATCCTTCTTACCTTCCTATCTTTTTCATGCATCCTTTAAATTCCATTTTAATGGTTATTGGATACATATTATCAAATACAATAAACAACAAAAAATTCCATAATATTATAATCACGCATCCTTAACAACATTACTCAGCGATTCCGATTCCCCCATTTCTGAAGTCCTCATCTTAGCTAGCACAACTACCCATTTCTGAATCTTCGCACCTTGATCATTCTCAGCACTGTTATCTAGCATGTTCATAATGATTATCTCATTTTTTGTTCGGTAATTTTTCTTCTCTTAAATTATCTCATTTTTTATCCTTTTTATCTATTATTAATACATTTCTTTACAATAAACTACCCTAAACAACAAAAAATTCCATAATATTATAAACACGCATCCTTAACAACATTACTCAGCGATTCCGATTCCCCCATTTCTGAAGTCCTCATCTTAGCTAGCACGACTACCCATCTCTGAATCTTCGCACCTTGATCATTCTCAGCACTGTTATCTAGCACGTTCATAATGATTATCTCATTTTTTGTTCGGTAATTTTTCTTCTCTAAAATCATCTCATTTTTTATCCTTTTTATCTATTATTAATACATTTCTTTCTTCTTCCCTTTTTGTATTACTTTTTATCCTCTTTTTTTAAAAATTGATTTATTTCTTTTTATTTACTTTTACGCTTTTAGTGTAAAATGACTGATCATCTTCAATCCGCTCTTGTTGAATATCTTGAATCTCATTCCGATATGTCCATGAAAGACCTTCTCTCCGAAATTAAGTCTATCATCAAAGACGTTAAGGATGACAAAAAGAAATCCAAGAAATCCTCTCTCAAGTCCAGTGATCCCAAACCCTTGAACCCTTATCAATCCTTTGTTAAGGAACAGATGAAAATCTTCAAGGATAATGGCACCTCTCTTACTGGTAAGGAGTTGATGAGGGAAATCTCTGTTCTCTGGAAGCAGCAAAAAGATGGTCATGTCGTTGAGCATTTCGAATCTCCTCCTCAGTCTCCTCGTGATGAGTCTCCCAATGAGGTTCCCAAGGATCTTAAGTCCAAGGATGTTAAGTCCAAAGATGTTATGTCTAAGGATCTTAAATCCAAAGATGATAAGTCTAAGGACGGGTCTAAGGGCGGGTCTAAGGATGATAAGTCTAAGGACGGGTCTAAGGATGATAAGTCTAAGGGCGGGTCTAAGGGCGGGTTCTATGGTGCCGCAAAGAAGTAATCTTTAAAGGTTGTATATAAGGACATTAGCAGTGAAAAAGTTTTTGTTCTTTCATTATAAATAGAAACTTCTCTTTTTATTTATGAAAGCTTTTGTTAATAGTGCTAGAGAAAAATTTCAAAATTTGGCAACTACTACAGCAAGTAATATTAGTAATTTTAGTAATAGAGTAAGTAATAATTTGTTTACTAAACAAAACAGTATGGTGCAAAAAACAAAAATTGATGAATTAGTAGATATTTTAAAAGATATTTATGACAGTTTTACTCCCAAAATGTATAAAAGTAGTATTATGCCCATTATATTACATATGCAAGACGTTCTAAAAGTAAAAGACACTATTTTTAGTGTAATAATTAATAATAATAATAATGAAAAAAATATGTTGTCAACTGGTGATATTTTTTTTGATAATGACACATCTGTTGCAAATAAACTAATTAATCATATTAAAGAAGAACATTATAATGAATTTAAAAATAAAATCATTAATAATGTAAAATATAGAATTTTATTTATAATTTTATTTGATTTAATATACATATACAATGATTTTTTTGAAAATACACAACAATATACATTACCCAAAGAAGAAAAAACATATTTATCTACTCATCCAAATGCCACTATAAAAATATTAAATGAAAATATAACTTTTCAATTTTTTATTGACAATTATAATGAAATTTTTGTATCAATTGAATTATTAAATAATGAGTTTAATAATGATTATACTAATTTTATCAGAAGTCAAAATTATCAAAGTATGGTGATAAATAATATTCAAAAAATTCGTTCATATATAAGGAAAATTAAAGAACAACAACATAATGAATTAATAACACCAAAAGAAATATTATCAAGTGAAGGCACTAGTCTTGCTGGTGGATCTCATAATCTACGTCATTCTATTGATCTCATTATTCAATCATTTAAAAAACAACGTCCTTCTCTCAATATAAATCAGGATTTATTATATAATTGTATCCTTTCCTCAAGTAAGAA
>JACCDM010052716.1_pt1 | contig 11930 bp, 9 predicted proteins | sample 7445851 | NCBI WGS metagenome assembly JACCDM01 (sample SAMN15323438, study PRJNA562643) | freshwater metagenome | isolation source: river surface water | place: USA:Blue River Watershed | collected 2017-08-16
GGGCTTACCCTCGAGGATCCCGATTTCAAGATTTAGCCCTTTTGAGGGATACTTTCCCTCTGCAGCCTTGGCTGCCGCCAAATGATTGAGAAGAGGTTAGAACAGTGCCAGTACCAAAGCGAAAGATGTCGCGTTCAAAGACGCGTTCACGACGTAGCCAGTGGAAAACTACTGCAGCCGCTCCTTCAACTTGTGGTCAATGCCAGCAACCAAAGTTGCAGCACACCGCTTGCCCAACTTGCGGTACTTACAACCGTCGTCAGGTAGTAGAGGTCTGATCTGAGCTCCATGCTCAGTGAGCAGCTGGGAGTAACTCTCGATCCAGCTTTGCTTGAGTTGGCTTTTACTCACCGTTCATTTGCATATGAATCGGGGAGTAAAGAAACTAATGAACGTCTCGAATTTCTCGGTGATTCAGTTCTCGGATTAATTGTTACTGAAGAGCTGTACAAGCGATATCCAGATTTTGATGAAAGTCGTTTATCACCGTTGCGCTCTGGCGTTGTCAACATGCGTGCGCTCGCGGATATCGCTCGCGGATTGCAACTGGGTCAATACATTCGCCTCGGTAAAGGCGAAGAAGTTACCAATGGCCGCGACAAGAACTCCTTATTAGCCGATGCTCTCGAAGCCTTGATCGGTGCGATTTACTTACAGTTTGGTTTTGACCGTTGTACTGAAATTGTTCGAACATTAATTACGCCCACAATGGATTCAGCGGTTGCGCGCGGGGCTGGCCTTGATGGCAAGACCGCGCTGCAAGAGCTTGCAGCATCTTTAGGTAAGGGCGCTCCTGAATACGTCGTGAGCGAAGAAGGTCCAGATCACGATAAAAACTTCACCGCTGTAGCAATGTTGGCGGGTGTGGCCCTCAGCGAAGGAACTGGAAAGAGTAAGCGAGAGGCGGAACAGGTTGCCGCCCGCGCTGCATATGAAGCGCTAAAAACCGCCAACCCTCAAGGCTAAATTCGTCTAAATCACGCTCAATAGGCGATAGGTTTACCGCGTGTATTTGAAGAGTATGACGCTCAAGGGCTTTAAGTCCTTTGCTTCCGCGACCACTCTTCGTCTCGAGCCAGGTATCACCTGTGTGGTTGGCCCCAATGGTTCGGGAAAATCAAATGTTGTAGATGCCCTCACTTGGGTTATGGGTGAGCAAGGAGCTAAATCTCTTCGCGGCGGAAAGATGGAAGATGTCATCTTCGCCGGAACTAGTGGTCGTGCACCTCTCGGACGCGCAGAAGTTTCACTAACAATTGATAACTCAGATGGCGCTTTGCCAATTGATTACACCGAAGTATCTATTTCAAGAATCTTGTTCCGTAATGGACAAAGCGAGTACCAAATTAATGGTGAAGCTTCTCGTTTGTTAGACATTCAAGAACTTTTGAGCGACTCTGGAATCGGTCGTGAAATGCACGTCATCGTTGGTCAAGGTCAGCTCGATGCGATCTTGATGGCAACACCCGAAGAGCGTCGCGGATTTATTGAAGAAGCAGCTGGCGTGCTTAAGCATCGCAAGCGCAAAGAAAAAGCACTTCGTAAATTAGATTCGATGCAGGCAAACCTTGCACGTGTTCAAGATTTAACTGTTGAACTTCGCCGTCAGCTGCGACCACTTGGAAAGCAAGCAGAGGTTGCAAAGAAGGCTGCAACAATTCAAGCTGATCTTCGCGATGCAAAGCTACGGTTGTTGGCTGATGACTTTATTTCGATGTCTAAAACACTTGAACTTGAAGTTGCAGATGAAAATGCATTGCGTGATCGTCGTGCCTCGGTTGAAGGTGATTTAGAGACGGTTCGCCGTCGCGAAGAAGCGTTAGATGCTCAAGCAGCCTATGAAGGTCCGCTACTTGTCGCAGCTCAAGAAACTTTCTACAACCTAAACTCCTTGCGTGAAAAGTTCCGCGGCACGCAAAGCCTTGCTCAAGAGCGCTCTCGCTTTCTTAATGAAGAGGCGGAAGAGGCACGTACTTCAGGTCGCGATCCAGAAATCTTAGATGCAGAGGCGCAAGCGTTGCGTGTTGAGGAGTCACAACTTCGCGCAGATGTAGTTGCCGCACAACAAGCACTTGCTTCTGCAACCGCTGCGCTGGCTGTGGCCGAAACCGCACTCAAGAGCGATGAAGACACTATTGCCGCAGCGATGCGTGCAATTGCCGATGCTCGCGAAGGAACCGCTCGTCAAGAAGGTCACATCAAATCTCTTAAGGCCCGTCTTGAGGCAATTGCCGAGGAGATAGAGCGTTTAACAAAGGCTCGCGATGATGCTCAAGCGCGAGTAGATCTTGCCAAGCGCGAGTACTCATCGCATGAACTTGAAATTGCAAGCGCAGATTCAGGTGAGCTCGGTCTTGATTCTCAGTATGAAACCGCTAAGTCACTCTTGGAATCAGCCAAGACAAAGCAATCTGAACTGATCGATGCTGAGCGCGCTGCCGATCGTGAACGCAATGCGGTTGAATCAAAGTTAGAAGCGATGAAGCTAACCTCGCAAAACCGCGATGGAGCATCAGCCCTGCTTCGTGATTCTCGTGGAGTTTCGATTCTCGGAAGCATCGCTGGTCTTATTGAAATTGATAATGGTTGGGAGGCTGCAGCAGCAGCCGCCCTGGGCACTCTTGCTGATGCGGTTGTAGTGAAGGATCTTTCATCAGCGGTCACTGCATTAACAACGCTTCGCAATGAAAACTTAGGTCAGGCAGATGTTTTGGTTTACGAACCAGGACAAAGCGGGGGAGTATCAATTCCTGCTGGACTAAATCCTCTATCTGCTCACATCCGCTCCTCTTCAATCGGGGATCTGGTTTCATCTTTGCTTTCATCCACCGTGGTTGCTGAAAATGCAAATGCGGCTGAAGCTATTTTGCGAATGCACCCGACGGTTACAGTTGTAACGCGTGATGGCGATGTTGTCTCAAGTAATCGTGCGCGTGGTGGTTCTAAATCTTCTTCTTCGTTGATCGAGATCAAGGCTTTGATTGACGATCTGGAAACAAAGCTTCAAGAAATCACTCACAACTGCGATCGTTTAAAGTTTGAAATCTCGTCAGCTACCACTGAAGTTGCTTCACGTCAGGCAGATTATGACTCTGCGCTTTCTAAGCTCAACGAGTCAGATGCACGTATTGCTGCTTTGACCGAACAACTCGCTGTATCAGGTCAGAATATGAAATCAGCGATGGCAGAGGTTGAGCGCCTTAATACCTCAATCAATGAGGCAACAGCGGCAAAATCACGAGATGAAGGCGAAATTGCTATAGCTCAAACACAGCTTCAACAACGCGGCGAAGTTGCAGAGCCTGATCATTCGCACACCGAAGAGCTTCGCAACAAGGTTTCGGTTGCCAGAACTTCAGAGGTAGAAGCGCGCCTTGCGGTTCGAACAATTGAAGAGCGCGTTGATTCAGTTGCGGCTCGCGCATTGACATTAGAGCAGTCAGCGCAATCAGAGCGCGACGCTTCAGAGCGAGCAATTGTTCGTCGAAGTGCACGTGCACGGGCTGCAGTTATTTCTCAGGCGGTTGCTGAAGCTGCATACGAAGTTTTGATCCACATCGAACGCTCTATCGCAAAGGCGGCAACAGAACGCGGTCGTTTAGAGGAGTCTCGCGCTTCTCGTGATGGTGAAACTTTGACGGTTCGCACACGTGGTCGCGAACTTGCTTTGGAGCTTGAGCAATTAACTTCAAGTGTTCACAAGGATGAAATTGCTCGGGCAGAACAACGTTTGCGTATCGAAACTTTGGAAGCCAAGACTGTTGAAGAGTTCGGAATCGATACCGCAACTTTGGTCAATGAGTACGGTCCTGATAAGGATGTACCAACATTCCACGAAACCGAAGATGGCGAGATCATCTCAACTGAAATGGTTCCTTACCGCCGCGATCAACAGGAAAAGCGACTTGCATCTGCAGAACGTTCGTTGAACTTGCTTGGAAAGATCAATCCACTTGCACTCGAGGAGTACACATCTCTCGAGGAGCGTCTGAAGTTCCTAGCTGAGCAGTTAGAGGATTTGAAGAACACCAAGAAGGATCTGCTGGATATTGTTAAAGAGGTTGATGATCGCGTTCAGTCCATCTTCATGGAAGCTTACGAAGAAACTGCAAAGCACTTCGAAGATATCTTCTCTCGACTGTTCCCAGGTGGAGATGGTCGCTTGATCCTTACCGATCCGGACAATCCATTGACTACCGGTGTCGACGTTGAAGCCCGCCCACCAGGAAAGCGCGTTAAGCGTCTTTCACTACTTTCTGGTGGAGAAAAGTCTCTTACAGCTGTTGCTATGTTGGTCGCGATCTTTAAATCCCGCCCAAGTCCTTTCTATGTACTGGACGAAGTCGAGGCAGCTCTTGATGATGTGAACCTAGGTCGCTTGTTAGGTGTTCTAGAAGAGCTTCGTGAAAGCTCTCAGTTGATCATCATTACTCACCAAAAGCGCACCATGGAAATCGCGGATGCTTTGTACGGCGTAACAATGCGCGGTGATGGAGTTACGGAAGTTATTTCTCAGCGCTTGCGCGAATCAGACGCTAGCTAAGGTTTTCTTTAGATGGGTCTGTTTAGTAAATTCATTGCCAAGATAAAGGGCACTAATGATTTTTCTCCAGCCGATTGGTCCGAGCTAGAGCAAGAGCTATTGTCTTCAGATGTAGGTCCGCGACTTACGCAACAATTTCTTGAGTCGGCCAAGAAAATCAAAAGCGAAAATGCTGAACAAGCACTTGTTGAGATCATGATGCAAAATCTGTCGAAAGGCACTCGTGAGCCAATCATTGGTGAAGGAACAACAACGATTATGGTTGTCGGTGTTAATGGCACTGGAAAAACTACATCTGTCGCAAAATTGGCCGCATATTACAAAGGCCACGGCAAGAGCGTTGTCTTAGCTGCAGGAGATACCTTTCGCGCAGCAGCGGTAGATCAACTTAAGACTTGGGGTGACCGTATAGGAGTTGCAGTTATTTCAGGTAAAGAAAACGGAGATCCAGCTTCAGTTGCTTTTGATGGCGCAAAGAGTGCGCAAGATTCTAGAAGCGATATTTTCATAATTGACACTGCAGGACGGTTACACAACAAGAGCGATTTAATGGCAGAGCTTTCAAAGGTAAAGCGTGTTGTAGAGAAAGTGTCTGCAATCAACGAAGTCCTTTTAGTGATTGATGCAACCACAGGTCAAAATGGTTTACAGCAAGCGCGAATCTTTACTGAAAGTGTTGAAGTAACAGGCATCGTGCTGACCAAGCTAGATGGCAGTGCAAAGGGTGGAGTCGCTCTTGCGATCGAGGCAGAACTTGGAATACCCATTAAATGGATCGGCACAGGGGAGGCTGAAGCGGACTTCGCTCCCTTTGACGCTCACAGCTATATATCTGGCCTGCTGGCGTAACCCAGATGTAACACAAACCTTGGTTTTGTCACCAACCTGAAACCAAGGAATCCCTTCTTTGTAACTGCCTCAGTAGAAGGTTTAGCCATCTCAAAGGCGAGAAATTTCTCGACACAGTTTAGGTGGTTATTCATGGAAGAAGTCGTAATCAATTCAGGCGATACAGCTTGGATGCTAATAAGCACAGGTCTCGTTGTAGTTATGATTCCGGGACTCGCACTTTTCTACGGTGGCATGGTTCGCGTTAAGAGCGTTCTGAATATGATGATGATGTCATTTGGCGCATTGGCGATTGTTTTTGTTTTGTGGATCGCATTTGGTTTCTCTATGGTCTTTGGAGATTCAGTCGGAGGAAAAGGCTTAATTGGCGACATCGGTCAATTCACTTTTCTGAATGGTCTTGATAACTCTTCAGCATTAATTGGAACTATTCCTGCTGCGGTGTTCATTGCATTTCAAGGAATTTTCGCCGCGATCACGGTTGCATTGATTTCAGGTTCGATCGCTGATCGTGCAAAGTTCGGTGCATGGATGGTCTTTGCCGGTATCTGGGCAACCTTGGTCTACTTCCCGGTTGCACACTGGGTATTTGCTTTTGATAACTTTGTTGCAAAAACTGGTGGGTGGATTGCTAATGATCTTGGCGCACTTGACTTCGCCGGAGGAACTGCAGTTCATATCAACGCCGGTGCTGCTGGCTTGGCACTTGCATTAATTCTTGGAAAGCGTGTTGGCTTTGGAAAAGTTCCAATGCGACCACACAGCTTGCCATTGGTCATGCTAGGTGCAGCACTCTTGTGGTTTGGTTGGTTTGGCTTCAATGCAGGATCGGCAATCGCATCAAATGGAACTGCAGGTCTTGCCCTATTGAACACAATCGGGGCAACAACCGCCGCGGTTCTTTCTTGGCTATTGGTTGAAAAGATCCGTGATGGTCATGCAACCAGCCTGGGTGCAGCGTCGGGTGTAGTTGCTGGTCTTGTGGCGATTACTCCAGCATGTGCGGCAGTAAATGCAAGTGGTGCGCTCATTATCGGCGCAGTCGCTGGTGCTTTATGTGCGCTATCCGTCGGACTTAAGTTCAAGCTTGGATATGACGATTCACTAGATGTTGTCGCAGTTCACTTAGTAGGCGGCATCGTTGGAACAATCATGATCGGCTTCGTCGGAGTAGATGTAGGTCTATTCAATGGTGGAGGCAGCGAGCAACTTGTTAAGCAGGTAATTGGAGCAGGCGCAGTACTTGCATACTCATTTATCGCTACGTTGATCATCGGAAAGATTGTTGATTTAACAATTGGTTTCAGAATCACCCATGATCAAGAGATTGCAGGAATCGACCTCGCTATCCACGCAGAACGTGCATACGAGTTATCAGACAATGGCCAAGGCAGTGTCCTTGGATTTTCGAAGGGGGCATAACGATGAAACTCATTACAGCGATCTTGAAACCATTCAAGTTGGAGGATGTAAAGAATGCACTTCAGGGTGCAGGCATCACGGGAATGACCGTTTCCGAGGCCAGCGGCTTTGGTCGTCAAGGTGGTCATACCGAGGTCTACCGTGGAGCTGAGTACACCGTTGATCTCGTTCCTAAGGTTCGCCTTGAAGTACTTGTCGATGACAAGGATGCTGATTCAGTTGTTGATGTGATCGTTAAGGCAGCATCAACAGGTTCTATTGGTGATGGAAAGGTTTGGACCACACCGGTAGACCAAGTAATCCGAGTCAGAACGGGAGAGCGCGGCGTAGACGCGATCTAAACTAGCATCTATGAGTACCCGAGAAAGGCGAGAGCGATCGAACGAGAGCGATCGTTACTTGTCTCAATTATTCGACAAAGCTGCGAAAGCGACTGGTCTTGTAAATTCGGGTAAGGAGATTGCACTCGCCGCGGTTGGAGGTTACGGCCGCGGCGAGCTTTCTCCAGGTTCAGATTTAGATATTGTTTTCTTGCATTCGGGAAAGATTCCAACAGAAACGCTTAAATCATTTATCAATGAGGTTTTATACCCACTGTGGGACACGAAAAGTGTTGATCACTCAGTAAGAACAAGAAGCGAAACCCGAGATGCAGCTGCCAAAGATTTAAGGGTAGCTACAGGTTTATTAGATATTCGCTACATCGTAGGAAATTCAGATTTAGTCTCAAGTGTGCACAGTGACGCAATCGAGTTCTGGCGCAAGAACGCTAAAGAGAATCTTTCAAATCTGCAAAAGAGTTTGCAGGAGCGTCATGCGCGTGCTGGCGAGCTCGCATATTTACTTGAGCCAGACCTCAAAGAAGCACGCGGTGGTTTGCGTGACATTCAAGCCTTGAAGGCAATCTCAATATCGGGAACGGTTCCAGTTCCGCTTGAAAAGATCAGTTGGGCAGAAGGAACCCTTAATAATGTGCGTGAGTCTTTGCACACTGCTAGCGGTCGAGGAAAAGATCGATTACTTTTTCAAGAACAGGACAAAGTTGCTCAGCTTCTCGATTACGAAGATGCTGACGCGATGATGGGGGATGTCGCAAGAGCTGCTCGATCAGTTGATTATCTACTGAACTACACATGGCACGCTATTGAGCACCAAGGTAAAGATGGCTTAGGAAGATTCATCACCAAGAATCGAGTTGCAACTGTTGCGAAGAATGTAAGCGCTTCCAATCGTGAAATCATCATCGATCCAATCACATCTATAGATGAAGATCCTGTTGTTGGCTTACGTGCAGCAGCTACTGCGGCACAACTTGGTCTTCCGCTATCGCTCGATACATGTACTGATCTCTCTGTCAGGATGAAAAAGGGTGAAGGGAAATTAACTAATCCCTGGCCACGTGAAGCTCGCGAATTACTGATCTCCTTAATTGGTGCCGGTGAGGCCATGGTGGGTATTTTTGAATCTTTAGATCAAGAAGAGATTATCTTTGAATGGATTCCTGAATGGTTGAGTGTTCGATCCTTGCCCCAGCGCAATGCTTTACATCGCCACACAGTTGATCGCCATATGGTTGAAACCGCGGTGCATGCCGCCAAATTGACCCGCAAGGTTCAGCGACCAGACCTACTTCTTTTTGCTGCCTTATTTCATGACATTGGTAAGGGTGCCCGCGAAGATCATTCCGAACGTGGAGTTCGTTTGATTCAGCCGATTGCTGAAAGGATCGGTTTTGATTCTAAGGAGATTGAAATCCTGAAGAATTTGATTCTGCACCATTTGCTCTTGTCATCAACTGCTACTCGACGAGATTTAGATGACCCTGCGACTATTCAATCGATCATTTCAGTTATTCCCGATGTAAATACCCTAGAGCTCTTACACGCACTCAGTATTGCCGATGGTGAAGCTACCGGTAGTGCGGGTTGGAGCGATTGGAAAGCCACTCTCGTTAATGATCTTGTTCAAAGAGTAAAGCGCGTCATGGCTGGTGCCGAAGTTGCGCAGCAACCCGAGATCAGCGATCAGCAAAGAGCGATGGCGGAAAATGGACAGCTTCGCGTAAGCGTGGAAGAACATTCCAGTGGCTATGCGGTCGAAGTTATTTCTCCGGATAAGCCCGGACTCCTGTCGATTGTCGCTGGAGTCTTCAATATTTCCCGGCTCGATGTTAAGTCCGCACGAACTAAAACTCTTGGCAAATCTGCGGTCATGTACTGGATCGTTACCCCCGAACCGCATGCACCAGAAATTAGTGAAGCCAAACTTCACGATTTGATCGCCGCGGCCTTGATTGATTCGAAGGATGTAGAAGAAAAACTCATTGCCAGGGCCGCAGCATATGCATCGATTCCCACGATTCCTGTACCTGATCCCGAAGTTGAAATCTTTACAGATGCAGCCACTGATGCAACGGTGATTGAAGTGCGAAGCCATGACAGACCTGGACTACTCTTTAGAATCGGAGCTGCGATTACTCAGTCAAAGATTGATATTCGTTCAGCGATTGTGACAACCCTTGGTGCTGAAGCGATCGACACCTTGTATGTGACTGAATTATCTGGGGGGCCGCTCACTTCTGAGCGCGCAGCCGAGGTCGCTTCGCATCTTAAGCAGGCCTTGAAGTAGTCTTCCCTCCTTATGTTTGAGTCACTCACCTCGCGCTTTAGCGGAGCTTTTTCCTCCCTGCGCTCAAAGGGAAAGATCTCAACCTCAGACATTGAGGCTACATGCCAAGAGATTCGACAGGCATTACTTGAATCAGATGTGGCGCTTTCAGTAGTTGAAGATTTCATCGCCGATATTCGTCAAAAATCATTGGATGCTTTGCCAACCTTGCAATCTGGGACCAACCAAGCAAATGCAATCTTTGAAATTGTTAATGCAAGTTTGATTGAGATTCTTGGGGGACAGGCTCGCAGAGTTCGCTTTGCCAAGAATCCACCTACGGTGATCATGCTTGCAGGTTTGCAAGGTGCGGGTAAGACGACTTTGGCTGGAAAGCTTGCCAAGTTTTATGCCGAACAAGGTAATACTCCTTTATTGGTTGCTTCAGATCTTCAACGCCCTAACGCAGTTACACAGCTACAAGTTGTTGGTGCATCAGTTAACGTTCCGGTCTTTGCACCAGAACCTGGAAATGGCCAAGGCAATCCTGTAAAAGTTGCCAAAGACGGAATTGAGTTTGCAAAATCAAAGATGTACAACATGGTTATTGTCGATACTGCTGGTCGTTTGGGTGTTGATGAGGATTTGATGAAACAAGCATCAGATATCCGTGATGCAGTAAATCCAGATGAAATCTTGTTTGTTGTCGATGCAATGATCGGACAAGATGCGGTCAGAACGTCACAAGCCTTTCTAGATGGCGTTGGTTTTGATGGCGTTGTATTAACAAAGCTTGATGGTGACGCTCGTGGTGGTGCAGCGCTTTCAATCGCGTCAATGACGAAGCGGCCGATCATGTTTGCATCAACGGGCGAAAAATTACACGAGTTCGATATTTTCTATCCTGAACGAATGGCTTCTCGCATCTTGGGCCTAGGCGATGTGGCAACCCTTGCTGAACAAGCAAAGAAAGCTTTCGACACAGATACATCTGCAAAACTTGAAGCCAAGTTTGCTAGCGGCGAAGATTTCACGCTGGAAGATTTCTTAGAACAGTTGCAGGCGATGTCGAAGATGGGCAACATGTCCAAGCTTCTTGGCATGCTCCCTGGTGCAGGACAGATGAAGAAGCAGATTGAGAATTTTGATGAGGGCGAGATTGTGCGCACTAAGGCGATTGTTCAATCTATGACGCCAGCAGAGCGTCGCGAACCTAAGCTTCTCAATGGATCCCGTCGAGCACGCATCGCATTGGGGTCGGGTCGCAAGGTTTCAGATGTCAACAACTTGGTAGACAGATTTTCAGCTGCCCAGAAGATGATGAAGCAGGTCCGCAATGGCGGCATGCCAGCTGGAATGCCACCTGGCATGGGGATGCCCGCATTGCCTAAGGTCAACGCACCAGTGAATAAGAAGAAGAAGTCCAAATCTGGAAACCCTGCCAAGCGAGCGCAGGAAGAGGGGCAATAACCCTCGATTTCCCTCTTGAGGGCATAAATGGCAGAATTGGGCACCTGTTGTCGGGGCCCTCTACCCCCAGCAACATCCACAATTCGATAGTCATTTGAATTGATCGCGCACCCCGCTGCGGTTGATACGCATGGCACACATGTACAGGAGTACAACTTTCTTGGCTACAAAAATTCGTTTAATGCGCATGGGCAAAATCCGCACACCATTTTTCCGCGTTGTAGTTACAGACTCACGCAAGGCACGTAATGGTCTATCAATCGAAGAGATTGGTCGCTACGTACCAGGACAAGAGCCATCAATTATTGAGATCAACTCAGAGCGCGCTCTGTACTGGCTCGGCGTTGGTGCACAACCATCTGAAGCTGTAGAGGCTTTGCTGAAGGTGACTGGCGATTGGCAGAAGTTCAAGGGTCTACCTGGAACAGAAGGAACACTTAAGGTTGCAGCTGTTAAGCCAGGAAAGATTGTTGCTTACGAAGCAGCGATGAAGGCTGCCGCTGCAGAACCTGCAGAAGGCGCAACAACATTAAAGAAGAAGGCGCAGGAGAAGCTTGCAGCTAAGGCGAATCCAGTAGCAGAGGTTGTTGAGCAAGCTCCAGCGGCTGATGCGGTTGTTGAAGAGACAGTAGAAGCTGTTGTAGAAACTCCTGCTGAAGCGGTTGTAGAAACTCCTGCTGAAACTCCAACTGAAGAAGCGGCTGCAGAGTAACAATGATGGATGAAGCCCTAGAGCACTTGGTCAAGGGAATCGTCGATAACCCTGATGATGTAGTTGTCGCTGAAAAGAGCGGACGTCGCGGGACAACTTTAGAGGTGCGTGTTAACCCTGAAGATATCGGCAAGGTCATTGGTCGTAATGGTCGCACTGCAAAGGCACTTCGCACAGTTGTAAGTGCGCTCGCAGGACGCACAGTCCGCGTCGATCTCATCGAGACCGACGAAGTTCGCTAACAATGCGTTTGCTCGTGGGGCGAATTGGTCGCGCTCACGGAATTCTTGGTGAGGCGACGATAGAGGTTCGTACAGATGAACCTGA
>JACCDM010844789.1_pt1 | contig 11930 bp, 11 predicted proteins | sample 7445851 | NCBI WGS metagenome assembly JACCDM01 (sample SAMN15323438, study PRJNA562643) | freshwater metagenome | isolation source: river surface water | place: USA:Blue River Watershed | collected 2017-08-16
ATCCCCCTTCCCCCGCTGGCTGAGCAGAAGCGGATCGTGGCGCTGCTGGACGAGGCATTGGCGGGCACGGGGGAACTCAGCAGCCATGCCTCTCGCAAGATGAGCGAACTCGCGGAACTTAAATCATCCCTGCTTTCCCAAGCCTTCGCCGGCGAACTTAACACCTGACACTGCCCTTCTTCTATGAACGAGTCCGAGACGCGTGCCGAAAAAATCGACCCTAAGCTCACCCAGGCTGGGTGGAGCGCGAATCCAGAAACAGGGGTTAAGGTATTTCGCGAACACCAGATTAGTCCTGGCCGCATCCTTTCCAATGGCCTGCGCGGCAAACGCGAAATCGCCGACTACGTCCTCAGTTATCAGGGCCGTAAATTAGCCGTCATCGAAGCGAAGTCAGACGAAAAGGGCGTCACCGAAGGGCTGGAGCAGGCCAAGCTCTACGCTGAAATGCTGAATCTTCGAATCGCCTATGCGACCAATGGTGACGGGCTCTACCTTCTCGATCGTAAGACCAAGGAGGAAGGCCATGTCGATCCTTTCAGATTCCCAACCCCCGCCGAACTGGCCGCCATGGTAGAAATGGCGAATACTCCGATGCAGTCCAAGCTCGGCCAGATGGAGTGGGCTCATAAGCCCGAGTGGAATCTTCGTTACTATCAGGAACTGGCGGCCAACGCCGTCCTGGATGCCATAGGCAAGGGTGAAAGAACCCGATTGCTGCTGAGCCTTGCCACCGGCACGGGGAAGACCTCCATCGCCGCCCAGATTTCATGGAAACTTCATCAGGCCCGCTGGACGCGATCCGGCGCCGGCGGACGCCCCCCGCGTATCCTTTTCCTGGCTGACCGTAACATCCTGGCCAACCAAGCCTATTCCGACTTCCTGTCCTTCAACGTATTCAAAGATACTGCGCTTAAGCGAATAACGGCCAAGGCCATCGCCAAAGAGGGGAAGCCGCCTATGCACGGGGAGGTCTTCTTCACGATCTTCCAGACGTTCATGACCGGAAGTGAATCAGAGGATTCCCCGGATAACACGTCCAAGAAGCCTCGTGAATTCGCTTTCGGAGAATACCCGAAGGATTACTTCGATCTGATCATCATCGACGAATGCCACCGTGGAGGCGCGAACGATGAAGGCGCTTGGAGGGCCATCATGGAATACTTTTCTCCGGCCATCCAGCTGGGCCTCACGGCCACGCCGAAGAGAAAAGAGAACGCCGATACTTACGCCTACTTCGGCGATCCGCTTTACACCTACTCTCTCAAGCAGGGCATCAACGACGGCTTCCTTACGCCTTTTAAGGTCATTAAGGTCGATACTTCTATCACACGCGTGAAGATCGGCGGAGACGACAAGGTGCTCCGCGGCGAGGTGGAGGAAGGTAAGGAATACGGCCCCGGAGAGTTCGGGCGCACCATCATGAGCATTGAGCGCGACAAGTTCATGGTAGAATGGATGATGAAGCACATCAATATCGACCAGAAGACCATGGTCTTCTGCGGTTCGCAAGAGCATGCGGCCCATATCCGGGATCTCATAAACGCGGCTAAGAAGTCTCCGCACGACAACTACTGCGTCCGTGTCGCTGCTGATGACAAAGACATCGGCGATACGCACCTGAAACAATTCCAGGACAACGAAAAGAGCCTGCCCACCATCCTGACTACTTCGCACAAGTTATCAACAGGTGTGGATGCGAGAAACGTAAGGAATATCGTCCTGATGCGCCCGCCTCAGAACATCATCGAATTCAAGCAGATCGTCGGCCGCGGGACGCGTGTCTTCGAGGGGAAGGAATACTTCACCATCGTCGACTTCGTGGGTGCCCATGAGCTGTTCAATGACCCGGAGTGGGACGGCACGCCTACTGAGCCGCCGCCTCCCGATCCTACTGGCAGTGGGCCGCGTCAACCTGGCCAAAAGGAACCGACCAAGAGGCCTCCGACTATCCTCGTCAAACTCGGCCAGGATAAGATGCATGACGTACAGTGCACCGTCGAAACACTCTTCATCAACGACGAAGGAAAGCCGGTAAGCGCTGAAGAGTACCTGCGCAGGCTCTTCGATACCTTGCCTGACTTCTTCAAGGACGAAGCCGAGCTTCGCAGGATCTGGAGTCAGCCGGATACCAGGAGTCAGTTGCTGGAACGCCTTGCGGGCAAAGGCTTCCCTTTGGAGCATCTCCAGCGTCTGCAGAAGGCGATCGATGCGAGCGACTGCGATCTGTTCGACGTCCTATTGTTCATCAAATATTCTTCTGCCCGAAAGACCCGTCGAGAAAGGTCGGAGTGGGCGCGAAAGGCCATCAGTTCAGACTTCAACGCCCGCCAATGCGCATTCCTCAATTTCGTCTTAGAGCAGTATGTGGCCGAAGGTTTCGAAGAACTTGATCAGGATAATCTGCCCGAGCTGCTGCGACTTCGCTATGGCGATAGCTTGAAGGATGCCATGAGGGACATCGGTGGCTCTCCCGATGACATCGGAAACATGTTCAAGGGCTTCCAACGTCACATCTATCAGCAAGCCTCATAGCTGTTGGCGGCGGGAAACTAAGCCGTATAGATATTCATGAGCCTCAAAGACAGGTGGTTAGCCTGGTGGGAGCTGATCGAAGCGAAAGGGCAACTAATGTATCCGATCGGAAAGGTGGCCGCGCAGCATAATCTTCGCTGGCCCTCGACCCGGTATATGGAGCCAATCTCGCTATATAGATTCAACCGCCCGAATAAGATTAAGAGGAAGCTCGAAGGATTTGGCACCGTGAAATACCGTGTCATTGTCGAATGCGTGCGCCTTTTGGCCGAAGGCGGCACGGCGCATCCCCGCTGGACCCATTCTCGGGGAAAGAAATAAGACGGCCGCTCGCCGATTGAAGTAGAAAAAATGGCCGATTGCAGAGAAAGAGGTCGCCTTTGTGGCGCTGAGCTGATGATGCTTAATTTCTAAAGTTATTATCCTCGAGCTAGTGTCGCTAAACAAAGCGGTAGCTTTGTTGCTAAACCCATCTTTGCGGGCATTAACTATGTATGTCCGACATCCACGACTGGGACGGCGCCATCAAGGCCCCGGGTTTTCGTGAAGCGCTCTTGGCTTATGGCCTAGCTGAGGGGCAGAACGAAGCAGGGGAGGAGTTGCCCGAGGATGAGGACGAACTGAAGTACATGGCGGCGGAGGCGATTGAAGCCGGCGATACCGAGTTCAGCCTGGAAGATACCGAAGGCGAGCGCGGCAGCACGGACGTGCGCGTCTTTGCCGGGCTCTATTGGTGGTGCGACTGGGGAGGCATCAACGGGCCGTTCGACTCGCTGGAGGATGCTGCGGACGCCATCCTGTCCATGGCCGTCGAACAAGAGACTCCTGGCTTCTACTGCTCCGCCTCTGGCAATCTGTCCGATGATTTCATCGCGACCAGGGCGACGAAACTCGTCGATCTGAATGACACCTTCGTCGTCAACGACACGGTCTACGTCCGCACCAAAGCGGGCTTTGTGCCTAAGGGTTAGGCGCGTACGTAGCCTTCGGCTTCGAGTCGGTAGGGGACACCGTTGAGTTCAATGGTTTGCCCCTTGGAGATCAGTCGGGTTATCAAGCTCAGGGCTCGGTTGTTCGGCAGGGTGCTGTGAACTTCAAATTCTAGTCCGTAGGTGTCGCTCAGGACGGCGAGTGACAGCTGACTTACCTTTGATGCCGATTCTTCCGGCGAGGTAAAAGGGCCGGCGAGCAGATCCTGGCTGGCGTCTCGGCTGAAATAGAACCCACCCCAGCCATAGACGCCGAAGCAGCTTTCACCCGCGCCCTCCCGATGGTGGACAACGAGGGTTTCCTCCAGTTCCAGCCATTGCCAGAATGACGAGGGGTCGTTCTCGTCCAGGAGCTCCTTAAGCTCATCGTCGTTCAAGCCTGACTGACTCTGGAATAGCTCCGATAACTTAGGGTCACGCAGCAGCATTCTGAAATCGATGTCCATGTCTTGTGAGAATACCATACTCTGCTGAGGGCTGATGGCTAGACTTTCACGAACTTTCCCTGCGTAAGGATGTGCGGTTCGGCATTGATTCTCACCCGATCGCCTTCGGTGAGGTGCTTGGCCAGCGCTCCCAAGATCTGCGCGGAGGGCTCGCCTTCGGCCATGACCTCGAAGTTGGCGGGCTCCGTAGACACTCTCGTCGGTCCGGAAATGCAGTTCAGCGCATCGGAGAGATCGTCAAAAGGGCCGGCGTCGTCGCCATTGCAGGCCTCACCTTCGTATAGGTACTTTCCGCATAGTCCGATGATACCCCATATGCCCATGTGGATTGGCGCGTGCATGAGGGAGATCACGCAGGAGGCATGCATGAAGGGAAGGGCGCCCTCGCTGCAGACGTCCGGTAGCTGAGGCCACAAGGCGTCCTCATCCTCATTCTCTACGCATAGGGTGACCATCAGTTCCCTATTTAATTCAGGGTCAGCTGTAATCCGATCCCAGTGATATTTGGCCATTGGCCATCCTAGTGGCCGTATCGGCAGCTTGCTAGGCCCGATTATCTATCTCGCGGACTATCGGATTACAGCCGGGGTAGTCTTGCCTGCCGGGATGCGTCAGGCATCATGAAAGGCGATGGCCATCCCCAAAAAACTCCTCGAGCAAGCTAAGGCCGGAAAGGCGCAGGCACAGTTGGAGCTAGGTCGTCTGCATGCCGAAGGGAGAGGCGTGCCATATGACATGGAGGAGGCATTGGCCTGGTTTGAGAAGGCTGCGGATCTTGACTTGCCCGAAGCCGTGCTGGAGGTCGCGCTCGCGAACGAATACGGCCTGGGGACGGATCGCGATTACGACGCCGCCTTCGCGTCGTATATGCGGGCGGCGAGGCTACGTCAGAAGCCGCTGCCTTTTACTATCCGAGGGCTGGTCCTGACGCAGAACCTTTGCCTCGACCAGCACCGTGGGCAGCTCGCACTGGCCGAGGCAGGGTACGCGCATGCATGTTGGTCGTTCGTCTACGGGCCGACTCGCCGGCATCAGTGGAAAGAGCTTACGGGAGCCAAAAAATGGACCCGCAAGGCCGCCATGCTTGGCTACCCGCCTGCCTTCATCGACATGACTTGCATGATCAATCGTGGCGAGGGAGAGCCGGGTGATGCCGCGGAACTGCATGGGTGGTATCTCAAGGCCTATAGGCATGATGAGTCAGTCGCCAAGATGATCGCGGACAAGCATGAGCCCGCGGAATCGTTTGCAGGTATTCCCGGCACTGAAGCCGCCGCCGCGGCAGCTGATGTCTCCGAATGGAATCAGATCTGGATGGCCCGTCACCAGGAACGGCGGGACACGTGCGCCGTCTCCAGTCCGATCGAAGGGTATAAGAATAGCGGAGACTTTTTCTTCAGAGGCAAGGAAGGTGCAACGCCTGACTATGTCGAAGCTGAGAAGTGGTATCTCCGTGCCGGCGAGGGCGGCTGCCAATGGTCGATGGGGCGGCTGGCCAAGATGTATCTCAACGGCCTGGGATTGGCTCGTGATGCGGCCAAGGGCTTTGAGTGGCTCGACCGACAGTTCGCGGTGGTTTTCTGCAACGGGACGAAGATCGTCGACCAACGCTTGATTTTCCATTGGGCGCTCCGTCCGATCGTCGAAGGCCATCTAGATCACCTCGACGAAGATCAGATGTTCGCTTGGCTGCAAGCGCGCACCCATGCCTTTGAGCCCTCCTGCGCCGCTTTATCCGGCGGCTACGATCTGACGGAAAGCTCCATCGCCGCAAACTACGTGTGCAAGGCCTTCCGGCCCGACGTGTTCGTCAAGGGAAAGCTCGACGAGGCGACCCGCAAGGTGGTCCGCATTCGCGTCAAACGCATCAAGAGATTACTAGCGAGGCAGAACGCGGCCATGGTCGCCCGCGCAGAAGCCGGCGACGCGCCCTCCCAGTTCTGGTATGCCGCGTCATTCAAGCGCTATAAGAACCGCAGCGGGATGGCCCTGCGCTGGCTGCTGAAGTCCGCCGAGCAGGGCTATTCGCCCGCTCAGCACGAGGTTGCGAAAGCCTATGCCGACGGCGATGGCGCCCCGGTCTCGGTGGACGAGGCCCGCCGATGGTTCAAGGCCGCGTCGCAGGGCGGTCACACCTGGGCGCAGGGGGCATATATCCGGGTTCTCGCAGGGACTTACTACTGGGGAGATTATCCTAAGGCACCGAAACGCGTACCCTCCAAGGGAGACCTATTCGAGGCTTATGCCTGGAGCATCGCCACCGAGCAACGTACCAACGAGTCCGATGCATGGCTGAAGTATTCGCCCGAACAGGTCCTCGCCGCCTATCGCCGCGCCGACGAGATCCGCCGGGAAATCGTAGTTAGAGACAGACTGTAAAATTCAACGGTCATAACATAGGATTAGGACATGCCTTCCGAGTGTTGCCCAGCGAGCTGTTGAGTGTACGAGTGTATGCCTAAATAATTTGCGGTTGTTGCCTGGCCCCTTTGCCTCTTTGCGTTTTTATGACGGAGCGTTCGTCACTTTCAATCAAGAACAAGTTCATCGTCTCGGGGTCAGGAATGAGACTGTTGTTTGCGTAGTTAAGCCTACTAACGACCGGCATTGTGCTCAGTTGCAAACGAAGCTGATTACTGATGAGATATGCAATTAAGTCATCATCGCTACGCACAAACCCTAGACTCACGAGTCCTGACTCCGCAAGGGTTTCTCTTCTGGTTAGGGCTAGGTAGAGAATCTAATCGATTTTAGTGATTGTTGTGCAAAGATTCGGAATAATGAAAAAGAAAAGAGCCGGTGATTTGTGCGTCGAGGTGGTCCCCTTCTCCGGAATGATGTCCGCGCAGGTAGCGCTACTTCGCAACGCTGGACTATTGGATTACAAGGCGAAATTCGAATCATGGAAAGTAATCGGCTCAAATGCTAAGCTCGCGTATTCTACGCATGGGCTTTTTAGGTTCTTCGGTAAATTCCCACCCTTAATACCGCGTAAATTAATTGAGGAATACACAGTTAAGGGGCAGCTCGTCGCCGATCCGATGTGTGGCTCAGGCACTACCGCGCTAGAGGCTCTCTCTCTCGAGAGAAAAGTCACGGTTAACGATATATCTCCACTTTCGCTGCTCTTGGTCCGGGTGAAGACGAAGCAGATACCCGTGGCAGAATCAGAAAAGGCCTTTTCCAGGGTCTCCGCACGTTACCTCAAGGCTAAAGCACCAAAGGAATTCAGCTTGGCCGAATTGAAAGATCCCGACCATTGGTTCGAGAGGGAGACCTTGGTTAGCTTGTCAAAAATCAAGGAAGCGATCGATCAAGAGGCTGCCGGATCTCTTCAGGATCTTCTCAAGACGGCTTTTCTTTCAACTGTAAGGCGTGTCTCTAAGGCCACGACTCAACAAGGTCGACTTTTCCTCGACGTCAAGACCGCCGAGAAGGATGCGTGGCCTACGTTCGCGGCACGATTCCAAAAGTACTCCCGGAGTGTGGCAGAGCTCGAGGCTTATAACTGCGAGAAAGATCTTACGATCACTGCGAAAGATATACGCATCTTAGATTATGGCAAGAACTCGCCTCAGCTGGTCATTATGCATCCCCCTTACTTTAATAATTATAAATACTCATCCATCAACACTCTAGAGCTTGCCTGGATGGGCGTCTCTCGCAAAGCAATCCGAGAAGCCGAACTTCGGGAGGCGTTCAAGGTTGGGAAAGTCGAGAAGGTGGCGGAATACGTTCAGGATGTCATCGCCGCCGTGCGTAGCCAGAGTGCCGCAATCCGTAAAGGCGGCGTGATTGCGCTTATGATGGGCGACACGGTAATCCGTGAAGAATACGTGCACGCGACCCGCATGGTCATCGAAGGTCTCGCTAAGGAGAACCCTACGCTTATCCTCGCCAAGGTGGTTTTGCGGGTGCCGCAGCACACGGAGGCGTCATGGGTCGCAAGTCAGCGTCGGAAGGCTAAATCAGTCGGCGTCACCCTTAATGACTTCATCCTTATTTTTAAGAAGAAATGAGCGGGTTCTCTTCAATATCTGTAAGAGCGAAGACCCATCATGCCGGGTATGCTTTTCATAAATACTGGGCTCGAAAGCCGCATAACGTAGTCGCTACGGTACTTCGGGAGGCAGGTTTATCGCCTGGCGATATATTCGTCGACCCATTCTGCGGATCGGGCGTTCCGGCGAGCGAAGCTGCGGCTTTGGGCGCAGAGACACAATGCTTTGACGTGAATCCAACGGCATGTCTCCTGACCAAAATCACGCTTGATCCTCCTGACCCGGCCGAGCTGGAATTCGCCATGACTACGCTGATCGAAAAGCTCCGAAAAAAGCATGGGACTAAGCACAGTTATCAGGGGGTGAATGTCAGATACTGGATTCACTCTATTGTCGTCGCCTGCCCTGGTTGTGTGAAGCCCGTTTCATTTGCTGACGCCAAGAAAGAAGGGCGGACTTACTCATGTCATCGATGTGGAGTGAAGCTTCGGTTTAACCTGAAATCATTGGTCGCAACGCATATCACGGGTGCTGTCGCTGAAGACGGATCCAGGTTCGAGCTAGACCTGACGGTCAAGGGATTGAAAGCCGTCAAGAGCTCCTGCGACCAAGCGTTCGCTGAGAATCAGAGAATATTGGCTTTCACTGGGATGAAGACATCCGACCTTTTCACCTTGAGGAACTTCATGATTCTCAAGGATTTCGCCGAAGGAATCAAAAAACTACCCGAACGACTAAGGCCATCTGCTAAGGTCGTGTTGACCTCAGCCTCGACCCAATCTTCACGCCTGATTGCTTATCGCGGCGGTCTTGTCTCAGGTGGGCCTGCTTGGACGGTTCCTGGTTTCTGGGTCCCGCCCATGCATATGGAAATGAACCCTTTCTTGGTCCTGAAGACCAAGCTCAGGAAAGTTGCCGCAGGACTCAGGAAACTGAGAGAGCTTCCTGGCCGAGGAGGGAGAGGTTGTGTACACCTTTCGCAAGGGGACACCAACAGATTGATCAGGAAGGTACTGAAGTCCGCTCAAAGGCCCAAGGTGATATTCCTGGATCCGCCTTATGGTGACTCGATACCATATCTGGAGTTCTCTTCCGTATGGAACAGTTTCGTCGGGAGGCTACCTTCGAATTCGAATGACATCTCAGTAAGCGACCGTTGCCAGGATGCTACTTCATGGAAGGAGTACGCGTTAGGCTTCGGTGCGATCATCAATGAGCTTAGCGCGTTCGTCGACGACGACACTAGGGTCGTACTCACCTTCAACAATAATGACATGCGCGCTTGGGCATCTGTATTGGGTCCAATCCAAGCCAATGGCCTAAGGTGCGTGGGGGCTTTTTATCAGGAGCCGGCGGTGGTATCGACCAAGTCCCAGTTGGCCAAGGAAGGAAGCTACCAGGGGGACTTCTATGTTTTATTCGCCAAGGACGAGCGAAGGCCGCTCATCGGTGCTGTTCATTTTCTAAAGGGGGTCTCACGAGACCACGAAAAAACATTCGCAAAGCCTGTGGTGGTTCTTCGAGAAAAACTACTTGCGGCTCTCAGGCAGAATTTGGCGGCAAAGGATTTCTCGAAGTTGGCTGGGAACTATAGGGAAAAGCCTAACGAGCGACAAACTTAGTGCCACTAGATAGTTCCTTCACTATGAGCTCTCCGGATTCACTTCTGATGATCTGGACATATGCTGGAGAAAGCCCAGAAAACCTGGAAACATGTGAACTGCTGACGAGTTTTGCGTCGGCTATGGCGTCTGCCGGCGAACTACCCCAGACCAGACCCGGAATAAAGTCGTAGGCTGAGCGGTTTCCCCAGTATTTGTGAGAACGTAGTTTCTTCAGCGAAGAAGCGAGATCATTGAAGGTACGCACCGTCTTCGTGATCTGCTCCCTGGTGCACAAGCTTTTGGCGTCGTCTTTTGCTTCGAGTATGAGAATCCGCTTGGTCTTGTCGTCTACTATAACCAGATCGGGCCTATCAGCCTCGCGAGCAAATCTCATGACTTCTCCTGAGGCCCCTGAGTTGTCTCTTCCCATCAGTCTTTTCCATGGGCCTGCCGTCGGGTTCGTGAATGAAATCCAAACATCGTCTATCTCCTCGATAAGGATTTCCAGCCTCCATCTCACGATTTCTTCCGTGAGTTTATAGCCGCGTGATATTGTTAGATCCATATTTTTGCTTTGGTGTCATAGACTGCGCCTCCTCCGAAGACTATGTAATCGGCTAGACTGGTGAAGACCGTCTGGCCTTTGTTCTTGCCCTCAATTTCGGGCTTCATCAGACCCCTGCTTTGATGCGGGAAATAAGCTATCTTGATGCGACGTGCATTACTGGTGCCGCCAAAAATCCAGGAGAAGGCGGAAAACTGGCCCGTGTAAGGGTCGCCGAAAATCCTGCCAGGCTTCACGCTGTTACTTACGTATAAAAGCGCTGGCAACGAACTCATCGCCAGCCGGCCCTTCAATCTTGGGAAGACTGTGGCAAGGAGACCTGCTATATCTTTCGCGCTATCGCAGAGATATAATATATTTGTCGCCGTAGTCACATGCCTGAGGCCAGCTTTGCTTTCTGGGAAATCGGTTATCTTAAGCTGAAATCCGACGGGAGGTCTTATTCCAGGTGCGCTTATTTCGGCTTTGTTCTGTGAGGCGATCCATTCCGATAGGTCGCTCGCCGGCTGAGGTCGCGAGCCAGCGTTAGATGAAAGGGTATAAACCGAACATTTGTCCTTCATCTCCTCAAGTTTTGACAAAAAAAGATCATGTTTTATTAGTTTCGATTTCTTCTGTCTTTTTTTGAAGCCAGCTGGAAGTCGCACAAATTTAGGCCAGTCAAGCAGAGGAATCTCTTCCGAAGAGTCTCCGGCTGCGATTTTGGCTAGTCGCAACGGTGTCTCTTTGGCCGAAAGCTCCATTTTTCCTGGGAAAAAATCTGACACGTTTTCGATAGTGTCTTCGATGAACTTCAGCATAGCCCTGTATTGGGATTCTAGCAGGCGCTCGGTGCCGCTAAGCGTCGGGCTACCTTTGGCGAAATTTATCATGATTGCCGCGAGGACGGCAAATAGCTGCTGTTTGCCGGCTCCCTTGGAGTAGTCTTCCGGTTCTTCCTCTGAAGAATATAACAATACGAGATTTGGGGTGCGTTGGCTCTTCGTGATGCCCATCGACATCAGGGCGGGCCAGGGAGAGGCTTGGCGGATTCCTTCGTCCACATGGGTTCCGTACTGACTCAGGAGATACCAGAAAGGAATCTTCATCAACCCGGCCCCATGCATCCGCTCGCAGCGCTGGAGGGCTTGATTCCCTGTGGGGACGGCGGCTGTTTCTTCGACGGCAAAAAGCACCGTGTCGGTCTTTCTGTCATAGGCGATGATATCGGGCTTCCCCCATTGGATGAGTTCGACGATCTTTACTGGAATGTGCGGCCAGTTCCCGTATCCTCCGTAAACCACAAGGCCTAGCCTCCATCCTTCGCCGTTAATCTTATACCGTGGGATGAATCCGAGTTCGTTCTCCCTTGCGCAACGAGGGTTGCCCATTTCTGACACTATGCCTTGGGCCGCCCAGGTTCCTTCATGGAAACTGTCAGCCCACAGTTCGATTTCAGGCATGCTGGACATTACTATTTTAGATATAAACAGTTTCCTGATTGCAAACAAAAGGGGGCCCAAACGGGGTCAGGCCATATTTTGTAATCTCGAAGGAATACTGGGCTAAAAGAGCATTATATTACTTCAGGTTGAGAGCGCCGTTAGCGGGCGGCTCGGTATGTTGCCCGCTCGCTCCCAAGACCTCCGGGAAAGGGAATGCCACCCCATGGCGGTCTTCTTTTAGCCATGCTCTTACCGCTTCGGGCCTTTCTTGGGGGTGTAAATAAGTATCCACCGAAACCAACAAAAGGGGACCTCCTGCGGAGGTCCCCTGGATGACTAAGCACTGGGCTTAGCGGCTGGGCGGAT
>JACCDM010081378.1_pt1 | contig 11920 bp, 2 predicted proteins | sample 7445851 | NCBI WGS metagenome assembly JACCDM01 (sample SAMN15323438, study PRJNA562643) | freshwater metagenome | isolation source: river surface water | place: USA:Blue River Watershed | collected 2017-08-16
GAAGGCTTTGGCAACTATAACGAGGGAATGAAGGTAGAACAAATGGCAGACCTTGCTTCAGTTCAAACCGCCAACGAAGTTTCCCCTCAATGGTCAGCGAGAGCCAATCAGCAAACCCAAAACTCCCCTATGATGTCATCGCAAGGTCCCGCTGGTTCTTTTAATGGTGATTCAAGCTTTCAACCAGTATCTAATATGGGTGGTATGGGCGGTATGGGTGGTATGGGCGGTATGGGTGGCGGTGCCGGAGGTTCTAACGACCAAAGCATGCAATCTTGCTTTCCTCGCGATAGATTAACTGCCGATGATTTATTACCTAAAGATGCCGCTGATAGCAAATGGGCTCAAATAAATCCCTCTGGAAGCGGTAATATTAGTGACCAAAACTATTTAACTGCCGGATATCATGTAGGCATTAATACCGTAGGGCAATCGCTTAGAAATGCCAACTTACAATTACGCTCAGAAATACCCAATCCTCAAGATGCTGTTGGTCCCTGGATGATTAGCACTATTGAACCAGATTTACGCCAAAATACCCTTGAAATTGGTAGCTCAATCTCCTATTAAATTATTTTTACCTTCTTATAATTATAAAAATGTACATAAGGAAAATCACATAAGAAATATACTATATAAAGATTTAAATGTGCGATTTAGGACAAAATCTACTTTTAAAATCTCTTACAGATTTTTACAATAAAAATGTTGAATACAAAATAATATTAAAGAATATCATTATAGGGAAACATAAACTGTCTCTGCGAATAATTGAATGGTTAGTTACACATTATGCGAAAAGCAATAATATATATTATTGGATTGATGATAATAAAACTATATATACAGATTTTCCGCCCGATAATATAAAGGGAAATATTAGAAAAATCAACTTATATCACGATTATCGAGCACAATTAAAATCGTATTCTAAGTTTAACTTTGATTCTTTCAGGAGACACCATCGTATAACTTTCTTTATTAACGAGGATAAAAGCGAATACATAGAAACTACTGTAGGACAGCTCAACTTTTTCCGCTGGATTTTCAATAATAATATTATAAATTATGCTATCAATAACTATGATGTCATATATAAAAAAATGATTGATAATAACATATGTAAATGTAAAGCCGTCGCTTATAATGACCACGACATAATTAGAACTAAGTGTTTATTGAGATTTGATTAGATCACGCAATTCCACATTCTCCTTCTTCAGCTCATTAATATTTTTATTTAATTCTTTTATTGATTCTATCAGTAGTGGTATCATTTTTTCGTAATTAACAGTTAGATAATTACTTCCCGTTTTTGAAATAACATTATTTTCCGCATCATATGATATATCTACAGGGGCTATATCTATTAATTCGGGCAATATTTTTTGGACATCCTGCGCACTAACACCGAGCTCTCTTTTATTCGTTTTATTTCCTTTTATTCCTAAATCATTTGCTATTTTATTAGGTTTATAATAAAACCCTTGTAATTTACCTATAATATCAAGCGGATTCTCTATATTTCCCTCTCTATCCTTCAATCTTTCGTCGGAATAATCGCCGAACGATGTAATAGTATCAGATGTTCGTATATTACCATTAACATACATATTTCCCACGACATCGAGAGAATATATAGGATTTGTATTTCCTATCCCCACATTACCAAGATGATATACCGAAGTATTCGCAGCATTATAAGTCCATTGTGCGCCATTAGTATCCCTTACGGGATTTCTGAGATGATAATTAATACTCATCGCAGTTCCATATAATACATTAGGCTTAGGGATATTAGGGGTATTTTGACCTGACAATGGATTAATATAACTATTATTACCTAATATTAAATTATATGAATTAATAAATACGAGATTATAATTATTATTAACATTTGCTATAGTGCTTACAGGAAATGTAATTGTATAATTATTAGCCTTAGCTATATCATAAGATATGAATAATGAAGTTGTTAATGTAGTGCTATTTGTTGATATTGTGTAATCTGTTCCTGCGACTGTAGCTTCCTTGCCATATATATATATTTCATTAATACATAGAGCGGTTTCATTACCTATTAGAGCAGATACTACAAGAGCGAAGAAATTATATGTATTCTCTGTATTTATTTGATTTGTATATAAATTATTTGTATATGTCGTATTATATTTGTCTATAAATAAATCCCAATTTATTTTATCGTTAGAGGCATATAAGCGGAAGTTTTTAGGAGCTCCATTGATATTTGTATCAGATTGTTTTATAACTAACATAGATGGTTTTATAGCAATAGGAACCTTTAATATAATCCAATCGCCATAATAACCGCCTATATTATTATAATAATTATTATATGACGCGTTAAATGTACCGTCGGCATTATAATTAATTGCCCATTTTCCTTCTGATGCTAATGAAATATCATTAAAACAATTATATGGCTTTAAACCAGAAGAAGAACTTGTGAAAGATACTTCGTAATTAAGATATTTATAAGTTTTGGCAAAAAATCTGAGAGGTACTGGATACTGATATATATCTGTATTTCCAATTCCTAATTGATATTGATAATTAAAGCCACAACCATAAGCAAATGTAGTGTTATTATCGTTAATATTGCTTGTTAAAAATATGGAAAATTCTCCAATGCCAAAAATAGAATTTATTTTTACATTATTAAAATCATCATCTATAATTAATCTTGGATCATAAAAATCCCCTCCGCCCGTATATCTTCCTGTTTGCCCCACATTATTATAACCGCACCCATATACTTTTCCTGTATCATCTAAAAATAGCGAATGATAATTTCCGCAAGATATATCAACAATATTTAAATTATTAAAACCATTATATGTTATTTGTGTAGGAATTATAGAATTTTGTCCGCCAGTATCTCTTCCAAGTTGTCCATTTCCATTATAACCACAAGAATATACCTTGTAATTGCTTGTTAAAAATAGATTATGCTGATGCCCGCTTGCAATTTTAATTACATTATAATTACTTTCATTAAACCCGTCTAATATTATTTTTGTTGGTTTTAGAACATCTGTGCCAATTGTTCCGTGTCCCAATTGTCCATTTCCATTATAACCACAAGAGAATACTTTGTAATTGCTCGTTAAAAATAGAGAGTGAGCTGCACCACCTGCTATACTAATTATATTTGACTGATTAAATCCATCCAATCTTATTTCTGTAGGAGTTATAGAATCTGTTCCTATTGTTCCATGTCCCAATTGTCCTTGTCCGTTATGACCACATGAATATACTTTAAAATTGCTAGTTAAAAATAGAGAGTGATTATTACCGCAAGAAGCAGATATAATATTTGAACTATCAAACCCATTTAATATTATTTGTATAGGTATTGTTGAAGAAGTTCCACTAGTATCTCTTCCTAATTGTCCGTAACCATTATTTCCACAAGCATATACTTTGTAATTACTTGTTACAAATAATGTATGATTTTCTTTAGAAGATATATTTATAATATTAGAGCTATCAAAGCCATTTGCTGTTATTTGTGTAGGTGTAGATATATAATCTCCAAAATTACCTAAACCTAATTCCCCGTGTTCATTATAACCACAAGAATATACTTTGAAATTACTTGTTAAAAATGTAGTATGATAATATGAACCTGTTACTTGCACAGGTATTATACCCGACATTTCAATACTATTATCTGTAAAGTTTCTTTCTGTCACCGGAGGCTGTAATATATTTTTTATAATTGTAGGTTCTTGAGAAAGTACGCTATCATTTCCCTTAACATATAATTCACTTCTAACAGTCTCAACAGCATAATTAATACTATTAATATTTTTATTTAAATTTCCATTAAACTTAATACTTCCTTCAACATCCAATTTATATGGTTGCTCGGGAACTTTGTTAATACCAACGCAACCACCATTAGGATTTATCAATATATGATCATCAGCATCATTTGTACTTCCAATCTCTAACGAACATGCTTCTCCTCCTCTTGGATAATATTTTATCCACGCAACATCTCCTGAACCGCCACCTGGATCATTTTGGAATATAATACCATTAGCTCCACTACCAGCAGATGGTCTAATATAGCTCGTGCTTGTTATAACTCCTGTATTTAAACTTGTACTAGTTAAAGCGCCTGTATTTAAACTTGTGCTATTTATTGCTCCACTGACATCCAATTTATAAGCTGAGCTTACCGCAACTTCTTTACCAATTGCTATATTTGAATAACTTGATATACCATTTATATTTGATGACCAATTTGAAAACTTAGCTTTTTCTGCTCCTTTATATAAATCTCCAGATATTCTGACATCTCCTAAAATATCTAATAAATATTCTGGATTTGTAGTGCCTATTCCCACACTTCCTAAATGATATGTATTTGCGTTTGATGTATTATAAGTCCATTGAGCTCCTTCAATGGTTTTTATAGGATTCCGTAAATTATAACGAAATGATATAGTTTGAGATAAATTAGACGTAGCTTTTGTTGGCAAATATCTACTTCCTTGTTTTGGAATTATTTGAGCGGTCGATGCTGTTAAATTAATATCATAAGCTCCGTGTAATATTAAATTGCTATTATTAAAAATAAAGTTATTAATATTTTTATCAAGTATATCAGTTATTGTTGGGACAGGAAATAATAATGTATATGTTGGTTGTTCTACTGAATAACTTAATGATATAGTCTTATGAGTTATAGGACTTCCTTCTGAAACCGGACCAACAAGAGATTTAAATTTAATTATTACAATACCTGAACCACCTTTTCCTCCTGTTCCACCACCACCACCTCCTCCTCCTGTACTTTCTCCACCGTTTCCACCATTGGTAGCACCACTAATTCCAGAATTTAAAGAACTCGCACCTCCTGTACCTCCTGTTGTAACACCTTTCCCTCCTCCGCCACCTCCTAAACCTCCATTACCTCCTGATGTTTGCGTTGAAGTACCCCCGCCACCCCCAGACCAATAATATGAATTACCTGATATATTAATTAATATACCATTTCCTCCGTTACCTCCTGAACCTGCGGCAACACCGTTAGATCCCACCGAACCAGCACCACCTCCTCCTCCACCACCAGAACCAAACATAGAATACCATGTATTTCCACCTATACCACCATTATTAGCATAGGATGTAGCAGATTGTAATATACTTCCTTTTATTGCGTGAATAACAGTACCAGCAACATTATCCCCTGAATTATTTCCAGTTCCACCAGCCCCTCCTCCGCTACCTCCGCTACCTCCTCTATTAAGAAAATTAGCACCAAAACCACCACCATATACTGTAGCACCAAATGCTATTGTACTATTTCCTTTTGTACCTGTTGAACCACCAGAACCAACAAGTATAGTATATGAACCAGCTGGAACACTTATATTTGTACCATATAATATACCACCACCGCCACCACCACCAAAATTTCCTCCGCCACCACCGCCACCAACTATTAAAATATCACATATAGTATTCTGTCCTATATAAACTGTATGCGTTGTCTGTGCTTCAGCACCTCCACTGTGCGTAAATGTTTGAATCGTTTCTGTAAAAGTAAAAGATGATATAATTGAAGGTTCAGCTGTTAAATTGCTTGTTGTGCTTGTGCTAGGGTCGCGGATATATAAATCGCTTTTTACAGTTTGTATTAAATAATTGCTGTTATTAGTAGTTTTGTATAATTCTCCCGAAAAACCAACATTACCTGTGACATCCAATTTATATGCCGAGTTAGTTGCTACATCCTTGCCTATGGCGACATTTGAATACGAAGTGATACCATCGGCATTTGAAGTCCAATTAGAAGCCTTGAATATAGACCCGCCTTTGTATAAATCTCCTGAAATATTTACATTACCTCCGACATCCAATTTATAGACTGAGTTAGTTGCTACATCCTTGCCTATGGCGACATTTGAATATGAAGTGATACCATTAACATTTGAAGTCCAATTTGATGCTTTAAACTTCTCCGTGCCTTTAAATAAATCTCCGCCAAAATTAATATTTCCCTTGACATCTATACTACCATCAGTATTTACTGAAAATATTTCTACATCTGGTTCGCTATCCTTCAAAGCACTTATTATTTTTTTAGATTCTCCCATTTGTCTTACAGTTAATGCTGTACTCATTTGATTTATGTTAGTTATATCCAATCTCTCTGTCGTATATACATCAGTATTCAAAGTAGTCGTTGATCCATGAACAGTTAAATTGGAGTTGATAATTAAATTACCATTATATATATCATCAATTATAAACTTCTTTTGTGTTCCTTGTGTTATAGTATCAGTTGTGATATTTGTGATACGTTGAGATATATTAGTATTTATCTCGGATATGTAATTGGATTGTCTGCTGTCATTAGTATTAATACGTTGAGATAGACTAGTATTTATCTCGGATATGTAATTGGATTGTCTGCTGTCATTAGTATTAATACGTTGAGATAGACCAGTATTTATCTCAGATATGTAATTGGATTGTCTGTTGTCATTAGTATCTATGCGTTGTTTTATATTATAGTTAATATCTTTGAGATTATTTAATTCGCCAGCAGTTATATCATTTATCTTTCCGGTAAATTTGATATCTCCTTCTACATCTAAAGGGACTGTGGGAAGATTTGTACCTTTTCTTACACCTATGAATCCATTACTAATCATTTTAAATAATTCAGTAGTGCCTTTTTTAATATTAATTATTTCGGCATCTGGTGTATTATTTTGCGAAGCTGTAATATTTAACAGAGATTGATTATCGATAGCCGAATTGATATTTAATTGGCCGCTATAAGTATTATTTGTAATATATTTGTTTTGCGTTCCTTGCGCTATGTTGTCTGTTGTAAGCAAAGATATGCGAGAAGATATCACATTGCTTGTAGTATTTATAGAGGTTGACAGATAATTTGACATTCCCACATTTAAATTAGAGGCATATTTGCTCGTATTTTCATTAGAGACTAATACATAATTACTAACATTTTTATCAAGCAATTTGTAATCTGTGCTTAATAAATTGGATACATTCAATATATAATTGCTAACATTATTATCGAGCCTTTTATAATCAATCGTAAGCATATTAGAGACACTTAAGATATAATTACTTACATTTGTTTCTTTACTGCTATTTTGTAATATATTAGAAACATTTAGGATAAAGTTGCTGACATTTCTATCTAATAATTTATATTCAGTTTGTAATATGTTAGATACGTTAAGAGTAAAATTGGATTGTTGTTCATTATTATTATCAATCCTCTGTTTTATATTATAGTTGATTCCCGACAATTTGTCAAGTTCGGCAGCAGATATATTATTGATTTTCCCTGTATATTTAATGTTGCCAATGACATCTAATTTTTCTACCGGAATACTATTATTAATTCCGACATTTCCATTGGAGCTTATTATAAATACAGCATCATTCAATTCCATATCATTTTTAGAATAGCATTCAAAAATATTTGAATAATTTGTATTGTGTTTGATTTTAATACTGGGTTTATTAGAAGAAACATCAATATTGTGGATATCTATGAAACCAGTATTATAATTTGAGAGATGTCTGTGTATCTGTGTGATAAGAGGATTAACAGTAGTTATATTGCCTTCTAATATCAAATCGCCGAATACTCTAAGATTTCCATCTGGATTTTCTGTGGAATAATAGGTACCTACATTTAAATTAGAATAAACTGTTATAGAACCATCATATTGGTCGTTCTTTATATATCTATTGATAGCACCATCTGCGATGTCGTCTAGGTTTAATTCATTTATTTGCTGTTGTACATTTTTAGTAATTCCCTTTAGAGAATGAAGCTCATTTGAGGTAATAAGATTTATTCTTTCTGTGAAGCTTACAGAGCTCATTTCAAGGGCGCCCGTAGGGCTTGATGATAATTTTGCCTCACCGATTGTTATAGTATTGGCACTAACAAAAATATCCTTCCATCTAAGATTTGAAGAACCCAATGAATATTTATCATTTTCGTCTGGAAGAATATTTGTGGCTATTCGTAAATCTTGTTGATTTGCTAAAGAAATTTTATTATTTATGATAAATCTATTATTTACACCTTGTGTTATTATATCAGCTGTCAAAGTACTTGAACCTGTACCGCCGCGAACAATAGGCAATATACCTGCTGATGCGTTACCTACATTTATATTTGTTATATTAGCACCGCTTCCGGTGATATTAGTTGCTGCTAAAGTATTTGTATCATTATTCCAAGATAGATTCGCGGATTGTAAAGGAATATTTGTACCATTACCTACTACTAATAAACTGGGTACTAATGTGCCGACACCAGTACCACCTTTCGCGACAGGTAATATGCCATTTGTATCTGTCGATAGATTTATTAAGTTTGTGAGTGATGATGCGCCTATGCCACCTTTGGTAATTGGTAATATGCTGTTTGTATCTGTATCTAAATTTATTAAATTAGTAAAAGATGATGCTCCTGTGCCACCTTTGGAAATTGGCAATATGCTGTTCGTATCTGTATTTAAATTTATTAGATTTGCGAGAGATGATGTCCCTGTACCTCCTTTTACAATAGGTAATACTCCCTGCATTGAAGATGCCGATAAATTGATTTCGGCAGAATCAGAATTGAACACTATACCGCCATTTGTAGAGGCTTTTATTGAAACTGTACTCCCGCTAATGGCAATACCTGTTCCTGCCGTTATCTCAGTTTTCGTAAATAGATTAAAGTCAATAGGGTCTGTATTTAATGTAGTTATATCAAGCGAACTGATAAACCCTGTGTTTTTATTTTCAACACCTCTTTTGACAAAAATATAGGACCCTTTTTTTATATTTTGCGATGTATTAAAATCGCTTCGTCTTTGCCAAGTAGAATATGTAGGTGCCGATGTTAAAGTTAATATATATATACCATTTTGAGCTTTATTTGTTTGATTTTTTACTAATATTGAGCTTCCGCTTGTAGGCCAAGAGCCGTCAATAGTAGTAGTAGTATAATCAACTGAACCGCTGAGATTTATATCTGTAGTAGTTGCCAAATCGGCATTTTCAAGAACTGTTAAACCTGATGCTACTGATGATAATTCAGATTTTGTAGCATATGCTGTTAAATCAATATTACTATTACCTCTTATAATACCTGCTTCATCTACTGTTATTGTAATGCCATCAACTTTAATAACACCCAATGCTGATCCATTAGCATCATATTTTGCTACTGGTAATCTATTTATTTTAACTAAATTAGAACTATCAAAAATTTTGCTATTTAAATCATTTAAATGAGTAGCCAATGTATTACTAGTACTTAAAACATAGTTTGATACATTAGTTATAACATTTTGTCCATTTGATATAAAGTTGCCATTTAATGTTTCTATATTATTTAATATTTTTAGATTAGAAGAATCATATTGTATTATATTATAAGCCATTTTTATGCTATATTAATATTATTCTTTATAATAATATATACAAAATAATATAGCTATAAATTATCAAGCATTCTCTAATACTTGAATTCTTTGTAGTAATTCGTTAATTTTACTTATCAAATAGTTAGATGTTGCTGTTATGTAATTTGATGTAGAAGACATTATATTAGTTCCATCAATATTATAGGAACCGCCAATGAGATTGATATTGCCGGCTACATTTAATTTGTGCGTATCAGTTGGCGGAGCCGTATCTATACCAACTGTATTATATTGCGTATTAATTTGTATTTGCGATGTTTGTGGTGGAGCAATATAGCTTGTGCCCTTATTCCATATTTCAGTTGCTGTCCAACTTGAAGAGGGGCTCGGATAATTATTATCAAGCATCAAAGACGATTTATTCAAGTACAAAGAGCCGCCAACAAAATTCGTCGTTTTATTTTTCCAATATGCTGTATAATAAACAGTTTCAGTTGTATTTGGCATATCTTGATAAGAACCTGCGACATTAGTTATAAAATGCGAGTATGTACTTGATTCAGCACCAAGATTGTGAGATATCCAGCAACTCGCTCCATAACTGTTGTTTTCTATAATTCCGTTGGCGTTTGATATATGTTCCCAAGAGCCATTGCCAATTTTGCGATATAAGCGTAAGCCCCACCAGCGCGAATCGGTTAAATATTCCATACCAATATGGCATACGATGGATATTAAAATCTTAGAAGTGGTATCAGAAGGTTTGATAGAGATGACGAATCCATTTGCTATGTTATTATTAATAGGTTCCCAGTCATCGCCTGTTTTATATTCAGTTTTAGAATATGTTAAATGTTTTGTTTGAATAATCATTCCTTGTGATATTTCCAAAGATAGTGGTTGGCCGTTTCTTAGGAATGCTGAGGCATTTATATTTCCACCAATATCAAGAGAATATTCGGGATTTTCATTGTTTATTCCTACCTTGCCATCATTTATTATAGTAAATACTTCGGTATTAATATTAGATACTGACAATATTCTTTCGCTTGAATTTTGTTTTATAGATAGAGCCCTTTCTAATAAATTATTCTCTATTATGATATTTTGAGTTTTTAAAGTATTTTCAATAGTATTACTGCCATAAACATATAAATTAGAATTAATAGTTATATTACCATTTATTAATAAATTACTATTATAGGCATTATTTCTAATATATTTATTTTTAGCATTATCCAATGTTAGTATATCATCTGTATTAATATTTCTTATTATATCAAGTATATTGTTTGAAGTATTTGCGATATAGTCGGCTGTAATAATATTAGTAGAATCATTGAGATTTGCGGAGATTGATGGATATAATACTTGTTGATTGTTTAAAGTATATTGAATATTTCCATCTGTATCAAGAGATATAGATACTTTTTTATTGCCATTATTTAATTCTACTGTATTTATATTAATATTTTTGTAATTTCCCAAATCATCTTTAATATCAAGATTACTATTATTCTTAGATAAAACAAGGTTATCCAAAAATATACTATTACCTGATAAATACAAATCATTCCATCTATTATTTGGCGAACCTAAGTTGCTTGTATTTGATATTTTTGGAATGATATTTCCATCTATATTAATATCTCCTTTCAATTCGAGAATAGAAGATGGATTTTCAACATTAATGCCTACATTACCATTACCCAATATAGTAAAAACATTACCTACATTATTATAGGCTTTAAATATATCATAGGATTGATTTAATTGTGAGACATTCATAGTGGTGTCGGTTCCATTATTACTAATTTCTAAAACCTCTGTTGAAAAAACGTTGGTTATAAGTGTCGTTTTTTCGCCATGTATAGTTATATTAGATGTTATAAAATGCCCTTTGATCTCAATATCTCCCTCATAAATTCCGGCAACTATATATTTATTATATGTCCCGTTAGCCACATCATCTGCTGTTAAATTATTTATTCTATTTGCTATTTGATTGCTCGTCGCCAGAATGTAATTCGTGGTATTATCAAAGATATTATCATAGTCAGTATTTAGGTAATTGCTGACAGCTAAGATATAATTAGTAGTATTGGCAAACTGAGTGTTATAATCGGTTATGAGGACATTGCTCGTCGCCAGAATGTAATTCGTGGTATTATCAAAGATATTGTCATAGTCTGTATTTAGGTAATTGCTGACTGCTAAGATATAATTAGTAGTATTAGCAAACTGAGTGTTATAATCGGTTATGAGGACATTGATTGTAGCCAATATGTAATTTGTGGTATTATCAAAGATATTATCATAGTCAGTATTAAGATAATTACTGATTGCGAGGATATAATTTGTAGTATTAGCAAACTTAGTGTCATAGTCAGTTATAAGGACATTGCTTGTAGCCAATATGTAATTTGTAGTATTATCAAAGATATTGTCATAGTCAGTATTTAGGTAATTAC
>JACCDM011444140.1_pt1 | contig 11917 bp, 11 predicted proteins | sample 7445851 | NCBI WGS metagenome assembly JACCDM01 (sample SAMN15323438, study PRJNA562643) | freshwater metagenome | isolation source: river surface water | place: USA:Blue River Watershed | collected 2017-08-16
GCGAGAATAGTGTCATGACTCATACTCAAACCGCAACCATTCACACCAATCACGGAGACATCAAGATAAACCTCTTCGGCAATGAGGCTCCAGTCACCGTAAAAAACTTTGTAGACCTTGCCACCGGGGCAAAGACGGGCAAGCCTTTCTACAACGGAACCATTTTTCACCGCGTTATTTCTGGTTTCATGATTCAGGGTGGAGATCCAACTGGTACTGGCTCAGGTGGACCAGGTTACGACTTCGACGACGAACCACACCCTGAGCGCCATTTTGGTGAGCCATACATGTTGGCAATGGCAAACCGCGGTAAGAACTTCGACGGCTCAGGCACAAATGGCTCTCAGTTTTTTATCACAGTTTCCGAGACTCAGTACTTGCATGGAAAGCACACCGTGTTCGGAGAGGTTGCCGATCAAGATTCGAAAGATGTTGTGGACAAAATCTCAAAAGTGAAAACTCTCCCAGGCGATCGTCCAGAGCAGGATGTAAAAATCGAATCGATCAGTTTCGAATAAATGAACTGCTACCGACACCCGGACCGCGAAGCGTATGTGCGCTGCCAGCGTTGCGAAAAATTCATTTGCCCTGAGTGCCAGGTGGAGTCGTCGGTAGGTTTTCTTTGCCCAGATGATGCTGGCGGAACGCCAACTCAGATTAATCGCCAGCGAATCAAGGCTTTAGACGCCTCAAGGCCCAGAGTCACTGTGGCTATTTCGTTAATCACAACTGTGATTTGGCTTGTGCAGCTAACGCCAATGGGTGGAAGTTTTGAAACATACTTTGCTTACACGCCGATTGCAACAACCATTGCTCCTTGGCAGATGATTACTGCGGCGTTTTTGCACGGCAGTTGGTTGCACATAATTTTTAACATGTACACGCTTTACATTTTTGGTCAGGTTCTAGAACCGATGCTTGGCAAGACCAGATTTCTTTGGCTCTACCTTATTTCGGCGTTCGGCGGATCGGTTGCGGTGTTGCTATTTAGCGATCCAACATCTACCGTGGTTGGCGCATCCGGAGCGATTTACGGATTGATGGGTGCCTACTTCGTCCTGCTAAGAGCAATTGGCCAGAGATCAGGCCAGTTGATGGGATTGATTGCCTTCAACCTGATTTTCAGTTTCTTGAATCCAGGCATTTCATGGCAGGCGCATATTGGTGGACTTTTAGTTGGTGGCCTTGTGGCAGGAATTTATGCACGCACTCGAGGACCTCAACAAGCCGGACTGCAAAAAACCGGGCTGATTGTTTTAGTTGGAGTTCTGGTTGCCCTGAGCTTTTATCAGGTAAGTTCCTACGGACTTTTGTAATTACTTCCAGCGAGTGGTCATCATAAAACCGACCATGGCGATGCCGAAGCCGATCAAGATGTTCCAGTTAGATAGGTTGAGCGGAGCAGTTGCCGCACCCAGAGGGTACTGAGCCTCGGTCACGTAGTAAGTGATAATCCAAGCTAGGCCCAGAAGCATGAAGCCAAACATCACTGGCTTGAACCAAACCGGGTTTGGTGCATCTTCAGCAGACTTTTGAGCCTTTACTGGCTTTGGAGCCTTTGGCTTCTTGGTTTTCTCTGACTGGGTGTTTAGCTCTGACATAGGCACAATTCTACAAGTTAGGCTTTATGTCTCATGACAAAAATTTTGGTGTTAGACAACTACGACAGCTTTGTCTACACCCTGAACGGCTATCTACAGCAGCTCGGGGCTGAAACAGAGGTGCTTCGTAACGATGTTGTGCCTGAAGCTGAGCTACCTACTCTCCTGGCCAAATACGACGCGGTCTTGATCAGCCCAGGGCCGGGTACGCCATTCGATGCGGGATTGAGCATTGCTACCGTTAAGCAAGCTTTGGTTACCGGCCAGCCAGTCTTCGGAGTTTGCCTTGGTCACCAGGCGATTGCTGAAGCCCTTGGGGCCACCGTTACCAGCGCCGAAGAATTAATGCACGGCAAAACATCTCAGGTCAGTCATGACGACTCTTTGATTTTCAAGAATGTACCTCAGCCATTCACGGCAACCAGGTATCACTCACTCGCAGTTGTTGATGGAACAGTGCCGGATGAACTAGAAGTTACAGCTCGTACCGCCGGTGGCATCATCATGGCGCTTCAGCACAAGTCAAAACCAATTTACGGAGTGCAGTTTCACCCGGAAAGTGTTCTTACCGAAGGCGGCTACCAGATGCTTGGCAACTGGTTAGAGAGCATCGGGCTCAAGGGTGCTGCCGAAAAAGCCAAGGGGTTGAGCCCGATGGTTAAATTTTCTTAGTTGCAAGCAACGTAAAGCGTGATTGCAGATTTTTGAGCAGTGAGTCCGGCTGGAATTGATTGCTCCAAAACCAAATTGCCAAGCGTTCCGGTGCACGTTGTTTTAGTAGTCACAGTAACTGAAAGACCAACCGCCGGTGCGGTTAGAGCATTGCGAGCATCGTTGACCGAAAGATTTCTAACGTCTGGCACAATGACCTTGCCATTTGAAATTACAAGATTTACCACGGCACCCGGAATTACAGAAGTTCCAGCAATTGGATCGGTGGAAGTAATTTGTCCTGCAACTACGCTTGCAGAATTTTCTTGCGTGATTGTGCCCAGATTTAGTTTGGCCGCAACCAAGGCCTCGCGTGCCTGAACTTCTGTCATTCCCTTTAACTCCGGCATCAAGATTGATGCGGCACCGGAAGAAACCTTAACTGTGATGCTGGTGTTCTCTGGGACTTTTGTGCCGGCGACAGGATCTGTGCTGATGATTTGATCAAGTGGAATGGTTTCGCTCGGTTCGTAAACCTTCAAAACAATTAGGTTTTGCTGGGTTAGAGCGTTGTAACCGTCTGCATAAGTTTTGCCAACCACGTCGGTGACTGCGATTCCCCCATTACCCGGCGTGATGTTCAAGTTCAGGTTTCCGAAAATACCCAGGAATGCAATAAGGCCTACGATGACAACTGAAACCGCGGTGCCAACTCCCCAGAGCACGCCCGCCGAGGGGCGGCCACTCTTGACGCTGCCAATACTTGAAGTCACCGGAGCGTTTAGGTCAACACCAAGGGCAGCAAATGGGTTGGTGTTAGGTACCGAGTCATCAAAGCTCGGCTGGACTTCAGCAGGAACCAACACCTGCGTAGGCAGCGGCTCAACCGTAATTGGGTGCTGAATAACTTCGTTTTCTTCGGTAGCTGGGCCAGTTAGTAATTCGGCAAAAACAGTTGCTGGGCCCGCGTCGTGTGAATCGGCATCATCAAGCGACCAAGATGTTGTGTGAACCACTGGTTCGGCAGCAGGCTGAACTTTTTCGGGAGTTACCGAAAGAGTAATAGGAGAACCATTAGCGGCCGCTATTAGGTGATCACGGAAGTCCTCTGCTGTTTGAAAGCGCTCATTGCGGTCTTTTGCTAAACCGTGCAAAACCACTTGATCAAGCTCGGCGCTGATATTTGGGTTGAACTGTGAAGGCGGAGTAACGGCCTCACTAACGTGCTGGTAGGCAACTGATACTGCGGTGTCGCCCTTAAAGGGAGGCCGTCCGGTCAGCATTTCGTAGAGCAAAACACCCGTGGAGTAAAGATCGGTGCGAGAGTCGACTGTTTCACCTTTAGCTTGCTCGGGCGAAAAATATTGAGCAGTACCCATGATGCCAACGGTGTTTGCCATGGTTGCAGAAGATTCAGAAACCGCTCGAGCAATACCAAAATCCATGACCTTAATTTGGTTAGAATCGGTGATCATCACGTTTGCTGACTTAATGTCTCGATGAATCACGCCTGCTTTGTGTGAAAACTCGAGAGCAGTCAAAATTCCTGATGCGTAGTTAACAGATTCTTCGATTGAAAGACGACGTTCGTGAAGAATTTCCCGAAGAAGCTTTCCTTTAACAAATTCCATGATGATAAATGGATGCTTAATCTGATTTCCGTTTGCGTCTGTGTCAATATCTTCACCAGCGTCGTAGACGCGAACAATGGTTGGGTGCGATATTTTTGCCGACGCCTGGGCTTCGTTGCGAAAGCGGTCTTCGAACGAAGGGTCGTTGGCTAAATCTGGTTTAAGTAGTTTGATTGCGACCGTGCGACCAAGGCGGGTATCGGTGCCTTCGTAAACTTCGGCCATTCCCCCGCGGCCAATGAGGCTGCCAACTTCATAGCGGCCCGCGATCAGTCGCTGATTCATCTCTCTCCAGTCGTTCCTGTTCAGTCTAGTTATTGGTCTGTGTTGGGGCTCGGTGACACTGGGTCGGCCGGTGCGTAGTAAATCACGTGAATTGTGCTTCCCCGCGCCACTGTTCCAAGTGGTGACGCGGAGTAAACCTGGTTGAGCTTTGGATCATTTTCGGGAACCGTATCTCCAGGTTGAGCGTCAACCGCTAGTCCAAGTGATTCAAGATATGTAATTACATCTTCGATAGGTAAACCGATTACATCCGTACTCAAAATCACCAAATCATTTGTTGCTGGAACAGACTCGGTTGGAGTAGCACTCGGTTCGTACGGCGTAAACGTGGGTCCCGGTTGATTTTGGTTGATTGCTCCCACAACAATTGCCACAACAATCGCTACGGCAGAGACACCGAGCAGAGCGAGCACTGCAATCCATGGCCAGACCACTGGTTTCTTAGGCGCCTTTATATCTTGCACCGGAATCACCGTAGTCTTGTCGGTTAAATTTGCTTGTGTAATTACTTTCGTCGCAGCCGATCGAGTAGGCGCATAGCTCATTAGAGACTCGGCTCGCTCAGCGAGTGCAAGTGCACTTGCTGGGCGTTGGTTTGGTTTCTTGGCTAAACAAAGCATGATCAAATTGCGTACGCGTTCATCAATTGCCGACGAAAGCGCCGGAGGCGCATCGTTGATTTGCGCCATTGCAATTGCCATTTGGTTTTCGCCGCCGAATGGACGATGTCCGGCTAACGCTTCATAGGCGACTATTCCAAGTGAGTAGATATCGGTTGACGGGCTAGCCGGCTTTCCGGTTGCCTGTTCTGGAGCAAGGTACTGAACTGTTCCCATAACCTGTCCGGTGGCGGTCAGATGTGCCTGATCAGCAACGCGCGCGATGCCAAAGTCAGTTATTTTCACTTCACCGTTTGGGGTAATCAGTAGGTTCCCCGGTTTTACATCGCGGTGCACAAGACCCTCAAGATGGGCTTCGTGCAGAGCTCTAGCGGTTTGCGAAACAATGTCGAGCACCTTGTCGCTAGTCAGTGATTTTTCGCGTTCAAGCAGCTTGGCTAGAGACTCACCAGGCACCAATTCCATCACCAGATAGGCGCTGCCGCCGTCTTCGCCGTAGTCGTAAACACTGGCGATTCCGTCGTGAGTCACCATGGCCGCATGACGGGCTTCGGTGCGGAAGCGCTCGATGAACCCAGGATCGCCCAGGTACTCGGGTTTCAAAATCTTGATGGCGACATCCCTCAGGATCACCTCGTCATGCGCCTGCCAAACCTCGCCCATGCCGCCAATGGCAATTCGGCTAACCAGTTTGTAGCGGCCACCGTAAAGTTGACCTACCTCAGGCTTCATCTGTTCAACACCGCCTGCATAACTTTGGCTGCCACTGGAGCAGCCAGGGTATTTCCTCTACCTGCTTGGCCAAGTCCTCCGCCGTCTTCAATCACAACAGCAATTGCCACCTTTGGGTTATTGGCCGGGGCAAAGCCGGTGAACCATAGTGTGTATGGCTCACCCTTTCCGTTTTGTGCGGTTCCAGTTTTACCGGCGACCGAAACACCTTTGATTGAACCATTCGAACTAACACCGCTCGCCACCGCCGCAACCATCATTTTCTTGACTTGGTCTGCAGTGCTTAGCGAAACAGGTGTCGAAAATTCTGAAGGCTTTGGCGCAAATAGAGATGACAGATTAGCCGATTGAACATTTTCAATCAGATTCGGTTTCATCAACTTTCCACCGTTTGCAATGGCAGCGCTGATCATGGCAATTTGTAATGGAGTTACTCGAACATCAAACTGACCGAATGATGACAAAGCCACCTGGGCGTCATCCATATTTTTTGGATAAGAACTTGCGGTAGAGCGCAGCGGGGTTTCGATTGCTTGGCCAAAACCAAATTTTTCTGCTTGGGCGCGAATTGCATCTTGTCCGAGGGCAATACCAAGTTGAGCAAAAGGAATGTTGCACGAAAGTTTCAAGGCATCGGCGATTGTCACCGTGCTTTTACCTCCACATTTTCCTTCGCCTGAATTTTGAATGTAAGTGTTGGTTCCTGGCAATTTGTATTTGACTGGGTTTGGAAGAGTTGACTCAGGACTCCACTTTCCAGATTCGAAAGCCGCAGCCGCCACCAGAATTTTGAAAACTGAACCAGGAGCGTAAAGAGTTCCGCTGATTGCTTTGTTAACCAGCGGGGAATTCTTATCGTTCAGTAGACTCGCATAACTTTCACCTGAGCTTGTTCCGTTGTGCACCGCAAGCAAGTTGGCATCAAAACCAGGTTTTGAAACCATGGCCAAAATGTTTCCGGTGCTTGGTTCGATAGCGACAACGGCACCCTTCAGTTTGCCCATTGCATCCCAGGCCGTTTTCTGCACCACGGGATCAATCGTGAGCTCTACCGAGGCTCCGGTAACCGGATTTCCGCTCAACAGAGCGTTGATTTGCTCAAAGAATTGAGTTGAGTTCTTGCCGGTCAGGTAGCTGTTCATGGAGGATTCGAGACCGGTTGCCCCCTGGTAGAAACTGAAGAATCCGGTAATCGCGGAATACATCGAGCTCGAATACACCCGGGTGTAATGAAAATTGTCATCAGAACTCTCGGAATACGCGATTGGTTCGCCGTCTACCAAAATTGCACCGCGTTGGGTTTTATAAGAGTCGTAAACGGCACGTACGTTTCGAGGATCTTGAGCAAGTGAATCTGCGCTAAGCACTTGAATGGTAGAAGACGAAATCAGCAGTGCGGCAAACATAGCGATGATTAGTGCCACTACGCGTTTTAGTTCGCGATTCAACGTGCACCTCCAGCTTTTGCGCTGTCGGATATGCGAAGAAGTAGTCCGATGATGATCCAGTTTGCTAACAACGACGAACCACCAGCTGCAAGTAATGGCGTTGTCAATCCAGTGAGTGGAACCACGCGGGTTACTCCACCAATAACAATGAAAGTTTGTAGTGCAATAACAAAACTCAAACCAATGGCCAGTAGCTTGCTGAAATCGTCGTTGTGGTTAAATGCAATGCGAGCACCTCTGGCAACAATCAAAAGATAAATTGCCAGAATTGCAAAAATTCCCGCTAGACCTAATTCCTCACCTAGAGACGCAATAATAAAATCGCTTTCGGCAAGTGGTACCAGTTGAGGCACTCCACCACCAAGCCCGGTTCCAATCACACTTCCGTGAGCCAGCCCAAAAATCCCTTGAACTAATTGATAGCTACCGCCGACTGCATCGTAGTTTGCAGGGTCAAAAGGATTTAGCCATGCGTTGAATCGGCCAGACACGTAATCCATAAAGCGCGATGCAAAAAATGCAGAGGTGAAGAACATGCCTAATCCAACAATTACGTATATTGCGCGCCCGGTGGCTACGTAAATCATCACGAGAAAGAGTCCAAAGTAGAGCAGAGATGTCCCCAGGTCTCGCTCACCAATTAGTACTAAAAGACTTACGGCCCAGATTGCGAGGATTGGGCCTAGTTCGCGAGCACGAGGAAGCTGTAAGCCCAAGAATTTAGGACCCACCACCGCTAGGGAATCACGCCGAGTTACCAGGTAGCCGGCGAAGAAAATGGTCAGAGCGATTTTGGCTAGCTCACCAGGTTGGAAGGTCAGCCCCCCAATCGAAATCCACAGGTGCGCGCCATTGATGGTCTTTCCAATAAAGGGGAGCATCGGCGAGATTAGAAGTGCCAAACCGATGACCATGGAAATGTATACGTAACGGCGCAGAAACAGGTGGCTCGGGATAAACCAAATAACGGCCGCAGCCGCGAGAATGGCCACCACCGTCCAGATCACCTGTTTCACACCAAAAAGCTCAGTGCCACCCGAGGCTAAAGTGGCTAGGTCTAAGCGGTAGATCTCGGCTACTCCAAGTCCGTTTAGGAGCATGGCGGCAGGGAGAATCAGCGAATCCGCCTCACGAGCCCTAAAGCGCAGTAGCAAATGCAGCAGCAGGCTGGCCACCGCTAACGGAGCCCAATAGAGCAGCAGGTCCCAGGTGAGAATTTCGATGGTTGAAAGCTGAATTTGTGCCAGTTCGAAGGCGTTGATACCCATGGCGAACAGCAAGAGCATGAGTTCGATGTTTCGATTTCGGGGGACCACACGAACAATCTTTGAGATGTCAATTGCAGCTGTCTGAGTGCTCAATTACTCACCTCCCAAATTCAGAAGTGTTTTTAATTTTGCGAGGATGTCGTTGATTGAATCGCCACTGATTGTGCGCTCAACCAATTCCTTTTGATAAGGATTCAGATCTGACACAAGAGTAGAGGTGCGTTCATACAGCGTGCTAAAACGAAGCGGTCCGAAAGCTTCGCGAATACCTTTGAAAATTGCAACATAGCCGTTTTGCTCGCCTATGTAGAAACGTGTCTGCGTGTAGTTGTATAGGGAGTTGAGAAGAATCACCACAAATGCAATCAAGATTAAAACCAAAGTTGCACTTCGAATTTTGCGCCAACGAACTTTGGCACGCGTCTCGTTGAGAATCTTGTCAAGCAACTCCTCGGACTCAACGGCAAATTCAGCGTCGGCTGGTTGACGGGTGAGAAGATCGCGAAGAATTCTAGGATTGAAGATTTCAACTATACGGCGACCCTTGTGCTCTGCAATCACCACATCGTTCTCTGCAGAACCGACGAACTTTGGTTTTGCAGGAGTAACCGTTTGAACATTCGGTGAAAGAACGTCGACAATAACAACGGTTACGTTGTCAGGTGCTCCATGCTCAAGCGCTTCGTAGACTAGCAACTCGGCAGCTTCTTCAACATCAACATTCTTATTAAGCACGATTTGCGATATGACATCTTCTGGAACAACTCCAGAAAGTCCATCGCTACATAAAAGCCAACGATCACCAGGATTGGCGTCGTGAATCTCAGAATCGATTTCTAATTCAATTTCGACATCCCCTAGAACGCGCATCAATACATTGCGTCGCGGGTGAACCAGAGCCTCTTCTTCTGTAATTCGACCGGTATCTACCAGTCGTTGCACAAAGGTGTGGTCTTTAGAAATTTGTCTTAACTTGCCGTCACTAACTCGGTAGATGCGCGAATCACCAATGTGAGAAAGTGCAATCTTGTTATCCACCACCATTAGGCCTGAGAAAGTGGTGCCCATGCCTCGCAGCTCTTGGTGATCTGCCACAGTCCTGGCGAGTTTCTCATTGGCTGCCTCGAGTGCCGAATCAATCTCGCGAATTGCCTGCTGAGGAGTCTCGTAATGCCGGTCGGCACCGGCCACTGCTTGGGAAACCATGGCCGAGGCGATGTCACCTCCGGCATGCCCGCCCATACCATCGGCAACAAAGAAGAAGTTGTATCCCGCATAGCCGGAGTCTTGATTACTCTTACGAACCTTGCCGATATTGCTGGCCGCAAAGGCTTGCACGGTCATGTTCGGTTACGCTCGCAATTCAAAAATGGTTTTACCAATTCGAATTGGTTGACCCACCTTAACAACTGCAGGTGTGCCAATTCGATTTTCACCAATGTAGGTGCCATTGGTTGAGTTCAAGTCTTGAATCAACCAGTCGTTGTTGATTAAAACTAATTTCGCGTGCTGAGTTGATGCGTATTCGTCATCTATTACCAAATCGCTATTTTCGGCTCGTCCAATAGTTAGTTCACGACCAACCAAGCGAACCTCTGTGCCACGACGAGGACCATCAGTAACAACAACTTTGGTGGCGTTTATTCCGCTCGGTTCACTCATCAGGGCTTCGGTGAGTGAATTTGCTGGCGCCGATGGAATCACCGGTTGCGAAACTCTTTGGGGTGCATTAGCTTCGGCAACTCGTGAAACAACTTTTTGACCAAATAAGTCGGCACGAATTACAGAAATTATCGTGAATATAAATGTCCAGAGCACAACGAGAAATGCAATTCGAACAATAAATAGCGCTAACTCACTCATTGTTTACCTTGCTTGCCACTACACGGAAAACAAATTCACTTCGACCAGCAGAAATTACATCGTCGTTTTGCAGGGGACTCTCCGAAATGGACTTCCCGTTCAACTTAGTGCCGTTGGTCGAGCCGAGGTCGCGCACTCCGGCTTTTGTTCCATCCCACAATATTTCAAAGTGTTTGCGACTCATGCCGGAGTCATCAATTTGAATATCGGCGGATGAATCGCGGCCAATCGAAGTTCGCGCTCCGGTCAGTAAAAATCGTTTGCCATTGTGATCAATCGCTGGCGACCAGGTCACTTCGATTTCTTCGGTGGTTGAGGTAACTGAAACCTGACCCAGAGGTAGGCTGCCGTCCTCAATCAGTTTGATATCTAGAGCTGCTCCGAACTGGAAACCCTGCTTGTGTGCGTGTTTCTGGGTTAGGTCGCTTAGTTCTGAAACCAGGGCGTTACCGAGAGCGCGCATCCTTGTGAAATCGGGTGACGAGAGACGAACCAGAAAAGTATTCGGGGCCAAAATTCGATCGCGGCTAACAATGCTGGCCTTGGCATCCATCTCGGCTCGAATGGCCGAAGCGATTTCAATTGGCTGAAGCTCGCTCTTGAAAGTCTTAGAAAAGGCGCCCGTGACGATGCGTTCCAGACCCTTTTCAAAGTTCTCTAAGAAACCCAACAAACACCGCCTTTCGAACCAGTTTAACCGTGAACTCAAAGAAAACCCCGCCCCGAAGCCTCAAGCCAAAATGCCCAAACCTCCAAGTTGGCTGGGAGGTTCATCTGTAAACCCTGATTCACAGGGATTTTCGCAGGCTCTTTCTTTACTTTGAACCTGTCCCCAACGAAAGGATCCATCAAATGGAAAAGAAACTCAGCAACAAGCTGGCAATTGCCGGCGCAACCGTTTTGACCCTCGCTGGTGTAGCAGTGGCTGCACCCGCTCTAGCAGCTGGAAACACAGGTTCAACCGACTCTGGAAGCACCACTTCAACCGCGGCCCCAACCTTTGGTAAAGGTCACGGCGGTAAAGGCCACGGCCCAAAGGGAACGATGACCAGCCAGACCGTGACCGTTAACGTACCGACCGATGGCACCTACATGCTGGTAGTTACCGAGGCGGCCCCAACCTTGCCAACCGGAGTTACTCCTCCTACGGACGCAAACGGTAACCCGCTGCCTGCTCCAAAGCCACGCAGCCACGCGATTACCCTGACCGGTACCGGCACTCAGACGGTGACTATCCCTGGCTTACACACTGGAAAATTCACCCTTCAACTGGTCAAGCTTTCTGGCACCGCGGTTAACGGCGAAGTTGGCACCGACGGGAAGTTAATCGCCCCGATCACTGTTGGATAAATTGCAACACTTCTAATTCTCCGTTGAAGCACAAAAGGGCCCCAGAAATGGGGTCCTTTTTTGCTTCCAAAACGGCACCCCCAATCGGGCTACAACCCGCATAAACACTGAGAACTACAACCATGTAATTTGTCGAGAATTGGATGCTTTTCGAGGTAGAATTTGAGGGTTAGCAACCCCGAAAATCAGTCGCTCTGGGAGCGCATTTCAGTGGGCCTAATCCAGTAAAAGGAGCACCACATGAACGCACCCGATAACAGCTACGACGCCGGAAATATCCAAGTTTTGGAAGGCCTCGAGGCCGTTCGCAAGCGTCCCGGAATGTACATTGGCTCCACTGGTCCCCGTGGTCTTCACCACCTGGTTTACGAAATCGTGGATAACTGCGTTGATGAGGCGCTCGCGGGATACTGCGACACCATCGACGTCACAATCACAAAAGAGGGCTGGATCCGCGTTGCCGACAAC
>JACCDM010049072.1_pt1 | contig 11913 bp, 11 predicted proteins | sample 7445851 | NCBI WGS metagenome assembly JACCDM01 (sample SAMN15323438, study PRJNA562643) | freshwater metagenome | isolation source: river surface water | place: USA:Blue River Watershed | collected 2017-08-16
CCACGCACCGGCAATTGGACGAACAACAGCAGTTGTCGGCAGGTGTAGGACCCGACATGATTAGAATTTCCGTGGGCCTAGAGCATATCGATGACATTTTGTGGGACATTGATCAAGCGCTGAGTGTGGCTTCTAAGTAATCGAACACCCCTGAAAGCTTCTGCATGAGCAATATTTTTGAACAAGGCTTAGACAAAAATTCTGCCAATTTCACAGCACTTTCCCCTGTCAGTTTTGTAGAACGAAGTGCAGAAATTTTTGGTGATTTGACGTCTGTCATTCATGGCCAAAGAAAATACACATGGTCCCAAACCAGAGAGCGCACCGCTAGACTGGCTGCAGCTTTAAAGTCCCTGGGAATTGGTAGAGGCCATACAGTCAGCGCCATGCTGCCCAACACACCAGAGATGGTCGAGGTGCACTACGCTGTACCTTCACTCAACGCCGTGCTCAATACTCTCAACACCCGCTTGGATGCAGCCCTAATTGCATGGCAACTGAATCATTGTGAGTCACAGGTGCTGATCACTGACAGAGAATATTCTCCCGTCATTCAACAAGCCTTGGCCATTCTCAAAAGTGAGCACAAAAAAGACATCGTGGTCATTGATGTTTGTGACAGCGAATACACCGGGCCTGGCGACAGATTGGGTTCATTTGAGTACGAAGATTGGCTCAAAACACACCCTCCCCTCGACAAATTGGAAGGCCCCCAGGACGAGTGGGATGCCATTGCTGTCAGCTACACCAGTGGCACCACCGGCGACCCCAAAGGGGTGGTCACGCATCACCGCGGCGCCTACCTCAATTCAGTCAGCAATGTGGCCACCTGGACCATGCCGCATTTTCCAATCTACCTTTGGACATTGCCCATGTTCCATTGCAATGGGTGGTGTTTTCCTTGGACTGTGGCCATGTTGGCAGGCACACATGTGTGTTTAAGACGGGTTGAGGCACAGCCCATATTGGATGCCATGCGGCACCAAGGCATCACACATTACTGCGCTGCGCCCATCGTACACAGCCTGATTTACAACGCACCCGATTCAATGCGGGCCGGTATTACACAGCAAGTCAAGGGCATGGTGGCAGGTGCAGCACCTCCCGCAGCCATGATTGAGGGCATGGCCAAAATTGGCTTTGATATCACTCATGTTTATGGATTGACTGAAGTTTATGGTCCCGCCAGCGTGGCGGTAAAGCGTGAGTCTTGGGCTGACGAAAGTCTGTCCGAACAAACTCGATTAAACGGCAGGCAAGGCGTTCGCTATGTCCTGCAAGAAGGCATGACTGTTCTCAATCCAGAAACCTTGGAAGAGTGCCCTGCCGATGGCAACACCATGGGCGAGATTATGTTCAAGGGCAACATTGTCATGAAGGGTTATTTGAAAAACCCAAAAGCCACCCAAGAAGCCTTTGCAGGGGGCTGGTTTCACACTGGCGACTTGGCCGTCATGGAGCCCGATCGTTATGTCAAGATCAAGGATCGTAGCAAAGACATCATTATTTCAGGCGGTGAGAACATCAGTTCACTGGAAGTAGAAGACGCCTTGTACAGACACGCCTCTGTATTGGCTTGCGCAGTGGTAGCCAAGCCCGATGTCAAATGGGGCGAGTCGCCTGTTGCGTTTGTTGAGTTAAAAGTAGGCGCAACGGCAACTCAAGAGGATTTGATTTTGCATTGCAAGTCTTTGCTCGCAAGCTACAAGGTTCCCAAAGACATTCGCTTTGAAGAAATTCCAAAAACATCGACTGGAAAAATTCAAAAGTTTCAGTTAAGAGAACGTGCCAAAGGCGCGTCAATTTAGTCACAAGGAGTATCACATGACAGCACCTGATTCACCATTTGTCATTCGGTCTGACGACGAGCGTGGCGTCACGACCCTCACGCTAAATCGGCCAGCGTCCTTCAACGCACTCAGTGAAGGCATGTTAAGTGCGCTTCAAACAGAGCTGGATGATTTAGCAAGAAGTCAAAAACTCAGAGTTTTGGTCATTGCGGCCTCAGGCAAAGCATTTTGCGCAGGCCACGATTTAAGAGAAATGCGCGCAGAGCCGTCCATGGACTATTTCCAAAAGCTGTTTGCTCAATGCGGTCACATGATGCTCAGCATTCAAAAACTGCAAGTGCCCGTGATTGCAAAGGTGCAAGGTATTGCTACCGCTGCAGGCTGTCAACTTGTTGCGCAATGTGATTTGGCGGTTGCTTCCGCCGACGCTAAGTTTGCAGTGAGCGGCGTCAATTTGGGTCTTTTCTGTTCTACACCCAGTGTGGCCTTGTCACGCAATTTGTCTCGCAAGGCCGCATTTGAAATGTTGGTTACGGGCGACTTTCTGTCGGCGCAAGAGGCATTGAATCAGGGGTTGATCAACAAAATTGCCGATTCAGACAAACTAGACGAGATGCTGGAGTCATTGGTTCAAAAAATACTGGCCAAACCACCGGTTGCTTTGGCCATGGGTAAAGAGCTGTTTTACATGCAACTTGAAACAGGCATTGAAAAGGCTTATGAGTATGCGACGCAAACCATGGCTTGCAACATGATGGACAACAGTGCACTTGAGGGCGTTCAAGCCTTTATCGAAAAACGCAAACCCAATTGGCGTTGACTGAAATCAAACCGTCAGGTCGATAAAAACTCGACCAGATTCAATTTTTACTGGCCAAGATTTAACGGGTTCTGTAGCGGGGCCACAGCCCACCGTGCCATCACGGACATCAAACAAGGCTTGATGAAATGGGCACTCGACGTAGTTGCCTTCCACAAAACCTTCACATAACTTGGCGTTGCCATGGCTGCAAACATTGTTGATGGCAAAAACGCCATCGTCAACTTTAAAAATGGCAATGTCGTGGTCTTGGGGTGTAACCGCAATTCCTGCACCTTCAAATAAGTCTGCCTCTGCGGCAACGTCAATCCATTGGCTCATGATTAGATGGGATAAATGATGGAGTTGGGAATCATCTCGCTGTCGTAGATGCACAAACGCTCAGCAAATTTGAAACCTTCGGGGGTTTGAACAATGATATCCAGATACCGGCCCACATTGAACACGGTACTTTCTTGATCGTATTTGGTTCTGAACACGGCATAGTTGGCTTCGCTGTAGATTCGGCCCTCTTCTACTTTGTGAACGATAGGTGCGCCTACCACATGACGCTGGTAATAGGGGTCGTGGTAAAGCGTTTCAGAGATGCCGTAAACACGATCTTTCAGCATGCCTTTACTGGTCAAAGACAATGTCGAAAGCGGAAAACCTCTTTCATGATTTTCTCTGGGCTGTAATTTGTACACACACTGCTCTGTAAAAAACTCGGGCCAAAGATCCCATTGACTGCTGTCGACAGCGCTGGTGTAGTTGGCATAAAGTTGTTGGATACCAAACCAAGTTTGCAAGTCCACCATGATCAAGCCTCCATCACTTTACGCCAGTACTCATACATGCCTCGGATGAGTGTTTCTGTCACCATGTGGTCTGTCTCACCCACATCACGTCCGCCCAATTCCGCCAGGGTACGGTGATGGGGTTTGGTTTCAAAGGCCTGCTGCGAAAACTCAATCACTTCACCATCATCTGCAGACACAAAGCCTGCTGGGCCAAACAAATTGGCTTGGCGCAGTCTGCGATCTGTCATCTCGGGGGTGTCGTCTTCAAACCCAAAATGCGTCCACACAAAGTCAAAGGCACCATGACCGTCGGGTTGAATATGGCGTGTCGATACGCTGTTCACTTGCTGCTGAAAAATAACACTTGGAAACAAAGTCATCATGACGGCAGTGGGCCCACCCCACCACTCTTCTGGCACGATGTCCAAAAAACTAGGGTCATGCAGTTGCATACTGGCCTTGAAACTGCTGACTTGCGTGACATCAGATGAGGCACCTTTTGCCTCACCTGCACTGCCACGGGTGGAAATCATGGCGGCATGTCGATGGTGTTCATCCATGCGCAATTCACTTTTATTGTCGGCTCGCCAAAGTCCGAATGTCACAAACCATGTGTGCAGCAAACCTGGGTGATAGGGGTCTTTGATGTTCTCTTGCATCAATTTCCAATTTCCTGGAATACGCTGACGGTTGTATCCCAAAATTTTCAATTTACGGCCATTAAAAAGTCGATCAAAGTATCTCAATATGGTTGGGCCCATATAGTCTTCAAGGGAAGCCACATCGTGGTCAAAAGACGCAAAAACTACGCCGCCGCGAACTGCTACTTTCAAAGCAGTTAGGCCATGATCTTTGGGATCAAAGTCAGTTGGCATTCCGCCATTTACCTTGCCGTCTTGTCTCACACCGCGCCTGAATGGAACGCCCTGCAACTTGCCATCTAAGGCATAACTCCATTGGTGATATGGGCACACCAATTCCTTTTTATTGCCATGGCGCTCACGACAAAAGGCCATACCGCGATGCGCGCAAACATTTTCGACCACATGAATTTGGCCGTCTTGGGCACGCGTCATGACAACAGATCGCTCCCCCACAACAGTGCGTTTGAAATCACCTAGGTTTGGAATTTCTGCCTCTAGGCCGACATAACTCCAGTGCGCTTTGTAAAAAAAACGCTCAAGTTCTTTTTTGTGAACGTCTTCTTGGGTATAGACAGCAAAGGGAATGCGGCTGGTGCCCGTTGTTTCCCAATGAATTGGATGCTCTGACATGTGCGCTTGTCTCCACTAGATTCTTGAATTCGATCATGCCAGTCCAATTGAATAAGTAAATCATAATTTAAATATAATCATTATTTGATTTTCAAATAATAGGTAAACCCATGGAACTGGCCAAACTGGACCTCAACTTGCTGTTGGTATTTCACCATCTGCTTCTTTTAAAAAGGGTCTCGGCGGTTGCAGACCTGTTGAACATGAGCCAACCCGCGGTGAGCAGTGCATTGGGAAGACTGAGAGCCAGCCTAGATGACGAATTGTTCATTCGAACACAAGGCGGCATGACGCCTACGCCCTACGCCCTCCAATTGGCTGAACCCGTCGCCAAGGCACTTGATGTCCTGCAACAAGCCTTGAACATCAGGGCCGACTTTGACCCCACCACCAGCAATCGAAACTTCACCATTGCACTGAATGATGTGGGGGAAATGTATTTCTTACCTGTTTTGGTCAATGCACTGACAAAAGCTGCGCCTGCGGTCACTTTACAAGTGGTCAGTGTTGCACAGACATCTCTCAAAGACGACATGTCAAGTGGCAAGATTGATTTGGCCATGGGATTGTTGCCCCAGCTTCAGGCTGGCTTTTTTCAACAAGCTTTGTTCAAACAAAAATACATTTGTTTGATGCGAAAAAAACACCCCTTGGCGAATTCAAATAGCATCAGTTTGCAGGCCTTGTTTGCGGCTGAGCATGTTCGTGTTTTGGCCACCGGCACGGGACATGGCCGTGTCGATTTGGCCATGGACCAACAAAAACACAAACGCAAAGTAAGACTGACAGTCCCGCACTATGTGGCTTTGGGTGATGTCTTGCAAAACGCCAACTTAATTGCGGTGGTGCCAGAACGCTTTGCACATCGCATTGTGAAGCCCTTTGACTTGCTTGTGCGCGACCTGCCCATCAAGATTGAAGACAGCGCCATTCACCAATGTTGGCACGGCCATTTGCACCGCGATCCTGGACATCAATGGTTACGCCAATTGATGCGCAAGCTCTTTGGAGATCAGGCAACAATTGGCGAGGAAAAAGCCATTGGATAGCTTAGAACGGCAAGCCGACATAGTTCTCAGCCAGCGAACTTTGAGCTGCATCTGAAGAGAACAAATAATCCATTTCAATTTCTTGCAATCTTTGGTCGTATTCGCTGGAATCGGGAAAAGTATGTAGCAAGGTGGTTAGCCACCACGAGAATCTTTGCGCCTTCCAAACGCGCCCCAAGGCTTTTTCAGAATAATTATCCAAATCAGAACTGTCGCCATTGAGGTAATGGTTGACAAAGCCGTGGTACAAATAATAAATGTCCGATCCCGCTGTATTCAAGCCACGTGCGCCGGTGGGCGGCACAATGTGCGCTGCATCGCCTGCCAAAAACAAATTGCCGTAGCGCATCGGTTCAGCCACATAAGACCGCAGCGGTGCAATCGATTTTTCGATCGTGGGTCCGGTGATCAATTTCTCAGAGACTTCGTTGGGCAACCGTCGTTTCAACTCTTCCCAAAATGCCTCATCCGACCAGTTCTCAACAGAATCTGTCAATGGCACTTGAATGTAGTACCGACTTAAGACCTGTGAGCGCAAAGAGCACAAGGCAAATCCTCGGGTGTGTTTGGCGTAAATCAATTCAGGTGATACGGGCTTAGTGCGCGACAACACGCCCAGCCAGCCAAATGGGTAGACCTTTTCATACTCTTTCAGCACATCACCAGGAATGGATTTGCGACTCACACCATGAAAGCCATCGGCCCCAATGATGAAATCACAATGGATACGTTTTGCTTCACCGCCCACGCTGTAGGTCACATAGGGCTTGTCAGATTTCAGGTCGTGCGGTTGAACATCTTCCGCACTGTGAATGACAATGCCATTCATGCGATCGCGGGCTTCGTACAAGTCGCGCGTTAGCTCAGTTTGGCCATACACCATGACCGAATTTCCGCCACTGTATTTGTGCAAATCAACACGGTTGAGTTTGTTGCCATGCGCTAGATAAAACCCATCGTGAATTTCACCCTCTCGGTCCATGCGCTCACCGCATTGAGCCTCGCGCATGAGCTTGGCAAAGCCATTTTCCAAAACACCTGCACGAATGCGACTGAGTACATAGTCTCGAGTTTGCCGCTCGAGAACCACGGTTTCGATGCCCTTTAAATGGAGCAATTGAGAAAGCATGAGCCCCGAAGGACCGCCACCAATGATGCAAACTTGAGTTTTCAATTTTTGTCTCCGTAGAACTTGACCTGAGTCAATTTGCCTGAATGAGCAGAAAGATACGCTTGAAGGTGCTAAACAGGAATGGCTGAAACTGGCGAAAACTTGTACATTTCGAACATGGAAAAACAAGCACGCAACATACAAAGCTACAGCCTTTTTGGAGAATCAACGCACTTACCTGATGTGCTGCATTGCGAAACCATTGCAGACCGGTCGGTGTTGCACGATTGGGAACTGGCACCTCACAGGCATGCGCGCCTGCATCAGGTCTTGTTGGTAGAAAAAGGCGGCGGCTCAGTCACCTTGGCTGGCAAATCGCATGCCTTAGGCAAAGGGTCTTTGGTCAATGTGCCCCCTGAGCATGTTCATTCATTTCGATTTGAAAAAGGCACGCACGGCTGGGTAACCACCTTGGCAGACGAATTGATGGACCAACTTTTGGTTGGGGTGGGTACCCTGCGTTCTGAACTGAACCAAGCATGCGTGTTGCGTGCAGACCCATTGGTCACCCAAACCGTCCATCAAATCTGGCTTGAGTTTTCGGCACAAGAAAAAGCCAGAGCTTTAGTTTTGCGGGGATTCAGTGGGGTTTTGTTGGGTTGGATTGCAAGGCAACTTCAAGCAGAAACGAGTGATGCAAAACTCAACGAATCGGCCTTGGTTCAAAAGTTCAAGGCATTGATTGAGCAAAACTACACCGCCCATTGGACTGTCAATCAGTATGCCAAAGCTTTGTCTATCTCCCCAACCCATTTGAGCCGGCTCACCCGATCTGCCAATGGCATTAGTGCATTGCGCATGATAGAGGCCAGGTTGATGCGCGAAGCACGTCGAAACCTGGCCTACACCAACCTGAGCATTTCGACCATTGCTTATGCCTTGGGCTTTTCAGACCCCGCTTATTTTTCGCGAGTTTTCACCAGAGATGCCGGTGTCTCTCCCAAGGTATTTCGATCCCAAATTTAGATTTTTAGCCCAGTGAATTGAACTAAATCAGCTGCAAATAAACGTATGGACTTTGAGTCAAATCAAACATGAATTGGCTTTGTATGCATTTCACAATATAAAATTTTATATCAAAATATTTAACTTCACCCCTATCAGCGCTGTGTCAGGGGGAACTTTTAAGATCTAATACTATGTTGCAAGAATTACGGTTGCACAACAATATCGAGGAAGCAAATGGCTAACGAAAAATCCAAAATCATTTACACACTGACCGATGAAGCCCCTTTGTTGGCGACAGCGGCCTTTTTGCCAGTCATTCGAACTTTTGCAGCGCCCGCTGGCATTGACGTAGAAGCCAGCGACATTTCGCTTGCTGCGCGAATTTTGGGCGAGTTTTCCGACATGTTGCCTGAGGCACAGCGGATCCCCAACAACCTGGCCGCTTTGGGCAAGTTAACCCTGAAGCCAGAAGCCAACATCATCAAATTGCCCAACATCAGTGCCTCAGTTGGCCAACTGAACAATGCCATCACAGAGTTGCAGTCAAAAGGCTATGCCCTGCCCGACTATCCAGACAACCCCAAGACCGATGAAGAAAAAGCGATCAAAGCACGCTATTCCAAGTGCACAGGCTCTGCCGTGAACCCAGTTTTGCGTGAAGGCAACTCAGACCGCCGCGCACCTCGCGCTGTCAAAGAGTTCGCCCGCAAAAACCCACACAGCATGGCGCCATGGAGCCAAGCATCACGCTCGCACGTGTCTCACATGCACCATGGCGATTTTTACCATGGTGAAAAATCGATCACCATTGAACGTGCTCGTGATGTGAGGATGGAGCTCATTACCAAGAGTGGTAAAACCATTGTGCTTAAGCCCAAGGTCTCTTTGGTCGACCGCGAAGTCATTGACAGCATGTTCATGAGCAAGAAAGCCTTGGAAGCTTTCTACGAAAAAGAAATTGAAGATGCGCACCAAACAGGCGTGATGTTCTCATTGCATGTCAAAGCCACCATGATGAAGGTGTCCCACCCCATCGTGTTTGGTCACTGCGTTAAGATTTTCTACAAAGATGCATTCAAAAAGCACAAAGAACTTTTTGACAGCCTTGGCGTCAACGTCAACAACGGCATGGTCGACTTGTACAACAAGATTGCCACCTTGCCTGAATCCAAGCGCGAAGAAATCATGCGTGATTTGCACGCATGTCACGAACACCGCCCTGGTTTGGCCATGGTCGATTCAGCCAATGGCATTACCAACTTCCACTCGCCCAACGATGTGATTGTGGATGCTTCTATGCCTGCCATGATTCGCAATGGCGGCAAAATGTGGGACGCAGCAGGCCGATTGCAAGACGTCAAGGCAGTTATGCCTGAGTCTACTTTCGCCCGTATTTACCAAGAGATGATCAACTTCTGCAAGTGGCATGGTGCGTTCGATCCCAAAACAATGGGCACTGTGCCTAACGTGGGATTGATGGCCCAGCAGGCCGAAGAATATGGCTCACACGACAAGACTTTTGAAATTTCAGAAGACGGCATTGCAAACATCACTGACATTGACACAGGTGAAGTTCTACTCAGCCAAAACGTTGAAGCAGGCGACATCTGGCGCATGTGTGAAGTAAAAGACGCTGCCATTCGTGATTGGGTCAAGTTGGCTGTTAACCGTGCTCGCAATTCAGGCATGCCTGTTGTGTTCTGGTTGGATGCCTATCGCCCCCACGAGGCACAATTGATTCGCAAAGTGAAGATGTATCTCCACGAACACGAAACCAATGGTTTGGACATTCAAATCATGAGTCAAGTGCGTGCAATGCGCTACACACTCGAGCGCGTAGTTCGCGGCTTGGATACCATCAGCGCGACTGGCAACATCTTGCGTGACTACCTCACCGACTTGTTCCCCATCATGGAACTGGGCACCAGCGCCAAAATGCTGTCTATCGTGCCTTTGATGGCTGGTGGTGGCATGTACGAAACTGGTGCAGGCGGCTCTGCCCCCAAACACGTCAAGCAATTGGTTGAGGAAAACCATTTGCGCTGGGATTCGCTGGGTGAGTTTTTGGCATTGGCCGTGTCGTTGGAAGATCTTGGTATCAAGTCCAACAATCCAAAGGCCAAAATTTTGGCCAAAACTTTGGATGCCGCTACTGGATTATTGCTGGACAACAACAAAAATCCATCCCCCAAAACAGGCGAACTCGACAATCGGGGAAGTCAGTTCTATCTGGCCATGTTTTGGGCTCAAGAATTGGCTGCACAAACTGAGGACAAGGAATTGCAAGCTAAATTTGCACCCTTGGCCAAAGCATTGACGGACAATGAAAAGAAAATTGTGGATGAACTCAAAGCAGTGCAAGGCAAGCCTGCTGATATTGGCGGCTATTACATGCCTTCCAATGAGTTGCTACAAAAAGTCATGTGTCCAAGCCAGACTTTCAACGCATTGATTCAGGCCGCATAAACTGAATTGTTGCTAGACAGGCTTAAACCATCTGTCATCTTCATGCAAAAAGCCGCTAAATTAGCGGCTTTTTGTTGTTTCGGTCGGCTACTTTATTCAAACAAATCAGTTTGGTTTTTGTTTTTGTCTGGCTTGGATTTGATAACTATATTAACTTTGCCAGTCTTAACAGGTGAAAGTTCCAAAATGGCAGGCTTTTGAGTCACTGGTGTTTTTAACTCAGGCTTGGAAATTAATTCTGCTGGCCAACGCTTGAGTCTTTTTAGTTCCCCCCTGTTCATACATCGATAAATTGCAGCGAGGGTTTGATTTCGTTCACCTTCTAAGATGACGTATTGCTTTCCGCCATACGTCACTTCACGCCCCTTCACCGCCAATGGCGTTGACTCATTTTTCAAGTCTGTTCTTGAATAGGCCGTAATAGCTCTCAAAATAATCTTATTCATGATTAACTCTAGTTGCGTAACATATGGTTTTTAAACCAATAGTTTAACAACAACTAGTTAATGGCGGACTGCATCCCAAATCAATTTGCAAGAAACAACAAAAAGGCCGGTTTGAACCAGCTTGTAAAACCAGGCGTCATTGATTCTGCGTGTCAGAAATGCACCTATCAATGTCCCCAAGAAAGCCATCGGAACCAACGCCGCCGCCTTCATTAAATCTTCTTGGCTGTAAGGGCTGAGGTTTTGATAGGGCACAATTTTTGACAAATTAATGCACGCAAACAAAATGGTAGCTGTACCGGCAAACTGCGCTTTGGGCAGTTTCTGCGGCAATACATAAATTTGAAATGGTGGTCCGCCTGCATGGGAAATGAAGCTCGTAAAGCCAGCCAAGCTTCCCCAAAAATAGCCCTTTAATTTGCGAGCCGGCTGCGGCTCCTCTGATTGACCTCGGCGAAGCCATGTCTGAAGGCAAAAGCTCAAGCCCATCAAGCCAATCATGAATTTAATCGTTTGATCCGAAATCATGGATGCTGTCAACCATCCAATGCAAACGCCTAAAACACTGGCTGGAATCAATATTTTCAAATTGACAGCACTGAACTGCTTTCTGTACAGCCAAACGCCGACGCAGTCTGAAATGATAAAAAGTGGCAATAACATCACCACCGCCTTCACAGGCGACATGACCGTGGACAAAAGCGGCACAGCCATCATGCTAACCATGGGCAAACCACCCTTAGACATGCCAATCAGCATGGCTCCAATGCTTGCCAAAACGAGATAGGGCTCAATATACATGAAGGTCTGTCAATTGAACTGAAGTCACTAGGCCATTAATAGTGCGGGCGCACATCCCGCTCAATGCGGCTGCAGCAGAAGGTCGCCAGCGCTGAAACCCCCAAAGTTATCCAAATCACAAAGTTGTAGGACTGATCAACATCAAATACACGCCCAGCCCAAACGGGCCCCAACAAATTGCCTAGCGCGGCACCGGTGTACAGCGTTCCAATAATGGCAGATACTGCCCGCCCACCAAACAAGTCCATGCAAATGGCTGGCAGCAAAGAAACGATACTGCCGTAACTTAAACCAAACACCACTGCAAATATTGAAAATGCCAGCTGATTGCTCGCCATTGCCCAGATGAGATAGGTCAAACCCATTGCA
>JACCDM010193431.1_pt1 | contig 11911 bp, 8 predicted proteins | sample 7445851 | NCBI WGS metagenome assembly JACCDM01 (sample SAMN15323438, study PRJNA562643) | freshwater metagenome | isolation source: river surface water | place: USA:Blue River Watershed | collected 2017-08-16
CTGCTTCTTCCCTAACGGCCGAACAGAAAGCAACAGTGCCTAAAATTGTCAAAGATTACACAGGTAAAGAAGTTGAATTGATCGAAAAAATTGATGAAAGTCTAATCGGTGGATTCATTCTGAAAGTGGGTGACCAACAAATCGACGACTCGATTAAGCGGAAGCTTAACGACTTAAAAGTTTCTTTAGCATCTTAATGATCAAAGGCCTTGGAAACAAGGCCTTTTTTGTCATCCTTAAAATGAAAAAATTCTCCTTGTTTACTGGATCTCTCATCGCCGGCATATCGGTAGCAGTCGGTGCCTTCGGCGCACATGCCTGGCAAGATTACTTAAGGGATATAAACCGATTAGAGACGTTCGAAACAGCGGCACGCTATCAAATGTATGGAGGCCTTATTCTCATTCTTCTCGGAGTTTGGCAGATGCAAATCTCTAATAAATTCTTGAAAACAGCGGGCTACCTTGTATTCACAGGAAGTATCCTATTCCCAGGTTCCTTGTATCTGATTTGCATAACTCAAAATACGATATGGGGAGCTGTAGCTCCAATTGGCGGATTAGCTTACATGACAGGACTTGGCTTAATGGCTTATGCTACTTTGAAGCAATAATTAGTGACGCATCACTAACTCCAAGCTATTCCAAACAATCTCCCCCATGGTCTTACATTGCAAGAAACGTACATCATCGTAATGCTTGGCGAGTTCCGACTTTAATTGTTCGATATTCTCAGCAGGTGCAATTTCATCCTTGGACATCACCGTCATCAGATCAGAAACTCGTTGGCTCTCCGATTTTAATCTACTGGCAATCATAGATCGTTCCTCAATCTGATATTGCCAAACGGATTCGGGGGTCATGTATTTCATCCCTAAGTCGATCAAAGCATTATTTTGCTTAAAGTATTGGGGTAAATAAACCGACCTTTTCCCCTCATAGCATTGCTGATCAAAATCAATAGGTCGAATCCGGTAATAAATCTCCTCGAAATCCGGATTGGTGATAATGACAAAATTGGCACTGTGCATGTCCCCAAGTAATTGAACCAAACAACGCTCGTTGAACTTGACAAACTCTTTAGCCAAACGAATCGGGGATTCCAAATCCTTTTCCAAATCCTGTTGCAAAAACGTATCCCCAGGAATTCCAGCGATATGTTCCTCGACTAAGGTATTTTCGTAGGTGATGTAGTTAATGCGGTTGGGAGATAAGATATGTTCCAATTCTAAACCATACACCCGCGAAGCATCTGCAATTTTTATATAGAAATAATCAAAATTATCGTTTACCCGATTTACAATCCGTATTCGAAACGGGTGGGTATTCCCATAAGTACAATAATCCACGCGGTCTATAACCAGGTGCTTGATAACCTCCTCATTACCGTCTGTTTTTAAATCGGCATAGATTTGCTTCAAGGCATCATAGACCTCATCCTGATCCGATGGTGAATAATAAACAGATTCCCAGAGCGTGTCCAAGCCATTCTTATCATACAAGACAATGGCATTTTCATAGCGCAATAAATCCTGGTAGGAAATATTCATGGCATGCTCCCGATTGTATTTATGCAAATAGCGCCGTAATTGGTTATTAATCCGAAAAGGGGGTTTTTTCTTAGAAATTAGGGCCATTATTCGACGTAGTCTAAAGATTTACCAAAGGTCTCTTTTAATTGAGAAACCGAATAAATAGCCAAAGAAAAACACAACACGCCTACATAAGCGGCAGCATGCAACAACCCAAACGATGGGATCAGTGATTGAAACAACAATGAGATGGGAATCAAGGCACCACGTACAAAATTTGGTACTGTCGTGGTCACTGTCATCCGAACATTCGTTCCAAATTGTTCCGAGGAAAAAGTCAAAAATACCGCCCAATATCCCCCAAAAAAACCCAATAAGGTAATCATCCAATAAGCATGAACGGTCGTGATGTTTGACATACCAAATAAATAGTATCCGCAAATCCCAACAGCAATAAATAAATAAATAAGTACGGATTTGCCCCGACTTTTCAACCATTGACTTAATGCGCCGGAAGCGAAATCCCCCAGAGCTAATCCCAAATAACAATACATGATGGCATCACCCCCACTGATTTTACCATCAATTCCAATCAAAGCAGAAATTTCGGGTGCTGAAAACACCAGAATACCGATTATGTACCAAATCGGTAAACCCATTAAAATACAATAAAGGTATTTTTTAAAGATGGCCTTGGATGAAAATAGCTGAAAGAAATTACCCTTCTCAACACCTGAATCCATTTGCACATACATCGAAGACTCAAAAGTACCCAGGCGTAATAACAACAACGCCAATCCCATCCCACCACCAATAAAATAACAGGTACGCCACCATTCAGGATCAGGGCTTAAACCCGCAATAATGGGTGCAAATATAGCCCCTGCAGCACCCACGCCCGCAATGATTAAGGTACCAATACCTCGTTTAGAAGGAGGTAAGGTTTCATTGACCAACGTTATCCCTGCCCCCAATTCACCCGCCAAGCCGATTCCAGCAATGAAACGTAACACAGCATACATATCCAAATCACGAACCAAACCATTCAATGCATTAGCTAAGGAATACAACAGAATAGAACCAAACAAAACGGACTTTCGCCCTTTTTTATCACCATAAATTCCCCACAAAATTCCCCCCAATAACATCCCGCCCATCTGAATATTCATCAAATTAAGACCCTGTTTTAACAGTTCGGGACCCTTCAGCCCCAAACTCATTAAGCTGGGGTTTCGAACAACAGAAAACAAAATTAAATCATAGACATCCACAAAGTATCCGAGGGCGGCTACAGCGATGAGCATTTTGGCTTTGGAAGAAATTGTTTCATTTTCCATATCAACGAGAAAGCATATCGGACCGGTGAGAGTCCAATTTTAAAAAGATAAATAGCAAGATCGTAAATGACCATAAAGAGGAGCCACCATAACTAAAAAAAGGCAAGGGAATCCCCATAATCGGCATCAATCCAATCGTCATTCCAATATTAACCAAAAAGTGAAAAAACAGCACCCCAACAACCCCATAGCCATAAGCGCGTGCAAATCGAGACCGTTGTAGATCCGCGAGATACATCAATCGCCACAAAAAGACCAAAAACAAGATCACAATTCCTGCAACACCCACAAAGCCAAACTCCTCTCCGATCGTACAAAAAATAAAATCAGTACTTTGTTCCGGCACAAAATCAAATTTAGTTTGTGTTCCCCCTAAATAACCCTTCCCCCAAAATCCCCCGGATCCAATCGCAATTTTCGATTGAGTCACTTGATAACCTAAGCCCCGAGGATCAAAATCAGGGTCTAAAAGAACCTTGATTCGATTACGCTGGTGTTCTTTCAACACATTATTAACGACCCATTCGACCAACATCGCCAAAGTCATTACCACGGAAACAACAAGTGCCGCTTTCACATACGTTTGGTACATCCGCTGCAAGTAAATGGGCATAGCCAAAATAAACAAGCCTGCTAAAATGAGCAGTAAAATAAATATGGTTAATGGCTTCAAAATCAAAGCCCCCACGAACAAAAAGATTCCACCCAGCAAAAGTCCGGGATATTCACTTGGCAATCCCTCCCGATACAACAAAATGATAAAAGAAACGAATACCAAAGCTGAGCCCGTTTCATTCGAACCCACAATCAACAGAATCGGAACCCCAATGATCAGGGCTACTTTCCATTGATCACGGAACCTAAGCAAACTGACCTGGGGATCATTTAGATATTTGGCAATCAATAACGCTGTCGCAGTCTTGGCAAATTCAGCCGGCTGAATCGTGACCGTTCCAATCTTAAACCAGGAATGGGACCCATTGATTGTGACCCCTAAAAATGGAACAAGAATCAAGAGGAAAATAAACAAGCCGTAAATCGCAGGCGCAAAGGACTCAAAAAAACGAAAATCCAAAGCAAAAATAAACATAATCAGCACCATACTCGTCCCAATCCAAATAAGCTGTTTCCCTGCATTGGATGTGTAAAACGCTGGATCCATTAAGCTGAGTGGCGCTTCAGGATTATACACGGCCGAATAAATGCTCATCCATCCCAACAAGACAAACAGGGCATATAATCCCACGCTCCACCAGTCTAACCGACTTGCCATATATCCAGATGGTTGACTCATTTTCGTAATGTATCGCTCGTATTTTTTTTCAATGGGCGATTGTAAGTCACATTCGCCAAATAACTCATATTCATGAATTTCGTTTCAACTGCTTTGCGGTCTACTCGTCCTTTCAAATATTTTTCCACAATCAAAGATGCAATCGGAGCAGCCGCAAATCCTCCAAATCCCGCATTTTCCACAAAAACAGCAATCGCAATTTTCGGATTATCTTTCGGTGCAAATGCAATAAATATAGAATGATCTTTTCCTTTTTGATTTTGGGAAGTTCCCGTTTTCCCACACATCGTAATATCCGGAATCCGTCCATCAGCACCCACCGTTCCATGCAAAACGGCATCCTGCATGCCTCGTATTACAACAGGAAAATATTTAGCATCCACCCCGACCGAGATTGGATTTTTATAAAAAGGGTCGATTGTTTTTTTATCCCCAATTCCTTTGACCAAATGTGGGGGAATATACCAACCCCGATTTGCAATAATAGCGGCAAAATTGGCCATTTTTAGCGGACTAACCACGAGTTCCCCTTCCCCTATACTCAACGAATAAATATTCGAGAACTTCCAAGTATTCTCCCCTTTGTACACACGATTATAATAATCGACATTAGGCAAAATCCCCTTCTTCTCATTACTTACATCAACCCCCAATTTCCGACCAAAACCAAAATTAGCCACCAATTCCGACCAACGCTGTAAGCCCTTGGCAGAACGCTCATACGTATCCCCAGACGTGCCATCATATAAAATTTTACGAAAGGCGTGATAGAAATAAGGATTACATGACCACTGAATCGCATTGTGCAAATCGTTGTGAGAAGTATTGTGCACGTGACACTTAACGGGTGCCCCCGCATGACCAAAAACCGAATTCTCCGAGATAATCCCTAATTGCTGGCCCACCAATGCTTGCACCAACTTAAACGTGGAACCCGGCCGATAATACGCTGATGGCGGCCGATTAATCAAGGGCTTTAAAGGATCCAAGGCAAGTTTCTGATAATATTTTGAAAAGTTTCTCCCCGCTAACAAACTTGGGTTATAAGATGGTGCCGACACCATAGTCAAAATCTCCCCCGTTGACGGTTCTATGGCCACAACACTTCCCACCTTATGCATCATTAAGCTATCCGCGTATTCTTGCAAACGAATATCAATGCTTGTATATAGGTTTTGCCCCGCAACCGGATCTACATCCAATTTCCCTTTCTTATAATCCCCTTTCTCCACACCATTGCTATTCACCATGCGATACTTAACACCACGCTGTCCCCGCAATACATCTTCATAATAAGACTCTATGCCTGAAACCCCAACATAATCCCCTTGGCGGTAATAATCATCCCGTTGATCCTTTAAGGAGGAGGGATTGATCTCAGCCACATAACCCAAAGCATTCGAAAAGGCATTGGATTGATAGGTTCGAAAGGCAGTCGTAGTAATCGAAAACCCAGGATAATCAACCATGGCATCTTGAATACGCGCAAAATCCTCCTTCGATAAATGTTTAATGAATATGGATGGCTTAACGCGCGAATACGCGTAAGCTTGTTTCGTTAAGGAATCAAAATAGGCACGGGACACCCCAAACAACTTACAAAAACGATTGGTATCCTGAACCACAGCCTTTCGAGGAGTAATGTACACGTCATAAACCGGAGTATTGTATACAATTAGTTTGCCATATCGATCATAAACCTCCCCGCGAAAGGGGACTTGAATGATTTTTCGAATAGCATTGTTATCGGCCGCCTTCTCGTAGGTTTCATCAATCAATTGCAGATAAAACAATTTTCCAATGAACACCAAACCAATGCTCACAAAAAATAAAAAAAGAATGAATCGGCGACCTTCGAACACGCGCAGGCGAGAAATTTAGATGAAAAATAAATCCAATTTACGGAATAAATATGAATTATTTGGGAAGACTTTTAATCAATGCAATCATAGCAAACGCAATAGAACCTAAGGAAAACCCCAGGGTAAACCAAGGAGTCAATGTATGAAAATAAGCATCCAGATAACGTCCTACATAGACCCCTAGTAATATAGTAACTAACATCTGAAATGCGGCTCCGACAAAACGCTGATATGAATTCATTGATTTAAAAATAATCCCTCGTGCACATACGAAATTTATGAATTTTCACTTATATATATTGTAAATTTGAAAATTGTACGCTGCAAAACCCATGATTCGTTTTCTAACGGTAGCCCTTGTCTTAGTTCTAACTTGGAGTTGTTCTCAAAACAGCACCAAACCCGCTGCCGTAGCCTTTCATAATGTCAACTCAAAATACAATGCGATTTGGCAGGCCGACCAACTGCTCAAAAACCTTCATCTACAATTCCGAAATGAGCGAATAGAAAACTATGCCAATGATTTGCCCATTCTAACACCCATTGATTCAACCTTTGGGAATAACCATAACTTGGAAATTAGCAACCTGATTCGAAAAGCTTCATTGGTCATTGATCGTCATCAAAATTCCAAATATGTGGATGATGCCTATTTGATCATTGCACAAGGCCGATACCTTCAAAGAGACTTTAAAAATACACTCGAGACACTCAAGTACATCAATACGCTAAATCCCGACAAAAAAACACAGCGGCAAGCGATGACCTTACTCTACCAAGTATACCTCATGCAAAAAGATTTTGAGTCGGCCGAAAAAACAGGGGCATTTATCGTAGAAAACGATTTGGCAACTTGGGATTATTCTTTGGCAAAGGCTTACGAACACCAACAAAGAGGAGAAATCAAGTCAAGCCTGAATTTATTAACGCAGCTCGTGGCTAAAGCTAAAAATCGCCAGGACCGGAGTCGGCTTTATTTTATCCTAGGTCAAATGCATGCCCGCATCAATCAAGATGGCATGGCTCGTCAAGCCTATCAAAATAGCATGCGACAAAAATCCAATTATGAATTAACCTTGCGTGCAAATATCGCTTACAAGTCCCTCGAAAAATCAGTCCCAGGATTAGAAAAACTCTTACTTGACCCCAAAAACGAGGATCAAAAATCAGAGATATATGTGGCCTTGGGGAAGATCTATTTGGAAGAAAAAAATTTAATCAAAGCAAAAAATGCTTGGCAACAAGCGACCAAAAATAACCCCAACCGAGGCGAATTATATTTCCAGTTAGGAACACTGTATGCAACCGAAATTAAAGACTATTCGCGTGCATCTGCTTATTTTGATTCAGCGGCGAGCTATTTGTCCAAGACCAATCCCCTTCATCCCCTAGCCACCAAAGCCCAAAGTGATTGGGGAAATTATACCCGGATCGAAAAAATGATTCAACGGGAAGACTCCCTTCAAAAATTGGCTAAACTCCCACTTGCCAACTTAAAATCGATTTACGAAAAGGCCCAAATTAAAAGAAGTTTAGCGAGTGATTCGTTGACAAAAGTTCAAACAAAAATTGTCAAAACCATTGCTGTTTTCACGCGCAGAGCGCCCAGCACCGACCAACAAAGTTTTTATTTTTACAACGAGCAAGCGCGCTTAAAAGGTGAACAAGAATTTACCATGAAGTGGGGAATTCGTACGCTAGAGGACTTCTGGGACCGACGGAACAAGCAAAATGCCCCAACTACCCTAAATCCTGCTACCGAAACAAGTATGAATGACAGTATGCGGGTTGCTACCAAAGCAAAAGTTGAAGATTCGTTACAAATTTGGCTGGACGCTATACCCATGAATGAAGCAAAGTTAAATGCCTCCAACAAGATTAAGGAACAAGCTTTATTCGAACTAGGAAAACATGCGAAAACACAGATGGAAAATAATGCTTTGGCAACGATTCACTTAAATCGCCTCATGGCAGAATTCCCCTATTCAACTTATGAGGCAGATGCCCTTTATTTGCTTTACTTAGCTAGCGATGAAAAAGGAACGAAAAATAAATTTAAACAGACCTTGTTTGAGCGATTCCCTGAATCAATTTACCGCTTAACTATTTTGAAACTCGAAACAGGGAATCTTTCCGACTCGAAAGAACAACAAGCCGAAAAAGGATATGAATTAGCCTTTGCGGAATTTAAAGCAAATCATTATCAAGCTTGCTTAAAGGCATGCCAATCGCTAAGAATCCAATTCCCAGGTAGTAAATCGGAAGATAAAATCGTATTTTTAAGTGCCCTCTGTTTTGCTGGCCTAAAAGACTTAGATCAATATACCAAAACATTAAATCAATTTGTCCAACTTTTCCCTGCTAGCCCCTTGAAATCGGAAGCTCAAGAAAGGTTGAAATCTATCCCCAAAAACTAATTCATTATGTTGGAAACCGGGAAATACCAAAAATTTATCCGATTCATCTATCGATTTTTTATCGGATCAACTTTGGGAATTATTTTGCTAATTCTGGCCGTAAATTTTAATTTTTTGTGGCTATTTGGTGGAATGCCTAGCCTTCAAGAACTGGAAAATCCCAAAAGCCAAGTCGCTTCTTTAATTATTTCAGAGGACGGCCAAGAAATAGGGAAATATTTTCGAGAGAACCGAAATCCGCTAAGTTTTGAAGAACTTCCTGACAATGTAGTTAACACTTTAATCGCTACGGAAGATGCTCGATTCACGGCGCATTCCGGCATTGACCTTCGATCCATGTTCCGCGTCGTATTTACATTAGGAACTTCCGGTGGCGGCAGTACGATTTCCCAACAATTAGCTAAAAATTTATTTCATACCCGATCGATGGAATTTGGGGAGGATGATCCTTTGTACATGGGGCTATTAATGAAAATTGATGGTGTCCGAACAGTCGTGGCGAAAGTCAAAGAATGGATTTTAGCGATTCGCTTGGAACGACGTTACACCAAGCAGGAAATCTTGGCCATGTACCTAAATGAAGTAAGCTTTGGGAATAATGCCTTTGGTATTCAAGTAGCTTGTAGAACCTATTTTCAAAAGGATCTCAAGGATATTAGCCTTACAGAATCAGCTACATTAATTGGATTACTTCAAAATCCATCTTTGTACGACCCTCGCATTCGTCCCGAACGAACCTTAGAAAGAAGAAACGTTGTTTTAGGGCAATTGGCTAAATATGAATTTATTACCAACGATGAACTCCCTAAACTTCAAGCCGAAGAGCTAAACCTACGTTATCGGGTAGAGAATCAAAATACAGGCGCAGCCCCCTACTTTCGTGAAGCGATTCGCCAACAAGTATTAGAAGCCTTAAAGGAATTGAATAAAGACCGGCCTGAAGACCAACAATTGAATTTATACACGAGTGGGCTACGCATATACACGAGTATCGATTCACGCATGCAAAAATATGCAGACGAGGCGGTTAAAGAACACATGCGCGCCGAACAAAAACTATTCTATGAGCATTGGCGTGGCCGAAATCCTTGGGTGAATGAGGAAATGAAGGAAATCAAAGGGTTCCTCAAAGACGCCATGCGACGTACACAACGCTATCGAGATCTAATGTCGGCTTATAACAACGACGAATTCAAAGTCTGGGAAGAACTAAGACGCCCCATTAAAATGACAGTATTTACTTGGGATGGAGATAAGGATACCACGTTGAGCCCCATGGATTCCTTAAATTACTACAAACGTATTTTAAATTGTGGGATGATGGCGATGGACCCGACGAACGGACATGTGAAAGCTTGGGTCGGTGGTATCAACTATAAATATTTTAAATTTGACCATATCTCCCAAAGTAAGCGTCAACCCGGTTCTACCTTTAAGCCCTTTGTGTATGGCGCTGCCATTGAAAATGAGATAGTCACTCCTTGCGATGCTTTGATAGACGAACCAGTGACTTTTGGTGAGGAAGATGGTTTGAGCGGAGGAACATGGACTCCCCAAAATTCAGATGGCCGCTACAGCTACCAAAGCATGAAATTACGGCGTGCGATGGGTCTCTCCATCAATACGATTTCCGCGAAATTAATGAAACAACTAGGACCCGCTAAAATAGCTGAATTTGCGCACAAATGTGGGATCGAAAGTCCATTGAATGAGGTTCCCTCGCTTTGTTTAGGCGCCTCAGAGGTATCTCTGTTGGAACAAGTTTCGGGCTATAGTACACTTGCGAACGGAGGAGAACGCATTGACCCGATTCTCGTTTTGCGAATTACAGATAAAGTAGGAAATGTGTTAAAGGAATATTCCCCGCCCGTCAAAGCTGTCATTAAACCTGAAACAGCCTACCTAATGACCTACATGTTACAAGGCGCAGTACACGAACCCGGGGGAACAGCTGAAGGATTAAAACGAACTTCACTCGTAAATGGAAACGAAATTGGGGCAAAAACGGGAACTACGTCAAATTATTCAGACGGTTGGTTCATGGGTGTCACGCAAAAAATTGTCGCGGGTGTTTGGGTCGGTGGCGATGACCGAAGCATTCACTTCCGAAGCTTAGCCCTTGGACAAGGAGCCAAAATGGCCATGCCCGCATTTGCCAAATTCATGGAAAAGGTCTATGCAGATCAAACGCTCGCAATTGAAGGATATCGAAAAATGCCATTTACCAAACCCGAAAATTTCGCCTTTGATCTGAGCTGTTTAGGGCGTAGCGCTAATGCCGATTCAACCGCAATTGTTGAACCCTAAGTTATAAAAATGAAATCAATCCTGTACCTGAGTTTCATATCTTTATGGCTGGTTGGATGCCAACAAACCCAAGAGGAAAAAGAAGAGGCCATCGCTAAAAAAACCTGTGGTTCTTGCCATAAATTCCCAGACCCGAGTTTATTGGACAAGAAGACTTGGGAAACGAGTGTATTACCCGAAATGTCTTACCGATTAGGCCTTGGAAATCGTTTTGAGCTGATGACGCGAATTTCCGACGAACAATATCAGAGTGCTTTGCAGATGAATATCTATCCTGAAACTCCCATGATTTCGCAAGAGGATTGGCAGGCTATTGTCCATTATTACACCCAAAAAGCCCCTGTAAATCCTCTACCACAAAAGAAAAAGGAACCTATCCGTTTAGAATCATTTCATTTCCAAGTAGAAAATTACCTGAGCCCGAATGACCATATTGCCGGCGTTACCTCCATCAAAATCCATCCCACTAAACCCGAAGTCTGGGTCGGAATGCGAACGCACCAAACAATCGTGCTCGATAAAAATCTCAAGGTTAAAAACCAATGGGAAACTCGAAGCGCAAATGTTTCGACCCAATTTGTTGGAACCCGAACCTTTCTAACAGGAATTGGGAAAATGTACCATAGTGACCAAAAATTGGGGGGTGTGTATGAACTACAAAGTACAAAAATCAGGGCCATCGCTGATTCACTCCGAAGGCCCGTCGATCTTCAAGTTGCTGATTTAAACGAAGATAATGTGCTGGACTATGTCATCTGCGAATACGGATTCGAACAAGGTCAGTTGATTTGGATCGATGGGAAATCCAAGGAAAAACATCCTCTCAAAATACAAGCAGGTGCGAGAAATGTGGTCATTCGTGATTTTACCGGGGAAGGAAAGCCTGATCTCATGGTTTTAATGGCGCAATCTCGCGAAGGTGTTTCCTTGTTTATCAACAAAGGGAAAGGCTCGTTTGTTGAAAAACCCTTGCTACAATTTGACGCTGTTTTTGGGAGTTGCTTCCTGGAAGTAGCCGACATGAACAAGGATGGCTATGCCGACATCATTGTTTCGAATGGGGATAATGCCGATTACTCTTTTTCAAAAAAAGCTTTCCATGGTGTGCATGTTTACCTAAATGACGGTCGGAACAATTTCAAAGAATCCTATTTCTTCCCTGC
>JACCDM011128101.1_pt1 | contig 11903 bp, 11 predicted proteins | sample 7445851 | NCBI WGS metagenome assembly JACCDM01 (sample SAMN15323438, study PRJNA562643) | freshwater metagenome | isolation source: river surface water | place: USA:Blue River Watershed | collected 2017-08-16
AACTTAATGAGATTTCAAAGATAACAAAAAAATCATTAACTAATATAATTTATTGGACAAAAAAGCATAATTTAAAATCTAATTTTTCTAACTTCAAAGAGTCTGGTAAAAAAGAATATGGAGATACAAGATTCTGTCCAAGATGTAAAAAACAAGTAGAAACAAAAAACTTTTATCAGAGAAGAGGTAAAGAGAATAGCTCTACCTATTGTAGAGACTGTACTACAGATTCCACACTTGATAGAATGAGGAAAGTTAAGACACTTATGATAGAGTACAAAGGTGGTTGCTGTGCTAGATGTGGTTATAAAAAGTATCAAGGTGCTTTAGAATTTCATCACTTAAATCCGAAAGAAAAAGATTTTAGTCCATCACATCTTAAGAAATATAAGTTTGATGAAAGAATGAAGTCTGAATTAGATAAATGTATTCTTGTTTGTGCTAATTGTCATAGAGAAATTCACCATGAATTGAAACAAAAAGAGACTCAAATATGAGTCTCTTTATTTTTTGTAGGCCCACCAGGAATCGAACCTGGAATAGAAGCTTAGAAGGCATCTGGTATATCCGTTTGCCTATGGACCCATATTTTATTTTGTAGCCGGGGCGGGAATCGAACCCGCACGAACATCACTGTTCACGGGATTTTAAGTCCCGCGTGTCTACCAGTTCCACCACCCGGCCAGGTGTGAGAGTTGGATTGTTTTTTATATAGTTTCCAACTCTCGGAAAGTTTTAATTATCCTTTGATAATTTCAACATTTTTTAGTGCTACTACTGGTTTCACAGCTTCCATCACTTCATTAACAGTTCCGTATTTAGGAAGATTGTCAATGGTGCCTTTAGCCACAGAGAACACAGTTTTAGCGGTGATAATTTTTTCTTTGTCTTTTTCAGAGATTTCATCAGACTCTTCGATAAGGCGAGAAAGGATTTCACCATATTTCTCAATCATCGCTGCGTCAAATCCGAAAGTAGTTTCTTCTTTCACGATTTCTTCGCCGTAAGTCTCACGGAGCTCTTCAGCTCTTTCTTCATTGATTGTGATATATTTGTCAGAAGGAACAAACATAAGTTGAGCAACATCTTCATTAATTGTTTGCTCTAACATTACAGAGCCAGGATTTTTACCTGTTTTGTCATAGAGTTTAGCCCACTCGTCTTTACCAAGGTCACGAAGCTCATCAGATATCATATCTGCTTTTGCCTTAGCAACTTTCATTTGGTCTTGAAGGGTCTCAAGTTTTTGGATTTTATCGAAGAAAGAAGGATCTTCAATAGTTATACGAACTTTTTCATCTTTACCTTTAGCTGTTTTGGGAGCTACTGATTTTGCTTTTGCGAAGAGATTTTTAGTTGCCATAGTATTTTTGTTTTTTGTAGTGATTTATCTTATTTGTCTTACAAAGATAAGGAGACTTTTCCGATTTGTCAAACTTTTTTGAGAATTTTTTTTATTTTTTTCTCCCTGAAGTCTGTCAGATATGTCACCGATATCTTTTACAAATATACGGATATTTTCTTAAAGTCAAAGCAATTATCAAAAAAAAATTCATCTAATCTTTTTATTTATCATATAATGATTAAACTATTAACTTTTTCAGAAAATAGTATATAAAAATAAAAAGTTTTTAATGAGACCTCTAAATGAAATACTAAAAGGTGATGTTCTTGAAACACTTAAGCAAATAGAAGATAACTATTTTGACTTAGGAATCACTTCACCTCCATATAATAAAGGATTAAAAGGTGGACCTATTGTTAAGAAAGTTGAATATGATGTCTTTGAAGATAATCTTCCAGAAGATGTTTACCAACAACAACAAATAGATGTCCTTAACGAATTATATAGAACCACAAAACCAGGTGGTAGTTTCTTCTATAATCACAGATGTAGATGGGATGATGGTAATATGTTACATCCAATCACTTGGCTTAGTAAAACTAATTGGTTAGTTAAACAGGAAATCATCTGGAACAGAAAGATTACTGGAAATCTTAGAGGTTGGAGATTCTGGCAAACAGATGAAAGAATTTACTGGCTATACAAACCAGAAGGTAAAAACCGTGTTGGTGAAGAATTGAAATCTAAACATGCCAGAATGACTGGTATTTGGGAAATCATGCCTGAGAACAACAATCCACATCCAGCTCCATTTCCAATTGACTTACCTACAAGAATAATTTATTCTATGTTTGATACTAACAAAGAAGGCAAGATTGTAATTGACCCTTATATGGGAAGTGGAACTACAGCAATTGCTTGTAAACTATTTGGCTGTAACTATGTAGGAATTGATATTTCTGATTCTTATATTGATATGGCAAATGAAAGAATACAAAACTATGAATCTCACAGAGAGAAGTATGAAAGGGAGTATGATAAGCATGTCATAACTGGTAAAACATACGCCGAAAGAAAAGCTGAGAAAGAAGCTAAAAAACAAAAGAGTGAGAATTAATCTCACTCTTTTTTTATTTCTTTAATTTAAGTAAAAACTCATAGAAAGGTTTAGACATATAGTCTTTGTATTTTTGAATATCTTCTCTTAGATACACTAACTCAATATCTTTACAATCTTTATAATGATTATATCCAAATGTAGGCAATACTCTTTTACCTTTATTGATTAAGTAATGAGTTCTTTTTTCAATGTGGTCAATAAAGGGAGCGTGTGTATAAGGAACTTTGAAGAAGTAAATAAGTTGTCCATTTACAAATCCTGGAATTCCTAATTTAAGTTTTGAACCAAGATTCTTATCATCTTGAAGTCTTTTTTCTGTGTAGTCAGCGTAACCACCAGCTCCTGATAATTTCTTTGAAGTAGATGAAGTCTTTTCTGGTTTCATTTCAAGATATTCTTCAGCCTCTTCATAAGACTCGCCGATATATCCATCATACCCGTGTTTTTCATCAAACTTTTTGTAACCACCAAGGTCAATTGGAATAGATTCAGCAAGTGAACTAAAATTAGGATCGGTAAGATTCAAGTTAAGTAAGTCACTAACAAGTTCTTTCAAATCTTGAGGACTCAAATTATCTAACTCATTATTATAATCTTCTCTTTGTAGAGAGTATAGTTTTGCGAATTTTAAGGTAATATCTTTCATATAGTATAAATATACAATAATTTTTTAAATAGTCAAGCTTTATTCACCTTTTATTAATCGGTAGAGATTAATTACAATAACAATTGAGTTTAAGAGTATTACTGGATAAGCTCCAATTAGAAAGCCGTATACAACAAACATCATACAGGAAATTGTATTTAGTATTCTTAACCATTTAATATTTTTTTGAAGCATTGATATTACCACAACTATCATTGAGATATATCCGTAAATTTCTACAGGTGTCATATAAGGTATATTAATTATTTATATTAGAGTTTATATTATTTTTCTTTACAATTCGGCAAGAAAAACTTAGCAGTAAGATAATATTGCCATAACTCCTATAAAACTCAATAGAATCAAGGTTTTTTGATTTTTTTGAGAGTTTTTAGACTTGCTTCATACTCATATATAAGAGTGAAAAATAAAAATATAAAAGATGAAGAAGATTAATTTATTGACGCTAATTTTATCAGTTTTCCTAATAGGAACTGTAAAATCACAAACTGCATTCTGGACAGCAACTACATATAAAGGTGCATTTCCAGTGACCGACAACACACCAGCAACAGACTGGACATGGGGTTGGTCTAACTTTGACCCAGAGAACACAAACTATCCATCAACTACTTCAACAATTAGTTCGGATATAACAACAAATACTACTTTAAGTGGAACAGTTTTACTACAAAATAAAGTTTATGTAACTAACGGAGCTATTTTAACAATTTTACCAGGTACTGTAATAAGAGGTGACCAATCAACACAAGGAACTTTAATAATAACAAAGGGTTCAAAAATAATCGCACAAGGATCACAAAATAATCCAATTGTATTTACTTCAAATCAGTCAGTTGGTAATAGAGCTGAAGGAGATTGGGGTGGATTAGTTATCTTAGGTAACGCTGTAAATAATCAACCAGGTGGTGTTGCTAACATTGAAGGTATATCACCAACTCCTAATACACAATATGGTGGTTCTAATGACAGTGATAACTCAGGTATATTAAAATATGTTAGAGTTGAGTTCGCTGGTATTGCACTTGAACCAAATAAAGAAATTAATGGTATCACTTTTGCATCAGTTGGAACAGGAACTGAGGTAGATAATATTCAAGTATCATTCTCTGGTGATGATGCTTTTGAATGGTTCGGTGGAACAGTAAATTGTAAACACTTAATTTCTTATAGAAATTTAGATGATGACTTTGATACAGATTTCGGATTTAGAGGAAATGTACAGTTTGCTCTTTCAATAAGAGATAAAGACTTATCAGATGCCGCTGGTGATTCAAATTGTTTTGAATCAGACAATGATGGTACTGGTTCTTCAAACACACCACAAACATCAGCTGTGTTTTCAAATGTTACAATCATAGGACCAAAAGGTGATGGTTCAATATCACTTCCAGTTGGAGAGAAATTTGAAAAGGCTTTTAGATTAAGAAGAAATACTTCAATTTCAATTTTCAACTCATTAGTTGTAGGTTGGGAAAAAGGTCTTTCAATTGAAGGTTCAGCAGTTGAAGGTAACTTTAACTCTGGTAACTTAGTATTCTCTAACAACACACTTTCACAACTTTCAGTTGGAACTAACTATGTGACTGCTACACCAGCTTTCTTTTCACCTATTGTTTCAGCCAATGATACTACTACTTCTATAGCTCAGATTAGTTGGGTAGATGCTTTTGCTACATTGGGAACTACTCCAGACTTAAGACTACAATCAGGATCAACTGTAGCAACAGGTGCTGATTTTTCAAACTCTAAATTTGTAGGTGGATTTGTAAGTGTTAAAGAAGTAGAAAATGAAATAAATGTAAGTTTATATCCTAATCCAACTTCAAACTACTTGACAATAAAATCTGAATCAAAAATAAATGTAACTCTAATTGATGCTATTGGTAAAGTAGTGTTAAATAAAGTTGTTGTAGGTTCAGAAGCTATAGATGTTCAGGAACTACCAAATGGTATCTACATATTGAATATAGTTGATGGTGATATTTGGACAAACAAGAAACTAATGATTAGAAAATAATGAAAAAAATTATATTACTACTTGTAAGTTTAGGAACTACACTTACAACTTTTTCTCAAAACATAAGTGGTACAGTGAGTGACTCATTAAACAGTGAGTCACTTATTGGTGCTACAATAATGTATGCTCCAGGTAAAGGAACTACTACTGATGTAAATGGAAATTTTAAACTGCCAATAACTCCAGGTCAACATAATATAGAAGTAAGATATTTTGGATATAAGACAATTACTAAGTTTATCACCATCAAAGGTGACACTGTAATTAATCTCAAGATGTCTACTGCTGAACAATTACTGAAAGATGTAGTTGTTACTGCAAAAATAGATAAAGAGTCTGTGAGTGAGTTAGTAAAAACTCAGAGTACGAGTGGAACAGTTGTTGACGGTGCTAACGCAGAAACATTCAAAAAGACACCAGATAGTAAAGCTTCTGATGTATTCAAAAGAATATCCGGTGCATCTGTTCAAGATAATAAGTTTGTTGTCATAAGAGGATTAAATGACAGATATAATTTTGGTTTGATAAATGGAGCTCCGCTTCCGAGTTCAGAGTCAGATAGAAAGGCTTTCTCTTTTGACCTTTTTCCTTCAAATATGTTAGATAATATTACTATAGTTAAGTCAGCTTCCCCAGAGTATCCTGGTGAGTTCGCTGGTGGTATTATAAACATTAGTACAACTGAACCAAAAGAAAAAAACTTTCAAGTTTTACAATTAGGTTTAGGATATAACACAATTTCAACCTTTCAAAACTTTCATACTTACAGTGGTAGTCCAATTGATTTCTTAGGACTTGGAGCTAATTTTAGACAAATGCCTTCTGGTTTACCATCAACTCAAGAATATTCATCATTGGATAAAAATCAAAAGGCTGACTTTGCTCATCTAATGAATACAACTTGGGTTACTAAATCAATTAAAGCTTTACCAGCAGGTACACTTCAATATTCAATTGGTAGAAACTACAAAATTGGAAAAAAAGAATTAGATTTTGTTTTTGCTTATAATTATCAAAACACATATAATTTTAACAATCAGATTAGAAGAGATTTTGAAGAACAAGATGTTGTTGTTAAGAAAATGGAATTGAGAGACTCTGTTTTCACAAATAACATAATGAACAGTGCTATGTTAAACTTGACTTTTCAAATCAATGAAAAAAATAGTTTAAGGTTTAAGAATTTATATTCTATCAATTCTGAAGATAAAGTTAATGTTAGAAATGGTGTAAGAGAGTTAGACAATGATCCAAGACAATGGGAAAAATCAACTAACTTCTGGTATACTCAAAATAATCTTTTCACTAGTCAATTACATGGAAAGCATGAGATAGGAAAAACAAAACTTCACTGGAACTTAAACTTTAGTGATGTACAAAGAGATATACCTAATCTAAGAAGAGTTGTTTATAGAAAGTATTCTTATTTAGAGAGTGATACAACTGAACAATATGTAGCAGTTGTTCAAACAAATGGAACTATTCCTACATCAGCAGGTAATATGTTTTGGTCTAAATCAAATGAAAAGGTTTACAACTTGAACTATGATTACTCTATTCCTATTTCTAAAAATAAAATTGAAAGTGATATAAAGTTAGGAGGTTGGCATCAGTTTAGAGATAGAGACTTTACAAGTAGAAACTTTGGATTCTCTCAGTATAAGCCAAATGGTAATACTTTTAATAGTCAGTTGTTATTATTAGGTCCAGATGAAATATTTTCTCAACAAAATATGGGTCTTCTTAGTAATGGTCAAGGTGGATTCAAATTAGAAGAAGCAACAAATGTAGATGACAGCTATAGAGCATCATCACTTCTTAATGCTGGTTTCATTATGGGTGATATTAAATATGGTAGCTTTAGATTCACTGGTGGATTAAGAGTTGAATCTTACAATCAGAAATTCAACTACATTGAATTTGGTTCTAATTTAGATAAACAAATTGATACAACAGTTGTGGATTTTCTACCTTCTGTCAATTTAATCTATTCTATTAGTAAAAAGATGAAAATAAGAACATCTTATTACAGAACAGTGTCAAGACCTGAATTTAGAGAATTAGCACCATTTAGTTTCTATAACTTTGTGACTGATAATATAATAAGTGGTGATCCTAATTTACAAAGGGCAACTATTGATAACGCCGATTTGAGATGGGAGTTTTATCCTGGTAAAGGTCAGATAATTACCTTATCTGGATTTTATAAGAACTTTAACAATCCTATAGAAATGATTAATAGAACTGGAACATCAGGTGCTCCTGAGTTATATTATTCTAATGTGAAAGGAGCAACAAGTGTTGGTTCAGAGTTAGAGTTTAGAATTATACTCGGTACATTTTGTAAAAAAGAAAACAAAGTCTTAGATAATTTAACATTCTATACTAATTTATCTTACATAAGTTCTACAGTTAATTTAGAAGACTTTGAAGGTTCTGGTGATAGAAGACCACTACAAGGCCAATCACCATACATAGTGAATACAGGATTATTTTACAATACACCTAATAAAGATTTCACAGCTTCTGCTTCTTATAACTTTATTGGACCAAGAATTTATATTGTTGGTAATGTTCAAGAACCAAGTGTTTGGGAAAATGGAAGACACGTTCTTGATTTACAAATGACAAAGAAGTTTGGTGAGAAGATTGAAGTAAAATTGAACTTTAGAGACCTATTAGCTCAGAAGCTAGTTTACTTTCAAGACTTGAATGGTAACAAAGTCTATGACCAAAAGATTGACAATACTTGGCAAGAAATAGGATTTGGTCAGACAATAACTGCAAGTTTCAAATACACATTCTAATAAATAAAAAAGAGAGTCAAATGACTCTCTTTTTGTTTAGAATTCTTCTGATTCATCATCATAGTCATCATATCCCATGCCATAATCATCATCTTCATCCATACCTTCTTCATAGTCAGGATAAGGAAAAATATCATTAGCATCAAACATATCTAAAAGCTCAGAAAGCTCATCTTCATCTAAGTCAAGATCTTCTATTCTGAGAATTTCACCGTCAATCTTGTAATCAATCTTCCCATCATCCTCAAGTGAATTTAATCTTTTCTTAACTGATTTCCTGTCAATGCATTCATCTAAACTGTAGTACTTAAATAGTTCCATAACTTAATTTATTTTTTATTCAATATTTTTGCTATCTCTGTTTCAGACAATCTTGGAAGTTCTTTATCTTTATCAATAGGGTATTTAGTCATTATCCAGAATCTTTCATCTTCTAATAAACCTATATCCATATACTGACCATCACACTTAATTTTAATCTTATCATTACTAATACCTACTGGTAATATCTCTGATTCTTTGTTGAGGTCGAAGTTTCCTATTGACTTTAAAAACTCCCAGTTGTTTTTCTTATAATATTCTACTCTCAAAAGTTTTAAAAATTTATCTTCTTTTTCTATAACTTGATTCTTAGGAACACCAAAAACATCTTTGTGTTTGAATCCAATTGTTATGTGAAAATCAAAATCTGGAAGATTATATCTTTTTCTAACAGCATCTAATTTATCGGACTGACAAACTATAAAATAAGTTCTGTTTTCATTCTTAGTTGCCGTTCCAATGCCAAGCATCTTTAAATCATCTATCTCATACTTAAAAATTGGTTCTAATGAATTAATAAACTTATCCATACCTAATTCCTTAGATAGTCTGTTATAGTCCATTACATTAATTACAGTGATGTGATAGTGACCGTTATCTCTCTTTTTCTGATAATCAGTGAATGTATTGAAATCATCTTCACCAATTATTTCTTTTAATTCATTTAAGTATGGTTCAACAACTCCGATCGGAACATTAATTCCAACATAATTGTTACCAATAATATCTTTTAAGTAGGTTAAGTAGTGTATCATAATGACATATATATTACAAGTTAAAAGTATTTTCTTTTATGAAATACTAAATTACCTCTAACTCTCTTTTTTGCTCTTAGTTTATTTTGTTTGTATAGTATTCTTCTTGCCCATCTTTTGTTACTTGTAACATTCCACTTAAATAGTTTAGGTTGTTCTTTTTCTTGAATCGGACCTGGTTTAGTCTTTCTATAAACCCAAGTAACATAAGTTCTTTTGTGGTGTGGTCTTCTGATAATATTACTTTTTTCTAATTTTCTACCACCAACCTGTGAAGACAATGATAGGAACATTATTAAAAATACTCCTATTAATTTAGATTTCATCCTAAAGTAGACTTGAATTTTTCTATCTCTAATCTTTTAATTTCATCGCCTAAAGACTTGCCTTTAAATCCTTGAGACATCAAGTCTTGTGCAGAAATACTTGGTTTGTAATCAATAAACTTCAGTAATTCATTACTCTCAATTCCTTGAGACTTTATCCATTCTAAGATAGTAGCATCAGTGATAGCAGACTGTTGTCTTTTTTTGTAGATGTCAAATACATCTTCTAACTTAAATTTCAAAAGAGATATTAGAAAAATTACTTTAGTCACTAATTCAGATTCAATTTTATAATCTTGTACTAATTTTTTCTCTAAACCATCTAAAGATTCATTCTTAAATAAGTTAGCAATCACAACTACAAAGTCTTTTGAATCAACTAAATTAGTATTAATATTAGCACTTGGGAAAACTTCATCCCACATATCAAACTTAGTAAAGAATGATAAGTAGTATCTATAATCTTTGGCTTGTTTCCAAGCTTTCTTCATTTCTTCCCAAACTCTTTCTTGAGAAATTCTTTTCATTTCACCAGACTCTGGATCAATGTTTTGAAGTTGTTTTCTCTTTTCAATAGCCTTTTCAGTGTCTTTATGTAAAGGGTGTTGATATCTTGAAGCAAATCTAAAAGCTCTTAAAATTCTCAAAGAATCTTCATCAAATCTTTCAATAGGATCACCAACCATTCTTGTGATTCCCTTTTCTAAATCTTCTTTACCACCTACAAGGTCAACTATTTCTCTAGTTTCTAAATCATAAAAAAGTGAATTGTATGTTAAATCTCTACGCTTAACATCATCATCTATACTTACTCCCAATTTAACTTCTGGATTTCTACCTTTAGAAACATCTTGTCTGAATGTGGCGATTTCCATTCCACCTGGCTCATCTTCAGTGTAGACTACTACCACACCAAATGCTTTACCCTGTAAATTGAAATCATAATTATTAGATTGAAGAATTTTAATAACATCATCTGGAAGAGCATCGGTTGCTAAATCAAAGTCTTTTGGTTTATCACCAGTTAAGAAGTCTCTAACTGAACCACCTACAACATAAAGTTTCTTACCTGCTTTTTTGAAAATATTGTGTAATTCTTTTACAGAGTCAGGAATTATTCCCCACATATCACCAGGCTTAATAGCCTCAAGAAACTGAGTATATCTTTTTAATTTCATAAATGTATATATTCAGCAAAGATAATAAAAAAGAATGAATTAGTCTTTATATAACTTGTTAAGATTTATCCTTTTAATAGAGTACATAACCTCTTCATATTCTTCAATGCTATGTTCTCTATCATTACAAAACCAGTCTATGATTTGTTCTTTCATACCACCTGGCATTTCTGTGGTTTCTCTTATTACAATATCACCATTGAATATCTTAAATAAAGTATCTTTGAATCTGATAGCAGAAGCTCTATTTGATAAATGCCATCTTCCTTCATATTCTTCAAAGTATCCTTTGCCTTCTGGATTTAATTTAACTGTTTCTCTTGATGGATCAATTCCTCTACTTAAATTTAACCAAAAAGCTCCTAACCAATAAGTTATTTTATCTCCACTTAAACCTACAATTGGTTCAATGACTTCAGTGCAGAACTTTTGACCATCTTCATTAACAGGAATAACACCAAATCCAAAATTTATCCAAAGATTGCTGTCACCTTCTTTCCATTCTGGATATTGATCTTGTAAATTATAATCATCAAAATATATATTGATATAGAAGTCTCCTTTATAACTAAATTGTTGACCTCCTTTTGTGTATGACATTGATAACTCATAAACTCCCAATTGTTTACAATCATTTAGAGTTTTCAATTTCAAAGCATCTGCCTCTTTTTGTTTAGTAATCTCATGCCACTTCATTAACTCTTCTGGTCTTTTAATATGACCTAATTTAGTTAATTTATCAGCAGCTGCTTTGTAAGTGCTTGATTTCAGCTCTTCATTTGTTGCATCTGGAATTTTATTAAATGATATTTCAAAAACATAAGCTCTTTCAGTCCAACCTTCATCACCAAATCTATTGTGTTGTCTGTTTAATTGTACTTCTATTTTTGGAGCTTTTTCTTTACCTTGTTGAAAACTAGTAAAGTCATTGACATAGAAATTATTTTCAGCCATATAATCTTTAAGTCTTTCCATAACTTCTTCTATTTGACTATACTCAAATCTATTTTGTGACCAGATTTGAACTTTACAGAATGAGTTTTTAAGAAACTTATAGTGACCAAGTGTTCTAACAGATGCTACATCTTCTTCTCTTATAGAAACAAATGTGCCGAATCCTTCATCTTTTAACTCAAGAAGAATGTCATTAATATCAGACTTCATCGGTGATGTACCAATAAATCTTTTAGACTCAATATATCTTTTTAAGTATTTCATTAATTTCTATACAATTGATTTATTGAAAGTCCTGTTCTAACAGTGTTTGCTAATTTAGGCATATCTTCTTTAACAAATACTGTTTCATATACTTCACCTTTTGCTACTTTTTCATCTCTCCACTTTTTGTCATTCTCAAAATACTT
>JACCDM010420507.1_pt1 | contig 11901 bp, 9 predicted proteins | sample 7445851 | NCBI WGS metagenome assembly JACCDM01 (sample SAMN15323438, study PRJNA562643) | freshwater metagenome | isolation source: river surface water | place: USA:Blue River Watershed | collected 2017-08-16
CCCGAACGAAATCACACGCTGCCTGTTCGGCGACGGGTTAATCGTCTGATTTCATGAAGAAATGGTGCCCAGAAGAGGACTCGAACCTCCACGCCCTTGCGAGCGCCAGCACCTGAAGCTGGTGCGTCTACCAATTCCGCCATCTGGGCACGGGACAGAAGGCCGAAGCGCTGCTGCCGGGTAGGAGGGCGCCACTAGCGGCGGGGGTGGCGGGTTGTCAACGGCGCATTTCGGGTTTTCTTGATGCGGTCTCAAAAAGCCGTCGCCCGGGGCTGCTGGCAGTTGCCGAACCCGGCAGCTTTGTGCCAAGGGCGGCGGCGTGAAATCCGGCAGGATGCCGGGCGAGGGACTGGCAAACATGGCACGCAATGGCACTGCGCTTGAAGGCAAACTGGTCGTCTTGGTTGGCGGCAGCGGTTTCTTTGGCACGCACCTGGCGCAGGAACTGTTGAGCAATGGCGCGCGGCTGCGGATCGCCAGCCGCAATCCGGAACGAGCCTTCAAGCTGAAGCCGCTCGCAAACCTGGGTCAGGTCCAGTTCGCCCGGTGCGATATGACCAAGCCGGAATCGCTCGCCCGCGTGGTTGCCGGGGCCAATGCGGTGGTCAATCTGGTCGGCGCGTTTGACGGCAATCTCGATGCGGTTCAGGGCCGCGGGGCCGGGACGCTGGCGCGTTTGGCCCGGGAAGCCGGGGCCGCCACCTTCGTCCATGTTTCGGCCATTGGTGCCGATGCCGAAGGCGCCACGGCCTATGCTCGCAGCAAGGCGGCGGGCGAAGCGGCCGTGCTGGCCGCCTTCCCCAAGGCGACCGTGCTGCGCCCTTCGGTCCTGTTCGGGCCAGACGACAAGTTCATCAATCTGTTCGCCGGGCTGATCGCCGCCGCGCCGGCCATGCCGGTGTTCGGGCCCGATGCCCCGTTCCAGCCGCTGTTCGTGGACGATGCGGCGCTGGCCGTGGTTGCGGCGCTGGCCGATGTAAAGGCCCATGGCGGCAAGACCTATGAACTGGGCGGGCCCGAAGTGCTGACCATGCTGGAACTCAACCAGCGGATCGCCAAGGCCCAAGGCCGCAGCCCGGTGCTGCTGCCGCTGCCCGATGCCATTTCGGGTGCCTTTGCCACGCTCACCGGCTGGCTGCCTTTCGCACCGCTGAGCCGCCAGCAATGGCTGCTGCTCAAGGCCGGCAACGTGGTTGCGCCCAAGGCCAAGGGTTGCAAGGCGCTGGGCATTGCGCCGCGGCCGATCGGGCTGTTCCTCGATCGCTGGATGGTCCGCTATCGCAAGCACGGCCGCTTTGGCGACAAGACCAGCGCGGCTTAAGCCCTAAGCGTTGACATCACCGTAGTGGCTGGGCGGCTGGATCACTTCCATCCGCTCTGACAGCAGCGGGCGGAAGCTTGGTCGGCTCTTAAACACGGCATACCAGGCGGCGGCCTGCTCATGCCCCGACCAGTCCAGCCCGCCGAGGTAATCGGCCACCGAGATCTGCGCCGCAGCGGCCAGGTCAGCCAGGCTCATCGTCGCGCCGGCCAGCCAGGGACGGTGATCGATCAGGTGGTCGATGTAATAGAGATGCTCGTGCGCCAGCTTCATCGCCTCGCGCAGCACGCGCGAATCGGGCGATTGGCGATAGATCAGCCGCTTCTTCATCCGCTCGTGCAACAGCGGCGCGGTGACATCACCAAAGAAATTCTCGTCAAACAGGGCGACCAGGCGGCGGATTTCGGCGCGGTTGGTGGCCGTGCCATTGATCAGCGGCACCTTGTCGATCGTTTCCTCGAAGTATTCGCAGATCGCGCGGCTGTCACACAGGGTGACGCCCTTGGCCGGATCGTGCAGCACCGGCGTGCGCCCGGCCGGATTCAAGGCAAAGAATTCGTCGCGCCCTTCCCACGGATTCTCACGCCACAATTCGTAGGCGATGCCCTTCTCGCTCATCAACAGCCGGACCTTGCGGCTGAACGGACAGAGAGGAAATTGATAAAACTGCCACATGGCGAACCGCATTGCCCAAGCCAAAGCGCCCCGTCCACCGGCATGCGGGGAACGGGGCGCAAAAAGCGGGGGAAAGGTCAGCCGGGGGCATGCGGCCTATCCATTCCGGACCACTCGCCGGTCTTGCTTAGGCAATTGCAGCTTGCTGCGGGCTGAACGAAATAGCGGGTGCCGATGCTGGCTCGCTCCGCGAAACGCGGTTCTCAATCGTGCGCCACAACCGCGCAACCGACCGATCGGGGATCGAATCGGGCGCAAAGCTGGATAGCGGGGCGCGGCGGGCGGCCACCTGTTCAAGCTGACTTGCCAGCGGGATCATCGGCCAGCCAGCCGCATCACCCAGGCGCACTTCGCGATGCAGGGGGCGGCGGTTGTTGTACATCGACAGCACGGGCAGGATCGGCGCGTGGTGGTGATGTATGCGCATCAATTCGCTGCGCAGCTGATCGAACGCGCGCAGCGATAGCGGCGAGGGCGGCAAGGGGACGACGATGGCATCGGCTGCCAGCAAGGCCTGTTCGCTGACCGACGAGAGCCCGGCGGGGCAATCAAGCACGATCCGCCGGTAATCGCTGCGCAGCAGGCTGGCCACTTGCTGCAACCGACGCGGACCAAATCGCGGCAAGACTTGCGGCAGGAGTCGCAAAGACGGATCTGCCGGGATCAGCGACAAGCCCCGATAGCGGCTAGGGACCACCGCTTCGCGCGGGCGGCCATCACGCTGGAAAATTGCAGCGGCGCGGTGGCGCTGCGGTTCCCCCACGCCGGTCAGGAACGATGCACCACCCTGCGGATCAAGATCCCACAACAATACGTTGTGATCGCCGGTCTGCGCCCAGCGCCAGGCCAGTTCGGTGGCGAGCGTGGTCTTGCCGACCCCGCCCTTGATGGAAAAGACGGTAATCACCGCCATAGCTTGCGACCTCAATGAGAACGGCGCGTTCATTGGGGAAAATACTAGTAAAAGCAACAGTATTTGCTGATCGAGGGCGAGCGCAAGCGGCAACGGCCCGGCGCGCGCGGACCGCCAGGGCTAGATATTGCCCCGCAGCAGCAAGCTGAAGATCGGCCCGATCAGCCGGTTGCGATGCTCAGTAAACAGGACTGGCGAACTGTTGCGCCGTCCGGCCCAAACCGTCCGGTCAAATCGGTTGCGGCCATTGAGCAGATTGCCCGCACTGGCCCGCAGGGTCAGGCCCAGCACGTTCTTGTGTTCAACAAAGACGCCGGCGAAGGTTGGCCCTTCAAATGCCTGGCCCACTTCCCCCAGCCGGTAATAGTCCTGGAAATGGTAATTGTTGAAGTTGAAGCCATAGGCGATGGCGCTGCCGGGAATGTCGTGGCGATAACCAATCTCCACCTCCCGGTCCTGAATCTCACTCATCGGCCGGGTCTGGCCGGTCAGCGGATCGCGCACCCGGGCATGCTCAAGCTGCAGCTGGATATCCAGCTTGGCCCCTTTGATCCCCAGCGGGGCCAGTTCGATCGTGGTGTTCCAGTCGATCCCGGAACGCCGCCCGCCGTCAATATTGCCGGGGCTTTCCCCGGTTGCCCCGATCGGAATGTAATCGACCAGATCCTGGATCCGGCTGTGATAGAGCCGCAAGGTGGTGTTGCCCCACTTGCCCAGCGCCTTCTTGGTTTCCAGCTCAAACTCCCAGCTTTGCGGGGGAACCAGCTTTTCATTTCCGGCATTGGCGTTGTTCTCACCCAGGAAGACCCGGGCGAGGAAATCACCAAAGTTCAGCTGACCGACCCGACGGCGCGCCTTGAACGAAACATCCAGACCCTTCTCGGGTGTCCAGGCCAGGGCGAGCGAGCCCTTGGGCCGCCAGAATTCGCGCACCACCGGCTGTGTACCGCCGGTTTGCGACAGGCGGGAAAACTCACCGCCCAGCGTGGCCTGCAAGGCCAGGTTGCGCGCCAGCGGCCGACTGTAGCTGAGCACGCCCTCATAGCGGTCTTCCTTCACCCCGCTGGTGCCATCCGGGAAGGGTACCGGAACAAAGGCCCCGCTTGGGTCCAGCGCGGCCAGGTCGGCCGCGGTTTTGAGCTTGTTGTATGCCGCCTCAGCCGTAACCTGCCAGTCCGCGCCCCCGCCCTTCCAGCCATATTCGGCCCGGGCCACGGTTTCGTTGAAATCCTGTTGCAGGTGATAGCGGTCCCCAGTCGGCGCGCGCTGATCGGCGTAGGTAAAGATCGATTCATTGGTGCTGGGGCCCTTGTTGCCGCGCGCGAGGCCGATCAGCTTCAGCTCGCCGCCCGCCAGCTTGAAAGCCACATCGCCACCCAGTTCGAAATTGCCCCCTTGCTCCTTTTCGCGATAACGGCGGCTACGATCGACATCGCCGGGCAGGCTGCGTTCGTCATCCAGCTTAAAGCGGAACCAATAGTACCGGTAACTGGTATTGAGGTTAATCAGGGTGCCACCCCCGGCGTCGATTTTCGCGCCAAGCGAAAGCTTGGGCTGGTCGAAATTGGCAGTGATCACATCGTCACGCCGCTCGATCAGGCTGCCGTCGGGGCGCTGGATCAGGGTCGGCCCGCCGGCCCCGCCCCGGCTGGACAGGTTCGACAGGCCCACCGTGTATTCGACCCGCCCAGCCTTGCCGCTAAGCGAGGTTTCAAAGCGGTTGTAGAGCGGGTCGGTGAAATGGGGGCGCGCCTCGAACCGATAGGCAAAGTTGCCGCTGATCCCGTCCGCCTTGACCACCAGGTTGGCGACCTGCCCGGTCAGGCCGGGCACGTTCAGATTCGCCGCATCGACCAGCTCGATCCGCATCACGTTCTTCGCGGCGATGCGGCCCAATTGGGTGAAGGTATCCTCGCTCTTGCCGGTCAGGCGTTGGCCGTTGACCAGCACGTTGGCCGTAGCCTGCCCCAGCCCGCGCTGGCCGCCATCGTCGCGGATCGTGAAGCCAGGAACCTGGACCAGCATCTCCAGCGCGGTGCGCGGCGAGAAGCGGGCGAAGAACTCCGCCTCGTAAACCTGCCCTCCCGTTCGCGCTGCATTACCTTCAGCAGCCGGAAGTGCGGCGCCGTCCTCGGCCAGGGCCGGCGCGCACAGGGTCAAAAAGATTGCCGATCCTGCCAGCAAGGCTGGCTGGACCAATTGCCGCAACGGCATCGGAACTCCCCATCACATCATTCGTGGTCAAGGTGACTTATGCAGATAAGACTCTCGACCGACAGGGAGCATCGACCAGCGACCTAGAACCGGCGATGAACAACAGGTGCCTGGAAAATAGTAACTTAGGTTCAGCGCCCCGCTGCGGGCACGTTGGCATCCAGCATGGCCAGGCACGGAACTTTCAGCGCAGCGCGGCTTTCCGGCGGGTTCAGCGCGATCACCTCGGCCCGGATCAAGGCCTGCAAGTCAGCCCGATCGAGCTTGCCAGCATCCATCGCCCGCGCACTGACCCGGACGAAGAATTCGCGCCCCCGCTTGGCCAGCGGCGGCCAATCGGAAGCGCCCTGCCGCGTCTGTTGCGCAGCGACGATCGAGAACAGCGCGGCGCAGCGCAGCCCGGTCTGCAATTCGGGCGGTAGCGGAGGCGCGGCGGCCTGGGCCGAGAGCGGCGCGGCCAACAGGGCGAAGGGAAGCAAGCGTAGCATCATGTTTGCGGATCTAGCAAGGCCAGGCTGAACGCCAGCCGATCAGCCAATCCAAGCTGCGACGTCAGCCGCCACGGCATTGGCTGCGCGGTTCAGCGCGGCGGCAACCGGCGCAGGTTTACCGGACACACCCGGGATCACGCTTTCGAACCGGCGGGTTTCGATCGCGCCATCGCGGGTGCTGCGAACCGCTTCGAACCGTACGACCACCGCCTGCCGCGCAGCGTCATAGCCCATGTCGACCAGCCGACCACCCAGCCGCGCCGCGGCAGGTCCACCGGTTCCATCATCTTCCAGGATCAGTCGCTTGCCCGTTGCCCGCAAGGTTTCAGCTAGCAAGCTGCGGAACTGCCGCGCCGGGCGTTCCACCCAGGCCGCATCGGCCAGGTAGGCCAGACCCGAACTGTTCACCCGCACCGGCACCCGCAAGGCCGCGAGGTTGCGATCAACTTCCGGCTCTTGAACGATCAGTGCCTCACCCCGCGGGGCTGAAACGCCCGAACCGGCAGCAGGCACCTGCATGGCAGTCAGCGAGATGAGCGTTTCAGGGGCTTTCCCGCCGCCGAGGCCCAGGCAGCCGCCTAGCAGCAGCGCCAGCGAAGCGGCAGCCAGTCCATGCGGCAGGCGAGCGATCATTGCTTGTACTCCGGCAATTTATTGCCCCCCACCAGGGCAGCGGCACCGCGGTCTTCGATCTTTTCGGTCAGGTCGCGGACGGCCTTGCTGGCGGCGCTCAGGTCGCGCATCGCGGCCTCGGCCTGGGGCAGGGTCTGGTCGTTCAACCGTTGGGTTGCCGGGCGGGCAGCAGCAAGCGTCGCCTCAAGCTCTCTGGCGGCGTTGTTGGCGGATTTCAGGGTGCTGCGCAGCTCGCGGGCCAGCGCGTCGCCATCGCCGCCCAGGAATTCGTTGGCGTTGTTGGCGACCTTTTCAAACTCGCTCAGCGTGGTCGTCGCCTGCTTCAGCGTGACCTGCAGTTCGGCCAGCGTTGCCTGCACCTGCGGCGTGGCATCGGCCAGGCCACCGGTCATCCGGTCAGTATTGGCCAGGATCGAGTCAAAGTGCTTGAGGTTCTGGTCCGACAGTGCGGTGTTAAGCCGTTCCGACACGGTCGCCAGCCTGTCCAGCAGCACCGGCGCGGAATTGAGCAATTCGCCCAGGCCGCCGCGCTTGGTCGGGATCACTGGCGCGCCTTCGGGCCCCGGTTCAACAATTGGCTGGGCGCCCTTGACCGCGCCTTCCAGCTGGATGTTCGATACGCCGGTAAAGCTGCCCTGCAAGGTTGCCACGGTGCCGACCAGAATCGGCACGTTTTCCTTCACCGCAATCCGGACGCGCACGAAGCTGGGGTCCTTGGACCAGAGTTCGATATGTTCGATCTGGCCCACGGGTACACCGGCAAAGGTAACCTGCCCGCCTTCGGATAGGCCATCCACCGATTGCTTGAAGAAAATGTCATAAGCGTTCTGGTTGGTTTCGTTCCAGCGCGCGATCCAGATGATGAAAGCCGCCAACACGGCCAGCAGTCCCAGCGTGACTGCCCCGACCCAGACAAAGTTGGCTCTCGTCTCCATGACTGCCTAATCCCCTGCCTTTGCCCGCTTGTCCATCGTCTTGTCAGGCCGCGCAACATGCGCCGCCCGGCCGCGCGGTCCGTTGAAATATTCTTGGATCCACTGGTGATCGAGTTTCAGCAGGTTGGGGATCGTATCCACCGCGATCACCTGCCGATCGGCGATCACCGCCACCCGATCGCAGATTTCGTGCAGGGTATCGAGGTCATGGGTGATCAGGAACACCGTCAGCCCCAGGGTTGCCTGCAATTCCTTGGTCAGCGCATCGAAGGCCGCCGCACCGATCGGATCGAGGCCGGCCGTCGGCTCGTCAAGGAACAGCAGTTCGGGGTCCAGCGCCAGGGCGCGGGCCAGGCCGGCCCGCTTTTTCATCCCCCCGGAGAGTTCGGCCGGATACTTGCTCGCCGCATTTTCGGGCAGGCCCGAGAGGACCACCTTGAACCGCGCGATCTCGCGCCGCAGGTCGTCGCTGATTTCGGGATAAAATTCACGCAGCGGCACTTCGACATTCTCGGCCACGGTCAGGGTCGAAAACAGCGCCCCGCCCTGGAACAGCACGCCCCAACGACTGCGGATATCGATATCGTCATCGTCGCGGGCGGCGGTGATATCCTGACCCAGCACCTCGATCCGGCCCTCGGTCGGTACCTGCAGGCCAATGATCGAGCGCATCAGGACCGATTTGCCGGTGCCCGATCCGCCCACCACCCCGATGATCTCACCCCGCCGCACTTTGAGGCTAAGGTTGTCATGAATCACCTGTTCGCCAAAGGCATTGCGCACGCCTTCAACCACGATCGGGTATTCGCCCCGGAATGGCCCCGGCATCCGGCTGTGCGCAGCATCGGCCACGTCCTCGCGGATGTCCTCGATATCCTCGCTCATCCCCAGCCCACCTCGGTGAAGAACACCGCGAAAAAGGCATCGAGCACGATCACCATAAAGATCGCCTGGACCACCGCCATGGTCGTCCGCAGGCCCACTTCCTCGGCATTAGCCTTGACCTGCATGCCCTGATAGCAGCCCGACATCGCCACAATCAGACCAAAGAACGGCGCCTTGACCAATCCGACCCAGACATCGTGCAGCGGCACCACTTCCTGCACCCGCAGCAGGAAGGTCATGAACGGAATATCCAGCGTGAAGGACGAAATGAAGGCGCCACCCACAATCGCCATGATCGCCGCGTAAAAGCCCAGCAGCGGCATCATTACCACCGCCGCCAGGATCCGCGGGATCACCAGCGCCTCAACCGGCGAGACACCGATCGTGCGCATTGCGTCGATTTCCTCGGTCAGCTTCATCGTTCCGATCTGCGCGGCAAAGGAAGAGCCCGAACGGCCCGCGACCATGATCGCGGTCATCAAAACCCCCAATTCACGCAAGGCGATCCGTCCGGTCAGGTTGACGGTCAGGACCTCTGCCCCGAATTGCGCCAGTTGGACCGCGCCCTGCTGGGCGATCACGATCCCGACCAGGAAGCTCATCAGCCCGACAATCCCCAGCGCCGAAATTCCGACCAACTCGGCCTGCCGGACCACGGCCAGCCAGCGCATCCGCGACGGGCTGCGGATGATATGCCACCAGGCAACCAGCACGGCCCCAAGGAAGCTGATGACTTTCAGCGTCCCCTCGCCCCAACCGATCACCAGCAGGCCGACGCCCTGCGCCGTCCGCTTGACCAGTGACAGGCGGTGCGCACCGGTTTCACCATGACCCTTGGATTTGCTGACCGCGGCGATCAGGCGCTGGGCCTTGTCGCTTGCGCCGACCAGTTCCGCCTGATGATCGCGCAGCGCGCGCCACACAGTCCAGGCCCCAACCGTGTCGATTTCCGGCACGGCGGAGATATCGAGCTTGGCCAGATCGCCTGCGTGTTCGCGCAGCGCCCGGTCGACCACGCCGATCGAGGATACTGTCAGCGGGCCAGACAGCACCGCCACCGGCCGGCCGGCATCATCCTCTTGCAGGGTAAGGTCGGCCCAGACGCGCATCGCCCCTATGGTGCGGGAAAAAAGCCGCCGCGACAAGGGAAGGCAGGCCAAATGGCGGCGCCACGCGCCTTGCGCGGCGAGGCCGGCGCTGGCAAAGGCCCCGAACGATGACCGAAACGACCACCAATTCCGAACTCCCCAAGACTTTCGACCCCGCCGCGATCGAGGCGAAGTGGTACGAGCATTGGGAAAGCAATGGCCTGTTCCGCCCGGAACGGGCCGACGCGCAGCCCTTTACCATCGTCAACCCGCCGCCCAACGTAACGGGCAGCCTGCATATCGGCCATGCGCTCGATAACACGCTGCAGGACGTGGTGATCCGCTATGAGCGGCTGCGCGGCAAGGATGCACTGTGGGTGGTCGGCACCGACCACGCCGGGATCGCCACGCAGATGGTCGTCGAACGCCAGCTGGAAGCGCGGCAGGACAAGCGCACCAATTACTCGCGCGAGGCCTTCGTCGACAAGGTCTGGGAATGGAAGGCTGAAAGCGGCGGCACGATCACCCGCCAGCTGCGCCGCCTGGGCTGCTCGATGGACTGGAGCCGCGAGCAGTTCACCATGGACCCGCACTTCACCCGCGCCGTGGTGAAGGTTTTCGTCGATCTCTACAACCGCGGGCTGATCTACCGCGACAAGCGGCTGGTCAACTGGGACCCGAAGCTGAAGACCGCGATCTCTGACCTTGAGGTCGAGACCCACGAGGTCAAGGGCGGCTTCTGGCGCTTCCGCTATCCATTTGCCGATGGCTCGGGCCATGTCGAGGTGGCCACGACGCGCCCCGAAACCATGCTGGCCGACATGGCCGTGGCGGTGAACCCGGACGACGAGCGCTACAAGGCGGTCATAGGCAAGGAAATCCTTCAGCCGATCACCGGCCGCCGCTTCAAGGTGGTGGCAGACGAGCACGCCGATCCCGAACTCGGCTCTGGCGTGGTCAAGATCACCCCCGGGCATGACTTCAATGACTTTGAAGTGGGCAAGCGCGCCGGGATCAAGCCGGCCGACATGCTTAACATGTTCGATGCCGAAGCCCGCGTGGTCCAGACCGCCGATGGTCTGGTGCCGGCAAAGTACCTGGGGCTGGACCGCTTCGTCGCGCGCGAAATGATCGTCGCCGACATGAAAGCCGCCGGCTGCCTGATCCCCCATGTGACCAAGGACAAGGACGGCGAAGAGGTTTCGGCCGATGCCGAACCGCGCGTGATCCAGCAGCCCTATGGGGACCGTGGCGGCGTGCCGATCGAGCCGTGGCTGACCGACCAGTGGTACGTTAACGCTGCCGAACTGGCCAAGGCCCCGCTTGAGGCGGTCCGTTCCGGCGCGGTCGAGATCGTCCCTAAGACCTGGGAAAAGACCTTCTTCAACTGGATGGAAAACATCCAGCCGTGGTGCGTATCCCGCCAGCTGTGGTGGGGTCACCGGATTCCGGCCTGGTTCGATGCAGACGGAAACGTCTTTGTGGCCGAGACCGAAGAAGAGGCCATTGCGCTCGCGGGCGGCACGCCGCTGACCCGCGACGAGGACGTGCTCGACACCTGGTTCTCCTCCGCGCTGTGGCCCTTCGCCACGCTCGGCTGGCCGGAAGCGGACGCGCCTTTGCTGACCAAGCACTATCCCAACGACCTGCTCATTTCCGGCTTCGACATCCTGTTCTTCTGGGATGCCCGGATGATGATGATGGGCCAGGCAATGACCGCGCAGAACCCGTGGAAGCGGCTGTACCTGCATGGGCTGGTGCGCGCGCCGGATGGGCAGAAGATGTCCAAGTCCAAGGGCAACGTGGTCGATCCGCTGGGCCTGATCGACCAGTACGGCGCCGATGCTCTGCGCTTCTTCATGGCGGCGATGGAAAGCCAGGGCCGTGACATCAAGATGGATGAGAAGCGGGTCGAAGGCTATCGCAACTTCGCAACCAAGCTGTGGAACGCAGCCCGCTTCTGCCAGTCGAACGGCATCGGCGCGAGCCACACGGTCGCCGCACCCGCTGCGACCTCGGCCGTCAACAAGTGGATCATCGGCGAAGTCGTCGAAACCCTGGCCGAGCTGGACAAGGCGATGGCCGACCTGCGCTTCGATGCCGCGGCCAACGCGGTCTACCACTTCGTCTGGGACCAGTTCTGCGATTGGTACATCGAACTCATCAAGGGCAATTTCGATGCCGAGACCAAGGCCGTGGCCGGTTGGGTGCTCGACCAGATCCTGGTCATGCTCCACCCCTTCATGCCCTTCGTGACGGAAGAACTGTGGTCCAAGCTGGGAGATCGCGCGGACTATCCGCTGATCACCGCGAAGTGGCCACAGCCGGGCGCCAGCATCGATGCCGAGGCGAAGCGCGAGGTGGAATGGCTGATCGGCCTGATCGGATCGCTGCGCACCGCCAAGAACGAACTGGGCATTGCGCCGGGCGCAAAGCTTGATGCCTACCTGCCCGATCCCAGCGAGGCGACGCGCGGCATCATCGCGCGCAACCCGGCGGCAATCGAACGGCTTGCCCGCCTGAACTTCATCCGCTTCGAACCGGCACCCGCCGGTGCGGCCATGCAGGTGGGCGCGGGCGACGCCAATGTCATCGTGCCGCTGGAAGGCGTGATCGACATCGCCGCCGAAAAGGCCCGGCTGGAAAAGGCGCTGGCCGTATCGCAGAAGGAAGCGAAGTCGCTCGAAGGGCGGCTGTCCAACCCCTCCTTCGTCGAAAAGGCAAAGCCCGAAGCGGTCGAAAAGGC
>JACCDM011712692.1_pt1 | contig 11901 bp, 10 predicted proteins | sample 7445851 | NCBI WGS metagenome assembly JACCDM01 (sample SAMN15323438, study PRJNA562643) | freshwater metagenome | isolation source: river surface water | place: USA:Blue River Watershed | collected 2017-08-16
GTCACATGATTACGCCACTGCCTGGTGTGACGCCCATGGTGCCTGGTTCTTGCACACTGCCTTTTCCTGGCATTCAAGCGGCCATCGTGGACGAAACTGGCAAAGACATGCCCAACGGCCAAGGTGGTATTTTGGTGGTCAAGCGCCCATGGCCTTCCATGATTCGCACCATCTGGGGTGACCCCGATCGCTTTGTGAAAAGCTACTACCCAGCCGACTTCCAAGGTAAGTACTACTTGGCTGGCGACGGCGCCATTCGCGATGCGGAAACAGGCTACTTCACCATCACCGGTCGCATTGACGATGTGTTGAACGTGTCGGGTCACCGCATGGGCACCATGGAAATTGAATCAGCTTTGGTCAGTTGCACCGAGTTGGTGGCCGAAGCTGCAGTGGTGGGCCGTCCCGATGAAACCACCGGCGAAGCTATTTGTGCGTTCGTGGTACTGAAGCGTCCCTTGCCCACAGGCGACGAGGGCAAGGCCATTGCCAAGCAATTGCGCGATCACATCGCCAAAGAAATTGGCCCGATTGCCAAGCCCAAAGACATTCGCTTTGGCGAGAACTTGCCCAAGACCCGTTCTGGCAAAATCATGCGCCGCTTGCTCCGCAGCTTGGCCAAAGGCGAGCAAATTACGCAAGACATCAGCACCTTAGAAAACCCAGCTATCTTGGGTCAATTGGGTCAGGCCTACTAAGCCTACCTTCTTTCAGGGGCTTGGCCCCATGACGTTGCCTTCGCGTCGTGGGTCTGCGCCACCTAGGAATCCTGAAGTGGCAACTTCAATGGCATTCAGTCCGCTGGGCATGGGGCGTTCAAAAACCTCATGCCCCTTGTTTTGAAGGCCTTGAATAGTTGCTGTTGGAAACTTCTTGTCTTCTAAAAAAACAGGCCCCATCAGATTACTGAAGTTGGGGAGGTCAATGGCCTCTTGCACATTCAGATTCCAGTTCAGTGTGCCTAACAACAATTTGTTGGTGTAGTGAATGATGGCGGCTCCCCCAGGACTGCCGCCGCTCATTTTGAGTTGTCCCGTTTTTTTGTCGAAAACCAAAGTAGGGGACATGGACGAGCGGGGCCGCTTGCCTGCTTCCACACGATTGGCAATGGGGACGCCGTCTTGATCAGCTGGAATAAAACTGAAATCGGTTAATTGATTGTTCAACAAGAATCCGCCAACAAGCCCTTGCCCTGAATTGACCATCATTCTTGAGCCAAAACTGGCCTCTATCGTGGTCGTCATGGCCAGTGCTCGACCCGATTGATCGATCACACTGATGTGGCTGGTGCCGTATTCAATTTGATGGGGCATGGGCGCCCATGCACTGACTTGTGAAACAGGTCGGCCAGCCGGGGCGATCCTCATGCTTTGCGAACCAATGAGATGACTTCGCTGTTTTAAATAAGCTGGGTTTAAAAGGTTCTGCCAATTTTTTCCTGGTGCTTCGACAAAGTCTGGATCTGCAACAAATTGAGCACGATCTGCAAACGCCAATTTGGCAGATTCATTGTAAAAATGGAGCCAATCCTGCGAGGGCAAACCTTGCATCAAAGGCATGGTCGCTGCTGGCGTGAAATTCAAAATGCCCAAAATTTGACCCATTGCCAGAGCCCCGGAACTGGGCGGTGGAAATCCACACACCTTGAAGTCACGCTGGGTCAATTGGCTTGAATAGTCAAAACACAAGGCATCTCTTTTTTTCGCCTTGTAACTGCTCAAATCGCTCAAAGTCATGTGGCCTGGACGCAAGGGGTGCGATTGCACTTTACTGACCATCGATTGGGCCCAAAAGCCCTGTTTCAAAGCCGCTGAGCCTCTGACAGCGACGTCTTTCAAAGCCATCGCCAACTCAGGATTTTTCAATACATAACCCACTGGATAGGGCTGGCCATGGTTGTCAAAAAAGTAATGACGCGCTGCTGCATCGTTCTTTAAGTCGGGCGCTTCTAACAAGGAAGCGTAAAGCCTCGGACTGATGGGAAAACCAGTCAAAGCCAAATTGATTGCGGGTTGAATCAATCGATGCCAAGGCAGTTTGCCATGTTCTTGATGTGCCATTTCCAACACACTGAGCGTACCCGGAACACCTACCGAGAGGCCACTGGCAACAGCCGATTGAAACGCAATAGGCTTGCCATTGGTGTCTAGGAAAAGCTTTTCAGTTGCAGCGGCTGGTGCTGTTTCTCTACCGTCATAGGCTTCAACCCGCTGACCATCGTGATGAAGGATAAATGTGCCGCCACCAATGCTACTGGATTGTGGTTCGACCAGGGTCAAAACCATTTGAATGGCAACTGCAGCATCAATGGCCGATCCGCCTGCATTCAAAATATCGTAGCCAGCTTGGGTGGCGAGTGGGTGTGCACTGGTTACGGCAAATCCAGTGGTTGCCCGTATTTTTTTGGTGGTGTTGCTGATGGGCTCACTAGGTAAACGAGTGTCATCTGTTGGGTTTGCCAATTGCCCAAACGCAAGGCTTGAAAAAATGCAAGTCCAAACGGCAGCCGCAACCCGAAGGTTGCGGCGTGCTTGCAAGAGTTTCATAGGGCCCTCCACTTAATGGAAAACCAAGTGTAAGACTTACTTTGGTGCGAGTCGAATGGCGCCATCTAAACGAATCACTTCGCCGTTCAGCATGTCGTTTTCTAATATGTGTTTGACCAATTTGGCGTAGTCATTGGGGGTGCCCAAGCGGCTAGGGAAGGGTACAGCCGATGCCAAGGCATCTTGAACGGCTTGAGGCATTCCAAAGACCATGGGTGTTCCAAAAATACCCGGGGCAATGGTCATATTGCGTATGCCGTTGCGGGCTAAATCGCGGGCAATGGGCAGCGTCATACCTACCACGCCCCCTTTGGAAGCTGAGTAAGCAGCTTGACCTATCTGTCCGTCATAGGCAGCCACAGAGGCCGTTGAAATTAAAACGCCACGCTCGCCAGTGGCTTCGGGTTCGTTTTGGCACATGGCCTCGGAAGCCAAACGAATCATGTTGAAAGTGCCAACCAAATTGACCATGACTGTTTTACTGAAGGTGGCCAAAGGGTGAGCACCATTTTTTCCGACCGTCTTTTCGGCAGGTGCGATGCCTGCGCAATTCACAAGGCCAACCAGCTTGCCCATCGAAACAGCCTTGGCAACAACGGCTTGCCCATCGGCCTCATTGCTCACGTCGCATTTAAGAAAGGCACCGCCCAATTCCTGCGCCACTGCCTCGCCTTTTTCAACTTGCATGTCTGCAATGACCACCTTGCCGCCATTTGCAGCCAGCATGCGTGCAGTCCCTTCGCCCAATCCTGAAGCGCCGCCAGTCACAATAAAAACCTTGCCTTGGATGTCCATTTTTTACTCCTGTTGAGTTGACGTTACGTAAACGTCAATTATGCATCGTCTGCGTTGCTTTGTGGCTTTCTGGCTAGCGCAAGCGTTTGATTTGTTAAATTGCAAAAGCTATTAAGGGTATAGGGACAATCAATCAAGTCATCGTCAATTAGGGTTTACGATTGCCCTCAATGAATCAGAAGTTCATTGCCCTTTATTAATCAACTTGAAATTAAAAATCATGTCACTCATCAACACAGCAGTTCAGCCCTTCAAAATGCAAGCGTTCCACAACGGCAAGTTCATTGAAGTTACAGAAGCCAGCCTCAAAGGCAAATGGTCAGTTCTGATTTTCATGCCTGCCGCTTTCACTTTCAACTGCCCCACAGAAATTGAAGACGCAGCTGACAATTACGCTGCCTTCCAAAAAGCTGGTGCCGAGGTTTACATCGTTACGACAGACACCCACTTCTCGCACAAAGTTTGGCACGAGACTTCACCCGCAGTGGGCAAGGCCAAGTTCCCATTGGTCGGTGACCCAACACACAAATTGACACGTGCTTTCGGTGTGCACATCGAAGAAGACGGTTTGGCCTTGCGCGGTACTTTCGTGATCAACCCTGATGGCATCATCAAGACCATGGAAGTTCATTCCAACGAGATCGCTCGTGATGTGTCAGAAACTTTGCGCAAGTTGACTGCTGCCCAATACACAGCGGCCAACCCAGGTCAAGTTTGCCCCGCCAAGTGGAAAGAAGGCGCTAAGACCTTGACACCTTCATTGGATTTGGTCGGCAAGATCTAATTTCAAGCCTCTCAATGCCCTGGCAACAGGGCGTTGTGGGAAGGGCATCTGGCCAATCAATGGCTGTGTGCCTTGCCCTCAACCACTTCCCACTTTAAGTCGCAGCTTAAGGGCCTACGTTTCGGCGTGGGTCTGGCAGTGCATCGACTCAAAACTGAAAAATTTAGGATAGAACATGTTAGACGACACACTCAAATCGCAATTGCAAACTTACTTGGGCATGCTCCGTGCGCCCATCCGTTTGATTGCCTCTTTGGACGATAGCGAAACAGGCACAGACATGCGCAGCCTGCTGGAAACCATTGTGTCTTTGTCAGACAAAGTTAGCCTTGACACCTCGGGCGACGATGCACGCAAGCCATCCTTTGTGGTGACCCGTGAAGGTGAAACACAGGGTGTTCGATTTGCTGGCCTGCCTTTGGGACATGAATTTACATCTTTGGTGCTGGCCTTGCTCTGGACTGGCGGACATCCACCTAAGGTTGAACAAGATGTGTTGGATGCCATCAAATCGTTGGACGGAGATTTCAATTTTGAAGTCTACATGTCCTTGTCTTGCCACAACTGCCCCGATGTGGTTCAGGCACTCTCGCTCATGGCCATCTTCAATCCAAAAGTTAAGACGGTTGTCATTGAGGGCGGCGCGTTCCAACAAGAAGTGACTGAACGCGAAATCATGGCCGTTCCAATGGTGTTCTTGAATGGCAAGGTGTTTGGCTCTGGCCGAATGACGGTTGAAGAAATTGTGGCCAAAATTGACACAGGCGCGTCCGACCGTGAAGCTGCCAAGATCAATGCCAAAGGCACTTTCGATGTTCTGATTGTGGGTGGTGGTCCTGCTGGTGCCGCCGCCGCTGTGTACGCTGCTCGCAAAGGTATTCGTGTGGGTGTAGCTGCGGAGCGTTTTGGTGGTCAGGTCAATGACACCATGGCCATTGAAAACTACATTTCTGTTTTGGAAACAGATGGCCCTAAATTTGGCGCAGCCCTAGAAGCACAAGTTCGTCACTACGGTGTTGACATCATGAACTTGCAGAAAGCATCCAAAGTAGTGCCTGCAACGGAGTCAGGCGGTTTGATTCAAGTGCAAATGGAAAACGGTGGTGTGTTGAATGCCCGCACCGTGATTTTGTCGACTGGTGCGCGCTGGCGCAATGTCAATGTACCGGGCGAGCAGGAATACAAAAATAAAGGTGTCGCTTACTGCCCTCATTGCGATGGTCCTTTGTTCAAGGGCAAGCGCACGGCCGTCATTGGCGGCGGCAATTCTGGCATTGAGGCCGCCATTGATTTGGCAGGCATTGTGGCTCACGTAACGGTCATTGAATTTGCCGATCAGCTGAAGGCCGATGCTGTGTTGGTTAACAAACTTAAGAGCTTGAACAACGTGACCATTCACACGCATGCACAAACCACCGAAATTACGGGTGATGGCAGTGTGGTGAACGGTGTGCGCTACAAAGATCGCACAACAGGCGAAGAGCACCACATTCCACTAGAAGGTGTCTTTGTTCAAATTGGCTTGGTCCCCAACACCGAGTTCTTGAAAGGTACTTTTGAGCTGAGCAAATTCGGTGAAATTATGGTGGATGCCAAAGGTCACACCAATGTGCCTGGCGTTTTTGCGGCAGGCGATTGCACGACGGTGCCCTTCAAACAAATTGTGATTGCAGCTGGCGATGGCGCTAAAGCTGCACTCAGTGCCTTTGATCACCTGATTCGGACGCCTGTGGCAGCTTGACCTTGCGGAGGTAGGCCAAGACGATGGCCAACCAACCCAAAATGAAGCTGGTTCCACCCCAAGGGACCAGGGCTTTGAAGGTTTGGATGTCATGCCAAGCCCGCAACAAAATGTTGATGGAAAAAAGCAAACAGCCAATGACAAAGAGAGCGCCTGCAACTTGCAGGCGCTTTTCAGTTGGTCTCGATTGCCCCAAAATGCCGACCAAAATAAGGCCAAGAGAATGAAATTGCAGTAACTGCAAGCTGGCTTGAACCATCAAGGCAGATGTGCCGTTTAAACTGTTGCCATGTGTCGCATAGGCCGAAGAAATGACGGACAAAGCTGCCAAAAATGCGCCGATTGCAATGAATCGAGTTGGCCACTTTGCTTGAATTGTTGCTTGAAGCTGTTCCATTGAAACCCAATACTTTCCAACTGAGATCCAACATTATGCAAGTGAAGTTATGGCCCGAAGGTTCAAGCCGTGATGGCTTGATCTCTTTCAAAAAGGTTTTGTGCCATTTAAGCCTGTTGAGTGTGCTCGTTTTGTCGGGTTGTGCCAGTGTTAAATCACCAGATATTGCTACCTTGAAGTTGCCTGAAACCGTTCAGTCACCCACGGTCAGTCAAACCACCAGCGTGCCGCCTGTTTCGGTAGAACCTGTCGCGCCTCCGCCTCCCCCCAAAGTATTGCATCTAGGACTTGCATTGGGTGGCGGTGCAGCGCGAGGCTTTGCCCATGTAGGTGTGATTCAAGTCTTGGAAGAAGCAGGTATACAGCCAGATTTGGTGGTTGGCACTTCTGCAGGCAGTCTGGTTGCAGCTTTGTATGCCAGCGGCAAAAACAGCGCACAACTGAGGCGTGTTGCTGACACCATGGAAGAAGCCGAAATTACCGATTGGATGATGCCCATCTTGAACAGGGGGGCTTTACGAGGTGAGGCTTTGGCGCGGTATGTCAATTCGCAAGTGGGTGGGCGGCTCATTGAGCAAATGAAAATACCCTTGGGCATTGTGGCCACGGATTTGCACAACGGTGACCCTGTTTTGTTCAGAAGAGGAAATACGGGGGCCGCGGTTAGAGCGTCTAGTGCAGTGCCTGCAGTTTTTCAGCCGGTCAAGATAGGCAGCAGGGAATATGTGGATGGGGGTTTGGTTGCGCCCGTTCCTGTGCGTCAAGCGCGCGAGATGGGCGCCAATGTGGTCATCGCCGTTGATATCTCCACCGACCCAGAAGGCAGCCCAGCGTCCGACACTTTTCAAATACTCATGCAAACTTTCAACATCATGGGCAAAAGTTTGAACACCGTTTTATTGAAGGACGCTGACATAGTGGTCAAACCATCATTGGCGGGTGTTAAAAGCGCCGACTTTGCAGCCAGACGCAAATCGATTGAAGCGGGCAGAGAGGCCATGCTCAAAGCCCTGCCAAAGCTCAAAGAAGTCTTAAGCGGATACGTCGTCAAGCCATAAGCCTGATTGTCAATCGGCCATAAAAAAAGCCAGTAACAGCGTCACTGGCTTTTTTCAGCAATGGTCCGGTTTAACCAGACCTTGTCTGTGGATGCGAATTAACGCTTTTTAGCAGCTGTCTTAGCAGTGGCAACTGCTGTGTTGGTAACAGCTGCAATGTTGGCTTCAGCCATGTCAGTTGCTTGCTTAACAGCTTTTTGAACTGATTCATAAGCGTTGTTAGCGGCAGTCACTGCACTCTTCATAACGGCAACAGCTGTTTCAGAACCAGCAGGTGCGTTGGATGTTGCAGAGTCAACCAAGTTGGCGAACTGCTTTTGAGCGGCAGCTGATTGAGCTTCGAAAGCTTTTGTGAACTCGCTGGATGTACCAGAAGCGATGTCATACAGGTGACGGCTGTAGGCAGCTGTTTTCTCAGCCAAAGGCTGGAACAAGTTAGCTTGCAAAGCCAACAGTTCTTGCGCGTCTTTAACGCTCATGACTGCTTTGGTGCTTTGTGCAGACTCGCTCAAGGCAGCTTTAGTGGCTGTCAAGTTCAATTCGACCAATTTTTCAACGCCTTCGAAGGCTTTGCTTGTCAAGCCGAAAAGGGTTTCGACGTTGGCTTTGTGTGAGGCGACGATTTGTTCTGTAGTCATCATGTGGATCTCCGTTAATTTAAAAAAAGTTACCAAGGGACTGCTCCGAACTGATTGGGCTTTCGCCTGACCTACTTCTTGTTGCAGTGCAGCATGGGTTGAATTTTAGGGTCTCTTCAGCCGATTACAAGGGTTTTTTGTTGCGATGCAGCATTTTAGAGTCGGCGTTCTAGAAAATGGAATTGAGCCGCACAGGACACAATACCGTCATGAAAGCCTTTTATTCAGACCATTTTGTATTGCCATTGCCAGAGGGGCATCGTTTTCCAATGGCCAAGTACAGCATGCTGCGGGAAAGCGTGGCGCATGAGCTAAATGGCGTAAATTTGCAGGAGGCACCTCCTGCCACAGAAGGTGAATTGGCCTTGGCGCATGCCCCTGAATACGTTCAGGCGGTAAAGCACGGAACCTTGAGCCCAGAGGCGCTACGCGAAATTGGCTTTCCTTGGACGCCGGCCATGGCCGAGCGGTCTGTCCGATCGGCTGGCGCATCCATCGCAGCAGCCAGGGTGGCTATGAAGGAGGGAATCGCTGGCAATCTGGCGGGTGGAACTCACCACGCTAGCGCCAGTCAGGGGGGTGGATTCTGCGTTTTCAATGACATTGCAGTCACAGCCAGGGTACTCCAGATGGAGCACTTTCGCCAGACCAAACAGACTTTGCAGGTGGTGGTTGTCGATTTGGATGTGCACCAAGGCAACGGAACTGCGAGCATTTTTGCCAATGACCCATCGGTTTTTACCCTTTCATTGCACGGTGAAAAGAACTTCCCTTTTCGCAAAGTGCCCAGCGACTTGGACGTTGGCTTACCTGATGGGTGTACCGATGGACCTTACTTGGACGCCTTGGAGCAGGCTTTAAAAGAAACCTCTGATCGGTTCAGGCCCGATTTTTTGATCTATCTAGCAGGGGCGGACGCACACGAAGGCGACAGGTTAGGGCGGCTGAAACTTTCAGAAGCGGGCATGGCCTCTCGAGATCAAGCGGTGTTTGATTGGGCCAGCGCAAAGCAAATCCCCATGATCATCTGCATGGGCGGAGGCTATGGACACGATCTTCGGACAACCGTATCGGTTCAAATGAATACTTGGCGCTTGGCGCTAAGGCACTGGCTTCACTGGCAAAATCGAGGGTGATGAATTGCACCAATTAAATAACAACGGAGTAAAAAAATGAAAGAACTGAGTTCCTCACAAGTTAGCACAGTGATTGCAGACCCAAGCAGCGTTGACGATGCTATTTTGAGCCGCTTCTCAACACGCGCCTATTTGGACAAGCCTGTTGACAAAGTTATCTTGGCTGACTTGCTGCAGGTGGCTGCTCGGGCCCCCAGTGGTACCAATACGCAGCCTTGGAAAGTTTATGTTGTCCAAGGTGCTGCCAAAGACAAGTTGGTTGCAGAAGTTTGTGATGCGCACAACGCCATGGCAGCCAATCCAGCATTAGCCGCTGATTTTGCTGAGGCTTACGACTACTACCCAACGCAATGGGTCAGCCCTTATATCGACAGACGCCGTGAATGTGGTTTTGGCTTGTATGGCGTATTAGGGATTGGCAAAGGCGACAAGGAAAAAATGCACTTGCAGCACCAACAAAACTTTAGGTTCTTTGGTGCACCAGTGGGTTTATTTTTTACCATTGACAAAGTCATGGGACGAGGCAGTTTGCTTGACTATGGCATGTTCATTCAAAGTGTCATGTTGGCTGCGCGCGCTCGCGGCTTGCACACATGCCCACAAGCTGCCTGGAATAGTTTTGGCAAAATTATTTTCAAACACATTGGTGCAGGCGACAACGAAATGATGGTTTGTGGTTTGTCCTTGGGCTATGCCGATGAAGCAGCCTTGGTCAATACCTTCAAAACAACTCGCGTTGATGCGGCTTCTTTCACGCAATGGATTGAATGAGTTTTTGGTTGATTCAGTGCTTGAATGGCCTCAGCCATGCAAGCACACTGTTCATGATGGCTGCGGGATTGACGCTGGTATTTGGCGTCACTCGCATCGTCAACTTTGCGCATGGCAGTTTTTACATGGTGGGCGCATTGGTTGCCGGCACTTGTGTCACGCTGTGGCAACCATCGTGGTCTGATCACGCTTCCACCTATTTCTTGGTCATGCTGATGGGGGCTTTGTGTGCAGCCACGCTGGGCGCATTGACAGAAATTTTCCTTTTCAGACCCTTGCGACATTCGCCGCCGCTCTATCCTTTGGTGGCAACTTTTGGCTTGAGCCTGTTCGTACACGATTTATTGCTTTGGTGTTTGGGCCCTAACGAAGTTTTTGCCCCCCGATTCCCAGGTTTGAAGGGTGCAGTTCAAGTGGGAGAAGACTTCTTCCCACAATGGCAGCTATTTATCTTGTGTTTGGGTCCCCTGGTTTGGTTGTTATTGCACTTGCTACTGACCAAAACCAAATGGGGTCAGCAAGTTCGTGCAGCAACTCAAGACCGAGAAATGTTGGATGCGCTGGGCATCAATCCTGCACCCCTCATGCTAGGTGTGGTGGTCTTGGGTTGTGGCCTGGCTGGGTTGGCGGGCGCTTTGCAGTTGCCCAGAGAGCCAGCCAATTTGCAAATGGACTTGCAAATGGTGGTCGAGACTTTTGTGGTGGTTGTCATGGGCGGTCTTGGCAGTATTGCAGGTGCATTTTTTGCCTCTGTGCTAATTGGCTGCGTCCATGCATTTGGCATTCATTTTTTCCCCCAAGCGACATTGGTGTTGATTTTCCTCACCATGGCCCTTGTATTGGCTGTCAGGCCGCAAGGGTTAATGGGGGAGTTGCCAGGTGCAGCTCAGCGAGAAAAAGTTCCGAAATTTAACTTTGGGTTCCAAAGTGCTTGGCTTCAGTGGCTTATGTGGGGTTTTCTTGTTTGCCTTTCGTTGGGTGTGATGGTTTCTGGTGACTATGCACAAAGTGTTTTAGAAGATGTGTTGGTCATGCTGCTCTTCGGATTGAGCTTGCAATGGATGATGGCGCTGTCGGGGTGGGTCAGCTTTGGTCATGCCGCTTATTTGGGCTTGGGTGCTTATGCGGCTGCCCTGAGCCATGTCCATTGGCAATTCAATTCAATGCTTGCCACACTGAGTGGTGTGTCTGTTGCTGTGTTGGCAGCTGGTTTGATGGTGCGTTTGTTGAACAGAAGTTCTGGTGTTTATTTGGCCATGCTTTCCTTGGCTTTTGCACAAGTGGTCTGGGCCAGTGCCAGCCAATGGGTTGGCTTGACCGGTGGCGACAATGGTTTGATTGGACTGACATTTCTGGCCGATACGCCCAGATGGATTTTTCAAGTCTGTTTGTTAGCGCTCTGTTTGTTGTCGATGCTGGCTTTTAAACGCCTTGTTCAATCGAGTTTTGGCGCAGCATTGCAGGCAGGTAGGGATGCACCACAAAGAGCTTTGGCCAGTGGCTTGGCAGTTGATCAGCTCAATGCCGAAATTTTCTTTTTGAGTGCCGGTTTAGCAGGATTGTCTGGCGCACTTTGGGCTATCAGCAAGGGTGCTGTTTTTCCTTCGGCTGCATCCATCGCTCAATCGGTCGACGCACTCATGATGGTTTTGATGGGTGGTGTTCATCACTTATGGGGCAGCCTTGCAGGCAGTGTGTTTTTGAAGGGCCTTGGCGCTGAAATGACCCGTCATTTTGAATATTGGCGTGGATTTTTGGGCTTGGTCATCATGCTCTTGGTGGTGTTCACGCCCGAGGGAATTTTGGGAACGCGATGGACGCCTCGCATGCCTCGTAAGTCGGTCAATCAGGGGCAGGCATGAGTTCTGTTTTGCAGGTTCACGACCTTCATCAACACTATGGTGCGGTCCATGCCCTCAAGGGGGTTAGCTTTGAGGTGGCCTCTGGGGAATGTGTTGCCTTGATTGGCCCCAATGGCGCAGGTAAATCGACCTGTTTTGCTTGCGTAGCGGGTCAGCAACAAGCGAAGCAAGGA
>JACCDM010159633.1_pt1 | contig 11894 bp, 10 predicted proteins | sample 7445851 | NCBI WGS metagenome assembly JACCDM01 (sample SAMN15323438, study PRJNA562643) | freshwater metagenome | isolation source: river surface water | place: USA:Blue River Watershed | collected 2017-08-16
CGGCAGCGGCAAGCTTATGAAGCAGCAGATCAACATGCGCCACAACCTCGAGCACAAGTCGAGCCGTCGCACCCGTCGTCTAAACCAAGACCAGGTTGTCTCGGCCGCTGACTTCAAGACCATCAAGACCCAGCTCGGCAAGTAGAGAAAGACTTTAGGAATAGAAAATGGCAAGAGTAAAAAGTTCGGTTAACTCGCTAAAGAAGCGTCGCACAGTACTTGAGCGCGCTAAGGGTTACCGCGGCCAGCGTTCACGTCTTTACCGCATGGCAAAGCAGCAGATGCTGCACTCGTTGGTTTACGCATACAACGACCGTCGTGCCCGCAAGGGTGACTTCCGTCGCCTATGGATCCAGCGCATCAACGCTGCATCACGCGCCAACGGCATGACCTACAACCGTTTCATCCAGGGCCTCGGTCTTGCCGGTGTTGAGGTTGACCGTCGTATCCTCGCCGAGCTAGCTGTAAACGAGCCTGCAACTTTCGCAAGCCTCGTTGCAACTGCAAAGGCTGCACTGCCAGCAGACACTTCGGCTCCAAAGGCCTAGTGACTTGCTGATCGATCCCAAAGCGAATCGAATTCGCGGGGTCGCAAAGCTCAACAAGAAAGACGCCCGGTCCCAGACCGGGCTCTTTCTGCTTGAGGGCCTGCAAGGCCTAAAAGAAGCGCTCGACCGACCCAAGCTGATTCGTGAAATCTTCGCGACTTCAGAAGCGATTGCCGCCAACCCTTCGTTGTTCGCCAAGGCCAGCGCCGCGCGCATCGAAGTGGTTGAAGTGAACGAAGCCGTGCTCGGCGTTATCAGCGACACCAGAACGCCGCAGGGAGTCGTTGCCGTCTGTGAGCAGCTTCACGTTGGGCTCGACGACGTTCTTGCGACCGAACCCAAGATAATCGCCTTGCTGTCAAACATTCGCGACCCGGGGAACGCCGGAACCGTGCTGCGCGCCGCCGATGCCGCCGGTGCCGACGCAGTTATTTTCAGCGAGAACAGCGTAGATGTTTATAACCCCAAGGTCGTTCGCTCTACCACCGGGTCACTTTTTCACCTGCCTGTGGTACTGGGCGCAAACCTCGAAACCGCGGTTGCTTCAGCCAAACGAGCCGGTTTTCAGGTTTTTGCCGCTACGGCTGGCGGGGCGAGTTTGCCCGAGCTCGAGCCGAGCATCCTCTCTAAACCAACCGTGTGGATGTTTGGCAACGAGGCCTGGGGTTTCGAACCAGCCGAGCTAGCCCTCGCCGACATGCAGGTTGCTGTGCCAATCTACGGCGCAGCCGAGAGCCTAAATCTCGCCACCGCCGCGAGCATTTGCCTATACGCCACTGCCTTCGCGCAGAACCGCTAGTTGGTAGGCTAAAACCCTATGTCTGAGAGCATTTCAATCAATCAATCCACGGTCGACCAGGTGGTCGCCGAGGCGCTTGCCGCCATTGCCGAAGCCGGCGATCTCGCAAGTCTTCGCGAACGCCGAAACGCAACCGTGGGTGACCAGTCACCGATCGCCAAACTTAATGCCGCGCTAAAGAACATTGCGCATGAAGAAAAAGCAGTGGCTGGTGCCCTGATTGGTAAGGCTCGCGGTCAACTAAACGCTGCTTTTGCAGCGCGCGAGGCTGAGTTAGGCAAGGCTGATGAGCTGGCCAAACTCGCCGCCGAAGCCGTAGACGTAACTGCAGCCCCGGTTCCGGCTGGGTTTGGCGCCAGACATCCACTTTCTTTGCTCCAAGACCAGGTCAGCGACATTTTCGTTGGCATGGGTTGGGAGATCGCCGAGGGGCCAGAACTCGAAAGTGAATGGTTCAACTTCGACGCACTCAACTTCGATGCCGATCACCCTGCCCGTGCGATGCAAGATACCTTCTTTGTCGACCCCGTCGAATCACACCTGGTTTTGAGAACTCACACCTCGCCGGTTCAGGTTCGTTCGCTGCTTGAGCGTGAACTTCCGGTCTATGTTTTGTGCCCAGGTCGGGTGTTCAGAACCGACGAACTTGATGCCACGCACACGCCTGTTTTTCACCAGGTTGAGGGGCTAGCCATCGACAAGGGCCTCACCATGGCCGACCTGCGAGGAACCCTCGAGCATTTCGCACGCGCGATGTTCGGCGCCGAAGCCAAGATTCGCCTGCGCCCGTCTTTCTTTCCGTTCACCGAGCCCTCGGCCGAGCTTGACGTTTGGCATGCTGGCGCCAAGGGTGGGGCGCGCTGGGTTGAGTGGGGCGGCTGCGGAATGGTGAACCCCAACGTGCTTCGCGCAGCGGGCATCGACCCCGAGCAGTACCAAGGTTTCGCCTTTGGAATGGGTATCGAGCGCACACTCATGTTCCGCAACGAGGTTCTAGACATGCGTGACATGGTCGAAGCAGATGTACGTTTTAGCCAACAGTTCGGAGTGGTGCTCTAAATGCGTATTCCACTTTCATGGTTAGCCGAGGCTGCCACGCTGCGTTCTAACTCAACCGCCGAGTCGGTAATGGCTGAGTTGGTCAAAGTTGGCCTCGAAGAAGAGGGTATTTACTCATTCGACCTAACCGGGCCGCTAGTGGTCGGTGAGGTTCTAGAGTTCGTTGCTGAGCCTCAGAGCAACGGCAAGACCATTCGCTGGTGCCAGGTTCGTGTTGCTCCAGCCGGGGCAACCGCTGCCGATGGCGGAGCGGATGTTCGTGGCATCGTTTGCGGTGCGTCGAACTTTGAAGTTGGCGACAAGGTTGTGGTTTGTCTTCCAGGAGCCGTGCTTCCCGGTGATTTCAAGATCGCAGCGCGCTCGACCTATGGTCACATCAGCGACGGAATGATGGCATCGGCTCGAGAACTTGGCATGAGCGATGACCACGCCGGCATCATTCGACTGCACGAAATGGGTCTTGACCCTAAGGTCGGCACCGACGCGATCGAGTTGCTCAACCTAGCCGATGTTGCTGCAGAGGTAAACGTCACCCCTGACCGCGGCTATTGCTTCAGCATCCGTGGTGTAGCTCGAGAGTATTCGCACGCCACCAACACACTATTTCGCGACCCGATCGGGCACGCGCATCCAGATCATGTCGAAGGTTTCTCGCTAAGCATTCAAGACCAGGCTCCGATTCGCGGTCAAGTGGGTTGCGACCGCTTCTATGTGCGCGCTGTCAGCGACGTAAATGCCAATCTTCCAACTCCAGCCTGGATGGTAACCCGACTTAAGCTGGCCGGGATGCGGTCGATTTCACTCATCGTTGACATCACCAACTATGTGATGCTCGAACTAGGGCAGCCACTGCACGCATACGATCTAGACAAGCTAAACGGTGGCATCACGGTTCGTCGTGCCAATGCCGGCGAAACCCTCAAAACCCTCGATGGCCAGGTTCGCAAACTCGATACCGAAGACCTACTGATTACAGATGATTCTGGCGCGATCGGTCTTGCCGGCGTTATGGGTGGCGAATCAACCGAGGTCACTTCAACCACCAAAAACGTTCTGATCGAAGCCGCCCACTTTGACCCGATCTCAATTGCGAGATCGGCTCGTCGTCACAAACTTCCGAGCGAAGCATCCAAGCGTTTTGAACGTGGGGTAGACCCGCAGTTGGCACCGAACGCGGTTGCCAGAGTTGTGCAGTTACTTGAGGTTCACGCCAAGGGTGCGGGGCAGTCGCTTGGCGCAGACCACAACAATGTTCCAGCCACCGCGGCCATTGCACTTCCGGCCGGCTTTGCAGCAACCTTGGTCGGCGTCGACTACACGGCCGAAGAGACCGTTTCGGCTCTAGAGGCAATCGGATGCGTCGTGGCTACGGTCGACGGCGGGTTCGAAGTCATTCCGCCATCGTGGCGCCCAGACCTGAAGCACAAGACCGATCTCGTCGAAGAAGTGGCGCGTATCAACGGCTACGACCGAATTCCGGCCAGCTTGCCGGTAGCGCCTCCGGGTCGTGGTCTTACCAAGCGTCAAAGGTCACGTCGCGCGGTTTTGACAGCTCTGGTCGGTAACTCGATGACCGAGGTTTTGAACTACCCATTCTTGAGTTCGGTCGAGAACCGCTGGTTCACTGCAGATTCGGCAAACGCCGTTCGTTTGGCAAACGCAATGCAAGAAGACAGCTCAGAAATGCGTCTGTGTTTGCTACCCGCATTGATTCAAGCTGCGGCGCGAAACCTCTCTCGTGGAATCACCGACTTGGCTATCTTCGAAGAGGGTTCGGTCTTCTTGCCGGCTGGTCAGGTTGCCAAAACGGGTGAGCTACCGAGCGGCGTCTCGAAACCTACGCCAACACAACTGGCCGACCTCGAGGCCACCATTCCAGACCAACCTCGCCACCTCGCCGGCTTGCTCTTGGGTGACCGAGTGCAGGCCCAGGTTGGCGTTGCAGCGGTCGAGTTTGACTACAGCGATGCCATCCATGCGGCACGTCTAGCTGCTCGCGCGGTGGGGCTCGAATTGATCACTCGTCAAGCTTCGCCAAAAGGATTCCACCCGGGTAGAACAGCAGAACTCGTAGTTCAGACCGGTGAAGACATCTCGGTGATTGGCTTTGCCGGTGAGCTCGACCCAGCCCTTGCGCTAGAGAATAACTTGCCGCGAAGAGTCGCTGCCTTCGAAATAAACCTTGAGCGCCTCTACTCGGTAACTCCAGACGTCATCACGGCAACTCCGATTTTCACCTACCCGGCTGCCACGCAAGACCTGTCACTTTTGGTCGACGCAGAGTTGCCAGCTGCCGATGTGCTTTCGGTTATCCGTGTCGGAGCGGGTGCCCTTCTCGAGCAAGTTCGCTTGATTGATGACTACCGCGGTCAAAATGTGGCCGAAGGCAAGAAGTCACTCACTTTTGCACTGCGATTCCGCGCCAGCGATCGCACGCTTACTCAGGCAGAGGCCACTGCGGCCAAGGACGACGCAGTTGCTCTCGCGAAGGAGAAATTCGGCGCAGAACTGCGCGCCTAAAACTAAGGAGTCCTCATGGTCTACACAGTGGCCGTTGCCGGCGCTAGCGGATACGTTGGCGGTGAACTCCTGCGCCTGATTGCAAAGCATCCGCAGCTCGAGCTAAAGACCGTTACCGCGAACACCAACGCTGGCGAGACCATCGGCGCCATGCATCCACACCTGCTCAGCTTTGCAGACATGGTGCTTCAAAAAACTACTCAGGATGCTCTAGCTGGGCACGACGTAGTATTCCTTGCCCTGCCGCACACCACTTCGGCCGAAGTTGCGTCTTGGCTCTCTGCAGACACTCTCGTGCTCGACTGCGGTGCCGACTTCAGGCTTGAAAATGCTGATGACTGGAAGAAGTATTACCAAACCGATCACTCGGGCACCTGGACCTACGGCATGCCTGAACTGGTTCTAGCATCGGGAGAAAAGCAACGCTCGAAGCTTGCCACGGTCAAGCGCATCGCTGTGCCGGGTTGTAATGTGACCGCGATTACTCTGGCGCTGGCACCATTGGTTCGCGATCACCTGATCGAGCCAGAAGATATCGTGAGCATCCTTTCGGTTGGCACGTCGGGTGCGGGCAAATCGCCAAAAACTAACCTTCTCGCGAGTGAAGTTGGCGGTTCGGCATCGGCCTACGGTGTTGGTGGCGCTCACCGTCACACGCCCGAGATTGAACAGAACCTTCGCAACGCTTCTGGCAAGTCCGTAACCGTGTCATTCACCCCGGTTTTGGTGCCAATGTCGCGAGGAATTCTGGCCGTGAACACCGGTCGAGTGGCCCCGGGCGTGACCGTCGATGAGGTGCGCGAATGCTTGTTGGCAGCGTATGCGGGTGAGACCTATGTTCGGGTTCTAGATTCTGGCTCGTTCCCGGCAACCGCCAGCACCCTGGGCGTAAACACCTGCCTGATCGGTGCCTCGCTCGACGAGCACAGTGGTCGAGTGGTAGTCGTTTCGGCAATCGACAACCTCGTCAAGGGAACCGCCGGTGCGGCCATCCAATCAATGAACATAGCCTTGGGTTTGCCCGAGCAAGCCGCACTAGAGATTGACGGGGTAGCACCGTGAGCGTAACCATTCCTGCGGGTTTCAAGGCGTCGGGCGTTCGAGCCGGGCTCAAGAAGTCAGGCAACCTCGACTTTGCGATTGTGCACAACCTAGGGCCGCTGAATTCGGTAGCTAGCGTGTTCACCACCAACCGCTGCCTAGCCAACCCCGTGCTGTGGAGCAAGCAGGTAATGGCTGACGGTCAGGTTTCGGCCATCGTGCTAAACAGCGGCGGCGCAAACTGCTACACCGGGCCAGAGGGGTTTCAAACCACCCATGCGACGGCCGAGGCGGTTGCCGAAAAACTTGGCATTTCGGCAGGTGACGTGATTGTTTGCTCAACCGGTTTGATCGGTGAACAACTCGATCGCGCGAAGGTGCTTGCCGGAGTAGACGCCGCGGTCATCGCCCTTCACGAAGACGGCGGTTTCGATGCATCCGAAGCCATCATGACCACCGATAGCAAGCCAAAGCGCACGAGCGTCAAGCGAGAAGGTTGGAGCATCGGCGGCATGGCAAAAGGCGCGGGGATGCTCGCGCCGGGTCTTGCCACAATGCTTGTCGTGCTCACCACCGACGCAGTGCTCTCGAGCGAAGAGCTCGACGCGGCGCTGAGGTCAGCCACACGAGTAACCTTCGATCGCCTCGACTCCGACGGCTGCATGTCGACCAACGACACCGTATCGCTAATGGCGAGCGGAGCATCCGGCATCAAACCGAACCTCAATGAGTTCACCGAGGCGCTAACCCACGCTTGTAAAGATCTAGCACTTCAGTTGCTGTCAGATGCCGAGGGCTCCAGCCACGACATTGCCATCGAAGTGGTCAACGCAGCCAGCGAAGATGATGCCGTTGAGGTGGGTCGTTCGGTGGCCAGAAACAACCTGTTCAAGGCAGCCATCTATGGCAACGACCCGAACTGGGGCCGCATTCTGGCGGCGGTGGGTGTCACCAAGGCCGAGTTCGACCCATACGACATCGACGTATTCATCAACAGTGTGCGGGTCAGTTCGAAAGGTCAGCCCGACCAGTCACGCGACCTAGTCGATCTCACCCCACGCTTAGTCGAGATTCAAATTTCGCTGAATGCCGGAACCCACAGTGCAACGGTTTGGACTAACGACCTAACCCACGAATACGTCGAAGAGAACAGCGCATACTCGAGCTAATGAAACCGACCGACTCGCAGAATCAAGAATTCGCCTCAATCAAGGCGCAAACGCTCATCGAATCGCTGCCCTGGTTGCAAACCTTTCATGGCAAGGTAGTGGTCGTAAAGTTTGGCGGCAACGCCATGGTTGACGAGGAATTGGCTGAGGCTTTCGCCCAAGACATGGCATACCTGCGCTGGGTCGGCATCAAACCGGTTGTGGTTCATGGCGGAGGGCCACAAATTTCAGCAAAGCTCAAAGAACTCGGTATTGAATCTGAGTTCCGTGGGGGTTTTCGAGTCACCACCGACGAAACGATCGGCGTTGTGCGAGATGTGCTGCGCGAGCAGATAAGTGAATCACTTGCCGCTCAGATTCGTGCGGCTGGTGCCGGAGCGCGCGTCATGTCTGGCGAAGACGGCAACCTATTCAGGGCGGTCAAGACGACCATTGAGCAAGACGGCCAGACTATCGACATCGGCCTCGTCGGTGAGGTCAATCTGGTCAACCCTCGAATCGTGTTCGACGCACTAGAGCAAGGCGACATTCCGGTCGTATCGACCGTTGCACCGGATGCACAGGGCAACTTGCTCAATGTGAACGCAGACTTGGCAGCCGCAGCCCTGGCGGTAGCACTCGGCGCAGAAAAGCTCATGGTGCTGACCGATGTGCCGGGGCTCTACTCAGATTGGCCCAATACCGATTCTTTGGTGAGTGAGATCACCACGACCGAGTTGGAGGCTCTGCTGCCAACGCTCGAGTCTGGCATGATTCCTAAAATGCAGGCATGCCTAACCGCCGTCGGCGGGGGAGTGCCGAGAGCTCACATCATCGACGGCCGCACACCGCACAGCATCCTGCTTGAAATCTTCACCCGCAACGGTTTCGGCACCATGGTGTTGCCAAGCTAAGATTTTCTACTTCACGGCAGGGTTCGTGAATGAAGGGAGAGCAATGGTTCGCCATTTCCTCAAAGACGACGACATCACAGCGGTCGAACAGGCCGAAATCATTCGTCTGGGTATCGAACTCAAACTGCAGCCATACTCGCGGCGCCCATTTGAAGGTCCAAAAACGGTTGCGCTAATTTTCGACAAAACTTCGACTCGCACCAGAGTCTCTTTTGCGGTTGGTGTAGCCGATTTGGGTGGTTCGCCGCTGATCATCGATTCACAAACCAGTCAAATGGGTGGCAAAGAGTCAATTGCCGACACCGCTCGGGTTCTAGAGCGCCAGGTTGCTGCCATCGTTTGGCGCACCTACGCGCACTCAGGTCTCGAAGAAATGGCAGCCAATTCGAACGTGCCCGTGATCAACTCACTGAGCGATGACTACCACCCTTGTCAACTGCTTGCCGACCTAATGACGGTGCAGGAGCACAAGGGCAGAACCAAGGGTTTGAAAATCGCCTACATCGGCGATGCGGCCAACAATATGGCCAACTCTTATCTAGTTGCCTGTGCGCTCGCGGGCATGCATGTCAGCATCGCTGCGCCAGCAAACTACCAACCGAACGAATCGATGGTCGCCAGAGCCCGCTCGATAGCCGAGACAACCGGCGGTTCGGTAACTATTTGCGAGTCCCCGGCCGTTGCCATCGCTAATGCCGATGTGGTTACCACCGACACCTGGATCTCGATGGGGCAGGAGTCAGAAAAGGCCCAGCGCATCGCCGACTTCGCTGGTTACACGATCGATTCAAACCTCATGGCCCTGGCCGCAAGCGACGCCATCTTCTTGCACTGCCTCCCGGCCTACCGTGGCTACGAGGTAAGTGCCGAGGTCATCGACGGTCCACAGTCAGTCATTTGGGATGAAGCCGAAAACCGCCTGCACGCTCAAAAGGCACTGATGGTATGGCTCATGGAGCAGGCCTAAAAACACACCAAACTAGTATTGAAACCAATCGCCAAGCCACTTCGGCGTAACGCTTTATAAGGAGTTCCATGTCAGCCAACGGTTCAAACTCGCTCTGGGGCAGCCGTTTCGAGGGTGGGCCGTCTGATGCGCTTGCCGCACTCAGCCGTTCGGTTCACTTCGATTGGCGATTGGCTTCTTACGACATTGCGGGTAGCCTCGCGCACATCAAGGCGCTTCACCAGGCCGGCTACCTAACCACTCCAGAGCTAGAAGCACTCACCAGACACCTGGGCGAGTTGCTCAAGCGTGTCGAGTCTGGGCAGTTTCAGCCGAAAGCTTCTGACGAAGACGTTCACGGTGCTCTCGAGCGCGGTCTCATCGAGATCGCTGGCCCAGAGCTAGGCGGAAAGGTTCGTGCCGGGCGCTCTCGCAACGACCAGATCGCAACACTGATCCGACGCTACCTGCTCGATGCTTCAGAGGTTATTGAAACCCAGGTTCTCGATTTGATTCGTGTGCTCTGCGACCGCTCAGAAGAGCACATGGGTGTTGCCATGCCCGGTCGCACCCACTTTCAGCATGCCCAACCGGTGCTACTTTCTCACCACCTAATGGCACATGCCTGGCCGCTAGTTCGCGACCTTGAGCGCTTTGCCGACTGGCGCAAACGCGCTCGGTTGTCGCCCTACGGCGCTGGCGCTCTGGCCGGTTCGACGCTTGGGCTAGATCCAAACCTGGTTGCCACCGAACTCGGCTTCGACGGGGTCACTCAAAACTCCATGGATGCTACGTCGAGCCGCGACGTGGTCGCTGAGTTCTCGTTCATCGCGAGCCTTATCGGAATCAACCTTTCGCGTTTTTCTGAAGAAATCATCATTTGGGCCAGTGCCGAATTCGATTACGTCAAGCTCGACGATGCCTTCTCGACGGGTTCGTCGATCATGCCTCAGAAAAAGAATCCAGACATCGCCGAGTTGGCACGTGGCAAGGCTGGCCGACTAATCGGTGACCTGACCGGCCTACTGGCCACACTCAAGGGTCTTCCGCTGAGCTACAACCGCGACCTGCAAGAAGACAAAGAGCCGGTTTTCGATGCTGTCGACACCCTTACGGTCTTGCTTCCAGCCTTCACCGGAATGGTCGCCACGCTAACCTTCAACCGAAACCGCCTAGAGCGCCTTGCTCCCGAAGGGTTTAGCCTTGCCACCGACGTGGCCGAATGGTTGGTCAAGCAGCGTGTGCCTTTCCGTGACGCCCATGAGATAACCGGCAAGTTGGTTTCATACTGCGAGGTCAACAACCTTGAACTTCACCAGGTTCCAGATGCCGAAATGGCCTCGATCTCGCCAAAACTAACTCCAGAAGTTCGCCAGGTGCTCACGGTTGACGGCAGCATCCGCGCACGCTCGGGCGCAGGTGGCACGGCGCTTCCGCGGGTGCTCGAACAGATTGCAACACTTCGAAAGTTCGTTGCCAGAAGAGAAGGCGCATAAAACATGGCCGATAACTCAAACCTAAAGGCACAGGCCAATGACCCGGCGTTCTCCAATGTGTTTGACGAGCTGCAATGGCGTGGACTAGTCGCGCTGAGCACCGATGAGACTGAACTCAAAGCAGCTCTCTCGGGTGACCCGATCACCTACTACTGCGGTTTCGATCCAACGGCCGCCAGCCTTCACCTCGGAAACCTGGTGCAACTTTTGACTCTGCGTCGCATTCAACTTGCCGGGCACAAACCGTTGCTTCTCATCGGTGGATCGACCGGCTTGGTCGGCGACCCACGACCTTCAGCAGAGCGCACGCTGAACTCAAAAGAGACTGTTGCCGAGTGGGTAGACAAACTCGCGCGACAGGGTGCTCGCTTTCTATCTTTCGAAGGTTCGAACGCGGCTCGTCTGGTGAACAACCTCGACTGGACTGCACCAATGTCTGCCATCGACTTTTTGAGAGACATCGGCAAGCACTTTCGAGTTGGCAAGATGCTCAGCAAAGACGCAGTTTCGGCTCGGCTGAACTCAGAACACGGCATTTCTTACACCGAATTCAGTTATCAAATCCTGCAGGGTATGGATTTTCTCGAACTTTACCGTCGCTACGACTGCGTGATGCAGACCGGCGGAAGTGACCAGTGGGGCAACCTAACCTCTGGCACCGACCTGATTCGCAAGGTCGAGGGCGCTAGTGCGCACATCCTCGCAACACCACTGATCACCAATTCCGACGGCAAAAAGTTCGGCAAGTCAGAGGGCAACGCCATCTGGCTCGATGCTGAGCTCACCAGCCCATACGCTTTTTACCAGTTTTGGCTCAACGTAGAAGACGCCGATGTGGTCGATCGCCTCAAAGTTTTCACCTTCCTGTCTCGCGCCGAAATCGATGACCTAGCAAAGCAGACGGCCGAGGCTCCATATCTTCGCGCCGCGCAGAAGCGCTTGGCTTTCGAGGTCACCGCTCTGGTGCACTCTCCAGAAGCGGCACAGGCAGCGGTCGATGCTTCGGCGGCACTGTTCGGCCAGGGCGACCTTGCGGCACTAGATTCGGCAACGCTCGAGTCTGCACTCCGTGAGCTTCCAAACGTGGATGCTGCGCCAAACGCACCGCTTTCTCAACTGCTCGTCGACACCGGGTTGGTGGCCAGCGTTAGTGCTGGGCGTCGCGCGATCGCCGAGGGTGGGGTTTACCTCAACAACGTCAAGGTTGAAGACGAAGCTGCTCTTGCCGACTCCTGGTTACACGAGAAGTTTGCGGTGCTACGCCGCGGAAAGAAGACCCTTGCGGGTCTCTTCCGCAGCTAATTTCGCGAAAAATCCAAAAAATTCAAAAAAAGTACCATTTCGATTTGACATGAACGTTACCGTCCCGTAATGTTTCATCTGTTGCCCAAAGCTTGGCAAGACCTGCTTAGGTCGCCGGCTC
>JACCDM010435222.1_pt1 | contig 11893 bp, 9 predicted proteins | sample 7445851 | NCBI WGS metagenome assembly JACCDM01 (sample SAMN15323438, study PRJNA562643) | freshwater metagenome | isolation source: river surface water | place: USA:Blue River Watershed | collected 2017-08-16
CCGAGCACGCAGGAAGAACGGCTGCACCTTTGATGTCCGCCTCACGGTTGTAGAGGTGGCTCAAAGCTTGACGGTCGTACTCGAGCTGCGGCCCTTCAGCAGAATGCGCTACCGGGAACGCTTGGCGCTCCAGCTCGAAATGGTTGTAGTCCATGATCGAAGTGGTGAAGATGCGCTTCTCTTTGGGTTGCGACAGATCATAGGCCAAGGAGCCTTTGAAATTGTGGCCCAGGCCCAAAGCATGTCCCACTTCGTGGAACAAGGTTCCGATCAGAAGCTCTTTACCGAAAGCTTCCACTTCGTCCACCGTCGTTGCACCCAAGACCGCTGCCATTTCTTCGCGCAGGTCTTTTGCGCAAAGGGCAGGTTTCGAGCGCTTCATGGAAACGTCGGTTGAGAAATCCATCAGGTCGAGGCCCGTCTTCTTATCGATGGCGCGGCCCTCTTCCCAGTAGGTCTTCCCGATCTGAACCCAAGCGGCGGGCAAGTAAATCAGGCTGTGGCTCTGGTAGCCGTTGAAGGGGTTGGTGGCTTGGCTCTCGTAAGCGGCCCCCGCTACGCGTCGGCTATCCCAGTTGATGATGTTGAAGCGGGGGTCGCCCAGCTTCACGCCTTTCGGGGTGCGGCCTTTGAAGCGAACCACGTCGCGCTTGATGCCTGCGAAATCACGGTAGTAGCGATTCCAAGCTTCGACGCCGATTTTCACCGACTCCAGGTACTCGTCCGGGCAATTCGGGGTCACCCACCAATCGATCGTGCCGTCTGGATTGCGGGAAGTCTTCGAGATGTCGAAGTGCGAAGCGTAAGAAAGGGTGTCTTCGCCTTTGCGAATGTCGTCGGTCGGAATGTGTTGGAAGCGTGCGCCTGGGGACTTGTCGGCAGCGATGACTTGGAAGTCTTTTCCAGGAGTCAGGAAGCTTTCTGGCACCACGTATTCCATGAACTCGGCGGTGACACCGTCCGAAAGGATGATCGAGGTTTCCTGAATCAACAGCCCTTCTTTAACGGCTTCCTGGTTCAGTGAACGAATCCAGTGATCTTTCACCGGCAAGCTCGAGGGGTTCAGGCTGCCCTGTGCGAGCGGAACGAACCACTCTTGGAGCATCCGCCGCGAGTCAGCACCCGATACGACCAAAACAGAATCGGTCTGGGTCAGGATTTTGAAGCGCGAGATGACTTGCTCGGGGTGATTCACGTCGCTGGGGAACAGGTGGCGCGAGTCAGTCACGAGCTGAAGTTCGTCGCCTTGAATGCGGAATGTGGCTGGGGTGTAACCCCGGGCTTCGCTCTGCTCGTAGAGATCGAACGGCTTGAAGTAGGAAGACGAATACTGGAGGCTTCGTCCGTAAAAGTATTTTCCGCTCAGGACCGCAGCTTTATCGAGCTCCATTTTCACGCTGACGGCCGCAGCGGTCTTCGTCACCACGGGCTCACCATCGATGCCGAGGGTGCTCACGGGCTCTTCAGTTGGGCGTGGAGCTTCCGTTACCGTCGATCCTTTGATGAAGGACTGTTGGGGTTTCGGCTTGGATTTTCCGCAGGCCGCTAGGGCGATCGGAACGATCAAAACGGCGAGAACTCGGGCTAGGTCCAGTTTTCGGTTCTTCATGCGCGCGTGGCTAACATGAAAAGTCAGAGATTAACACTTAGTGTCAAAAATAAATAATAGGTCCTGGATGAGTAACTCTTATGAGGTCTGGACCTAGCCCTTTAAGCCCAGGATTTGAACCACGGCGCTGGGTCCGAAGTGCCCTTTTCCTTCATGAATTTCGCGGACTTGCTCAACCTGGACTTCGAGTCTCAGGCTGGAAAGCTCGGGCCGAAGAATTTCGAGATTCATCAAAAAATCGGGGTCCTTGGGGCCCCCAGTTCCGTACTTCAACTGCTCGGGGCGGTAAGCTTCCAGAAGGAACGCCCCTCCCATTCTGAGGCCTTGAACGCTTGCGGCGTGGACTTTTCTTCGAAGGGTTGAAGGAAGGTGGCACCAGATAGAAACGATTGCGTCCCAGTGTCCGGGTTCAATCACGAAATCGGCGAGATCCGCACAGACGGTTTTTACGGAAACACCGCCTTCGCGAGCGAGCGTTTCGAGTTTTTCTAAGCCCACCCGTGAGCCGTCGACTGCAGTGACTTGAAACCCTTGCTTGGCCAAAAAGACCGCGTTTCGTCCTTCGCCTTCGGCCAAGCAAAGAACTTTTCCACCCGCAGGAAGACGCGTGATCTGCTCACGCAAAAAATCGTTCGGGTCTTTTCCGTAAAAATACTCATCAATCGAGTAGCGCTCGTCCCAAGGGTTATTGGCCATGAGGGAGAGCTTTATCTGGCTTTCTGGGAACTCGGCTCAAAAAAAATTGAACCCGCAATGATTGAAGTTTTTATGTGTGTCCGGATGGCCACACTCGCCAGGGATGGAGGGGCCTCTTACACTTGAGGAGAAGGCTGGTTAGGCCTTTGTGGAACGTAGGAGAACGAGAATGAAGAAATTTTTTTTGATGGTCGTACTGGGCCTTGGTGTGGCTCTAGCTCCTAAATTGAGCTTTGCGGGGGCGTGCGACACCAATGCTAATTCATTAGAGCGAACGCTGAATCAACGCTGCGCGAGTCGCACGGGAGCTGAATGTCGCACTTGCGTTCAATCTCAGTACGACGTTTTGACTCGCGCTGTGCCCGACACCTGTAAGCAGCCGGGCGGAGCCGTTTTTGAGAGACGACGAGATTGGGAAGACTCCCACTGCGGATAGCTCAGTTTCAGTCGTGAAAAGTTGGTCTGATTTTCTCCCCGGGCGTTCGAGTTCCGATTCGGAAAGCGGATTCCCGGGGTTTCTTTTGCTCGGTGTTGAAGGCGAGGAAACGCGACACACCGGAGGAATTTTCAAGGAATATTGAAGGCCCTCTCCTGACTGCCCTCATTGGCGCGGGGGATTGGCTCATTGGGTTCGCGCGCCGCGAATGGAGTGAAGCTCCATGCATGGATAGGTTCAAGTCTCTGCGAACCTCTCTGCTTTCGGATCCGCTTGCGATCCCTGAAAGGAAATTTCCATGCACCGTTTCTGGAAAAGCTTTGGCCTACTGGCCTTGGGACTAGCTCTTTGGAGCGCCCCATCCCAAGCCATCGAGCTGAAATTCGTCTTTGATGTGAACAGCTCCGGCCCGGATGTCTATGCTTGTAACGTGGGCTTAAAGCACGCCGACCCAGGCAACCAGGTGTGTTACCTGGAAGGTACCCAGACGGCCTGCGATCCCTCCACGTGTACGGACCAGGCCTGTTTGACGAACTGTAAGTGTACGAGCGCCAACGGGGGCGAGTACCTGATGGACTTCTTCAATGTGAAGCATGCTGCTTGGGGATCAAACAGCGGCAACATGCAGACCACCAACCGTCAGTCGGGTCAGACGGCGATGGCGACCCTCTTCAATGATCAGCAGGCCTGGGCGCACCGCGTGGGCGAGCTTTCTTTCAACTTGGGCTCCGAGCGCTACGGCGCTGAATACTTCGTCGACATCTGCTATCGCGGGCCTCAGATCGAATACTGGGAAAAAGATCAAAAAGTGAACTTCTCGATGGTGACTCAGACCTCTGTCACCGACCTGAACGTCACTCCGGGGATGAGCTACAAAGCTTTGGCCGACCTAGCAACGCGCTCGGAATGGGTGTGTGACACTCAAGGTGCGGGTACCTATAAGACGGGCCGCAATGCTTCGAATGCTTACAACACCTTGGACAACGAAGCTGACTTCGGCGCTGGCGACATGGGTGGGTCCTCTACCTATGCTCCGGTCGGGGGAAGCGCAATCACTTTCGTGAACGACACGATTGTGAGGAACAGCGCTAACTCGCTGCGTTTCTGTAAGGTTCGTTACTACTACAATGAGCAGTCGGTCGACGCACTTCGCAAGTGGCAGCTCCACGGCGCGCAGGTGTGTACTTACACCAAGATTGAAGAGAGCGCTCCTGAGCAACTCGCTTCGGTCATGCCGTAATTGACCGTTCAGTAATGAAATAGTTGGGCCGCCGAAGGTGCTTTACCGTGGCCTTCGGCGGTCCGCTTCCCGGGACTCGAGAAAACTGAGGATCAAAACCAGTGCATTGCTTCGCCATGCGCTTTTGTTTTTTAATTTCTGCGCTTTTTCTTGCCGATGAAACTTGGGCCTGTGTCAGCCAAGGTGTGAAGGACCTTTCAGTGTTTCCAGGGATGCGGCCGCCGAGTGAGTCCCTGGCACGAGTTCGCGGTTGCGACTCGGCGACAGCGACCGGTGCGCTTCAGGTAGGACTTGCTCCGATTGCCTACAAGCTCGATAGCGATTTGACTGAGATTTCCCTGAATCGCGATCTTCGCGACGATCGTTGCCGCATTCAGAGCGCGCCTCGAGGAGATTCCCCTGTGTTCGCAGAAAGGCGCGCACTTTACCTCGACCGATTTTCTTGGATGGATCGCTGTGTGCGGATTCTGGCTCAGGACGCAGGCCCGGGAGGGATTGATTTCTATGATCCCCAGCCGGGCTGCGCCGTCCGACGGCTTTCGGAAACGTCTTTGGAGCTGACTCCAGGATACTGTTTTTTGAAGCTCAGGGCAGACAGCGATATTTTGCTTCAGCCTTTTGTTTCGGCAGAGTGCGCAGCTGCGAATCTTCGCCCACAAGAGGTCCCTGCGCAGCTCGAAGTTTCCTGGACAGGGGATGCCAGCGGAACGAGCCCTGCTAAAAGAGTTCTCTCTCTACACGGAGTCTCTTTCAACGAAGGCGCCGAGCGTGGCTTTCCGGAAGCGGAGCGAGCGGAAGAAATCGATGGTCAGCCTTTTTGGCCAGGGAAGTGGGTGGCTGACGCCGCTTTCGGAGAAATCTCGATTCAACAAAAAGCCGGGAATGGAGTGAAGTTGAGTCTTCCCTTATGGGTCGATCATCGGTGTGGCGAGGGAACGGGAGTGGGATCCAGTCGAGCTTCGCCGTGTGATTACTCGCTGCCGCTGGCAGCCGAGCTGACTCTTCGAATCGACGGAGAGCGAACTGCCCGGATTCAGAACTACCTGGGTGGTTTGATCCCTCCGAGATGGCAGGGTCTTTTGAAGACGGTCCCGCTTTTGGGAGACGATGAGGCGCCTTTGCCCATGGGTCGAGAGGGGGAACTTGAACTTCGTTTCACCGATCCATCCGAGGACTGGATTCTTTTCAGAACGCGCATGGAACAGATTCGGATCGATTTGGGCCAGATTCAATCCCCGGGAGTGGGACTTCCTCCACCGGGTTCTTCGGCGGGTCTGCCCGTTTTACAACCGCTTCCCGAGTTACCGCCGCGTGCACCTTTGCCAGGTTTCCCGAACTTATCGGGGCCCGAGCGCGACGGCCTTCGCGATCTTTTGGATAAGCTCATGAAATCAGTCGGAGGAGCCGCAAAAAACTTTTACTACCGAAAGGTTTGTCTCGATTCGCCCGAGAAGTGCCTGCCGGTTCGGGCAGGGACTTGGTGGGTCTTGAAGTCACGCTTCATTTTGGATTCCGTTGATCCACGAACGGGGCGAGTCACTCTTCGGAATCGGCGGGATTCACCCAGGCTCTCTCCGCTTGAGCCCGCGCCTGGGAACTGGATCCCAGTGACCCAACCTCCTCAGGTTGTTTGCGGCGGGACACCTTAGATCCTGAGGTTTTTCAGCGGCTGTCCCAAAATTCCAAACCTGAGAGGACTCAGCCTTTCGCGGGATCGCAACCTTTGGCTTGGTTCAGAATGGTCGTGTAGAAGAGAATCATGGTTTGCTGGGCGGGAGTTAGCACCTTTTGCGGAGTCCCGTCTGCATTCAGGAGTCTATAAAGATAAGTATTCATCGAAATGTAGAGTGAGCGGGGCACATTGACCTGGCTTCGGCAGGTTGACTCCGTATAGCGCAGGGTGAGCGAAACCCAAGGTTGAAGGGGTGGCTGGGCGATCTGGTCGCCGATGATAATCACTCCGCTTCCCGCAGCGCTGCCATTTCGGTTTCCATAGCCGGAATTGAATTCGACGGTGAAGGACTTTCCTTGGCTATCGATCGAGGCAAGTTCGCATCGATCCGCTTGGCAAGCGACGCGCGCCCCTTTCATCACTTCCCAAAGCACTCTACCGTCGGACCAACGGACCGGCTCTTGCTCTTGAAGTTCGGGCGCTCCGCTCTCGAAGTCGTCGGATTCTTCGGCTTCAGCGAAAGCGGGATGGGGAAGCGAAAGGAGAAGGGCGATGAGGACCGACTTCGAGTTCCAGTTCATGGAAAGAAATTACTCTGGCTTGAGTATTCAGTTCCACGGCATTCGACCGACGCGCCTGCTTGCGACGAGTCGACTCCGATTCGAAAAAATCTCTCTGTTTGCACGGCTTTTCGCGGGTGCTTTTTGCATTGCTTCCTTCCTTTCGCCTTTAGCGTTTTCGAGTCAGTCCTTCTGGAGCGACGAAGCTCAGCTCTCTCGGGAACAAGCAAAGGAGGATCTCGCTCCTTACCGGGCTCTAGAAGAAGGGCGCTGGGAAGAGGCTCTTCATTTTTGGGAAATGCGGGAGCATTCAGGATTGCTTTCTGCAGCCGAGCGTTTCAATTTGGCACAGCTTGAGCGTCGCTTGGGCAAGAGCGAGCGCGCGCCTGAGAACTACTTGCGCGCTTCTCTCCAGGGCGTTCTTCCTGCCGCCTATGAGTGGGCGCGCCATCGCTTAGCAGCCCCCGAGAGCGCCCTAGGCGCCCCTCCGCGCGCGCTCTTTGAGCTGGCAGCGCGGGCGGGGTTCGCCCCGGCTCAGACCGCACTCGAAGCTTTAGAGCAAGGCCGTGAGGTGCGGCCTTTCAATGGGTGGCTCACTCCCGGGGGCGAACCTTACGTGCCCGCGCAGCCCAGCGCGCCGCGCTCGGTCTACAACCGCGCCGCCTGCGCCGAAGCTTCGCGTCGGCCCGCGCGCTCGGCTTACTTGTTTATCGATGCCTACGCCGCCGGGAAGTTGGCCCATACGCTTGCTAAAGCGCGCGGGCAGAGTGGCGACGCGCTCACCGCCGCCGCCCGCCGCGGCATGTGGGAGTTTCACGCGGCTGCGGCCCGGTTGAGCGCGATGCTGGGGCATGCGCTGGTGAACGGCGAGTTACCGCTTCTCCCGGGCCGCGAGCCCTCGCAGATCGAGCAGGCGCGGCGAGACGCGCAGGCGGCGCTGTCTCGCTGGAAGCGAGCAAATGAGCCGAGCTGGAAGCGAGCAAATGAGCCGAGGTGGAGAGGCGAGCGCGCACCGGGTACGCACTCGTCGAAGGGACGGATGAATTGCCGAGCCGTTCAGCGTCTGAGTGCATCCGATGATGCACCGCTCGGCCCCCTTCCCGAGCGGAAGCATCAAAAAGCTTGGCTCGAGCAGTGGATCCGTCAGGACAGTTCTGGAGAAGCTTCCGCTTTGCCTTGCGCTCTCGCTTTTGAATTGCCGCCCGATAGCGAGAATTCCGGCGAAATTCGCTCTCAGGTTTTACAGCTCGATTTTCAAGCGGGCGTAGTCCCCGTTTCTTTTCGGCTTTGGAATTCTCTTTTCCGCTATTTCGAGGAAGCTTGGCGCCTTCAGCCTGAGTGGTTAAAGGTGCCCGATGATCTCAGTTTGGCGTTTCAGACGTTATCCATCGAAGAAATGCTTCTTTGGGTATCCGCGGGTTGTGAAAGCTTGACCCACCCTGAATGCGACGCAGCGACCCTCACTTCCGAAACGCTTCGCGAACTTTTGGTTTCTTCAGATCTACCTGATCCGCTTCGAGCTTACCCGAAAGGCCAAGGCGAGACCTTGATCGAAAGTTGGGAGAACTCAGCTCGTTTGGGTGCGGACTCTCAAGGAGCATGGAAGTCGGAATCCGCCTCGCTTTGGGTGAGAGGCGTGCAAGAGACCTGGGCCAAAGCACGCGGTGATTTGTTGCGTCGGGAGCGAAAGGCCATTCAAGAGTTGATGGAAGAGGAGAAAGAAATTCCTGAGCTCGATGCCATCGCGGCCCTTCGCTTACCCTGGAGTGAAGTGTCTCGACCGCTTCAGGCTTACGCTCTTTGCTCGGAGTGGAGTTTGGCTCTTCACCCGGACTGGGGCATCCTCCACGCCGAATTCGAGAGGATGCGCGAAATTCAGGCGTCATTCAGAGAAAAGGACCCCGACGCGGCCGCTGCGCTCGATCTCGCGTGGACGCGGTTTCGCCGTTTATCTGGAACCGTGATTCGCGCGTGTGATCGGTGGGAAAAGTCGGGCGCTTGGGAAAACTTGAATCCTTTGAGTGTTGCAGCTTTTTCGTTCTCGGAATGGATGAGCGATTTGACGAATTTAAAATCGGAGACCAAGCCCAATCCCCCTCGCTGGGACGATGACTCTTGGCAAGCTTTGCGTGCCGAGCTTTCTGCTTGGGTCGAGTTGCGATCGACGGCTCTCTACGGTGAGGCGCTGAAGGATCGCGAGAAGCTCCTGAGTACCGAACTTTTCAATGCTTTGACGGCGCCCACCGCGTGCGGGCTTTATGATCCTACTTTTCATCGGCGCGCCACTTGGACGCGGTTTTTAGTGACGACGGGTGGGCTCGCCGTCTCGGCCCTGAGCGGCGTACCTGGATTCATTTTGGCAGAGCCCGTGAAAGGCCGCGTGCAGCGATTGGATCCTTGGGTAGAGAAAGGTCATCTTCGTTTTCGACCCGTCACCACGCCTGAAAGTTTGGCCTTGAGTCTGTGGATGGGGAGCGGGATTGCGCGCCAAGCTTGGTGTAGCTTGAGTCTGGGAAGCGTCCCGGTAGCGAGCGTTCCTGTCGGCGCTTCCTTTGCGGGCGTGAGCGTCAGCGCTTGCCGGCAGGATCTTTCCGAGGAAGTTCAATCGAATTCGCCGGAGAACTGGGCGAGTTATCCGGACGGATCCCACTCGTGCTTCACATGTTCGATGAACTTTGTTTCGAACTCCGCTTCTCCGCTGTTCTCTCGAGTGGGGGCAAGTGGGGCGCCTGCACTTTGGGGCAATGCGGTCGTTGCTCTGACACAATTGGTTCAAGCGCTCTCCGATCCGCATGAAATCCCAAGAGTCGGCCATCCGAAGCGAGAGTCGGTTCGTGCCACTTGGGAAAGGCATCAGGGGTCACTTCCGGAGGAATGCGTGACGGACCTAGTGCTCGGCCGTGAATGCGATCGCGACTCCTGCGCGCGCTCCTGGGAAAAAAACTTCGAGAAGGTTTCAGGCCTAAAGGTGCGAGTAGTGAAAGTAGAGACAAATGAAAATACGTCGGTGCCCGAGACGCATACAGAAGGAACCGCTTTACTGCGTCTTGTGGCGGATCCCAAACGGGCTTGGAAAGTAATTTGGCAAGGCGGGTGCCTCAGGCCTTCGTCGGAAAGGTGGGAAAGCGCGAGATGACTTCACCCAGCGTGGCGGTTTTAGCGTCTCTGATTTGGATAGGAAACTTAGGCCTTCCTGGGTTCGAACGAGCACGTGTGAATCTGCAATGCTCGGTAGGTGGCCCTGTCCCTAATCTTTGCCAAGTGGCCTGCGAGGATTCTCAGCGCTGCGAATTTGTCGAGGGAGTTTGCAGAAGCTGCTCGGGAACGGGGGCTTCAGCTTGGACTCGATTTCTGAAGGACGTTGTTTCAGGCCAGGCCACGCGGGAAGAACTGGGAGAAGACTGGGGGAGTGGAGTCCCACCTGAGCTTCTCGAGGGTCAGACGGGCAAAGAGCGTTTTGCCTTTCTCGGTCAAGGGCGCTGGATCTTGGCTCATTCGGCTACGCTTTGGAATTTCGTGACGCCTTGGAATGATTCGAGACTCCGACAGGGCTTCAGCCGGCTTTGCGAAAATCCAGATCCCGCGCCATGGGTAATCTTTGAGCTCGATGAATGGGGAAATCCCCTGCGCCCGCGTGGTGTCGTTTGCTCGCCCTCGGGCTGAAGCTGACTCGCGTCGAGTTCAGCTGAGGAAACAAAAAAGCCTACCCGTTTCGGGGTAGGCCTCTTTTGAGAAGTGGAGCCGATGACCGGACTCGAACCGGTGACCTACGCTTTACGAAAGCGTTGCTCTACCAACTGAGCTACATCGGCGCCCTACGCTGTTGGTGAGGTTCGGTCATACCCTCGGGCAGGCGCTAGGCGCAAGGGGGTTTGGGGGGTAAGCTGGGGGGAAGATGCAAAGAAAAGCGCTGGTTTGGGTGATTGCACGCCTGTCCCCCGCCGCTTCGGGGGCTGCGCCTGGGTTTCGGGTGCTCCTTTTGAAGCGTGGGATGGACCGGGGCGGGGACTGGCAGCCGGTGACAGGAGGGGTGGAAGCCTTCGAATCATTTGATGAGGGGGCTGCGCGCGAAGCGACCGAGGAGACCGGCTTTCCTTGCCGTGGGGCGCTGATCGATCTGGGCTTTCAGACGTCTTTCACCGGTCGTTGGGGGCCCGCCATCGAGCGCTCGTTTTTGGCCGTTCTTCACTTGAAAGGGCGAGAACTCTTGCCGAGGAACGTTCAGCTGCCTGCACCTCGGCTCGACCCTTCTGAGCACACTTCTTTCGCATGGGTCACACCCGCAGAAGCGCTTCAGCGGCTGGTTCACGAGGCTCACCGAGAGAGCCTAGCTCTGGCGCTTCGCGCTTGGGTCAGGTAAGGCCAAGGGTTCGAATCATCCAACCTTAATCAGGAGAAAGTATCCATGGCTCCCATCACTGAAGAAAATCTCGGACTCGGCACGGGCTTGTTCGCCGTCTTTGAAACCAATCAAGGAAATTTCACCTGCAAGCTCGAGGACGAAAAAACTCCCGAGACCGTAAAAAATTTCGTGGGCCTTGCGACTGGCGAGAAAGAATACATTTGTCCGAAGACGCGTCAGCCGGGCCAGGGGCCCTTCTTCGATGGCACTGTGTTTCACCGCGTCATCAAAAATTTCATGATCCAAGGCGGCGATCGCTTGGGTCAAGGGACGGGCGGCCCGGGTTATCGCTTCGCAGACGAATTTCATCCCGAGCTGAAGCACACGGGACCCGGAATTCTTTCGATGGCCAACGCAGGACCGGGCACAAATGGCTCGCAATTCTTCATTACTTTGGTGCCGACTCCTTGGCTCGATCGCAAGCACTCGGTGTTTGGTCGTGTGGTGAGCGGAATGGAAGTGATCGAGAAAATCGGCAACTGCGCGACCGGCTCGATGGACCGTCCGCGTGAAGAACAACGGATCGAACGAATTCGAATTGTTCGGAACGCTTGACAGTCGCGGGTGCTGGGGACATTCTTCTGGTCATTCCGCTCCGGCCTGGTCTGGAGGGGGGAATTGACCAAGTGAAATGCGATCCCGATTGGGATCATTTTTAGGAGAAGAGAAATGAACAAAGCTCAACTGATCGAAGCCGTCGCAAAAGCCACCAAAATGACCAAAGTGGACGCAGAAAACGTCCTCAACACCGCTCTGGACACCATCAAGAAGAGCGTGAAAAAAGGCGACGACGTCACCCTGATCGGCTTCGGCACCTTCACCAAGTCGAAGCGCAAAGCCCGCATGGGCCGCAATCCCCAGACCGGCAAAGAAATCAAAATTCCGGCCATGAACGTGCCGAAATTCCGCGCTGGCCGCGAGTTCAAAGACACCGTGAAGTAATTCACAGTCTTTTGACTGAATTGAAGGAGCCCGCTTTCCGAAAGGGAAGCGGGCTTTTTCTTTTTGAGCCCGAGGATTTTTCGGCGCAGTCGTTCAGCCCTAGGCGAAATCGTCCGTCACAGTCGAGCGACCTTGCCAGATTTTCAAACTCGCTCGCGGCTTTCCGTCGACGTATTCGATCAGAGCGTAGGTTCGAAGTACGCGGTGGCCTAAGTTGCCCATGTCCAGGCTCGTGATCGGCGTCCAAGTGCCCGTGTTCAGGTACTGAGTGCCGTTTCGGAAGGTTCGAGACGTGGCTTGGTGATTGTGCCCAAGGATCAAAGTTTGAATCCGACG
>JACCDM010767628.1_pt1 | contig 11891 bp, 10 predicted proteins | sample 7445851 | NCBI WGS metagenome assembly JACCDM01 (sample SAMN15323438, study PRJNA562643) | freshwater metagenome | isolation source: river surface water | place: USA:Blue River Watershed | collected 2017-08-16
AGGTCCAACCAACGTCGGATTTGTCGCTCCACAAAAAGCGCGGGTTGGCCAAAACGTTCAGGCAAGCGCGCTTGGCACGGTGCCCGATGGACGGCGGCCAAGCCCCGGATCATTTCTTCGCCAAGAGCAGAGACGGCATCATGCGTTGCCCAAGCAGGACGATAGCTATCTGGCAATGCCGTTGTCAGCGACACCCCGTCGAGCCATTCGATAATTGAAAAGGATTGCCCCGTGACACTGGTATCGGTGCACCACGCAACAGGGCGCGGCACAGGGGCAAGCCCTTGAAGCGCTTCAAGCGCGGTATATTCGCGGGTTATGCCCGCTGCAGCCTTATCAGAGATCGCGACAAAGGGCGGATGACGCAACACGAAGCGTCCCGTATCTGTTTCGATTAATTGGGTAACGTTTGCATTGCCACCGGCGAGGAGTGGGCCGAGACGTGGCTTCACCAAGCCAGCCGTCTTCTCCAACCAATCCAGCAGACGGCTCTGCGCTTCCGGCGCTAGATATTGCACATCAGCCCTCCGTCGGTCACGACGGTCGATCCTGTCATGTAGCTGGCGCCGGCCACCCACCAAACCACATCTGCAATTTCATCTGCAGTCCCCATGCGGCGAAGCGGCACTTTTGCGACAATCTTTTCACGGGCGCGCTCGGACACGCCGGCAGTCATTTCCGTCATTACGAAGCCGGGCACAACCAAATTGACACGGATGCTCTGTGGAGCCAGTTCACAGGCGAGAACCTGCGTCAGACCAGACAAGCCGGCCTTTGACGCGCCGTAGCAGCTATCGCCGGCAAAGCCGCGAAAGCCAACAACAGCGCCAATATTTATGATTGCCCCGCCTTCTGAAAGGTGCGGCAAAACGGCGCGAACGGCGCGCATGGGGCCGGAAAGATTGGTTGCAAGAGAGGCTTCCCAATCCTCATCGCTAATCGCCAACAGCTTGCCGCCGCGATGAAGCCCCGCATTGTTGACCAACACATCAATGCCACCCCAACGGTCAACCATTGCCGCTGCGGCTGCCGCAAGATCGTCAGCGGCGCTGACATCAGCTCTTACCGCCATTGCATTTTCGCCGAGTGCTTGGGCGTGGCCCACAACATCATCGCCGCGGGCGACAAGGCATACCTTGTCCCCGCGCGCGATCGCGAGGGCGGCAATCGCGTGGCCTAAACCACGCGACGCCCCCGTCACAAGCCAGCGACGCTGGCTGTTCGTGTTCATCGTCAATGTCAGCCCCGAGCTTAGAAGGTCTGCGTCACCGCAACGCCCCAGGTCCGGCTGGGACGCGGAGCCGCATAGCTCCAGATGCCCTGAACGTCATAGCCGATCGTCCAGCCATCCTCATTTGCTAGGTTCTTGCCAAAGACGCTGACGGTGGTGTTGTTCACCTTATAATTCACCGACGCATCGAGCAGATACTGGCCCTGGTTGCGCACGTTCGGGTTGTTGAGGAAGGTGATCTCATGCGCACCGACATAATGGAGCTCGCTGGTCATCCAGAAGGTGCCCGGGCCCATATCACGTTCCCACGTGGCGCCCAGATCCCAGGTCCATTTCGGCGCGCGACGGATCTTCAGGAAGGTCGCATCAACTGGGTTTCCAGTGCTGTAGATATCCCCAAAGAAGTCTTTGTACTTCGCATCGAGATAACCCAGCTTGGCGCTGAGGGTCAGTTCCTCGGTCGGCCGTGCGGACAGATCAAGTTCGATCCCCTTCAGGTCCGCCTTGGAGGCGTTGATCGTCCGATTTTCACGACCCGTGGAGGTGCCTGGCGCCGGAACGTCAAGATCCTGCTGCATATCCTTATACTTCATAAGGAAGACCGCGCCGTTCAACCGAACCCGACGATCAAAAAACTCCGTCTTGAAACCAAGTTCATAATTGTCGAGCGTTTCGGGGTTATACGGGTTGATCGCTGCACCCACGGTGGACGGGCGACCGTTAAAGCCGCCACCGCGATAGCCGCGTGACCACAGGGCATAGGTCATCACATCCGGGGTCCAGTTCATGCTCAAGCTGACCTTGGGCGTGAACTTTGACCAATCCTCTTTCTTCGGGGTTGTCATCACGATGTTGCCCGCAGCAGCGCTGGGCGCAATGACAGCCACCGGGTTCGCTTCCACCAAAGAGCCATAAATGAAGATGGTCTTGTCGTTGACGAGGCTGCTCTTCTTGTCCTTGGTATAGCGACCACCGACCGTCAGCTTCAGCTGATCGGTCAGCTTATAGTCGCCTTCAAAGAAGCCGGCATAGGAATTGGTCGTCTGCGTCACGTCCTGCGCGCTCGTCAACAGCGGCGGGCCGGCAAAGCCGATATAGTTCTTCAGATTGATCGTATATTGCGAGTCCCAGATATACCCACCCAAGACGAATGTGGCAGGGCCGGTGCCGCCCTTTGACAGCCGGATTTCATTGGTGGTCTGCCGCCAGCGTGCGGGACGATCCGTGTGATAGAGCGTGAACCGCGAGGAATCGAAATCCTGGGTCGCGGCTTCATCGGTCTTCAAATAGCCGAGAATATACATGATTTCGAGGTCGTTCCCGAGATCATATTTCGCTTTACCGATCGCCATGTCGAGCTTGAAGCGGGCATCCTTTTCAATCGGGCCATTGCCCAGGCTGACATAACGGTCCCCCGAAACGGGCACGCCAGGCTTTGGAGAGCATTGGCTGTAGGCTGCGCAGAACAAGTCCGTCGATTTGGTGATCGACATCAGCTGCGGCGCATCCTGCTTGGTCAGCTGATGGTCATAGCTGACCGACAATTCCAGCTCCGGCGTTGGTGTCGCGAGAATGACGCCGCCAAAAGCCGTGAAATCTGATTTCTGGCCGGGACGGTTCTGGGTGCGGTTGTAAATATAGCCGTCCGTGCGGTTGTACGCCCCGGTGAGTTTGACCGCGACATTGGGCGCAACGCCAAAGCTGACGACACCCTGAGCGTCAAACGTGTCAAAGCGGCCGTAGGTCAATCTCGCCTTACCACTTAACTCCTCGGTGGGTCGCGAACGCGCAAGGTTGATGACACCGCCGGTAGCATTGCGGCCGAACAGCGTACCCTGTGGACCACGCAGCACTTCCACACGGTCAATGTCGATGGCGCGCAGCAGCGAGCCAGAGCTTTGCCCGATATAGACGTCGTCAATCACTACGCCGACTGCGGGATCGACGGACTTTTCAACATCAGCGACGCCGATGCCGCGGATGTAAATGGCGGCCACACCGCCCGGGCCTTGCTGGGTATCGTCGATGATGACGTTCGGCGATGAGTTGGCAAAATCGCGCACGTCCGCATCAAAACGTCTCGCCAGTTCGACCGACGACAAGGCGCTGATCGACGCGGAAACATCTTGCAAGTTTTCAACACGCTTGCGCGCGGTTACGACGATTTCCTCAAGGCCTTGGTTGTCGCTAGCCTCTGCCGCAAAGGCTTGGCTTGCCCCAAGGGTAGCAAGTGACACGGTCGCTGCGAGTAAAGACCGAAAATATGTAGCTGACTTCATGGCCATCCTTCTCCTCCCCATGCGCATCAACGCAATGGCTTTAGAAAGGCAGACACCCTTATCTCGAAAAATCTAGGGCGCCTGCACTGCTCCCCTTTTTCAAGATCCGCCTGAATTTCGAGACCAAAATTCAAGCCGATCCGGAGCTAGCTCGAAAAGATATATCTTACTTGTTGAGGACGAGCAAGTGAATGAAACATGAAAAAAGTCAAACAGCACCAGCTGCTACAAATGCTCACCGAATTCCCCAATAATTCGCGTTTTTTATGCACTTGACGTCGACGCCATTGCCCCTTTCCGAAGGCGACCCTTGGATGAGAATTTTACTTGTTTAAAGCTAGTATCATAGATAAGCCTAGGCAGAATCGCCGAAAAGGAGAGAAGCATGTCTGGACAGGTGGCAGGCAAGGCAGCGCTGAGTTCCGGCGTGGTCAGCAGCCTGAACGAGCCGCAAGAACATCTCTCAGCGCAGCACGGAGCGCGCGCCTTGACCGGTGACCTCTCTAGCGATTTTCTTAGGAAAATGGCGGCGGCGATCCTCGATACTGGCGATGAAGCGCAGCGGTGACCAGGTTAATATAGCCTATGGATCACTTTTCCTCGCCCCAATTGAAGCGCATTATGCAGACAGCGCAGAGCTTTAAACCGATGCCGGCAGCTATGTCGGATGTTAAATCAAGAATAGGATGACATTAAATGGCATGGGATTTTTCGACAGAGCCTGAGTTTCAGGACCAGCTCGATTGGATGAAGGAATTTGTCGCGACTGAAATCGAGCCTATGGACCTCGTCTTTCGTCATCCCGCCGCCCCATTTGATCCAGCTTCCCCTGCCCAGCGCGCCATGGCGCCGCTCAAGGAAGTGGTGAAGAAAAAGGGCCTATGGGCGTGCCATCTCGGGCCGGAATTGGGCGGCCAGGGCTTTGGTCAGGTCAAGCTGGGGCTGATGAATGAAATCTTGGGCCGGAGCCGTTTCGCGCCTACGGTGTTTGGCACCCAAGCGCCTGACACGGGCAATGCGGAAATCTTGGCCCGCTTTGGCACCGAAGAGCAGAAGCAACTTTATCTCCAGCCGTTGCTTAATGGCGAGATTTTCTCCTGCTATTCGATGACTGAGCCGCAAGCTGGCGCAGACCCCGGCCAGTTCACCTGCCGGGCAGACCTGATCGGCAATGAATGGGTCATCAATGGCGAAAAATGGTTCGCCAGCCATGCCTGTGTCGCCGAATTCCTGATTGTGATGTGCATCACCGATCCGGAAGTGCCCGTGCACGAAGGCTCAACCATGATCATCGTCCCCAAAGACACGCCGGGCATGGAAATCATCCGCAATACAGCGGTCGGCCCGAAGGACGCCTTGGGCAGCGGCGTGCATGGCTACTTGCGCTTTACCGATTGCCGGGTGCCGCGCGTCAACGCGCTTGGGCCTGTTGGCGAAGGCTTTAAAGTTGCGCAGTCGCGCCTTGGCGGCGGCCGCATCCATCACGCCATGCGCACCGTTGGAATGCTCAACAAGGCGATGGAAATGATGTGCGAGCGGGTCGTTTCGCGCACCACCAAGGGCGAGCGCTTGGCGGACAAGCAAATGGTGCAGGAAAAGATTGCAGACAGCCATACCCAGATCACCCAGTTCCGGCTGCACGTCCTTTACACGGCCTGGCTGCTTGACCGGGACAAAGCCTATACCCGCCCGGTTCGTCGCGAAATCTCCGCGATTAAGGCGGCAATGCCTGAAGTGCTTAAGGATGTCATCTATCGGGCGCTCCATCTCCACGGTTCGCTCGGCATGTCGAATGAAACGCCGCTGATGGATATGTGGCAATATGTCCCCGAAATGGGGATCGTTGACGGGCCAACCGAAGTCCATAAGGTCTCTGTCGCCAAGGATGTGCTGCGCCATGTCGCTCCCTCCCCCGGCGTCTTCCCGACCTACTTCACGCCAGACCGTCGCGCCGCTGCGGCAAAGAAGTTCGCGGCGTTTTTGGACGAAGGAACGGCCGCATGACACAGGCGCTCGAAGCCCGGATTGATCAACTCGAAAGTCGCTTTCAGTTTCGCGACCTTGTGAGCGACTATTGTCATGGCTTTGATAAACGCGACCTAGGCCGCTTCATGGCAATCTGGTGGCCCGATGCTGTTTGGGAAATTGGCCCGCCTTTCGGCGATTTTCATGGCGCGCCCGAAATCTCGCGCGCCGTCACCGACATTTTATGGCCGGCTTGGTTGCAGTCGAGCCATTACACCACCAACTTGCGGGTGCGGTTTGAGGGCACAGATGTGGCTTATGGGGTGTGCGACGTCGATTGCATCGGGACCACCAGCGACCAGCAGGCGCAAACAGTAGCGGCCACTTATGATGATCGGTTCGAACGCCGTGACGGTGTTTGGAAGATTGCACAGCACAAAGTAACGGTGCATCATTTTAGCCCACTTACGGGCATTACGCTATCTGCTCCAAAATAACACGCGAGGAGAGGCTGATGGCATATCACCAGCTAACTGATGGTCGGCGCGTCTATTTTGAACATTATGCGGGGTCCAAGACGCCTTTCGTCTTGAGCCATGGCTGGGGCATGTCCAGCCGGGTGTGGGTTGATGTGATCGAGCATCTGGTGCGCGCGGGCCATGAGGTGGTGGCGATTGACCATCGCGGCTGTGGCCAATCGGACCGCGATTTCGACGATCTGAGCATTGAGGCGCTTGCCAGCGACATCGTTGCCATCGTGCGTTCGCGCCAATTGCGTCCGGCGATTGTGAATGGTTGGTCGCTAGGCGGCGCGGTGGCAGCAGAAGCTGCGCACCGATTAGGCAGTGGCGCAGTGGGTCTTGTCCTCACCTGCGCAGCCTCTCCTCGCTTCGTGCAGGCAGTTGACTTTCCGTATGGTGGTCAGCGCGCTGACGTGCTGGGCATGCAAGACGCCATCTTGGCGGATCGTGCAGGATTTTTCAAAGGCTTGACGGCAGGCGTCTGCGTCAAGGATGTTGGCCAGCCGGCGCTAGATTGGATGTGGTCGATCTTCATGGAGGCTGGGCCCCGCGCCGTACAATCCATTCTTGCCCTAGCAGATGTGGATCAGCGCGACCTTCTCGCAGGCCTCAAGATTCCGGTGCTCTCCATCATCGGCACGCAGGACGGCGTTGTTCCGCCGGAAATTGGGGAACAAGCAGCAGCCTGCGCGCAGCAGGGCAAGATCGCCCGTTTTGAAGGATGCGGTCATGCTCCCTTTATCGAAGATGGGCCCGGCTACATTAAAACCCTGCTTGAATTCGCCGGACAAATTTAAAGCGAGCTCCATTCAGGTTGAAAGTCACGAAAAGCGATAGAATTCGGGGAGGATTATGGGCGCCTTAGACAGTTTGATGAAGCCTTTTGAATGCAAGTCATTCAAAGCACCCAACCGATTGATGATGGCGCCCATGTCGCGCTACTTTGCGCCCGGAGGTCTGCTGACCCAGGACTCGGTAGACTATTATCGCCGACGCATCGAAGGCGGTCTGGGTACCGTCATTTCGGAAGCGGTCGCGATTGATCGCCCCGGATCAGTCGCGGCAGACACTGTACCCCATTTCTATGGCGATGCTGCATTGGCAATGTGGGCACGCGTACGCGATGACTGCCATAATGCGGGCGGTGCCTTCATTCCGCAGCTTTGGCATGTCGGCGGCTGTGAGGATTTCAACTATCCTGACTCGCCCCATCCGCCGCTCGAAAGTCCTTCGGGTCTAGTTGGACCAGATATCGCCGGCGGGCGAGAAATGACCCAGGCCGATATCGACGGCGTGATCGAATCCTTCGTCCGTGCCGCGCGCGACGCACAACGCATCGGCTGCGGCGCCATCGAGCTGCATGGCGCGCATGGCTATTTGTTCGACCAGTTCTTCTGGGACGTCACCAACAAGCGGACCGATAAATATGGTGGCCCGGACATCGCCGATCGTGTCCGCTTTGCCGCAGAGACGGTGGCGGCTATCCGGCAGGCGGTTGGCCCCGACTTTGCCATCATCTTCCGCATCTCGCAGTGGAAGACCTATATGTACGAAGCCAAGATTGCGGAGACCCCGCAAGACTTGGAACGTTGGCTGACGCCGCTCAAGCTGGCTGGTGTCGATATTTTCCACTGTTCTGAACGGCGCTTCTGGGAACCGGCCTTCGCCGATAGCGATTACAACCTTGCCGGTTGGACGAAGAAGCTGATGGGCACGCCCACAATCACGGTTGGCTCCGTTGGCTTGAGCCGCGATTTGATGGCTGACTTTGTGGAAGGTGAATCGACACCTGCATTGCAATCGCTGCAAGAATTGGCGCGCCGTTTTGACAGGGGTGATTTTGACTTGGCCGCCATCGGTCGGGTTGTCCTGACCGACCCGAACTGGCTCCAAAAGATCCAGCAAGGTCGGTTCGAGGAGCTGCAACCCTATTCCAGAGAGAATATGGACACCCTTTATTAACCGACAGCGCCCTGAAATTTAGGAGAGGATAAGGAATGAGCACGAACGGCAAGAAAGTCGATTTTGACGTCATTGGGATCGGCGCAGGGTTCGCAGGTTTGGCCCTGATCCATTATCTGCGCAATGCGGGCCTGTCGGTTCGGATTTTTGATCGCGCATCTGATGTGGGCGGCACTTGGGCATGGAACCGCTATCCCGGCGCCGCGACCGATAGCGAAAGCTATTATTACTGCCTGACCTTCTCCACGGAATTGCTGCAGAAATGGTCTTGGACGAAGCGCTACCCCGGCCGGCAGGAAACCCAGGAATATATGCGGTTTGTCGCGGACGAATGCGATATGTGGCCGCATATCCAGTTGAACACAGAGATTGTTGACGCAGAATACCAAGCTGATGACGGCATCTGGCGGGTGACGACAGCTTCGGGCGACAGCTATACTTGTAAGTATTTTGTCAGCGGCATGGGTATGATTTCTGAGCCGATGATCCCGAAGCTTAAGGGTATGGATCAGTTCAAAGGCCCGCTTTTCCACTCCTCACGTTGGCCCAAGGAAGGGCTCGATTATGCTGGCAAGCGCGTTGGCATTATCGGGGCTGGTGCCACGACGGTTCAAATGGTGCCCGAACTGGCCAAGACAGCGGCAAGCGTCACCGTTTTCCAGCGGACCCCCAACTATATCCTGCCGGCCATGCAAAAGCAGATGACCCCGGAATGGGAAAAGGAAATCAAAGAGAATTACGACGCCATTGTCGCCAAATGCCGGAACCATGTGTTCGGCATGGCCTTTGATAGTCCGGTAGGGCGCAACGCGGTGGACACGCCCCCTGAAGAGCGTCAACGCATCTTTGAAGAAAATTGGACGGGCAGCTTCCGCTGGGTGTTCGAGACGTTTGATGACCTTCTCGCCAATCCCGAAGCCAATCGGATGGCGTCTGAATTCATCATCGCCAAGATGAAGGAACGGGTGAAGGATCCCAAGCTTGCAGATCTGCTGACCCCGACCTTTGAAGATTATCCGCTCTTTGCGAAGCGCCCCCCGCTGGATCACGGCTATCTCGAAGCCTTTAACGAAGACCATGTGCACCTTGTTGATATCAAGGATGCCGAACCGCTGGTCGAAGTCACGGAAACGGGCGTGCGCACGAAGCTCAATCATTATGAGTTCGACATCATTGTGCTCGCAACGGGCTTCAACGCCTATACGGGTGCTCTTGAAGCGTTTCCGATCCGGGGGGCCAACGGGCAAACGCTGCGTGAAAAATGGCAGTCTTCGTCTGATTGCATCATGGGTGTTTGCGCCGCAGGCTTCCCGAACATGTTCATGGTTACCGGGCCTCAGGCACCCTTTGCCAACCTACCCACCTCGATTGAGCAGAATGTCATTTGGATCACCCGCTGCATCGAGAAGATGGAGCGCGAAGGTTATGATGTGTTCAAGCCCCGTCGGGAAGCCGAGGAAGCTTGGACGGCCCATACCGCCGACATTCACGGCCAAACGCTGATGGCCGAAGGCGATAAGGTCAATTCTTGGATGATGGGGGCTAACCGACAGGATAAGGCACCACGCGTTCTTATCTATTTCGGCGGTGCCAACGTCTATTATGACACCCTCGACAAATCAGCGGCCGAAGGGTTCCCAGAACTCGAATTTGAAAAGAGCGCCGCTTAAGCGCGCATCGCTCTCGATCAGTACCTACTCAGCGAGAGGCGGGCCCCTAAAAGGCCTGCCTCTTTCTTTTTTACGCGGTGAAGTGCTTTGTCAGTCGGCTTAGGCGGCCATAGAGCCGCGTTTCGCCGATATCGGCAATCCATCTACCCTATTTAGTTTGTGTAACATACAAAATTCTTGCACCCCTGAAGTCACAGGTCTAGTTGCACATTGTGAAATAGGAGGGCCTATGATCGAGCGTAAGGTCAAATCCATCCGCGCCCTGGAGCGTGGACTGGATGTCTTGCTCGAGGTTCAGCGCAGCGGCGGTATCAGCCTGCACGAGCTCCACCTGCGGCTGGCTCTGCCCAAAGCCACTCTTTTGCGGCTGCTTGTTACCCTCGCCTCGCGCGCTTTGGTTTGGCAGCGGCTCGCCGATGGGGCCTATTTGCCCAGCGCCATGACATTGCCTGGACGGCGAGAAGATATTGCTTCCCAATTGGCCGAAATCGCGTCGCCCTTGATGGTTGAATTAAATGATCGTCTGATCTGGCCGTCGATCATCGCCGTGCCCCGGCTTGACCATCTTGAGGTCATCGAAACCAACAGCCGCCTCGCGCGCTTTGACTCGCTCACGCCCAGCCCAGTTGGGATGAAATTGAGCTATTTGCACACGGCAACAGGCCGGGCCTATCTTTCCGCCTGCGATGTTGAAGAGCGCGCTGCTATTATCGCGCGGCTTGCGCCAGCAGAGGCGCGTCTGGAAGACCATGAGTTGCTCAACAACATCATCGGCGAGGCCCGCACCCGAGGCTATGCCACGCGTGCGCCCCATCACCCTTGGCAAGACCGGAACAAGCAGACCGTGATGAGCGATGGGAAAATGTCGCTCGCGGTGCCAGTGCGGGCCGCGGGTGTCGCTGTCGCGGCGATCAATGTTGCTTGGCCCAGCCAGCGCGTTACGGTGGAAGACGTGGTGGAGCGACATTTACCGACGCTGCAGGCCATCGCGGAACACATTGGACAAAATCTCGAGACCGCATGATTTGCCCCGAGGTTGAAAAGTTAAGGAGCAGCTTGAATGGCTATTTTTGTTCTCGTCCATGGGGCATGGGGCGGTGCCGACACTTGGAGGATGGCGGCCAAGGCGCTCCAGACGAAAGGCCATGAAGCGCATCTGGTGCCCCTCACGGGTTTGGGAGAGAAGCGGCATCTGCTTCATACCGGCATCACCTTGGAAACCCATGTTGAGGACGTGCTAGGGTTGGTTGAAAATGCCGGTCTGCAGAACTTTGTTCTGGCGGGTCATAGTTATGGCGGGATGATCATCACTGAGGTGGCAAATCGCATCGCGGAGAAAATCCGGGCGCTGGTCTATGTGGACGCTTTCCTACCCCGCGATGGCGAGGCGCTGTGGGATATCTCGGATGATCCCTCCCGCCAGCATTATATTGATGCACAGCGGGATATGCCGGGTTTGGTCGCTCCCTTCCCCGGGTCACCCCCCACGCTTGGTCGGCATCCGTTGCTTACCCTGACCCAGCCTGTCAGGATGACGGGCAAAGCGGACACGATTACGCGTCGTAGCTATGTTTATGCGACAAAGGGCGCACCCACCGTTTTCACGAAGTTCCACGAGCGGATCAGCGCTGACCCGGCATGGCGCAGCTATCAACTGCCAACGAGCCACGGCGTCATGCAGGAAATGCCCGAAGAGACGGCCAATATCCTGATTGAGGCGGCAGGCTGAACCGTACCGCCTCGCCCGGGAGGGGTCAGTTCACCATGCGCGCATTTTCGCCCCAATAGGGGATACGCAGGGCTTTCTTGTCCATTTTTCCTGCCGCCGTGCGCGGGATCGAGTCCACAAAAGCGACTGATTTGGGCGCCTTCACGCCGCCCAGACGCGCCTTGCAATGCGCGACGATCGCGTCTGCTGAAATCCCCTCTGCCACCACGATGGCGTGCACCTGCTCACCCCATTTTTCATGCGGGATGCCGATGACGGCGCATTCGCGGACTTCTGCCAATTCCGTCACCGCTGCTTCAACTTCTGACGTGAACACATTGAACCCGCCAGAGACAACCATGTCTTTCTTGCGGTCAACGATATAGAGGTAGCCGTCCACATCAAACTTGCCGACATCGCCTGTATGGTGCCAGCCGAACTTGCGGACTTCGGCAGTTTCTTCGGGCTTTTCAAAATAGCTGTGCGAGACCAGCACGCCGCGCGCGCAGATTTCACCGGCTTCGCCAAGCGGCACCTGTTTGCCATCATCGTCCA
>JACCDM011890529.1_pt1 | contig 11887 bp, 23 predicted proteins | sample 7445851 | NCBI WGS metagenome assembly JACCDM01 (sample SAMN15323438, study PRJNA562643) | freshwater metagenome | isolation source: river surface water | place: USA:Blue River Watershed | collected 2017-08-16
GCTCCCTCCAAAGAGGTGAGATTGTTGTTGCTACAATGGAAATTCCCTCCAACTTTTTGGGGTGCTCCCTCCAAAGAGGTGCGATTGTTGTTGTTGCAAACGAAATTACCCCCAACCCGCATAGGTGCTCCCTTTAGTGAGGTGAGCTGGTTGTTGTTGCAATAGAAAAAACCTAAAACCTCCTGGGGTGCTCCCTCCAAGGAGGTGAGATTGTTGTTGTCGAAATAGAAATTCCCGGTCACCCCACCAAATCTCACACCTTTAAAATCGGTCAGATCCCGTCGTGAGCAATTGAAATCCCCACTCACATCAACCAGACCGGTTTGAGGATTAAGTGTCCATGTACCATCTGTGCACTCGTTCAGCCACTCGATCTGCTCCTGAGAGAGCTCTATTTGGCTCTCGAATAGCTCTTGGTATCTCTTGACATGTCTCATATGATTCTTTTTCTTAGTTTGGCTAGTGCCTGATATCCCTTTACTTCTTCTGGTGTGAGATCGTCACGAAGGATTTTGAATTCCACTTTAGGCTCTAGTCCCTTGTCATTATAGATGTATACGAGTGCATCCTCGGGGTCGTAAATTTCGCCATACTTGTCACGCTCCTCGTCCTCTGGATTTACCGGCCTTTGCCAATACTCCATTAGAGAGGACTCATGAGACGCTTCGTAACCTAGATCCTCCAAGAACCAATCCAACGGGTCCGATTTTTGCACCGATTTCTCTGCCATCTTTCTGAGGGCTGCCTCAGATACTGCTGTCTCTAATTGATCACACCAGAGTGGATCACCTCCAATCTCATAATCTCCAGCTATGATCTCCTCTAGAGCAGCCTTCTTGTTGGCCTCCTCACTGCCTCTATCCAAAAATTCCGTCGTGATGGTATGGGTGTTAATCGGCCAGTAATCCGGTTTGTCTCCATAGATCTCAACCGAGTTAAATGTGATCACACACTGTATGGCCTTGTGTTTCTCATCGTGAGTGGCTTGTGGCTCAAAGGCCTCAAATAGTTTAACGTGTCTCATAGTATTCTTTTTCTTAGTCTGGCTAGAGCTTGATATCCCTTTATGTCTTCTGGTGAGAGATTGGGATTATGAGGAGCCAACAGGATCCTGTCTTCCTCGGATTCAATGGAATCCCACTCCTCCGCAACAGCATCCGGCCAGCTCATGCCAGATTGCATCTTCTTATAGAGAGCTTTTAGAACTGGTTCTGAAACAGGATTGCGGGCGCAAGCGAAATACCCTCCAACCTCCTGTGGTGCTCCCTCTAGAGAGATGAGATTGTTGTTGGAGCACCAGAAATACCCTCCAACCTCCTGTGGTGCTCCCTCTAGAGAGATGAGATTGTTGTTGGAGCACCAGAAATCCCCTCTAACACTCTGAGGCGCTCCCTCCAAAGAGGTGAGCTGGTTGTTGGTGCATTTGAAATTCCCGGTCACCCCACCAAATCTCACACCTTTAAAATCGGTCAGATCCCGTCGTGAGCAATTGAAATCCCCACTCACATCAACCAGACCGGTTTGAGGATTAAGTGTCCATGTACCATCGGTGCACTTGTCCAGCCACTCGATCTGCTCTGGTGTTAGCTCTATTTGAGCTTCGAATAGTTCTTGATATCTCTTGACATGTCTCATGTCTCTATATATCAAAAAAGATAGGGGGATGTTTCTGGGTATTCCCATAGGAGACCCCGCCCACCAAATAGTTAAGACTCTTTCCTTTCCCTATAGAGAAGAGACCACTAAGCATAGAGAGAGAACTAGATAGAGACAAGAAGAGACTAGACATAGAGAGCACACTCAATACACTCGCACTAGCTATAGACAGATCCAACACCACACCCATCTCAATAGACATAGACCTATTACTCTAGAGAGACAGCATAGAGAGAGAACTAGACAGGACCTAGCATAGAGAGACTAGAGAGAGCTAGATCATACCAGTCAAGGGAATCATAAGAGGCTCGGACAGTACTCTTAGAGGGACTTGGCCAGGGCTACATATAGGATCTAGCAGAGGGTGTCTTATACGACTTGGCCCCTGGTAGCAAGCCCTCTCCAGGGCCGAGCCCTACCACCCAGGGTCCTAGGCGCCCAGGCTATTCAGGTTTCCGCGAAGCCCCAGACCTCGCCCCATCTCTCTCGCACCCTCGGCCGAGTCCTCTTAGCTATATAGGAATCCGTGGTGAAAAGTGGTAAGAAGTGGGAATTTGTGGGATTTCCTGGATCATCTAGTCTGGCCATGTCCTCCAGGCCTAACCTCGCCCCGTTGCTCGCCTCGTTCTCTCTGTCTCTCTATGCTTCTAGGCTCGCCCCGTCTTCTCTCTCGCCTCACTCTCTATCTCTCTATGTCTCTACGGATTACTGGGAAAGGAAATCTTTTTTGTATTTCATTTTGGATTCTACTAACTAGTATAATACTTCTTGGTATAAATTATCTGGGCGGGATTTTTTCTTTCGCAAATTATTTTTTTACCTCGCGATTATTTTATACTTTTGGATCAGAAATCCACCCGCTGGGTTCATATATAATTTTGTAAAATTGTTAATAAAAAAAGAATTTCGGATTAATGAAAAAAGAAACTTTCTCGAGTATGGATTCTAAAAAGAATAGAGGCAAGAAGAGTTTACTGCCGAAGGTAAAGAACGAGGCCGAGAGATTTCATAGCATCTGGGGTTTGGAAGAAAATCTCTATGACGACAACCCACCCAGGGTCGGCGTGGTCGAGAGAGCTTTTAAATCCATCAGAGGTTGGATCATCTCCCTTGTGACCTTCTGCAACACTCTGCCTCTTTAAAAGAAAAAAATGATAGCACCAGGTTCACTAGCTCTCTGCATCAACGACTCCTTCCGGGAGGAGTCCCGCATGCTTATCCCCAACCTGCCTCGGAAAGGCGAGTACTATATGGTCCGTGAGATCGAGGAGTACTACGGCACGAACAAGGTGGGAGTGCGACTAGAGGAGATTCGTAATCCACACATCCGATTCAACAACGGCGCCATCAAGGAGCCGAGCTTCGATATCGATCGCTTCAGCTTTGAAGATGATGTGGACCTATCGGAACTTCTCGAAGAAGTGGGAGTGGGTGAGGCAGCGGAGACTTTTTAAGTCTCCATTTTTTTTCTACGTGAACTTGTAATACATTTGGCGCATATGACAGACAAAATATACTATCGGATTATGACCTGGCTAGGCTGGATCATTCTCTCCCTTGGAGCAATCGAGTTCACTCTTTGGCTTCTCGGCTACTACCCGGCCTACGGCTGGAACAGACTAGACTCTCCCATGCTCGCTCTGAACATGCTCGTCATGGTCGGCATCATGAAGCACAAGGATCGAATCATAGATGAGTTAAAGAAATGATCGACCTGATCCCGATACTTCTACTTGGTACCTGCCTCGTCAGGATTTGCACCCTGCACAAGGACTCACGGGAGGAGAGATCCCACCCAGGGTATCAGGCGTTTGTTTTCGCGGTCACTCTGCTCTTCTACTCCATCTTCTTTTTACTAATCGGATTAATCATCTAAACTATGAGAAACTATCTAGGACAAATTTTAATCTTCGTGGGCCTCGCCTTCGTGCTCTGGCTTGGTCTAGGGCTGGACACGGCCAAAAGGGACGAGAGCGAGCTTAGACTTCGCACACTCTGCGACTCCCTGCAGCATGCCAACCGGGAACACGAGCTGCACATCATGCAGCTGGAAAAAGAAATCGAAGACGTCTCAGACGCTCTCTCAGACTGTCAGGAAGATTTCCAGGACTGTCTCGCCGGCAGAGTGAGATACCGAAGTGGTGATGTGAGACCCGCTATAAATCCAAAGTACTGATGCCAGAAGGACCAGAAGTGAAAAGAATGGCTCTCAGTCTCCAGGAGAGACTAGAGGGCGAGATCATCACAGAAGCTCAGGTTCTTGGTGGGAAGTGGATTAAGACTCCTCCCAAAGGTATCGATGGATTTATAAAAGCTCTGCCGCTGAGAGTGGAAAAGATCTCTGTGAAAGGCAAGGCCATCCAGATTCTACTAGAGAACGGATGGAGCATATGGAATACTCTAGGTATGAGTGGTGGCTGGCGGGATGCTAGAACCAGGCATGCCCACTTCCAATTCTCCACCCAGGGTGGGCGCACGGTCTGGTTCGACGACATCCGAAGATTCGGAACGCTCATCTTTATGCATGGCGAATCCGAGCTCTCTAGAAGACTAAAGGGTATCGGTCCAGACATGCTCGATCCGGATACCAAGTTTTCTGATTTCTCTAGAGCCGTATCGCATAGAAGAATTCCAATCTGCCGGGCTCTAATGGATCAGAAGATTCTCGGAGGAGTTGGCAACTACATCAAGGCGGAGGCACTCTATAGAGCCAGGATATCACCACATCGAATCTGCTCTGAGCTGACCCTGCTGGAGCTACAGCGTCTCTATGATGTGACCCGCTGGATTATGGCGAAGAGTCTAGAACAGGGAGGAGCGACATTCTCCACCTACTCAGATATGGACGGGGGAGAGGGCAGTTTCCCATTCTACTTCCATGTCTATATGAAAAGTGCGTGCCCGCTCGGGTATCCAGTTATCCGTGAAGAAACTGAGGATGGGAGAACAACCCACTGGGTGCCTCAAATCCAGGTCTAGCTTCGGGATTCTCCCGTTGGTTGGTCGTATATTTGCTCCATAACCAATCAACACCATAGTATGACACCACATGAAAAGGCAATCTTGGAAATCACCAGACTAGGTGAGAAACTAATCGAAAAGGGAGCGGAGACCGGGGACGGAGGCTTAATCTCCATCGGGCTTTCACTTCGCATCTATATGGCAGCAGCTGTCAACGGGGACCTCGGGGATCTTATCGCCCACATCCATAAATTCGTGGAGGACAAGGTGGTAGAGCAGAAGAACCAAATGGAGAAGGCTCAGATCGGCCGAGCTCTACAGGCATTGCGATTCGTCAATGATCCCATCAATCTAAACTAAAAAAATGGAGGCCTTCGGAATCTCTCCGAGGCCTAGGCCTATATTTGCATCATAACCAATTAACACCAATAAGACATGAAGATTCAATTAGAACCACAAGAGGCACAGGACATCTTCCACACCTCGCTCTGCAACATCATGGGCACAGGCTACTTCAGCGGCTACGGTCTGGAGTTTATCTGGGACGATGAGGCCTACCAAGAGGCCCGCAAGAAACTCGAGAGTCCCTGCCTAGAGGACGTGATCCTACAGATGATCAAGGACGGCGGTACACTGGGAGTGATCGACCACGAGTGTGAGGGAGAGTATGACGCTCACATCGATCTCAAGGTCATAGAGGAGCGTATGGAGCTCGTGCCACCACAGAGACTGCTCAACATCATCAACGAGGAAGACGACGCTGATGACGCTGACGCTGTCTTACAGACCCTCTTCTACGGGGAGGTGATCTTCGGATAACTCCCGGGGATATTCATAGGGGCTAGGCTTAGAGGCCTAGCCTCTTTTGTGGGCCCAGGGGTCCTAGGGTTTGGCGCAGGTTGGAGTCTACTCTCCTGGAGATTCGCCTCCCCAGCCCGTCTTAGTTGATTGACCTAGCTAAAGTAAGGCGGAATCCCCCAGGAACCCTGAAGGTTTGGCTGGAAAAAAAATCCATGAACCCTCAGGAATACCCCGCCATCGTGCTCTATATTTGCACCATAACCAAACAACACCACGAGTATGTCAAAGAACACAATCCAGGAACTAGAGCAACAGGCAGAGGCCATCATGTCCAACTTCAACTTCGAGAAGGTGCAGAAGCACATGCAGGAAACAGGACACCAGTGGTACAAGGGAGGAGGGCGAATGGAGGTGCCAGACATCATGGACCTAAGGTTCACGGCCAGAGATCTACTCACCAAGGCGATCCACTCCGAGGACGAGTGCACCAACGTCGGCACCGGTGGTCTGGTGGCCTACAAGATGCCCTGGGGTCTACAGCTCACTTTCCAGTTGACTTGGGCCAACTCCTTCTGATTCGCATCAGTGGGATTTCTTATATTTGCACCAACCAATAAAACATAAGGACATGGCAGAAACAAAGCAGGGAGGTCTGGAACTCCTAAACCACCAGAAAGAGCAGGGCGTAGAAGTTCACACCTACACCATCAAGGATGAGGAAGGAGTTCTCATCTACAAGGAGTGGGTCCAAGACGGTCAAGTCATCGACTCCATTTTGGAAGGCAAACACGGGGACACCATCTTCGATGACGATCTCATCGAGAGAGTGCAGGGATTCATCGACGCAGGCATTCAGGAGGGCACGATCAAGCCCTGATAAAAAAAGGCCGGGGTAACGGAAGTTCCTCGGCCTTCTCTATTACATTAGCGCTATGGGATTAGATATAACAGCATATTCAAAACTTGAATCGGTAGACCCTCTAGTACAGAAGGTCCGTCAGAGACTCCTCGTCCAAGATGATGAGGATGAGATCTACGAGTTCACACCTTCTCACATCAGCTCGCCTAATAACAGGATCGGGGATATGAAGCCAGGCAAGTACTACGTGACACCGGCCACTGTGACTCTAGACTTTAGAGCGGGTTCCTATAGTGGCTACAACACCTACCGCAAGATGATCTCCGAGTGCTTCTTGGATGCGACACAGAACGAGGTCTGGGACAATGAGAAGAAGTTCGAGGGTAAGCCCTTCTACGAGCAGGTCAACTTCTCGGACTGCGAGGGCTTCATAGGGCCAGAGGCCTCAGCCAAGCTGGCAGGGGACTACAAGGAGGGCAGAGACCAGTGGTACGAGTACCTAAGGGAGTCAGGAGAAACTCAGATCGAATACTACATGTCCAAGTACGATCAATGGACAAAGGCCTTCGAGCTGGCCAGTGATGGTGGCTTCGTTTGGTTCTGCTAAAAAAGTTGGGAAGTTTAGGCTTCCCATTTTTTTGCTCCGGTGTTTTGGGATATATTAGCAGAAACAATCAAACAATGGAACAAGGAACATACACATTCGATCAACTCTCAGACAAGCTCAAAGAGGAGGCCATAGAGGCCAACAGAGACATCAACGTCTCCAGTGACTGGCATGATCCAGTGATAGAGGGATTCCAAGAGGACCTAAGTGAGATGGGGGTCGAAGAAGTGAAGGTGGAATACTCGGGCTTCTATAGCCAGGGAGATGGGGCTTCCTTCACAGGTGGAGTGCAAGACATAAAGAAATTCCTGGTTAAAACTTTGGGCTTGACCGAGTATTCTGATGAGGAGCTAGATGAGTTACCAGAGAGCATAAAGGAGAAGGTCGAGGGATTCATCGACTCACTAACTATCGTCTTCAATAGAAAGTATGGCAGCAGATACTACCACGCCAATACTTGCCAGACTGACTTCTGGTGCGAGATACTCAATAACGCATTCTACGATGAGGAATACCCGAACGGCAAGATCTACCTCACCGATAGAGTGATAACAGGCAATCCTTTGGTCTTTATGGACTTACAAGAGGAGATAGACAAGATCGAGAAGGCAGCAGAGGAATGGAGATCGGAGCAGTGTCAAGAACTCTATAGCTCCCTAGAGAAGGAGTACGACTACCTTCAGTCAGACGAAGCAGTAGCCGAAACACTAGAGGCGAACGGGACTGAATTCGAGGTAGATGAGGACGGCGAATTAGTTATATAAACTTCTTTTTTATAACGACGATATCAATTAATCTAGCAGAAACAAACAAGGAACAAAGAGATGAACAAGGGAAAGAACAACCAGGGCACAGTCACACTCAATGAGGAGACACCCCGCAACATCGAGGAATTGGTAGACGATTTCTTCACTTCAGGAAAGACAGTGAAACAGTTCGAGGAGGAGCTTGGCCAGAGAGAGCTAACCATATGGAAAGCCAAGAAGGACGAGTACTTGCTAGAAGACTTGGAAGACTCACCTAACCTATTCGAGGACGACCTAGAGGATGAGACTTTCTTCGACGACGGCTTCGACTACTAGGTCGAAAGAAAAGAAGTCATTTCGACTATAATAGGTATGGCAGCAATTAAGTGTATTTGTAAAACAGATTCAAAATCTAACCACGATGAAGTAAAAAGAAAGATCTACTTCGCAGGAGGGGCAATAACAAGGGAGAAGGTTCACGAGCTATCCCGCAGCTTCTCAGGGGAACTGGAATTCGTCTCAGAGGGAGGCACTCTCTATAGAGATCTAAAGGATTCCCCGTTGGTCACTATCATTAACATCGTAAACATGTAAGGAAATGGAAGAGGATTATTTGGAACAGGGTGAAAGCCGTATAGAAGAGCTACTAAGCACATTCAGAAAGAACGCGATTCAGCAATTTATCGATTCCTGCTATGAGGCATATGAGCTCATTAAAAAGGAGGGTATCAAGGAGGAGGCTTACGAGGACCGAGAAGAGATACGCAAGGCACTCCGTAAGATGCTAGCCCTTTTCGAATCGAGGGAGGAGTACGAGAAATGCTCAGAGGTCTCCTGGATTTTGGAGAGCGAGTTCCCTGGATTCGAGACAACACCAGATCGTGCCTACATTGAAGAAATGGGACTATGACAGCTAGAAAACAGAAAACAGTTTATGGAGGCAGAGCAGGCTCGGGTCTCCAAAGGGAGAAGAGCAATCAGAAGATGGCCTGCAGAGAGTGCTCGGAGATTGTGGAGAACGTGGATGTTAGGGCAACCTCAGTACTCTGCCATAAGTGCCTCAGCAAATCTCTTAATCGCGGAAGAGGATAGATAGTATATGCAGCAAGATCAAAGAACAAAGCAGATTCTAGAGAGCACCTACATTCCGAAGGTACAGGCCGCTGCCCGCAGAGCTTATCTGCAGGCTAGTGCCCTATTGAGGGAACTTGATGGAGCAAAGCTTAATCCGGAGGATTCTCTAGAGATTAAGATGCACATAGTCAATATGCTCTCCGTAATAAGAACGACCGAACCCACAAAAAACCCCTAATATTATGAACAGCAAACCACAAGGAACCAACGACCTCATAGAGAACGTAATTAAGGAATATTACCATCAGAATGGTGGTATGTTTGGTGACAAGGATCTGCAGGGCATTAAAAGAGATCTAAAGGTAATGCACAATATCCAGATTGAAGACAGACTGCTAGACAGGAGAATCAAGGAGTACATGTCTTCTCTCTTTTCTGGAAGAGGAGGCAGAGCATGAAGCAGATCATAGCCGACCTAAAAAAGTGGTGGTCACACTGGAGCTACTTCAAGAGAAAGGAGTACATCATCTGGAAGGAGACCAAAAGAAGAGGAGGAGCACTGGTGAGGAAGGCTAAGAGGATGAATAGACTTGAGGAGATCAGGTCGACAAAGGAAGCTCTCTACTCAGATCTTGAATCTGGTTGGATGCTGGGAGACTTTAGAATCAGTCTAGAACACATCGAGCTCCTTAGAGACGGCAGAGGCCGAATGCCTCTCTCCGAACTAGAGCAAATATATATTTGCTATAGAACAATGCAGAACGAATCAATTTCAAGATTCTGATTTTTTTCTGCGGGTAAAAATAATATATTTGAAGCATGAAATTCATAGGTATAGCAGACTGCCACGGATTAGAAAGTTTCTTTCCAGCACGTAAGTTCAATTTAGAAACCGAAACATTCGATGAAAATAAGAGTGAAATAGCAATGATGGTTCTTAGAGCCAATGCTAATGCTCAGAGAAGAGCGATGGTTTTTAGAGTGGAACTTCCTGACGAGGCAGCACTAATCATAGATGAATTGATGGACGAAGGAAATTATGAGGAGGCCTTAATAGAGTTAAAGGAGAAAGCAACAAAGGTGGAGATAGCCGGAGGAGCGGGAATGAACAAGCAGAAGGCTTGGGATTCCATCCCTAACCCAGATCTAGATCCATATCACTAAACTAGATAACCCATATAATAATGTCAGATAAATTCTATTGCAACGACGAGAGCAGAACCAACGGGCTCTCTCTAGAACCGGGAGGAGTAACCCTCACTGTCACAACAAGGGATGGTAAGTCCATATCCTATGACAAGGTCAAGAATCACTGGGCCTACGCCAGAAAGGTGTTAAAGCTCCAGGGAGACTTCGTGGTAAGCATCATGCTGGGTCAGACCGATCTAGCCAAGTCTATCCGGGAAGGAGGCAAAGGTAAACCGCCTACCCCTATAGAGGACAAGGAAGACACCCTTCCATTCTAAAAGAAACATTTAGTCCGGAACTTTCCGGATTTTTTGTGCTATAATGATCATATAAACTTAATTTTAAGATAATTATCATGAGAAATCAAAAAAACAGACCTAGCTCATACAAGAAATTGAGCTACCTCCAGAAGATTGCTAGCATCAATGCAAGACGTAGAATCGGTGACGTTTCAACCGTTTCACAACGCACTGGATTTGGAACCAGCACGGTGAGTGAGGTTTTAAGCGGTATGTATATGAACAAGCGTATCGTGAACAAGGCCTATGACATAACCCGCGGTCGTAAAACAAATCAGATAGTTATTATGACAATGGGTAACTAAGACCTGGTCTTAGAGTCTACAAGAAGCCGGTCATCCGGCTTTTTTTTTGCGGATATATTGATAGATTGGAATCCGAATCCCTAAATATATCAAGACTGGCAAGAGCGGAGAAAGCCTGGGGTTTGGATCTAGTGGCCACTGTCTTCATGGAAACCAACAATAGGGGTAAGGCTAAGGCCTTTGATCTATTCGAAGAAAACCAGAATTACGAGGCATTATCCTGCCTTCACTTTCTTTTTGGGTACTCTAAGTACTAGGACTGCTCTTCCTCAAAAGGAAGTATAATCCAAAAAAGCAAGCCGATATGCCATAGAAGATGATATCTGTGAGCACGTATGAATTGGTCCATCCTGTCACCAGAGAGAATGCCGCATCGAACCCGAGCGGATTGAAGAATGTTGCTAGGATGAGGCTTATTGTTGCTGCTCTCTTTTTCACTACCAGTGTCAGATTCCATAGATGGATTTTTTTAGAGAAATGTTCAAAAAGACTGAAAATTTCTTGAAAACTTTGTTTTCAATGTATATATAAAATTCGTCCAAAAAACTTTCGTATCTATCACAATTCCTACGAGGATTTGTCTGATATTAGCGAATGTCAAACAAGACACACCGATCTTTGACATACTGGAAAAACGGGTCCATAGTTAAAAGGATATAACAGTAGCCTTCTAAGCTTCTATTCCAGGTTCGATTCCTGGTGGACCTACAAAAGAAAAGGGGAGATTCGCATAGCGGCAATTGCAAGGGACTGTAAATCCCTCGCCTTCGGGCTTCAGTGGTTCGAGTCCACTATCTCCCACTATATTGCGGGGTAGAGCAGCGGTAGCTCGCCAGGCTCATAACCTGGAGGTCAGTGGTTCGATTCCACTCCCCGCTACTGCTATGGGGTGGATGGCAATGTACACGATATGCCGGTTGATCACCGGAATCGTTACGGAAAGCAAAGCCGATTGTACACCGGCTCTCTTAAATGAGTATTGTTCGTTCGAATCGAGCTCCACCCACAAAGTCCAGGTCTAATTAACCTGGTTCCAATGGTTCCTGAGAGGTTATAAACTCTCGATTGGTTATGGTGTAATGGGGGCACACTGGCCCCAAAGGCCTTCCTTACAGAAGGAACTAGGGGCGGAGGATCGGGTTCAATCCACTTTAACCAGCTAACATAGTCAGGTGGCGGAATGGTAGACGCTGCGAATATAAGGCTCCTATTGGTAGCGGAGTTGATATCTAAGTAACCAAAAAAATACAGGTTCGAATCTGGTCCTGACTACTAAATATAAACAAATAAAAACCAAATAATTATGTTTTGCAGAGAAAAAAGAATTGTAAAAAGAACTAACTTTGATGGATCAGTACGTTATATCGGTCAAACTAAAAACTTTTGGGGTA
>JACCDM010513962.1_pt1 | contig 11884 bp, 7 predicted proteins | sample 7445851 | NCBI WGS metagenome assembly JACCDM01 (sample SAMN15323438, study PRJNA562643) | freshwater metagenome | isolation source: river surface water | place: USA:Blue River Watershed | collected 2017-08-16
ATTTTTATTTTATTATGTAAAAACATTGGTGACTGATCAACACAAACTTGAAAAAATAGATCTGTTACACCTTTTTCCTGCCGTTTTAATTGCTATTAATATTATTCCTTTTACGACACTTCCATTTGACCAAAAAGTTAGAATTGCCCATGAGATTATTAATGTTACGCAGAAATATTCCCTTGATTTTTTGTTTGTATCCTTTGAGTTTATTTTAGTTTCTAGGACTTTGCATTTACTAATCTATTGTGTGATCTCCTTGATCTATTTTAACAGGATGTCAAAAAAAACGCTGGCTACTTATGGTAAATTATCAAGCAATCATTCTAGTTTGAGAAGGTGGATTTATTTACTTTGTGCGATACAATTTGTGATTTCAAGTAATAGTTTTTTACACATGCTCACGGTGGTCGGAATAAATTTTGATTTTCAAAGTGAAGGATATACACAAATCTTTACGTCTAAGAAACATTATTTTGGGGTTGCAGGTGGAGGATTTTTTTTACAAAATTTAGTGTTGTTTTTATTCCCCAAAATTCTTTTTGGAAACGTTTCTTTTTTACCCTCTTCAGGTGGGGGAAGTATTTTGAAAGATTTTAAATCAACACTTCCTAAGAATAAAAAACCGATTGAAAATTCTTTTGAAATAGAAGAAGAGATTACAAATTATTTACAATTAAACCCATTTACACAAACAGATTTTTCTTTGGCCCAAATGTCATTTGATTTAAAAATCCCTGAACGAGTACTATCACAGTATTTAAATGCAGAACTAGGAAGTTCGTTTAGTGATTGGCGTAAAAAATTACGCATCGACTACGCAATCGAGTTAATGCAATCGGGCGAATCCAAAAAAATTACGATTGAAGCCATTGCAACTAATGCAGGATTTGCTTCCCGCTCAAAATTTATAGACGCTTTTAAGGAACAAATGGGAATTACGCCTTCAGCGTATATCAAATCAATTGAAGACGAAATGAACAACTAAACCTATGTGAGCTTTTTACGAACACATTACGGAAACACAGGAATTCTTTATTAAAAAGACAACATCTTAGAAAACCAACAACTTTTTAATGACTCTGTCATTGCCTCCAACTAAGGAAATGAGATATTCTCCTTTAGGCCAAGTGCTAACTTCTAGATTGTGATTGTATTCTCCAGCGGGTTTGTTTTCTTGAACGAGTGTACGAATAAGTTGACCTTGTAGATCATATACTCCTAAGAAGACTTCTTGTTGACTTCTGATACTATATTGTATAAAGGCAACGGTGCTACATGGGTTCGGCCAAGGATTAACCAAATCAATGGACTTGCCCAAGGTATAGTCGTCTGCGGTTTGTTTAAATATCGGTAGTCTTTCGAATGAGTTTTTAAAAATTGCGGCAGTCGTAGTATTGTTGAGTCCTAAGTGATCTCTCAACACGGTGGTATAGGTTTGTCGATAATCAAATTGATGTCTTAAATCTCCTGAGCTATCAAGTGCTTTTAAGTTAGGATTTGCTCCAATTAAACCGCCTTTAACGGTTTTCCCAACAAAAAACATAGGTGCTGCAGTGCCGTGGTCGGTACCAGCGGTACCATTTTGGTTTACTCGTCGACCAAATTCAGAGAATGTCATCACACAAACACGCTGGTCTAGTCCTAATTTATTTAAATCTAACTGAAAATTGATGATGGCATCAGACAGTGTTTTTAATAGATTGGAATGGCTAGTTAATTGGTTGGCGTGTGTATCAAAACCACCAATGTTGGCTAAGTACACAGGTGTTTGTAGTCCTCCTGAAATTAACTTGGCTATTATTGAGAGTTGTCTACTCAGGCTGGTATTTGGGTAGGTGTTTATGTTTTTCCCTTTGTTGGCCGCGTCTTTAATGACAGTTGAATACTGGATTGAGGCGGAGGCGATTTGTTTCAAAAATGCCAATTCTTCTCCAGCCAAAGTTGCTGGGGGAGGATCATTGTCGGCACTAAACCCACTAACTAATTGATAAAATAAATTAGGGTCATCGAATACGGTGGCAAAGCCGCCGAGTTTACTTTGAAATAACATAGATTCCACTGAACCTAGTTGCACCGCCATGGGGTGTTGAGGTAGTTGAATCGGAAAATTTGGATATTTTTCTAATAAATATCTTCCCGCCCAGCCATCGTCCCAAACAGTTTGTGCATCGGAGCCGCTGTTCCAAATATCTGTTGCACGAAAATGGGATCTATTAGGATTGGCATATCCAACACTCTGAACCATTGCGACTGAGCCCTCATCATAAAGCTTCTTTAATCCCGTCATGCTCGGATGCAGGTACATCTGATGTTGTAGCGGAAGTGCTGCTTCTTTTTTTATGCCGATTGTTGGTCGAGCAGTTTGGTATAAATCGTCTTCAGCAGGAATCAGTGTATTGAGTCCGTCGTTTCCTCCACCTAATTGAATAATTACGAGTACATTTCCTTCCTCGACAGCTTGCAGGGCTTGTTGATTTACGTGTCCAAAAGCCTTTGCCTCCAGTGAGCCCAAACCAACAGAGAACCCACCTGAAAGAAGGGCCATTTGTTGTATAAATTCTTTTCTGTTGATGGACGCTTTCATCTTAGATTAATTGAAATTCGGGTAATCTGAACAGTGCTTTTAGGAAGACATTGATTCTTGTATCAGCCATTTGAATATAAGTAGACCAGTTTTTTACGATGGTTCCGCTTAGTAAGGTTTGCAACAAGGCCTCTTTTTTTGAAGTGCTTAAAGGAATAGAAAAAATATAATCGCAATATTCTTCTACCAACAAATCGGCTTTTTCGGAGTTTATGAAAGTGCGAATATAGGGTAGCGTGTCTAATTTGTTGGTGATCGCCACGCCGTTATATCTCCTTCCAGAGAGCAAAGAGTCTGTAAATCCCCCTCTAAAAGAGTAGGTAGTGGAACTAATCCAATTCCGCTGTCCGGGCCATCCTGCCACATCAGGCGGATTGAACAATTGCATTTGTAAGATGATTGCCATATCGTACAAATTGTTGTAATCTGGTGCAGGCAAATCTAGAATTTTGCAGGTACCAATGATTAGTTCTTGCGGACTTTTAATTTTGCTGGCTCTATATGATTCTTTATAAAATTCTTCAGAAAGGAACAGAAATTGCATCAAGGGCTTTAGCTCAAAATTGTTTTTTCTAAAAACCGTTGCCATTTCGGCAACAAAGGCTTCATTGGGTTTATAGTAAACAAATTCTTTATAGATTTTCCGACAAATAAATTCTGCAGTAGCCTTTTGTTCAAAAATATGGTCAATTAAGGTGTTTACATTGAAAGCGGCCGACTTATTAAATACGGTAAGGGAGGTTTCTTTATACCATCTAGTGGAGTCAAAAACCACATCTAAACCCTTTACTTGATATCCAGAGAGGGCTTTTGCAGCCTGTTTGATATCTGTTTCGGTATAATTTCCAATACCCATGGTAAAGAGTTCCAATAATTCTCTACCATAGTTTTCGTTGGGGGCTGTTCCTCTGCTATTATTTCCGTCTAGATAGATGAGCATGGAGGCATCAATACTCATTTCCTTGACCAACTGTTTAAAATTACCCAATGCATATTTACGCAGCAATTGATTTTGCCGGTACATATATTGAGGATAATTTACTTTGCTTCGTTCATTTGAGAAATGGTTATGTAGAAATAGCACCATTTTTTCGCGAAAGGAGAGACCTTCTTTGAACATTAATTGGTTCCACCAATTAGTTAACTCTTTAAACCACGTGCCTGTGCTTCCATTATCTATTTGTGCTTGTGCAGGAACGGTAGTTATCCAGTTGTTAGGAGGTGCTGGCAATGCCGGTTCATCTAATAATAGTTTGACCAATTCTGCTAAATCACCTTGAGCCAGTGCCAATGAAAGATCCTTTCTTGAGAAACCGAACAAGGTTCTGTTGAGAAGGTGCTTACAAGAAGAAGTGCTTAGAGAGGGCAAATTTATTGGAATTATTAGCGGGTAATATATAAATTAATTGATTAGAATCGAATTTTTTGTCTCGTTTTAATCGAATTTTTTTCAAAGATTTTGGCTTGATTTAACCACTTGTCACAAAAAATAATAGAACTTCAATTTATTTCGGAAATTTGCGCTTATGAATCGCATTTTTCTATTTTTACTATTTTGTAGTTTTTCTACATTTGCCCAAAATTCTTTGCATATAATTACCCTAGATGAGCAGAAAGAACCTGTGCCATTTGCCACGGTTTTATTAAAAAAAGCCTCAGATTCGGTGTTGGTTAAAGGCATGAATACCAACGAAAAAGGGGAACTATTAGCCACAAATTTGCCGAAAGGCAAATTTTTTTTACTTGTTCAATCAACAGGATTAACAAGCCATCAAGTTTCTTTACCAGAAATTGGCGCTGAAACGCAAATTGAATTAGGTGTTTTGAGTTTAAAGGCACAAATTAAGGAGCTAGCAGAGGTAAAAGTTTCGGCCACCAAGCCATTCATTGAAAAAAAGTTGGATAAAACCATCGTGAATGTTGAAAATTCGGTCATGGCTGCAGGTAATTCAACATTAGAATTGCTTGAGCGTTCGCCAGGGGTGATAGTGGATAAGGACGGCAATATTTCACTACGAGGGAAGTCGGGTGCAAAGGTGATGATTGACGGCAAAATCTCTTATTTGACGGGCCAGGATTTGAGTAATTATTTAAAAAATTTACCAGCCGACCAAATTTCACAGTTGGAAATTATGTCGAACCCTTCCTCAAAATATGATGCAGCAGGTACGGGAGGAATTATCAATATTAAACTCAAAAAAAATGCTAATATTGGCTTAAATGGCTCTGCAAATGCTACAATTGCCCAAGGGTTTTATGCTCGTCAAAGTGCAGGAATCAATTTAAATTATCGTAAGAATGCCTGGAATTGGTTTGGGAATGGCTCTTTTGTAAATCGTACAACGATGGAAAAAAATGGTTTGACCCGAAACTTTGCTGTTCAAAATGAAATTTGGGAAAATAGCTTTGGGTATAAAAACGAAAATCAAAGTTTACAACTAAAAGGAGGGGTGGATTGGTATTATTCAAAGAAAACAACGCTTGGCCTTTTGGTTTCTGGTAACGTAAATCAGTACACGCTTCAGAATGGACTTAATCAAACCATTCAACTAAAAGATTTGGTCCCACAATTTCGATTAAATACATATAATCAAATCGACAATCCAAGCAATAATGTTTCAACCAACTTTAATTTTAAGCACACGTATGATAGTACAGGTAGGGAGTTGACCATCGACTTAGATTATGCCCATTTTGTCGACAATAGCGGATCAAATCTTCGTTCTCAATTTTTAAAAGGAAATTATACCAGTCTCAGGGTAGATTCTCTTTTGAAAAATGATTCGAAATCCTTGATAGATCAGTACTCCTTTAAATTAGATTATGTAGTACCATCATTTTGGAAGTCAAAATGGGGAATGGGCTTAAAGTCATCGTATGTTAAAACCGATAATGATCTACAATTTAGGGGTAAAAATGAAGGAGAAGCCGCCTTTACGTTTTTAACGGGTCAGAGTAATCATTTTATTTATAAGGAGTCCATCCATGCTGCGTATTTAAATTCGGAAAGAAGTATCGGAAAATTTAGTTACCAATTAGGTTTAAGGGGTGAGTGGACCCTAGCCGACGGGCAGTCGGAGGCGTATGTTGCCAATTCAAAGGATTCAAGTTTTCATCGAAATTATGCGCAATTATTTCCAAGTGCTTTTTTGCAATATGAATTGTCAAAAAAACATACTTTTGGAATCAATTATTCCCGAAGAATCGATCGTCCTAATTATGGAGATTTAAACCCGTTTGTATTTTTCTTAGATAATTATACGTTTAAAGTGGGTAATCCGATGTTAACACCTCAGTTGACTAATTCTTTGGAGCTAAGTCATACTTTTTTAGGAGCATTTACCAGTACGTTTGGGTATAGTCATACGAGTAATGTAATCACCGAAATTTTAAAACAGGATACGGAAACTAGGAAGTCGTACCAAACTACTGCAAATATGGCGGAAAGAACCAATTATAGTTTTGGTATTTCTTTGCCCATACCTATTACCAAGTGGTGGAGTAGCAATTCGGATTTGTACTTCAATCGGGCAGAACTATCTGGGCAAATTGGCTCAGTATCGATTAATCCGGCAAGAAATATGTTTTATGTGAGCTCAAATCACATTTTTACTTTACCTAAGGATTTCCGTTTGGAAGTAGGAGGAAATTACTTTTCTGGAGGACTGGAAAGTGCCTTTATTTTTGGAGCAGGAGGTGCCTTTAATGTAGGAATTCAAAAACTGGTGCTCAACAAACGTGGAACCCTTCGTTTGAATGCGCAAGATTTATTTTATAACTCAAATCCTGATGTAACCATAAAGTATGGCGATTTAGATATTTATGTACGACCAAGAAATGATTCTCGTGTGGTACGATTGAATTTTTCGTATCGCTTTGGTAACATGTCTATTAAAGGAGCAAGGGAGCGTTCAACAGGATTGGAATCTGAAAAATCAAGGGTAAAATCAAAATAAGAATTGCTTGATGTTTTGTTCGACCTACAAATTTTTTTTCTCTTTGATGGCATAATCTACTGCTCTTGCAGTTAGTGCCATGTAGGTAAGAGAAGGATTTTGGGTGGAGGTGGAGGTCATACATGAACCATCGGTCACAAAAACATTTTTACAAAGGTGCATTTGATTGAAGGCATTTAGCAAAGATGTTTTTGGATCTTTCCCCATTCTTACACCTCCCATCTCATGATTTTCATTCCCGGGCAAGCGCTTGGTATCAATGGGTGTAATATTTTTAAAACCAGCCAGTTCGTACATTTCTTTAAACTGTTGATGAAAATCCTGAAGCATTTTTTCGTCATTTTCATCATATCCTATAGAAACCCGTAATTGAGGGAGACCATATTTATCCTTTAAATTGCGGTCTAATTGAACGGTGGATGTTTCTTTTGGGATGGTTTCTCCCATCATCCCTACATTGATATGCCAAAGACCTAATTTTGGATTTAATAAGGCATTTTTTAAGGAATCACCTACGAGCCCTTTTGTGTTTTCAAACACTCTATTGGCCGATAGGTTGCTGGCGTAACCTCTTAAAAAGTCGGTTTCTTGTTGATAGACATTTCTAAATCGAGGTATATAAGCAGAAGTGGGCCTTTTACCGGAGGTTTTAACGTCTAAAAATCCATCGTATTCTGCAGTAATTCTGCCTCGATAGCTATGGAAAGCCATGTGTGTTCCCAATAAGCCAGAATCGTTTCCGAGTCCATTTGGGAAACGATTTGAAGTAGAATTCAGTAAAATAAGATTGCTAGCCAAAGGTGACGCATTCACAAAAATGACAGAGGCATAGTATTCCTCCATTTCATGAGTGAGGGCATTTACTACCCGAACACCAGAGGCTTTATTTTTCTTTTCGTCATATATAATCGAATGTACTATGGAATGGGACTTTAGTGTCAAGTTCCCTGTTTGAAAAGCAGCGGGTATTGTAGCAGAATTACTGCTGAAATAGCCCCCATACGGACAACCTCTTTCACATAAGTTTCTGTTTTGACATTGACTTCTTCCTACAGAGGTATGTATTTTCGTAGCCTGACTTAAATTGGCGGTTCGGGCAATGATGACATGGCGGTTTGGAAATTTGTTATGCACGATCTGGCCGAAGTGGTTTTCTACACAGGATAATTCATACGGTTTAATAAATTCTCCATCAGGCAGGGTTTCTAGCCCATCCTTATTTCCTGAAATTCCAACAAATTTTTCTACGTAGCTATACCATGGGGCCAAATCTTTGTATCGAATTGGCCAATCTACGGCAAAGCCATCTCGGGCAGGACCTGTAAAATCAAAATCGCTCCAACGTTGTGTATGTCTTCCCCATAAAAGTGATCGACCACCAACTTGATAGGCGCGGATCCAATCATAAGGTTTGTCTTGAATATAAGCTTGTTCTTCGTCTTTGGTTAAAAAATGAGAAGTTGCTTCTGAAAATATATAATTTTTGCTACCGGTTTTATATTCTTTTTTCAGTTCTAGTGGGACTTGTCCCCCATGAGGTAATTCCCAAGGGTTTAATAAGGTAGTTGGGTAATCGGTAACATGTTTTACGTCTCTGCCTCTGTCAAGTAAAAGAGTTTTGAGTCCTTTTTCGGTAAGCTCTTTTGCTGCCCAGCCACCACTTATTCCAGAACCAATAACGATGGCATCAAAACTATATGTATTTTTTAAATTCATTATTGCTGGTAATCATTCGTAAAATTTTTCAAATTTTCATGAACTAGGGAAGGAGGTTCTTTTGTCATCGATTACATTTTTAATAAATCCCAAAGGAGTCAAAAAATTAGAGAATTGTAAGTTTGCATGAAATTGTATTATTTTATGGAAATTTAAGTATTTTTTTTCTCACATTTTGAAATGTTACCATAGAAGTAGGACCAAATTTGGATTGGATGGTCGGTAATGCGCAATAATTATTTAATTATTCTTTAAACGTAGTGAAACTATGCCAAGACCTAGGGTAAAAATTTGTTGTATTAGCAGTATTGAAGAAGCACAACTGGCGGTTCAATTTGGAGCCTCTGCTTTAGGACTTGTCGGAAACATGCCAAGTGGCCCCGGAATTATATCCGATTCCCTCATACATGAGATTGCAAAGTCGGTCCCTCCCCCTATTTCCACCTTTTTATTAACCAGTGAAACGAGGTCAATGGATATTATTTCACATTACCAAAAAGTGTACACTTCGACAATACAAATTGTAGATGCTTTGGAAGCTTTTGACTATAAAATTATTCGGAAAGCTTTGCCAGCGGTAAAACTAGTCCAAGTGATTCATGTAATCGATGAGAGTTCATTGGAAGAAGCCATTAAAGTATCTGAACACGTAGATGCCATTTTATTAGATAGTGGAAATCCTAATTTAGCCATTAAAGAGTTAGGAGGGACAGGAAGAACGCATAATTGGAAATTGAGTAGAAAAATTAGAGAACGTATTAATGTACCCTTGTTTTTAGCGGGAGGTTTAAACAAAGACAACGTTCGTAGGGCAATAGAAGAAGTAGAACCATATGGCATAGACTTGTGTAGTGGAGTACGTACAGGCGGCTTTTTAGACCCAGCGAAGCTGGAGGACTTTTTTAATATCGTAGAAAAATAATTATCATGATTTTAACAAAAAAAATATTGCGGAGGTTGATTAGAACACTTATTTTCTTTGGAGTGTTTTTCAATTTTGTGTCGTGTCAGCGATCAATTGAAATTGAAAATTTTACGAATAAAGGAGATGATGGGCAAGTTTTTGCTGTGGAAACAGGTACGAGCGACATTCCCTATTTGGTCATTGATACAAAGGGGAAAGAAGTTTTGTATGAGCCTAAAACTAGTGCAACTCTTAAAATTTATCAAAAGAAAAAGCTCCTTCAACAACAAAACATTACCTTAAAATATCGGGGAAAAACCTCTTTTAGGCTTTCAGATAAAAAAGCATTTAACCTAGGGTCTGTTGATGAAGCCGGTAAAGGATTAAATATTTCTTTTTTTGGTTTACCCGCAGAACAGGATTTTCGACTCATTGGGCATGTTGTCAATATAACGGATAAATACATATGGGATAAATCGTTAATTTATAATTATCTAGGGTATGAATTATCTCGTCAAATAGGCAAATATGCAAGTAAAGGGCAATTGGTAGAAATTGAAATCAATGGGGCTTACCAAGGTGTCTATTTATTTTGTGAGAAACTTAATCGCAGCACCAATCGAATTAACATCAAATCTTTAAATGCGTCTTCTTCTAATATCACAGGTGGGTATATTTTAAAGATTGATAAGGCAGACTCTGCTCCTGAAAACAACACAAAACCTACTTCCTATTTTATGACGAATTGGGAAGATGATGCTACATACAATGCCTATAATAGTTTTAGAAGTAATTATGATATCAATAGGAAATTACTAGAGATATTACCGTTTCAGCCTGCATATCATCCAAGTAAATATTTAGAAACATATTTTACGTATGAATATCCAAGCGCTGACAATATTACTACTGCACAAAAACAATATATTGCAAACTATGTTGATCAATTTGAAAAGGCATTAATTGAAGATAATTTTGCTTCAACAAATAGGACATATACCAATTTTGTAGACCTTGATTCTTTTGTTGATTATTTTATCCTAACAGAATTATGTAGAAATGTGGATGCTTATCGATTAAGTACTTATTTGCAAAAAGACGTTGATGGCAAATTGGCCATGGGTCCAATTTGGGATTTGAATATAGGATTTGATGAAGGCACTAGAGTTCCCTTAAATGATTGGGTGGCAAATTACAATTCATTTGTTTTAAACGATGCTTGGATGGTTCCGTTTTGGTGGCCGAGACTATTAGAAGATCCGCAATTTAGAACAAAAGTTAAAACCAGATGGCAAACTCTTAGAAAAGGAGCATTAAGTTCTACAGCAATGACACAATTAGTAGAGACAGCTTCTCAGCTTTTAACTTCAAATGGAGCTGTTAAGAGAAATTATACGTTGTGGGACAAAGGCCAAACGGTGAACCATGCAATTGCTATCAACAATCTAAAACAATTTTTAGAAAATAGATCGAATTGGATGGACCAAAAAATTGGGGGCTGGTAAAGCGTATTAGTTATCTTTAAATAATCTAAACTCAAGTGCAACCCTTGTTTGATCTTTCTCACTGTTGATAGCTAGACCATGGATCAAGTGAGAAGTAAACACTAAAAATTGTCCATCATTTACTTTCGATCGAATAAATTGATTGTTACCATCCCATGATTTAATGGCACGAACACGATATTTGTTTCCCTCAACTACACCACCTATAAAGGTTCTTTCCACTTTTGATTCAGGGATTAAATGACTACCAGGAGCCATAGGTAGAGAAGAGTTTTCGGTTACTCCGCAAACAGGAATCCAAAAATTTAGAAATTGTGGGACGTAACCAGCATTATCAACGGCCTCATAAATATCTTTATGTGGAGGATTATAGTCGGTAGAATCCGGTCGGTTGATACGAATAATAATGTGTAATTTTTCTTTTGAGTGGTTGTCGATATCTGAAAGTTTAAATCCTAATATTTCTTCAAATTTTGAAAACACTTTCTGCACATGAAAATTGAAATCGTCTGGAAATAAATCTCTTGTTCTTTTGACAATTTTAAAATGGTCTTCGTCAGTATTGATGAAATGATGATACGATTGTAAATCGAAACCCGTTACATCAATATTTGTCTCTTCTTGAATGAGTTTTTTTACGCATGCTGTTAGTCCATTTTTTAGATCAGCAAATTCTTGTTCACTTAAAAAATCAAATACTTCATATCCTTTTTTGTACCATGGCTGATGAAAGGTGATGTCATGTGCCTCATCGGATAAGGTTTCTTCCTCGCCAAATTTAAACTCATTATCATCGCTTACATTGATTTGATAATCAGCTTGTTCGATTTTATAATGTAATACAGCCATAAGATATGTCATTGAAAAGATTTTAAAAATACGAAAAAATATTCAGTGTCCAATTTGGATGTGATTATACTTTAAAAAAGATTTTTTTTGTATATAAAAAATAACAAATTCCATATTCTAAGCCAAAAATTATGAGGGCTGAGAAAATAGCAATTAGGTGCTCAGAACTAGTAATGAATGGTAATATTCCTCCTGTTATTTGTTCGATATATCCATTAAACCAACGGTGTCCTACAATTGCAAAAAACAAATAAATGAAAATGGAGTTCATGCCTACAATAGTGAAAAAGGAAAGATGTTTTTGGTGGTTTTTGACATCAATCCAGTAATAGCAAGCCGCTATTCCAATCAAACACCAGCCCAAAGA
>JACCDM010521599.1_pt1 | contig 11880 bp, 10 predicted proteins | sample 7445851 | NCBI WGS metagenome assembly JACCDM01 (sample SAMN15323438, study PRJNA562643) | freshwater metagenome | isolation source: river surface water | place: USA:Blue River Watershed | collected 2017-08-16
GACAAACGTAAAGCCATTGGACAGCGTGAAGGCCAATTGGCTGATAGGGTTGGCGCCGGCTTCGGCAATGTGATAACCGCTGATCGACACAGAGTAGAAGTTGCGCACGTCGTGGTGCACAAAGTACTGCGCAATGTCGCCCATCACTTTGAGACTGAACTCGGTGCTGAAGATGCAGGTGTTTTGACCTTGGTCTTCTTTCAAGATGTCGGCTTGCACGGTACCGCGCACATTGGCCAACACCCACTCGCGAATTTTGGCGGCTTCGGTGTCAGTGGGTTCGCGGCCGTTTTCAGCTTTGAACTTTTCCAAGTTTTGATCGATGGCTGTGTTCATGAACATGGCCAAGATAGAAGGCGCAGGTCCGTTGATGGTCATGGACACACTGGTACTGGGGTTGCACAAGTCGAAACCACCGTAGAGCACTTTCATGTCGTCCAGCGTGGCAATGCTCACGCCAGAGTTTCCCACTTTGCCGTAGATGTCGGGACGGGGATCGGGGTCGTTGCCGTACAAAGTGACGGAGTCAAACGCGGTGGACAAACGCTTGGCGGGCATGCCTTCGCTGAGCAGTTTGAAACGCGTGTTGGTGCGGAACGCATCGCCTTCACCCGCAAACATGCGCGTGGGATCTTCGCCTTCGCGTTTGAACGCAAAGGTGCCAGCGGTGTAGGGGAAGCTGCCGGGCACGTTGTCCAACATCAGCCATTTCAAAATTTCGCCATGGTCTTCGTAGGTGGGCAAAGACACTTTGCGAATGGTGGTGCCCGACAAACTCTTCGACGTGAGCGCCGTGCGAATTTCTTTGTCGCGGATTTTCACCACATATTCGTCGCCGGCATAAGCCTTCTGCATTTCTGGCCACTGGGCCAAGAGTTTTTTGGCAGAGGGGTCTTGTGTTTCTTCACGACGAACTGCCAATTCGATGGCCGCCTCGGCAGCTTTGGCGCGACCGGGTTTGTCCACTTCCAACATCGCTGCGGCAGCGCGCAGTTGTTGAATTTCACGGGCAAGACGCGCTTGCGCACGGGCTTGTTTTTTGTAACCGCGAACGGTGTCGGAAATTTCGGCCAAATAACGAGTGCGTGCAGCCGGCACCACCGGTGTTTGGTTGGTGCTGTGGCGCACATCGACCAAAGGCAATTGACCTTCTTTGAGTTTCAATCCCAGTTCGCCCAAACGCACTTTGAGCGCTTGGTACAAAGCCGTCACGCCATCGTCGTTGAAACGGGCGGCCATGGTGCCAAACACGGGCATTTGTTCTGTGGGCACGGTCCAAGCTTCTTTGTTGCGCTGAACTTGTTTGGCCACATCGCGCAGGGCATCGCTGGCGCCTTTGCGGTCAAATTTGTTGATGGCCACAAACTCGGCAAAGTCGAGCATGTCGATTTTTTCCAACTGGCTGGCGGCGCCAAACTCAGGTGTCATGACGTACATGGGCACGTCCACATGCGGCACGATGGCGGCATCGCCTTGGCCAATGCCAGATGTTTCCACCACCACCACATCAAAGCCCGCTACCTTGCAAGCGGCCACCACATCGGGCAGCGCCGCAGAAATTTCACTGCCGAAATCGCGCGTGGCCAAGCTGCGCATGAACACGCGTGCGCCATTGCGCCAGGGGTTGATGGCGTTCATGCGAATGCGGTCGCCCAGCAAGGCGCCACCGCTCTTGCGACGTGAGGGATCGATCGATACCACGGCAATGCGCAGGTCGTCGCCTTGGTCCAAACGCAAACGGCGAATCAGTTCGTCGGTCAAGGAAGATTTACCAGCGCCGCCTGTGCCCGTGATGCCCAGCACAGGCACTTTGTGTTTGGCGGCTTCGGTGCGCAACGCAGCCACCATGTCGGCCGAGGCATTGCCATTTTCCAGCACCGTGATGAGCTGTGACAAGGCGCGCCAGTTGGCTTCTGTGCCGCCTTGAATGGCTTTCAAATCTTTGGGGGCGTAGGCACTGATGTCTTTGTCGCAGCGCATCACCATCTCGCCAATCATGCCGGCCAAGCCCATTCGCTGGCCGTCTTCTGGAGAGTAAATACGGCCCACGCCATAAGCATGCAACTCACGAATTTCTGCCGGCACAATCACACCGCCGCCACCGCCAAACACCTGAATGTGTTCGCCACCGCGTTGGCGCAGTAAGTCAACCATGTACTTGAAGTACTCCACGTGGCCGCCCTGATAAGAGCTGATCGCAATGCCCTGTGCATCTTCTTGCAAAGCGGCAGTCACCACTTCATCGACCGAGCGGTTGTGGCCCAAGTGAATCACCTCGGCGCCCATGCTTTGCAAAATGCGTCGCATGATGTTGATGGCGGCATCGTGCCCGTCAAACAAACTGGCAGCCGTCACAAAGCGCACTTTGTGCGTAGGACGGTATTCGGCGAGGGCTTTGAATTCGGCAGACAAGTCGGTCATGGCAAGGTTCCAGTGAAGGATAAAAAGGGCCGCATAGCGAAGCGGCCCAGTCTAATTGACGTTTACGTCAACGTCAATTACCAATCTTAGCCTTTTTGCTTAGAAAAGACTTACAAATCAACATGCCAAGCAGCATGGACCCTGAAAATATGAGCGCATCGACACTTAAAAGTGCGGATGCCAAGGCGGGACCGGGGCAATACCCCGCCAAACCCCAGCCAACACCAAACAGGGCGGCACCGCCCACCAAGGGTAGATCAATCTGACTCAAAGCGGGTTCGTTGAATTGCTTGTCAAAAAACGGTGCCTTGGTCATTTTTTGCGTCCATGCAAAGGCCAGGAAGGTGACGCAAACTGCGCCGCCCATGACGAATGCCAAAGTGGGGTCCCACATGCCAGGAAAAGACCCTTTGGTGATAGCCGTGATGTCTAAGAAGCCCAAAACTTTGAGAGGCTGGGTCATGCCTGACAACACCAGACCCCCCGCAAATACAAGCCCCGCAGAAAATGCCAAGCCGAGTCGACCGCCCCGTCCAGGATTGGTTTGAAGGTTGTCGGTCATGCGGCACCTCGCATCAATGTCACCGTGATCATGCCGGTGGCCATGAAGGTGCCAACGGCCACCAAGGAACGCAAGGACAAGCGTCCTAAGCCGCACACGCCGTGGCCGCTGGTGCAGCCGCTCCCCCAAACGGTGCCAAAACCCACCAGCAAGCCTGCGGGAATCAGTAAATACAAGGGACGAGTCGGTAGCGTGGGAATCTCAAGGCCTTGGCCCAACAAGCAACCCCCAATGATCAGGCCGGCCAAAAAGGCCCACCGCCAAGTGTCAGGGTGGGTAGGGGCAGACAAAACGTCGGCTGTGATGCTGCTGATGCCCGCAATTCGGCCCAGCCCCCACCACAACAGCCAACTGGCAAAACCAATGAGAACGCCCCCGAGGGCTGCAATTAAATATGGGTGCAAATTGGCAAGCATCGATCTATGTTCCGAAAATATGTGCAAAAAGGTGGCAAAAGTTATCATAATTTGCAATCAGATAGAAAGAATCACATGAGCCGCATTGCTGACCCCGAAAAAAAGAAAGCCCTTTGTGCCCGTTTGGCCCGTATTGAAGGCCAATTAAGGGGCTTGCAAAAATTGATTGAAACAGACTCAGACTGCGAAAAAATTGCACAGCAAATGGCGGCTTCTCGCAAAGCCTTGGACAAAGCCTTTTTTTCCATGGTGGGCTGCATGATTGAGCAAGGCGATCAATCAGCTGAGCACGTAGCTGAAATGCTGACGAAGTTTGCTTAAAGAGTTGTGACTGTCATGACTTCCCAAGCCCTTCAAATTGTTCAACTGTTTGATCCCGAGTCCAGCACCTATACCTATCTGGTGTATGACGCAAAAAGTTTGGATGCGGTGATCATCGACCCGGTGGATACACAAGTTGAACGCGATCAGAAAACCATTCAAACGCTGGGTTTGAAGTTGCGCTGGGCGCTTGAAACACATGCCCATGCCGATCACATTACCAGCGCTGGCTTGTTGGCTGAACACTTTGGCGCGCAAACGGCAGCGCCAGAAGGGTGTCATATCGGTACGGCAGCCGTGCAGTTGGTCGACGGACAAATGATTCCATTTGGCGCATTCGCATTGAAAGCGCTGCATACACCCGGCCACACGGCTGGCAGCATGTGCTTTTATGTGGTCGCAGATAAAGTCAATCATGTGTTCACAGGGGACACCTTGTTGATTGGGGGTTGTGGTCGTACCGATTTTCAGTCGGGCAGTGCCAAAGAAATGTTCCACAGTCTGACTGACATTTTGTTTCAGTTACCCCAAAGCACGACTGTGTGGCCGGGTCATGATTACCAAGGGCGTACGTATTCCAGCATTGGCCATGAAATGCTACATAACGTGCGTGTGGCGGGTAAAACGCTGGCGCAGTTTGAAGCCATCATGGCCAATTTGAATTTACCCAAGCCGCGTCGAATCGACGAAGCTGTGCCCGCCAATTTAACGTCGGGCTTGCGCCACGACGCAGGAGGAGAAGTTGTGTCCAGTGATGTATCAAGTGTGAGGCCTGCACAAGGCTATGCCGGTGATGTTTTGCCCGAGTTGGCTTGGCATTGGGTGCAGTCGGATGAGGCTGTTCTGGTTGATGTGCGATCGGATGCCGAGCGAGCGTGGGTGGGCTTTGTGCCTGAAGCCAAGCCACTGGCATGGAAACAATGGCCTGTGACCGACGTCAACCCCGCGTTTGACGCAGGCATTCAAGCCATAGGCGCTGAAGGTAAAAAGATCGTATTGCTATGCCGCAGTGGTGTGCGTTCTGTGGCAGCAGCCCAACGCGCGACCCAATTGGGGCTTGAGGCTTACAACATATTAGAAGGCTTTGAGGGTGATCCCGATGCCAATGCTCACCGCGGTCTGTTGGGCGGTTGGCGAAAGCGTGGATTGCCCTGGAGACAAAACTGATGAATGCCAAAACCACCTCGCCAGACCTCAGCCCCCAAGTTCAAGCCTTGCTGGCGCGCATCGAGGCCAAGCAAGACGAGGTGGTCGCGCTGACGCAAGACCTGGTTCGCATCCCCACCGTCAACCCACCGGGTGACGCATACGAAGCCTGTGCCCGCTTCATTGGCGAACGTTTAAAGCCCCGCGGATTTGCCGTTGAATATGTTCGAGCGCATGGTGCGCCAGGGGACTCGGATGCCAAACCCCGTGTGAATGTGGTGGCGCGCTGGCAAGGTGCGCCCAACGGTGAATGTGTTCACTTCAACAGCCACATCGATGTGGTGGAGGCGGGCAGCGGTTGGACCTCTGAACCGTTTGGTGCAGAAATTCGGGACGGCAAAATTTATGGTCGCGGCACCTGCGACATGAAGGGTGGTTTGGCCGCCAGCATCATTGCCTGCGAAGCCCTCATTGAATCGGGCATGCCCATTCCAGGCGCCCTTGAAATCAGCGGCACTGTCGATGAAGAATCGGGCGGCTTTGCCGGCGTAGGCTATTTGGCCGAGCGCGGTTATTTCAGCAAACCGCGCGTCCACCATGTGATCATTCCTGAGCCTTTGGGCGTCGATCGCATTTGTTTAGGTCACCGTGGTGTGTGGTGGAGCGAGGTAGAAACCAAGGGTCGCATTGCGCACGGCTCCATGCCATTCTTGGGCGACAGTGCCATCAATCACATGAGTGCGTTCATTCATTTGCTCGAAACGCAGCTGCAACCTCAGTTGAATCAGCGCCGCACGTCCGAGCCCGTAGAGCCACCCGGTGCGCGCGTCAGTACTTTAAACATCAACAGCATTCATGGTGGTCAAGTTGAGCAACGTTACGCCACCGATGAGCGGGGCTGGCCCACCGCCGATGCACCTTCGCCAGTGGTGGCGCACAGCTGCCGCACCGTACTCGATCGCCGTTTCATTGCCGAAGAAAATTTGGAAGCGGTGAAACAAGAAATCATCGACATGCTCGATGAACTCAAACGCACGCGCCCTGGTTTTGATTACGGCATTCGCGACATCATGAGCTTTGTGCCCACGGCCACACCCCGGGATGCGCCCGTGGTAGATGCCACCGCGCGTGCCATAGCGCGTGTGTTGGGCCGCGAGCCCTCTTACATTGCTAGCCCTGGCACGTATGACCAAAAGCACATTGTGCGAACCGGCAAGTTGAAAGACTGCATTGCTTATGGTCCTGGCATTTTGGATTTGGCCCACCAACCCAATGAATATGTGGGCATCCAAGAATTGGTGGACTCTGCCAAAGTGATGGCGCTGGCCAGTTTGAATTTGACGGGCGCGATGCGCATGGTTTAAATGCCAGGGGGCCGCGTTTGAATCAAATCTTGCGCGGCCTGCTCATAGGCATAAGCCACTTGCAAGAGTTCAAAATCGCCTTGCGGTTTGCCAATCAGTTGTAAGCCCATGGGCAGCCCTTGTGCATTGAAACCAGCGGGCACACTGATGGCGGGCAGTCCCGCAAACGTGGCGTAAATGACCACTTCCATCCAGCGATGATAGGTGTCCATCGCTTGGCCGTTGATGTGTTGTGGCCAGCGCGCTTGGATGTCAAAGGGCCAAACTTGCGACACGGGAATGGCCAACACGTCAAACGATTCAAACAGGCGAAGCATGCTTTGGTAATAGTGGGTGCGCGTCACACTGGCCTTCATCAATTGTTGGCCCGTGAGGGTTAATGATTGGTCGTATTCCCATTGGGCTTCGGGTTTGACTTTTTCGCGCCAATTGGGCAAGTGCACATAGCCACTCACATTGCGTCCCGCCAATGCTTTGCGCCACACCAACCAAGCTTCCCAAATCTCTTCGGGGGCCATGCCCAATTGCGCGTCAGAGACATCGCAACCCGTCGTGGCCAAAGTTTTCAAGGCACTTTCACAAACCGACAAAATGCCCTCTTCCATGGGCAAGTAAGCCTTGAGATTGCCCAGCCAGCCAATGCGTCGATGCTGCATAGACGCTGCCAAGCTTTGTGTAAAGCGTTGACCCGATTCAGCAATCGACATAGGCGAACGTGCGTCATAGCCTGCTTGTGTGGACAAGAGCATGGCCAAGTCGGACACAGTTCTGGCCATGGGACCTTCTGTGCCCATTTGTGAGATGTAGGCATCGGCCACAGGATATCGAGGCAAACGACCTTGCGAAGGCCGCATGCCAAAGACGTGGTTCCAGCCTGCGGGGTTGCGCAAACTGCCCATGAAGTCAGAACCATCGGCCACGGGCAACATGCGCTTGGCCAAAGCCACCGCTGCACCGCCGCTACTGCCGCCTGCACTTTTTGAAGGGTGCCATGCGTTGTGCGTCGCCCCAAAGACTTCGTTGAAGGTGTGTGACCCCAGGCCAAACTCGGGTGTGTTGGTTTTGCCAATGAAAATGCTCCCTGCAGCCCGCATGCGTTCCACCATGAGGTGGTCTGTGGTGGCGGGTTTTGCATCGGTGAGGGGGGAGCCATGGCTTGTGCGAAAGCCGGCCACGTCGACCAAATCTTTCACGGCTTGCGGCATGCCATGCATCCAACCCATCGACTCGCCGCGCGAAAGTTGCGCATCGCGTTCATCTGCCATCGCCAAGACCGTTTCAGGCTCAGCAAGGCTGACAAGTGCGTTGCTGTTGCCATTGTGAGTTTGGATGTGAGTCAAATAACTCGTCATCACTTCGCGGCAAGACACTTGCTTGCTGTGAATGGCATGCGACAAATCGAGGGCTGACATATTCGGGATGACCATGAGTGCCTTTGTCTGTTAGGGGTCTATAGTGAAATGAAGGTGAAATGAATGTGGAATGTTTTTGAATCGTTTTTCGACGCACTATTGTGAACAGTCATCTGAGCTGTATTCTGAACTGTATTGTTTTGCCATGTTGCCAAACCTAATAGAGGTACAAACCAATGGCTTCTTCAAACCCAACGGATTTAACACAATGCACAGCACACCAACTGCTTGCGCTGTATCGAAGTGGTGAAGCTTCGCCGGTCGATACCACGCGCGCTTTGTTGGCGCGTATCGAGAAGGTGAATCCGCACATCAATGCCTTTACATTGGTTGATGAAGAGGTGGCCCTTCAATGTGCCAAAGCCAGTGAGGCGAAATGGCAGGCCCATCGGCAAAATGGCGGTCACAGTGATTCAGTCGGTGCATTGGAAGGTGTGCCCGTTTCAATCAAAGACCTGATTCTCACCCGCGGTTGGCCCACGTTGCGGGGCAGCCGAACCATTGACCCCCAACAAGCCTGGGAGGTGGATGCGCCAGTGACAGCGCGCCTCAAAGAATCAGGCGCTGTTTTATTTGCCAAAACCACCACGCCTGAATTTGGTTGCAAAGGCGAAACCAATTCGCCTGCCACAGGCCTCACACGCAACCCATGGCATCTGGGCAAAACACCTGGCGGCTCTTCTGGTGGGACGGCCGCAGCAGTCGCCTCAGGTCTTGGGCCCATGGGTGTTGGCACGGATGGTGCGGGCAGTGTTCGAATACCGGCTGCGTTTTGTGGCAACTTTGGTTTGAAGCCCAGCTTCGGCCGCGTACCTGCTTATCCTTTGTCGCCATTCGGATCGGTAGCGCATCTGGGGCCACACACCATGGACGTGACGGATGCCGCCCTGATGCTCAATGTGATGAAGCAAGCCGACGCCAGAGATTGGACCTCGCTTCCCCCAGACAGTACCGACTATTTGCAAGGCTTGAATGAGGGCATCCGAGGTTTACGCATTGCCTATTCACCGACCTTGGGCTACGCCAAAAACATTCACCCTGAAGTGGCTGCTGCGGTTGACAAAGCGGTCAAGGTTTTAGAACAGTTGGGCGCACATGTTGAACAAGTTGACCCCGGCATTGAGGACCCTTTGGAGATCACCACCGGTTTGTGGTTTCTGGGATCGCTCACCGTCTGGAATGGACTCAGCGATGAGCAACAAGCTGTGACGGATCCTGATTTCAAAGCCCAAGCTTTGTTGGGACAGCAATTGAGCGCCCTAGAGATTCAACAACTGAATTTGAAGCGCGGTGCCCTGGGCTCGCACATGCGTCAATTCATGCAGAAATACGACCTTCTGGTGACACCTGCAGTGGCCGTGCCAGCATTTGATATTCGACCTGCAGGCCAAGAAAAGATGACGCCTGAAGCCATGCTGGGTTGGACGCCTTTCAGTTATCCCTTCAACTTGACGCAACAACCTGCGTCGACCATTCCTTGTGGGCTTACCCAAGCGGGCCTGCCCATTGGGCTGCAATTTGTGGGGCGCATGTTTGACGATGCCATGGTGTTGCGGGCGTCAAGGGCCTATGAATCGGTCTGTCCCATCCCTAGACCAAAGATTTGACGCTATGCCCTTGTGGCACTGAAAAAATCATTATCATCCCCCCTATGACTTTTTTGGCCATTGACGTTGGTAACACTCGCTTGAAGTGGGCGCTCTATGATCGGCCGCACACGCAAGCCAATGTCTTGGCGCAGGGGGCGGAGTTTTTAGAGAACATCGAAACCCTCGCCGATGGGCCTTGGGCCAGTTTGCCTGTGCCCGAACGCATGTTGGGCTGCGTGGTGGCCGGTGATGCCGTCAAGCGCCGCGTGCAAGAACAAATGGAACTTTGGGACGTGACACCGCAGTGGGTTGTGTCTTCCAATGAAGAGGCCGATGTGTCCAATGGTTACGATCACCCCACACGTTTGGGCTCGGACCGTTGGGTGGCCATGATCGGTGCACGTCATCGCATGCTGTCCAAAGGCGCACCTCAACCTTTGGTGGTGGTGATGGTGGGAACTGCCGTCACGGTGGAGGCCTTAGATCAGCACGGCAAATTCTTGGGTGGTTTTATCTTGCCAGGGCACGGCATCATGTTGCGCGCTTTGGAGTCGGGTACGGCGGGTTTGCATGTGCCCACAGGTGAAGTGAGGCCCTTTCCCACCAACACCAGCGACGCCCTGACCAGTGGTGGCACTTATGCCATTGCGGGTGCTTGCGAGCGCATGGTGCAGCACCTCCGAGAACACACGGGCTTAGAGCCACAGTGCGTGATGACCGGCGGTGCGGGTTGGAAAATGGCGCCCAGCATGGCCATTCAATTTGAGTTGGTCGACAGCCTGATTTTTGACGGCTTGCTCAAACTGGCGCAAACGCGCTTTTCATAAATCAAACCTGGCCTGCTTCGTAAGCTTGCGTGAGTTGCATCAAGTGGGCTCGCTGTTGTGCGTCTTCTAAATAAGGTGCCAACAACAGCAACACGTGACGGGCGCCTCGCGCCAAGGCATCGCCTGCACTTTCGGGCTCCATGGCATGTCGTGGGTTGCGCACATATTCGTAGCTGAGCCAATACGTCACCACCACCGACATACTGGCCGATAAAGTGCTGAAGGTGTCGGACTCATTGCGTATATGACCCTGGCGAGCCAGCGCCTGCAGCAGGTGATTGAGCGAGGCAGTTTTGACTTCCAAGATGTGTTTGAAGTGCGTTTCCAAATGCCTGTTTTTGGACAGCAAATCGTTCAAGTCGCGGTACAAGAACCGGTGGTCCCAAATGAGTTCGAACAGCGAGTGCAAAAAGAACCAAGCGTCTTCCACATCTTTGACATCTTGGCTGGCCTCGAGCAACTTCAGAATGTCAGTTTTGTAGTTGTCAAACAAATGGCTGACCAGTTGGTCTTTGGCGGGGAAGTGGTAGTACAGATTACCCGGGCTGATGTTCAGTTCGGATGAAATCAGGGTGGTCGACACATTGGGCTCGCCATAGCGATTGAACAAGTCCAATGCCACTGTGGCAATGCGCTCAGCGGTGCGTCGAGGGGCTTTTTTGACCATGACTATTTTGCAGTCGAAGCACGTTTTCTAGGCGCGGCTTTGGCGGGGGATGCTGATGACTTAGGTGCATTGGCTTTGGCCAACGCCTTTTCTAGCGCGGCAACGCGGTCTTGCAGTTCAGCCACTTCTTGTGCGGTGGGCAAGCCCAAGCTTTTGAGGGCCCGTGCCACACGGTCTTCAAACAGATGCTCTAAACGGTCGACCTTGGCGCCAATGGGTTGAGTCAAACCTGCGCCGAGTCCTTGCGTCAATTGATTGAATTGCGCAGCGGCCTCATGAATTTTCTCTTGGGCGGCCTCTTGAGACTTGCGTTGAAACGCCAAGCCTTCAGCCACCAAGGCTTCAAAGGCTTTGCTGCCTTGAGCCCGCGCTTGGGCTTGGGCTTGCGCCATGGCGCCTAGGCCGGCCAGCCAAATGTCTTTCGAGGCTGCGCTGTGCAGCGGTTCTTTTGATTCAGTGTTGCTTTGAGAAGGTTTTTTGGCTGAGGGCATACAAACTCCGGACATCTTTAAGCCGTAAACTGTCACTTTAACCGCAGTCGGGGCGCCGGCCAAGACTTATAAAACTTATAAAATGCGCTTTTGGAAAGAAAAAACATGACAGTCTTGATCACCGGCGGTGCTGGTTTCATTGGTGCCAATTTTGTGTTGGATTGGATTGCCCATACCGACGAAAAAATTGTGAATTTGGACAAGTTGACCTATGCCGGCAACTTAGAGTCCTTGGCCTCTTTGAACAACAACCCCCGCCATGTGTTCGTGCAGGGCGACATCGGCGATTCAGAACTGTTGCCCAAGCTGTTGGCCGAGCACCAGCCGCGTGCGGTGCTGAATTTTGCGGCTGAAAGCCACGTCGATCGCTCTATTCACGGCCCTGGCGACTTCATTCAAACCAACATTGTGGGCACTTTTCGCTTGCTCGAATCGGTGCGTGGCTATTGGAAAGCCCTCAGCCCTGAGGCCCAAGCAGCCTTTCGTTTCTTGCACGTTTCCACCGATGAGGTGTACGGCAGCTTGAAACCACAAGATCCGGCCTTTACAGAGAACCATCAGTACGAACCCCGCAGTCCTTACAGCGCCAGTAAAGCGGCCAGCGATCACTTGGTGCGCGCTTGGCATCACACCTACGGTCTGCCCGTGCTCACCACCAACTGCA
>JACCDM011425216.1_pt1 | contig 11880 bp, 8 predicted proteins | sample 7445851 | NCBI WGS metagenome assembly JACCDM01 (sample SAMN15323438, study PRJNA562643) | freshwater metagenome | isolation source: river surface water | place: USA:Blue River Watershed | collected 2017-08-16
AAATTAGGTTAGTTACGATATTCAATAAAGCTAAAAGTAGGAACCAATTAGGGTATACCATTGGAGGATCCGTGACTGATTATTTCACCCCTTACCTGACTTTAGGTGCAGAATATACAAGGGTTAACCCATTTGTATACAATAATTTAATTCCTGCACAAACCTATACCCAGTACAACTACCCCTTAGGAGACTGGATGGGTAGTAATTTTCACAGAAAAATGATTTTTGCTAGGTATAATTACTTGCCTAAACTAAAATTTTACACAAGGTTTCAGTTTATGAATAAAGGAGGCGAGGGTTCGGTCTATGATCAATACAATGCAGAACCCCAACCAAAATTCTTATCGGACTATCAACAAACTAGAAATGATTTCTTTTTTCAAACAAGTTATGAATGGTTCAATAACTGCTACTTAAGAGCTAGCTTTGAATACATTGATGATAAAAATGCGACAGAAAATGGATCTAGAAGAAAAGAGTCAATTTTCCAAATTGGTTTTAGTTACGGGCTCAACTAATTGTACTTGATCTTCTGATAAGTAAATACAAACAAATCAATGTCCAAAACGTAAAAGCCTACATGGGGCCTTCTAAAAAACATCATAACTTGCATTGATAAAAAAAGCGAATAAAAATTATTATTCGTTATTTTTACATTATATACATAAACCATATGAATTTATTTCGTAAAATATTGATAATCAATGCATTGTTTTTATTCACCTTAAATGGATTTGCGCAAAACAGCAGCATGAATGTGGCCAATATGACCAATGAACAGCTAATTCAATTAGTGAGTCAATACCAATTAACGGGTTTAACGGGACCTGAATTAGAGGCAAAAGCAAAGGAAAAAGGCCTATCTAACGATCAAATACAGGCTTTAAAAGCAAGAATGTCCGCCTTAAATCAAGGCAATTTGGGCAAAAATCCACAAAATGCAACTGACCCATATACTCAACGTAAAAAAATTGGTATAAAAACAGGTATGTATAAGGAAGAAGATAGTTTGAGCTTAAATACCCTAAAAGTGTTTGGTGCTGATATTTTTGAAGAGGAATTTTTGAATTTTGAACCCAATTTATCCATCCCTTCACCCAAAAACTACATGATTGGCGCTAATGATCAAATTATTGTGGATGTATTTGGTGTAAGTGAACGAACTCAAAAATTAAATGTAAACACGGAAGGTTTTATTCGCTTCCCCAACCTAGGTCCAATTAAAGTCGCGGGCTTAACTTTGGAAGACGCACAACAAAAAATTAAAATTGCACTTACAAAAATATACCCTACCATTAGTTCGGGTAAAACACAGGTAAATGTTTCTGTGGGTGATATTCGTAGTATTCGTGTTACAGTTGTGGGTGAAGTTAAAAGACCAGGTTCCTACAGCCTTTCCTCTCTTTCTACCTTAATGAACGCATTATACACTTCAGGAGGACCAAATAACATTGGCTCCTTTCGAAATATTTTTTTAATGCGCAATGGTAAGGAACTAGTAAAATTTGATTTATATGATTTTTTATTAAAAGGCGATTTATCAAAAAACAAATTATTAATGGATGAGGATGTGATTCGTGTTGCGCCCTATACTAGACGTGTAGCCGTGAAAGGGGCAATAAAAAAACAAGCCTTATATGATGTGGAAGAAAAAGATCATTTAGGAGATGTATTAAAATTTGCTGGCGGATTTGCTGATATGGGACATAAGGATTTTGTGCGCGTTAAGCGCGTAGGTTATAAAAATAAAGAAATGCTAACAGCAAAATCAAATCAATTTGATGGATTTGATTTAATATCAGGAGATACAATACTGGTTGATACCATCGCTTCCTCCTATACGAACAGAGTGCATATTCAAGGCTCCATCTATTATCCTGGTGAATATGGATTGAATGAAGTACCTACCTTAAAAGATTTATTATTGCTGGCACAAATAAAAGAGAACACTTATTATGATCGTGGTTCTTTGATACGTATGAAATCTGATTTTACCCCAAGTTTTTTAAATTTTAATTTAACTGAAATTTTATCTGATAAAACAAATTTGCAATTACAAAAAGAAGATTCCATTTTTATTTATCAAAAAGATGATATCAGGGAACAGTATTATGTAACTATCAATGGAGAAGTAAATACCCCAGGCACTTATAACTACAAAGATAGTATGCGTTTAATGGATTTAATTTTAATGGCTAAGGGACCTAAGGATGGTGCTTCTTTACAAAAAATAGAAATAGGCAGACGCATTAAAACATCAGAAGACGAAAAAGAAACTTTTAAATATGCAATTGTAAAAGAAATAAATATTGATAAAAACTCATTATATTTCGAAAATCCCAATTTTTTATTAGCGCCATTTGATATTGTTTCTGTCCGTAAATCAACCGGATATTCAGCCCAAAAAAAGATCAGTATTGAAGGTGAAGTTTTATACCCAGGTGACTATATTTTAACCAATAAAAATGAACGTGCCTCAGATATTATTAAACGTGCCGGAGGTTTAACTACTTCTGCTTATCAGGAGGGTGCAATTTTAATACGTAAACAATCCATTGGAAGTTCTACCACAGATAGTGTGGTGTTTCGTACCCGACAAAATTTAATCAAAAACAGAACTGAAATAAAAAATTTAAGCGATACAATACAAATAAAAAATGTTTATAAAGAGAATGAGGAAAAAATTGTAAGTTTTGACTTGAAAAAAGCCATTCAATTTCCGGGTGGTCCTGATGATTTGATTTTAGAGGAAAATGATATCTTAAGAATTGAAAAAGTTTTACAAACCATTGAAACTTTTGGAGGTGTAAATATTCCAATGAAAATAACCTTTGATGAAGATAATAAAGGCTTTATGCATGCTATTCAAGCATCAGGAGGCTTTGCATATAACGCAGATAAAAAACATGCTTATGTGATTAACCCTAATGGTAAAGTTAGAAGTACAAAAAAAATTATGTTTATCAAATTTTATCCAAAAATTACTGCAGGATCGCAGGTATATGTGCCAATAAAACCAAAGAAAGAATTAACCACCGGTGAGATGATCAGTATTGGTACAACAATTGCTTCCTTAGTAGGTTTAATAATTTCACTTATTAATGCAACAAAATAATTTATAATGCCATTACAAAATAATACCGTTGCATTAACTGATATTATTGCCTCTGCTAAAAATTTCATCAAATTTACTCAATCCAAATTAAATTTATTGGGGTTGCTGATTATTTTAGGTGGCGCGTTAGGGCTTGTCTATTATTTTATCACTAGTCCCAAATATCAAGCAACTGCAACTTTTATTGTAGAGGAAAAATCTACCGGTAGTGGTTTAGCGGGTATGGCTGGGCAATTGGGTTTTGATATTAGTAATTTAACCGGAGGTAATGCAGGTTTATTTGATGGTGATAATATTTTAGAAATTATAAAATCCAGAAGTATTATTGAATCAGTATTATTGTCTAAGATTAATGTTTCAGATAGTGCAAATTTCAAAACCTTAGCCGATTTATATTATGAGACCAGTGGATTAAAAAATAAACTAAAAGGTAAAAGTAATGACTTAGCTAATTTAAATTTTTCAAGTATTAATAAAGGAGACGCACATACCATTTTGCAGGACAGTGTGCTTTTTATGATGATTGAAAAAATTAACAAGGATAATTTAATCGTACAACGCACTAATAAAAAAGGATCAATAATTAGTATTATTACGAATTCAACGAATCCGCTATTTTCAAAATTATTTTCAGAGCGTTTGTTAAATGAAACAAGTGAAATGTATATCAAAATTAAAGTGGGGAACCTAAGTTCAAATATAACGCGATTACAAAATAAAGCCGATTCTTTACAAGCATTGTTAAACAGAACTTCATACCAATCTGCTGCTTTAAATACTTTTGATGCAAATGAAGCTTATAAATCTTCGGCAGTGCCCGAGGAAATGTCACAACGAGATAAATTGGTACTTAATACTTTGTACGCCGAGGTAGTAAAAAATGTGGAAATATTGCGTATTTCATTAATCAATCAAAAACCAATCATTCAAGTATTGGATTTACCCAAATTTCCTTTGGTCAATCAACAAAAATCATTTTTAATTATTGAATTGTTTGGATTAATAACTGGATTGGTGATTGGACTGCTTTATTTATTGCTAGTATATACGGGCAACAATAAATCCTAATTTAACATGAGCACCAGTAAGCATCGCTTATTTTTATTACGCGCCTATGGGGATGCTACCATTGCTTTACATTTTCTAGTAAATAGTCCTGAGAAAAATAATTATGCGATCATTGCTTCCAACCATTTAAAACCTTTAATCACCGCATTAAGCAAATACATTGATTTGAGCTGCCTTAATATAAAATTTGTTGATTTTGGAATTATAAAATCACAACTTAATTTATTTACCAAACGATATTTTATATCAGTAAACACTTTACATCAAGTAAGTAAATTAAAACACTTTATAAAAAATAATCCGAATAATGAAGGGGTGGATTATGTGGAACAAGAAAATAAATCTACATTATTGAAATTATTTACTGGGCATTCTTTTAAAGCCATAGTTAATAAGCAAGTATATTCCGATATGGATAACTTTTTTAAATCTTCTATTTCAATCCCTAAACAAACTAGTACTATAAATAAAGTACTTATAGTCCCCGATGCACGCATAAGTGCTAGACGCATACCAGAAAAAGTAATTGATTACATAAAAACACAATTAACTGGAACTAATAATTCATTGCAAGTAGCCTATTTTAATAAGGCTAATGAACCTAATCTTCAAAATGAAATAGTTTCCTACGCTAATTTTGAACAGTTAATTGCTATGATTAATGATGCAGATTTTATTTTTGGATCAGATAGCCTGCCTATACATCTATGTAATGCATTAAAAAAACCACATTATATTTTATATCCAAATAATGGATCAACTGCATTTTTTACACCATTTAGTATCGAAAATGAGTTTTATGCCGATTTTGATAAATTTTCTTCTACTAATTTTCCATTATGACGCAAAACCATATCCATACTTATGTATTATGTTCCAAGCATGAACAAGGAAGGGAGGAGCATATCAATTTATTAAAGCGACAATTGGGGGAGATAAACTGCGTAGAAGCCATTTTTCCTAAATTTCAAAAAGTTCCTTTTATGGAACAATTGGTGGCAGTATCTAAATCACGAACTGGAAAAGCGCTTAACAATGGAGAAATTGGTTGCTTGCTGGGACATCGCAAAATTTGGCGATTGATTGCTAAAAAATCAGCTACCTCAAGCCAACATTTTTTAGTACTAGAATCAGACAGTAAAATTGAAAACATTAACGATTTTAATAGCGCCTTTACGGAAAAATTAATATCAAAAAAGGGAGATGCTTACGATTTATTCTTTTGGGGTGCTTGGAATGGAAATACCAGGATAAAAAAATCAACCACATCAACAATACTAAATAAATTTACAATTGGCGTGCCCTTAATAAAATCGGTTTATGGCACTTATGGTTATTCTATTACACCCAATGGGGCAAAAATTTTATTAAAGCAAACAGCTAAAATAAGCTACCCTGTTGATTATTTTAAATACCATTTAAGTAAAACTGATATTAATATTGGGGCTATTAGGCCTGCAATAATTGATACATGGAAAACAAGCCCTAGCAATATCGTTGTCGAAAATAACTGGGTGAACATAAAAAGATGGATAATCATCCGAATTTTCGACTTTCGTAATATGATTATTGCTTACTTTTGTTAACTATGGAACCAAACTACAAACCTTCAATTGTTGCAGTTACTTGGGATGGTGTTACCCCAGCATTATCCCATATTTTTCAAGATGTTCCCCCTCAGTTTGAAATTTTATTATTCGACAATACCGGTAAAGCAGATAAAGCATTATTTGCACATTTACCCATCACGCATTACATATCCCATAAAACAGAATGTAAGGGCGATATTATAGAGCATATCTATTACTATTTTCAAAATAATACCACAAATCCTCCTGCTACTTATAAATATATTGGCATTATTGATGATGACGTTTATTTTTCGGTTTCCGATTTAAACAAGCTACTATTTTTAGCCAGCCTAGAGGAGTTAGATGTTTTTCAAGCTAGCTTATCCCATGATGGGGTAAACTCGCACAGACAGTTGGTACATAAATCAGGGGTTATTATACAGGAAACCTTATGGGTTGAAATTATGGCGCCATTTTATGATATGGAAATTTTTATGGCAGCAGGTCCATATTACCAATATAGTATTTCAGGACAGGGTATTGATGTATACCTTATCCCCACCCTGCAACGAATATTACAAAAGAACAAAACAGCGGTGGTGCACGCAGTGCAAATGAAACACCGTCGTCCTTTTAGAACCGATTTTAGACGCTTTGTGAACGGAAAAGATAATTTAACCGAGATCAATGATATTAAAAAAATTTGTTACCAATTAGTAAGCGAACATAAAGAACTATTTGACCAAGATTTTTTCGATAATGTGTTAGACATAAAATATATTCGTGCTATTCCTTTAAAAAAGAAATTAAAGCGAATAAAACCCATGTTGAAAAATTTATACAGTTTAATTGTGGACGCTAGTTACCGTTAACAAACTATAATGTCAACACAAAAAAATGTTTTTTATAATATTTTATTTGCACTAGCGCAGGTTTTATTACCATTAATAACCTTCCCTTATTTAGCACGTATTTTAGGCCCTTCTAATTTAGGCTCATTAAATTTTGCAGAAAGTTTTGCACGTTATTTTGTGTTGTTAGCGGCAGTAGGTATCCCAGTATATGGGGTTCGAATGATTGCAAAAAATAATCATGATAAAACCGCATTATCAAAAACTTTCTGGGAAATATTTTTAATTAATTTTATTGTAACCATTGGGCTTTCGGTCATTTTTATGTTTTCTATTTTTTATATTGAAAAGCTGGCTGGAGATAAAGTTTTATTTACATGGTCGCTGTTATTTTTTATTAGTCAAGTGTTTTTATTTGAATGGCTATTTGCCGGAATGAATCAATTTAAATTTATTGCGCAACGATATTTTATTATTCGCTTACTTTTCATTGTTGGGGTATTTGTTTTTATAAAACAAAATACGGATTATCAAAAATATATGGCTTTACAAGTAGCATCAAGCATTTTAGTAAGTCTCGTTAATTTTAATTACCTGCGCCAATATATCAGTTTTGATAAAAATATTTTTAAACAGCTAAATTTAAGGCAACATACTAAGCCCCTACTTATTTTATTTTTAACCTTATTTTCAATTAGTATTTATTTGTCCTTGGATACAGTTTTATTGGGCTTTTTAGCCGATGATGAAAGTGTAGGATATTATTCCTCCGTATTAAAATTAAATAAAATTATTATTGCAGTATTAGCTTCAATTTCTGCAGCCATATTTCCTAAAATCACCAGCTTATACCAATTAGGTGAAATTGAAAAATTTACAGAAATGATTAGAAAGGGTTTTTACTTGATCATTAGTATTGGCATTCCCACCATGATTATTGTTTTTGGTTGTGCTCCGCAAATTGTATACTTAATTTTAGGAGAAGGTTATGAGCGTTCTATATTGCCATTGCAAATTACAGCACCTTTAATTTTAATCGTAAGCCTTTCCAGTATTTTTGGTTTTCAAGTATTAAATGCACTTTCCAAGGATAGAGAAATTTTAAATTCAGCTATTATAGGAATGTTATTAAGTTTACTATTAACATTTGTTTTAGTAAGTAAATACAAAGAAATTGGTGAAGCCATCACCATATTATTAACCGAATTAGCCGTTTGTGGGGCTTTTATTTATTATTCAAAAAAGTATTTTAATGTTAAACTACTATTACCTTTAATTTGGGAACAATTACTTACTGGCATTCCTTATATCATTATAATTATATGTGTTAAATTATTAATAGTAAATCCCTTTATACAATTAAGTATCATTGTTATTATTAGTATAGCTTGGTTTTCAACTTTTCATTTTATATTATTAAAAAATGGACTTGTTAAAGAACAGGTTTCAGTGTTTTTAAAGAAAGGGGCAAAACAAGTACAGCTGTAATATGATAAACAAACATTATTATATATCTTTGTAATATGATTATTTTCACTAAGGGTATCAATATCCGTATTACAAAAAACATCGTTAAAGAACCCTTGATCAAAAAGCTATCGAATGCTTCAAAATTGAATCGTATTTTTTATACCCTTGGCCTTTATTTGTTAATATTTTTTTTATCAATTCAGAGTGTATCAGCTCAGGACTCTTCTAATTCAAAAGGTTTAAAAGAAAAACTAATCTCCTGGAAAATATTAAAAAATCCGCTTAGAATTTTTAAATTAGCTGACTCAAATCAGCCAACAGCCGAAATGTCAATTCCTGTTGGATTTACCGATATTGAGGAATTGATTCGCGACCTTCAATTAGCAGGTAAAATAGCCCCGAATAATGCACTCACCATTCGTCCCATATATACCAACTCAGATATAACATATAATAAACTTTTAAATTTAATAGACGCCGATATTGAAAACAACAATCAACTTGTCAATAAGCCTAATTTAAATATTAGTTTACTCCCTATTAATTTTACACAAAAAATAACCACGCACCATCCCTACGGATGGAATGATGGGGCATTTAGTTTGTCAAAAGGATACCAATTTTTAATAGGCGGTGGTGTTTATTTACAATGGCATAAATTAAAAATTCAATTACGACCTGAATTTGTAAAAACGGCTGGCGGCAATTACGAAACTAGTAAATATTGGGGTGCAGTAACACCAAGTTTTAAAAAATTTATGCCGGGCCAATCCAGCATTCGTTATGATTTAGGCCCTTTGACAGTGGGTGCATCTACGGAAAATATGTGGTGGGGACCTGGTATTTATAATTCTATGTTAATGAGTAATAATGCCCCTGGATTTTTACATTATTCCATTAATAGTAATCGGCCTATCAATACCTTTGCAGGAAGTTTTCAGTTTCAAATACAAGCAGGTTTTTTACAAAAAGACAGTACCCAGGGTTATGAAAACAAAAGATTATATCCTGCTATCATTAATAATGGTACAAGATATTATAATTCTATGAATGTTTCCTATCAACCTAAGTTCTTGAAAAATGTGCATTTGGGTTTAACCCGAACCTTTCAAAACTATACTCGCTTACAGTCCAGTAATAGTAATGGATTTGTTTATAATTATGTGCCGGTTTTTGTAGCCTTTTTCAAAAATGCTTATAGTGATGATACTGTGAAAAGAGATCAAGTTGCTGCTGTTAGTGCCCGTTGGATTTTACCCAAGGAAAAAGCCGAAATATATTTTGAATTTGGATTCAACGATGCCAAACAAAATTTTAGGGACCTAATGATGGACATGAAACATTCCTCTGGTTATATATGGGGTTTTAAAAAATTAAAATACTTAAACGAAACTCAGTACATTAATTTTAATATAGAAATGGCACGTCTTGCACAAACCACTAGTTATTTGCATCGCAATGCAGGTAACTGGTATGAGCACAATGGCATTAGTGAAGGATATACCAATTTAAATCAAATTATGGGGGGTGTTAGTGGTTTTGGCAATAACATGCAAGCCCTTGCTGTGAGCTATCATTCAGGTTGGAATAAGATGGGTTTTATTTTTCAGCATATTGTACAAAACCCATATGACTTAGTAGCCGGTATTAATGAAGTGGGAATAAGATCTATTAAATGGACCGATTATTCCTTTGGTTTACAAACAAGGTACCATTATAAAAAAATATTACTCAGTGCCAATATGGAAATAATAAAAGCTAAAAATTATATTTGGAAAAAAGATAACAATCCGACCAACCTTTTCTTTTACATAAATATTATTTATTTATGGTAAAAAAAATAGCCGCCTCTATAATTTTAAGCTTAGCCAGCTTTGTCAGTTTTGCCCAGTCTGCTTTAATGGATGACATTAAATTGATGAATGCCCTGCGCAATCAGCAATTTTTGCATGCATATGCAACTGATGAGGACAAAGATGTTATAGATTCAACCTATATGAATTCATTCATGATACGCTCCACTCATGCATTTCAAAATTTAACTCGAACGCCTTTATTTATATATAAAAAATTAAGCATCGAAAGCTTACAATTATCTTACAATAATCAAAATAATAGTTTTTTGCCTTACGGTTCTAATGATGGTAACATGTATCCTGCACGCGGTAAACAAGAACGCTTTAGCGTAGGAGCTAATATAAGATGGGGCATTATTGATATTAATGTACAGCCAGAATTTTTAAAGGTTGAAAATATTGAACAAGAATTTTTTAGGGGTAATGAAAACGATCGTAACTGGTGGACTCGTTTTTATAAAATAGTAGCCAACAATATTGACCACTTTAGGCAGTTTGGCAAAGTCCCTATTAAAACAATTTCATTGGGGCAATCGAGGGTGGGGCTTTCCACAAAAACTTGGAGTGCAGGTGTTTCAAATGAAAATATTTGGTGGGGCCCTGGTCAATTCAATAGCCTAATTTATACCAATAATGCACCTGGCTTTTTGCATGCTTATATTCAAACTAATAAACCAATTGAGACTAGGGTTGGTAACTTTGAATTTAAAATGATTTCCGGAAAATTGGACTCCTTAAATTGGATCAATCCTGACCAAAGAATTATGTGTGCTATATGGCCCGGTGCAATTATCCCAAAAATTAATCAACAAAGAGTAATGCAGGCCTTTACCATAAATTTTAACCCCAAATGGTTCCCTAACTTATACTTAGGTTATGCTTATTCCACACAACATTATTCTACGAATACGGATAAATACATTGAACCTTTTTCAAAAGCAAAAACAAATAATGCCAAATATAATATTGGGGCTTTAATGATGAGATTAAAGCTCCCCAAGGAAAATGCCGAGATATATGCCGAATTAGGACAGCCTCGTAGTATTGCAATGCCATGGCAATTTTTTAATGATACCGCCCTTAATGGTTTTGTCTTTGGTATTAAAAAAATATTCTTAGCACGGAATCAAAAATCTTACTTTGAATTTAATTTTGAAGCAACTCAAATTCAATTAATGGATGCCAAGGAGATTTTTGTGGATGGTGATCCTTTTGGAACTCCTAAAAACAATTCATTTTATACCAGTCCAATTATCAGACAAGGATATACCAATGAAGCACAATTACTTGGCGCTTCAATAGGGCCAGGCTCTGCAAGTCAAACCCTTCATTTAAGTTGGAATAAGGGGCTCAGTAAAATTGGGTTAATGGTAGAAAGGATAAACCACAATACCGATTTTTACCATGTGGTATATTTAAGCTCCTTAGGTAATTCAATGGCAGATGCCTATTATGTTGATTTAAATACAGGCGTGCAGGCACAATGGAGAATGCAAAAAAATATTCTTTTAGGTATTTCGTATATAAATTCAAAGGCACTTAATTATAGATGGCTTAAGCGTATAGTTGATGACAAATATGTATTTGGAGATCCCGGAGTAGGTTCAGATAAAAGTAATTCTCAATTAACTTTTTCCTTAAAATTTATATTTAATGGAAGCCATTAAATCACTTTATCTGAGGGCCTATTTTTTTATCATGGCCCTATATGTTTTTTTTAATAAGGGCATTGCTTATAGTTATCTGGTTGAGGCTTTGTGGCTAGGTGGTATTATTCTACTTATTTTAAATAGGCACAAATATATATTCATATGGGATAAGCGTATAAAAATTTTATTATTTTTTTTATTGATCACACTTATATACATTTTATGGGGGGGCAAAAGTTATCCGTTGATTGACACCATTAGAGATTCATTCATTTTTGAATACGGATGGTGTGTATT
>JACCDM010992771.1_pt1 | contig 11878 bp, 18 predicted proteins | sample 7445851 | NCBI WGS metagenome assembly JACCDM01 (sample SAMN15323438, study PRJNA562643) | freshwater metagenome | isolation source: river surface water | place: USA:Blue River Watershed | collected 2017-08-16
CAGTCAAGCCTGCGATAATCAGGATGCGGGCATTTACCGTGTAACGATTGAAAGAAATCGAACTCACGATACATGGTTTCCATGTCACGAATCTCATCCTCGGTCATTTCTTAGCCGTCCTCTCACGGAAAATCAGTTCACGTTCCTCCTTGCGAGCAGCACGCTTGTAATCCTCCAACAACTCACGAGACATAATCAGATAGTTAGCCGGTACACGACGAGCCGAACGCATACCATCCTCAAAACCCTGACGATAAGGACGCACCCACAACATAAACCAGCCACGAGCCAGCCACGACCTAATCTTGGACATCAAACAACTCCTCAACAGTGATAGACGTTTCAACCATGCGAGACTGCTTAGGTTGAATGAAACCCATCTCAGCAAACGTACGGAACTGTGTAATAGCATCCTGCTCACTATCAGCCTCAATCTTCATTGAAACATTTTGAGCCAAAATACCCGACACTTCAAACTGCATAGCCATTAGTTACTCCCAACTTTGAACGATGTATAAATCACGTAATACGACGGAATAGTGTCCGTCTCATGAACCTCAGCAAGAGGGTCAATAGATAATGCCAAGGCAACAACCTCGTCAAACGATAAATCAGCCATTACGTACCAGCCACCCAAATAATCAAACCGACACCAATAGCCAACATAGACCACTGCACAATATCAGCAAACATGAACACTCCAAACGATAAAGGAAATGACAGCCGTAGCCAAACAAATGAACAAAAAAACGCTACGGCTGCCACTTCCAGCCAGGGGAAGCCTACTTCTTAGCAGACTTAGAAGCCACACGAGACTTAGCGACAGGGCGCACACTCTCCTTGTGGTCAATCAACATCAGAACCTTAGCGAACTCAGCATCAGACATCGTCACAATGCTCGAACGCAACGAACTAATACGGTTACTACGGTCAGACATAGTCTTATGCCAACCAGTGACCTCATCAATGAAGAAAAGCTTCTGCTTCTTACCAACAACACCAGCAACAGCAGGGAAGTTGGGTGTTTTCAACGACCAGTTATCAACAGTGCCGCGTGAAACACCAAACGCATCCGCAATCTCAGATGCAGTCCAAACCGGTCTGCCATCAACCTGCAAAATACCCATATTTCTATCTCCTTATAGCAAACCAACACCACCATGATGTTGGAAGATTAGTGAACAGTTTCACCACATGTTCAGGTGGCAGTTGCAGGCAGGAAGGTGGGGGGAGACCTGCGACTAAGCGGTCCCTACAGCCTAAACAACGTTGTCTAGGCTGCAGGAGATGTTAGGATTGCCAGGCATCTCTGACTGCAACAACCCGTTAGCAGACACACTGCCATAATCGAACAGACGATAGTTGTGACCATCCTCTTGGAACAAGAAGATGTCAGCCTGCCAATCGTTGAACTCTGATTCGTGATACCAGACATAATGCGGTTCTGAATGAATCGACATCTGATACTGAATGTAATACTCAGCCGCCGCATTAGGCTTATCGACAGTAGGTGCAGGCTCTACTTGAAACGACTCGTTCCAAGAGAGAGCATCATAATCGTCGTCATCCCAATCCTCATACGAACCATACGCCTTAGGCAGACCGTCATACTTGTCAACCCAGTAAGGGTCATACTCTGAACCATACGCACTATACGACTTGGTAGGTTCGGATTTTCCACCGGCCGTGAGCTTGCGGTAGTGACCGTAATCGTAGTAACTAGACACCGCAGTAGAACGACCAAGCGACTGCCAATCAGTAATGACACCGTCAACGACACGCAGATGCGTATACTCCTCGATAGTCTGCATAAACTCAGGGGTCAAGTCAAGTTGGATAAGCACACGCCACAGAAGCGACTCGGTAGAAGCAAACACGAACGAACCATCCTCAACCTGAGCGATAACCATAGGTGAATGCTCGAGACGTGCAAGATGTAACGTGCCATGCGCATCGTCAGACAACCATGCAATAGCGGCGTCACCGTCAAGTTCACGCAAACGCTCCAACGAACGGTCAGCCTCGATAAGCGCAGGAATAACAGCAGTATCAACATCGAAGTCAATCTCAGGCAATGCAGACCGAACAGTCGAATGATTGTAGATAACACCGTTATGCACGAGAGCAATAGTGCGCTCAGGTGACAGAACAGGGTGATTGTTACGATTGTCACTAGTAGAACCGTGAGTAGCCAATCGTGTATGGCAGATAACGGTAGACGCAGACTTAGGCATACGCTTGAGTTTGAGTGATGAACCGTTGATAGCATCCTTGTAATAGCCGTTAGAGCCGTCACGAGTTTGCCATGCTACACCGGAAGCCATATAGCCACGGTCTTCCAAAGCAGTCAACATTGCATTAGCTAACTGTCTTGGGTGAATCTTTGAATCAGCCGACAGACTGAAACCACCAATACCACACATAAGTGATACCTCCTTGTTATGTTGAGCAAAAGCCCCGCCTAGCCTACTCCCTACGTTTCGACTCGGCGGTGCCCCGCTCGTGTTGTAAACAACTAACGGAATCGTTAGTCGTTGGTTGCCTCGTCATCAGACTCGGCGTTTAGGTCTAGCGAATAGACAGACTCAAGAGGTGACATCACAGTATCGGATGTCTCTGAGCCATACTCGTAGACAATGTTGAGAATGTCTGACATTGACGTGACGTTACGCCACAACGTGTCAGGCACATCCAACTTAGAGATGTTCACAAGTTCGCGACATAGCCACGCCCAGCGAACAAGATGCTTGTAATCGTATACAGGCCCCATAGCACGGAACTCGATAGTGCCATGAGCGTTATACGCTTGCAAGTTGATGTCACGATAGCGGTCATCCGCTTGAGACTGAACCGCTTGAGCAACAGACAACTTACTAGAACCACGTTGAGTGTCACGAGACACCGACAACCAGTGCGCAATGTTGTTAGTGCTAATGTCTTTGCAATAGCCGAACACTTGACGCTTGGTATACGGAATCAAGAACGGTGAGATGAGCGAATAGATACGCACCAGACGAGCAACATCATGCGTAGACAAGTCAGCCGCATCAACATGCACATGAATGCCAGGGCTAGTGTTGCACTCAGCATCACCAATGTCACTGCACAGTTGACGTAAGCCGTCACTGTTGAAGTGGTGCAGAATAGGTGACACGAACTCAGCGCAACCGCCATCCTCAGAATCGGAATAGCAATCGCTATGCTCGCCATCGCCACAGTCATCACAACCGCACTCACAATAGTCATAACGACAATCGCCATAACTACTGAGCGACTCTAACGAACCGTCATAACGCTGGTCCCAGCCACGAGGCCGACTAGTCAGATTAGCCTGAACAGTCTCAACCTCAATACCCCAAGACCTAGACGCCTTCGACCCGGCGGGGTTGATAGGCACTGCATCGAACGCCGCAAACACTTCGTCAACATCGACACGCGACTTGATACGTTCCTTGAGATTATCCCAATACTTCTGGAAATTTATCATAGACACTTGCTTACGTGCATTAGACGCAGACCGTTCAGCATCAGCACGCTCGCCCAACAAAACCATACGAGCCTGATTGATATCCGCTGAAGTCGGGCGCACCAAACTAGCCGCCTTAGCAAACGTTACAGCAATACTCGCAACATCAAGAGGCACCCAATCGTTAGGATAAGTGCCATCAGGGCGAGTAGGCCACTGATTAGAGTAAGCCCACTCGTTACGATTGCGAGTAGTAAAGTTGTCGCCAACCATGTTCTTGAAAGCCAACAACCTAGCACGATTGAACGCCTCAATAAAAAGCGAACCGTTAGGGTTATCGACATCAAGCAACTCAACACGCACAACATCACGACCATAGCCATCCTGAGTGCGAGTTAGATGCTGATACGAATCCATGAGGAAATCGGCACGAACACCGATAACGTCAGGGAACTCGGAAGCATTCCAACGAGTCTGCAAACCAGCATGCTTCACAGTAATAAACCGCTCAACAAAACCAGCATTAGCAGTGATGTCATAAGCACCATTCTGAATGAAAGGCACAACAAACAAATCAAAAGCATTATCCGCAATATACTGCGAATGCTTCTGAGCTGCCTTGACATAAGCGAAAACAGAGGCAGGCAACGACTCAAGCACCAAACCATCCTCAGGGATAGTGAACTTGGCATTACCATAACGCTCCAACGAACCATACCGACGCTTGTTACGAACACGCTGAGCGACAAAATCGACAGAGATGCTCGAAATAACATCAGCAGGCAACAACATAGCCATAAAGGCCACCTCCTACTCGGAACCGGTCATGCAACAAACGATGCACAACAGCAACCACACACGCAAGCGTGTGTAGTCACACCTAACAAGGCAAAACAGGTAGACAACCAAAAACTGTCAACAGACAGCCCAGGCGCTACCAAAAACAGCAACAAATCCACCCGCAGGGGCGCACACTGCTGCTGCTTGCCTAAAACCTAAAAACACTAGACCTGTGGATAACCCTGTGGATAAGTCCAAGTTATCCACAACCCTAAAATCGTTAGATTCCGCTAAAACACTGGGCTGTGACAGATGTGACAGCAATGACAGCACTTTTACAAACTTTTTCAGATTCAAAGAACCATGCCCAAGAACAAGGGGCTAAGCAAAAACTTTTTCAAAGTGCTGTCACGCTGTCACAGAGACCTAAAAAGATACAAAACCCACTAAAACACTGGGCTGTAGACGTGACAGCGATACCACAAACCTGTGGATAACTCTGTCACAGTGCTGTCAGGATTCCTGAATCCCGGGCGTGTCGCAAATACGCTCAGCCAACTCAACAAAGTTAGCCAAAATCATAGCCTGCTGCGTCAAATACGCCAGCTCCTGATTACTTACCATTGATAACCTCCTTATAATCCTCGCTCAAACCGATAACCTCGCCATCGGTATAAACCCACTTAGACTGCTCCTGATACTGCGTGACCTGCCAACCCTCAGGCTTAGGCTGATTGTGCTCCAACACAAGATGGTCAGTATAGACTGCCCTACGAACAGACATAAAACAAAACTCACAAACAAACACGATGCTCCTTCCTAAAGCGATACGCGAATAATGCATGAAAAGCGTGACGTGTGCCACAAAAATATAAGGCAGAACGGGTAGCGTCAGGTTCCAGCCGGGGGCCGGGGGTGCTGATGCTACGCACGAGTGTGTGTGTGCCTGTGTAGGCAACCGTCACACCGTATAAGGCGGAACGGGTACATGGTGCTACCCTCCACCCGCGGGGCGGGGTGCTGGCGCTGGTGCGGGCGGGCGTGGCGTGTGGTCACCCGTAGACGGGTAGCCATAGGCTCGCCATGCTCGCATGTAAGGCGTGCCTTGTTTGCACGTCTCACTTGGTAAGCGGTTTTGGGTATTGGTGACGGGCAGACCCTAGACCCTAAATTCCACTCGTTTCCCTTTCTATGCGCGGGGCGCAGCCCCGACCACCGCTGGGTTGCGGCGGCCGGGGCTGGCTGGGTGGGGTGAGCAGTTTAGGCACATGCTCAGGTGTGGGTGACCTAGGCTAGGTCGGCTACTGCTTCTTGCATCGCTTCGGCGATTGCACGGTTGCGGTAGACAGCGAACACGTCGCTTGCTTGGGCTTCGGCGATTAGGTCCTTAGCGTCTCGCAGGTGAGCGTTCAACTGTGATGCACGGGTGTACTCGAAGGCTTCGAGTACTTCGGCGAACGTGTAGCCGTTGGCTAGTAGTTCGACCGTGGCGATAGCCTTGGCGTCTGCTGGTACTAGGTCAGCCTTGGCGTAGAGCGTGTCGAACAGTGCCTTGCGCTCAAGGTCGCGCTCGGTGAAGTTCGTCACTGCGTAGAGCCTTGCGACTGCGTCACCTGGCTCGTCATCGTCAGCGGTGAACGAACGGTCAAGCCTTGCGACTGCTCGGTCGTAGCCCTTGTCGTCAAGGTCGTGGCGGTGGTAAGCCACGTACGAGACGTCATCGCTGATGAGCCCGTCCATGGTGTAGCCCTGAACCACGTTGGCGAACCGCTTGTAACCTGCACGCATTTCAGCGAACACGTTCTTGAACACTTGACCCGTCTCAGGGGTTAGTGTTGCGAGTTCCAGCGGCTGGGTCGCAACGTACTCGATGAACGCTAGGCGTGTCTCGTAGATGCGGCGTGCCTTGACCTTAGCAGCCTTAGGCGTGCGGGTACGCATGCGACCGATGACCTCGCCCGTAGCGGGTGAGACGTAGTCGGCCTCCCATGAGTAGCGCTTAGCGTCTGACTGCTCAGCATCGGCAAGCAACTGCTCCATGGTGCGCTCGTCACGAAGCGCAACCTCGACCTCGCAAGCGAAGCATGCGCAAGTCTCACGGTCGCCCGTAGCCTCGCTCACCTTGCCAGCGTTGACGTTGTGAGTGGATGCGTCACGCTCAAGCAACTGAGCCTTGACTTGCTGAGCGTAGCCACGCCATACAGCGAGCATGACCACGTCGTCGTTGTACTGAGCGAGCAACTTGAGGTTGCCCATGCCAGCCTTGTCACGGTTCTCACGAACGATGACAGCCTTTTCGAACGCTGAGCCGGTACCGAACGTCATCGGCAACTGCCAGCAGTTTTCAGCGGTGAATGACCAAAGGTTCCAATTCGGAGCCTCGACCTTAGCGGTCGCGGTCTGAGCCTCGGCGAGAGCCTTGACCTGACCTGCACGGGTCTTGCGACCTTTGACCTTAGTGTCGCTTACAGCGAGAGCAAGCCTCGACTGTAGCAACGCCTTAGCGGATGAAACAGACATGATTACACCTTTCGAGTGTTAGACGGCACGAACCAAGTGGCGCATGGTGTTCAGGTTGAACATTCCAGCGGGCGGGCTTCGGGCTTGTCCATAAGGTCGTAGCGTGGCTACTCGCAAACGGGCAAGCGTGTGACGCTCGCCTAGCGTGCCGTATCGCGAACCCATGCCGAGTGGCGACAAGACAACTCAACCAGAAACCGAGGCTCGGTGTAAAAAAAAATGAAATAGGCCCAAAACCCAAGCAGAATCAGGTATGTAGCCATGTTGAACCCCCTAACGCACGACCGCCCACATAAACCATGTCTGCTCTGGCTCTAGCCCATTTTTGCATGCGTATCATCTTTTGTGTTATGATGGGGGTATGCCTGTTTATGATTTCAAGTGTTTAGTGTGTGGTTCGGTGTCTTCGGTGTTTTTGTCGATGGGTGATGAGTCTGTGCCTAGGTGTGTGGGGTGTGGTGGGGAGACTGTGCGTGTTTATGGGTTTGGTGGGGTGTCGTTTAATGGGTCTGGTTTTTATTCGACTGATAAGTGATATACTGGTGGTGTTAAAACCTAAGTGTTCGTGAGGGTGCTTAGGTTGTCTATCTCTCGCGCTGGGCGCTGGTTGGATTCCAAACCCGACCTTGCTGGGTTCGATTCCTAGGAGGGGTGCTATGTATGCGTATATGTATGCAGAAGCCCGAAAGGGTTACTCTAGTTGTAAAGGCTAGATGTTTATTGCCTAATGACGATTAGGCGGGACTGGACTGCCGGTGCATTGTCAATGGTAGTTAGGCTGCCCCGTATGGGGTCTGGTGGAGCGTAACCACACAGTCCACAAACTGCGGTCACCCCTCGGCATTCTAACGTCCTGGGGGCTGCGGGACCACGCACCCTTTGCCGCGGCAGGTGCGTGGTTATTTTTTTGCCTGCATATAGTTGCATATCACATGTGCTACACTTGTGGTATGCCTAATTATGATTCTCATCCTTTGAGGCTTCTTCGCCGCCGTTATGGTTTGGAGATGAAGGAGTTGGCCCGTTTGGCGGGTGTGTCTCGTGCGACTGTTTCTCAGATTGAGGAGGGTCGGACTAAGCGGCCTAATGTCCGTGTTGTGGGTGTGTTGTCGCGTATGTCTGGTTTGTCGTCGGAGGAGTTGTTGCAGCGTGTGGATGAGTGGCGTTCTAAGGGTTCTGAGGAGCTTTTACCGAGACGTGGTATGGCTGTGCTTAATTTGCCTGCTGATGCTATTGGTGAGCTTTATGACAGTTTTGGCGCTTGGCGTGGAGAGTTTTCGGACAATCCGACGCACTTTGCGTCGATTTTGAGGATTAATCGTATGACGGTTGCTAAGTATGAGCGTGGCGAGTTTGTGGGCGGTATGCCTGATTCGTTGGCGCATGCTTTGGTTGCGCGTTTGGGTTTGTCTGATGAGTATGTTGATGCGTTAGGTGGATTGTCGGTTGGGAGATGAGCTTGAGCAGATTAAACCGTCGCAGGTCGCGGCTTATAATAAGACGCGCCCTGGTGAGCGTAAGAAGCGTGCTGAGCAGCTTCTTTTCGAGCGTGCAGTTACTGCTGCTTGGTTGTGTCATCAGCGTGGCTTTCCGATTGAGCCGCAAACCATTTATGAGCAGGACCGCTCTCTCAGTGTGCCATTCCTTGCTGAATTGGTGCATACCCCGAAGTTTAAAACTGCGTTGGAAGCTAGGGGCATCCCGGCTGAGACACCGGTAGGTTTAACTGCTGAGCAGGCGTATGCTTTGACGGTTATGACTGACCAGTCGTTGAATATGGACCCGTTTCAGCGTTTGAAGAAGTTGGGGATTTCTTGGGCGACTTGGCAGGGTTGGTTGAAGCAGCCGATTTTTGCGAAGGTGTATGGGAAGACTTCTGAGGATTTGTTGCGTTCGAGTGTGCCTGCGGCGCTCACTGCGCTCGCCGCTCGCGCGCAGGCTGGCAATAATGACGCTATTAAGTACTTGTTGGCGATTACGGGTTACTATGACCCGACTGCGAAGTCGCAGAACGCTGAGTACGAGCGGGTTATCTCTGCTATGATGGATGCTGTGGAACTTTATGTTGAGGACCCTGAGGCTTTGCGTAAGATTGCTTCTACAGTGTCTGATGCGGCTTCTAAATGGAATGTTCCTTTGGCTATTGACGGCGAAATCGTCGAGTAAGGATTTGCATGGCTACCACTGGTGATGCTCCGCTAAGTTTGACCCTGCCTAGTGCTGGCGATAACATTAGCTTGGCTGTGTTGAACGCTAACTATGTTGCGATTAATGCGCTTGCTGACAACCACGAGGACCGTTTGGACGCTGTTGAGCCGTTGGTGACGGCTGCTACGACCGCTATTGGTTCTTCTGGTGCTGTATATAACTCGACTCGTTGGAATACTCGTAAATTGTTTGTTGCTTCGACTGCGCCTACTTCTGGCATGGTTGAGGGCGACATTTGGCTGAAGGTGCAGTAATGGCTATCACTCTTACCCCTACTGTTACTTCTAGTGACACTGGCACTACTTACGCTCTTGATGTGGCGTTTACTAGCCCACACTCTTCTGGCCGTTCTTGGACTGTTTACGGCCCTAACGGTTACAACTTGACTGGTTCGTCTACTACGACTGTTAACCGTACTGAGACTGGTTCTGCTGGTGCTGTGCATGTTTGGCGTGTCGTGGCTTCTGCATATAACTCGACTTTGGCTGAGACTGAGACTGTTGAGTCTACTGTTGCTGCGTCTGTTCGCGGTAATGGCGTGTACGTTTACACGTCTGGTGCATGGAAGCCCCTAAACTTTTAACATTTGTGATATACTCACTCTGGCGAAAAAATTTTTCCTAACGGAGGTATCATAAATGCCAGCAACAAACGAGGATGTTGTATTTCCTGAATGGTGGCCTGTTCAGAAAGCGACAAGCGTACGTATACGCGCCCCTAAAGCCCCACGTCCCCGCAAAGGAGACCATCGTGTCGCGGTTATTCTACCTGACCCACAGATTGGCTTTCGCGATTTACCAGCAGGGTTGGACCCTTTTCATGATGAGTCTGCTCTACGAGTCGCTATTAAAATTACCGCATGGTTGGAAGCTAACGAACGTGTGGATGAAGTTATCAATCTGGGTGACTTTTTGGATTTACCGTCGCAAGGGCGTTTTACTCAAGAACCTAGTTTTGCATCAACCACGCAAGCTGCTATCAACCGAGGTCACTTGTTCTTGCAGGAGCAGCGCGGAGCAGCAGGCCCACAGGCTAAAATAGTTCTTATCGAAGGCAACCACGACCGTCGCATGGAGAAGTTCATTGTCGACAACGCGGCGAGCGCTTTCGGTTTGAAAAGGGCAAACACTGATGAAGTGCCGGTAATGAGTTTGCCTTACCTTCTACGATTGGATGAAATTGGTGTCGAATATATTGACGCATATCCCGCAGGTGCTTACTGGCTTAACGATAGGTTGCGTGCTATTCATGGCGATAAGGTTCGAAGTAATGGTTCGACGGCTGCAGCGTACACCAACCATTCACCACATATCTCCACCATCTTCGGTCACGTGCATAGGCAAGAACTGCAATCACGGACAGTCTTCGACCGTAAAGGACCAATCAAGTCCGTCGCCATCAGCCCAGGATGTTTATGTCGAGTTGACGGTGCAGTCCCATCTGTCAACGGTTCAACCAAAATTGATGGAACTCCAGCGCAATTCTTTGAGAACTGGCAACAGGGAATAGCAGTCATCTCGTATAAGCCGAGTGGCGAGTTCTTCACTGAGTTGGTTCAGATTGACAACGGTAAGGCCATGTTCAGAGGTAGAGAGTTTAGCGCATAGTTTTATGCTAAACTGGACGCATGTCCGAAGAATCTCAGCACGTCCGCATAACTAATGCGATGATGTATCAGAAGCTTATGGACATCAACGAAAACCAGATTACTATGATGGCCGAGTTGAAGCATTTGGCACCTTTGCCTGACCGTGTGCGTGAAGTTGAGTCACGGTTGGATAAGTTGGATTGGGTTGAGAAGATAGCCTATTCGGCTTTGGGGGCTGCTGCTGCAGCGGTTATCACCCTGATTGTGCAAGGAATGGCTGCCTAATGGAGCTTAAAAACAAATATGTAGAACCGTTCCCAACGAAGAAGCGTGGGGACGAGTTTGGTAATCTTGCACCATACCGTGAGGGTCGCCCTCACCGTGGACTTGACTGGTCTGTTCCTGAGAAGTCCCTGATTAAGGCTGTTGGTTCTGGCACGGTTAAAGTTGTTGACTGGTCGGACGGTCTCGGCTGGTACGTAATCCAGTCGATTGAGAATGGCAAACTATTTTTCTTGTACGCGCACCTGGTTGAGAAGCCTAACTTGTCTGAGGGCAAGTTTGTTGAGGCTGGTAAGGATGCGATTGGTCGTGTAGGTTCGACTGGCAAGTTCAGCACTGGGCCTCACCTACACGTCACTTGTGGCACTGTCGAGAACTTGGTCACTTGTGGCTATGACAAGCTTGTTGACCCTGCTTTGTTGTTTGTGAAGAAGAAGGCTGCTAAGACTGAGGGCGGCGCGAAGGGTGCGGTAGCGGAATGAAGTTTCTAAAGTCTCCTAAGTTGAAGCGTGTTTTGCGTGTTATTGCTTTGGCGTTTGGTGCCGGTCTCTCGTTTATGGGTGTCGGTAACTTGCCGTTGTTTAACATGGATGCTGCAAATTCTGTCATGTTTGGTGCTATTGGAACCATTGTTGCCCTTATGATTGGATTGTCATTCACGTTTGCTGCTAAGGGCGATGTGCCTGATAAAGATTTCGATGAGTTGATTAATCAGCAAATCGAAGCTGTTAACGCTAAGACAAAGAAAGACAAAGAATAATGGCTACTCCAAAACCGTTTACTCCTCCACCACCACCGACTGTTCCTGCGCCACCTATTCCGGGTGTGCGTAATCCAGCTGACATGACTCCTGCTGAGAAGCGTGCTGCTGCTAAGGCTCAGAAGATCCGTGCGAAGGCTAGTAACGTTGAGTACAAGATGAACCAGAAGCTTAAGAAGGAAGCTGGCAAGGCTTACGGCAAGGCTAAGGTAATGAGTGCTAAGGAGCGTCTAGCTCAGGCTAAGGCGACTGCTAAGCTTGGCAAGTCGATGAA
>JACCDM010577937.1_pt1 | contig 11876 bp, 10 predicted proteins | sample 7445851 | NCBI WGS metagenome assembly JACCDM01 (sample SAMN15323438, study PRJNA562643) | freshwater metagenome | isolation source: river surface water | place: USA:Blue River Watershed | collected 2017-08-16
ATAGCTGCTGCTACTGCTTTATCAATACCGCGCTTCAAGTCCATTGGGTTGTGACCTGAAACAACAAACTTCATACCTTCGCGAACGATAGATTGAGCCAAAACTGTTGCAGTTGTTGTACCGTCACCAGCGTTGTCTGCTGTTTTAGACGCTACTTCTTTAACCATCTGTGCGCCCATGTTTTGAAGCTTGTCTTTAAGCTCAATTTCTTTAGCAACAGACACGCCGTCTTTTGTTACTAATGGACCACCAAATGAACGCTCTAGAACTACGTTACGACCTTTAGGACCTAGAGTCACTTTAACTGCGTTAGCCAAAATGTTAACGCCTTCGACCATGCGCGTACGTGCGCTATCGCCAAAAAATACATCTTTTGCTGCCATTTGAATTCCTTTCGATGTCTCTTATTAAATTACTTCTGAACAACAGCCATGATGTCTTCTTCGCGCATAACTAGAAGCTCATTGCCATCAACTTTGACTGTTTGACCAGCATACTTACCGAACAAAACACGGTCGCCCACTTTGACATCCAAAGGGATTACCTTGCCTGAATCGTCTTTTTTGCCTGTACCAACTGCAAGAATTTCACCTTGATCAGGTTTCTCAGCAGCAGTTTCAGGAATAACAAGACCTGAAGCTGTTTTAGTTTCGTTGTCCAAACGCTTGATGATCACACGATCATGCAAAGGGCGTAGATTCATATTGACTCCTTCAATAGGTTAGTAAGCGTTAACTTATTAGTTAGTAAAAACATTTAATTATAATTTCCATAAGTAGTTCTAATAATTTATTAGCACTCTATATGGTTGAGTGCTAATTATAGGGATGCTAACCCACCTTTTCAAGGGTCATGGCTGAGTTTTATGTATTAAAAAACGATGCCGCCCTGTATTTACAAGTATTTGAGAGGCTGACAGGCTCCACAAGTCATTACTGAAAAATGTAACTAATTGATTCTTATTGGATTTATTTATGAAACCGAAGTCCCGCCTATATTCCTTAGTTAGAAATTGGAGCCAAAAGCCTCAACTATCGGTTAAAGATATTGGCCTTAAGCAACCCTACCAACTCTCAGATGACCCAGAACAAGACCAATTAGAAAACTGGGCTAAGGCTCAGGAATTGTCATTTGAGCTGGTTTTATCCACGCAGGAAGAATATGTTCAAGCGGTCATCATGAAAGCCTTATCTGATTGCAAAACTGATGACGTCCTACGCTTATTCAATGATGGCGTGAGAGCTGCCAGTTACTGGTACAGCTTTGCCAAACCAACTCCCTTAATTTTCCCAATGCAAACAGAATGGTTACTCAATCCCATCATTCTGAACGGGATTCAAAATGCCCTATTGAACTGTCACTTACCGATTGGATTGATCCAAATAGGATTAGTTGATAGAGCAGCAGCCGATCAATTCATTTCAGCTCAAAGTGCGCTTATTAAATTACAAAGGATGGGCATTCTTCTACACCTGTTTAATTTTGAAGGGGAAGAACAGGATTGCCAGCTTATTCATGAGCATGCATTCACACATGTTCATTTAACGAGCCACATAGTTAGGCAAGCCATTCCAGGAAGTCTTTGTGAAAAGAAGTTGATTTACTTAATCAAAATGATTCATGAGTATGGCTACAAATCAGTTGCAGGGCCTCTCAAACTTTTACACGATAAATCAGTAGCTAAGACTCACAGAGTTGATTGCTATTACGGCCCCAATGTCATGCCAGCGATGACGCTGCACCAAGTAATCAAATTAGGTCGCAGACCTCAACAAAAAACAATTGCTCATAGCCTGATCAATCAGAAATCTTAAGAAATTTATGCGTAAAACAGTTTTATTAGTCGATGACCATCCAGCTATGCTGTGGGCTCTAAAAAATATGCTTTCAGAATCAGTTCACTTTGAAATCATTGGCGAAGCTACCAATGGTGATGAGTGTATTGAGTTTTCAAGAAATCAAAAAGCAGATCTCATCATTCTGGATATTGATATGCCTAAGACGGACGGCTTAGATGTTATTAAAAGACTAAAGACACTCACCCCAAAGTCTCGGGTGCTTGTAGTTTCAAGCCTTGACGCACAAGTTTATGGAGGCAGAATTAGAACTATTGGTGGGCATGGGTTTATCAATAAAACAGCCAGTTCAGACATCATCATGGCGGCATGTATTGCAGTTTCGCAAGGCTACACCTTCTTTCACACAAACCAGAGTGGCCAGGCGGTTAGTAGTGATGAAGAAATCATTTCATCATTTTCACCAAGAGAATTTCAAGTACTTAAGTACTTAGCCGATGGTTACAGCAATTGTGATATTTCAGAGTTTTTACATATCAGCAACAAAACAGTATCCACGTATAAAAATCGTATTTACAGAAAACTAGGCGTTAACAATATTGCTGAATTAATTGCATTTTGTAGAACCAACAAAATAGTAGATATCTAAAATGCAGTACTACCTTGGTTTTGTAAGCGCCGCTCTTGCGGCTAGCTGCTTATTACTAATATACAAAAATAAAAAATCATTACAGTTAATTAAAACTTTAATGCTGGAATCAGCACATCTTAAAGAAGCCAATCAATATAAGCGAGAGGCTCTATCAAATATCAGCCATGAAATAAGAACACCCATCAGCGCCATTTTGGGTGTCCAAGAAAAGATTTTGCGAGAGCAGCGCCTACCAGAACAAGATCGAAAAATTCTTTCTAGCGCGCATGCTTCAGCAAAATCAATGCTCGAAATACTGAATCAAGTTCTAGATCTATCGAAAATAGAGTCTGGGAAGTTAGCACTTGATGAAAGCGCCTGCGACTTAAAAAATCTTCTCAAGCAAATCGAAAGAACATTTCTAACGATGGCTAAAAAATCGGGAAACCGTTTGCAATTTGAAATATGTTCAGACATTGCCGATAGCCTCATCCTAGACGGCGCTCGACTAGGGCAAATTATTCATAATCTATTGAGCAATGCCATCAAACACACGCGCAATGGTGAAATACTGATTAGCACTAAGGTAATTGCCAACGATCACTTTGGGCAATTGGTATATTTCGAATGCGCCGATACTGGCTCAGGCATGTCAGACTCTGAAATTAAAAGACTACTGCAACCTTATGAGCAAAATCTTAAAAACATCCACCAATTTTCAGAAATGGGGGCCGGCTTGGGTCTAGCCATTACGGAGCACCTGCTACATTTAATGCATAGCCGCCTAGATATCGAATCCGAGGTCAATCTGGGTAGTTCATTTAGCTTTACCTTGGCACTCAGAAGATCAATCGACCACCCTCAGTACGGTGAAGAAAAAGTAACAACACCAAGGCCCATGTCACCAGCTGAGCAAAATAAAACCGTGATGATTGTGGATGACCACATGCCCAGTCGCCTCATTACCGAATCTCAATTTGAGGAAATGGGCTATTGCGTGCATAGCTGCCAGAGTGCTGAAGAAGCACTTGGGTTAATGGAAAACCACTTGTTTGATTTAGTTGTTACAGATTTTTCTATGCCCGGGATGAGTGGCGAATATTTAGCTAAGCAAATAAGATCATCTCAACATGGAGCAAGCATAAGAATATATGGCATTACTGCCCGAACAGAAGGAGCTAAGGTTCTACTTCAGCCAGATAATCCTTTTGATAATATTTTGATTAAGCCAGCCTCACTGGCTGATTGGCATCGAGAGATCTATTTAAAAGATGCCTATTTAGAGCATTTACTAAAGCTTGCTGGTGACGCTCCGAATGTCTGCGGCATTATTGCAGAAGAAATTTTGCACCATCAAAAACATGTCTTAACTATCCTGAGGGAGTCACATCAACCCGGAGGAGAAAGTATTGGTGAGAAGCAAGTAAAACAAATGGCCCACAAGTTATTGGGTGGCGCAAAACTTAGCAATGATTTAATGCTCATTAAACTATGCGAAAGAGTCCAAAAGAGCTCCGTAAAAATACAAAACAATCTTTTAAATGAGCTCTGTATTGCCCTTACGAAATCAAATCGAATCTTAAATGAATTAGCTCAGGAAAATAAGGTGAAGTAAGTATTGTCGATATTTAGGTTTTGGCTATAGTATTTGCCTATGAATCAACTTTTTTCTAGGAGTCTCTTTGCCCTTGCAGCGCTAATATCCATTAGCTCACCCTGCTCTGCTAATAACACTCCTGGAAATACAAACCTTCCAACGCCAATTGCTCAAGCAATTAAAAAAAGCGGTATTCCTGCAGAATCAATTGCTTTATCAATCGATAAAATCACCGTCAAAAACCCATCTGAGAAAAAATATCTCAGCGAAAGTTTGATTCACTGGCAAGCCACTATGCCAATGAATCCAGCATCAACCATGAAGCTGGTAACAAGTCTTGCAGCAATGGAAGTTCTAGGTCCGCAATACCGCTGGAAAACAGACTTATTAACCAACGGTCAAATTCAAAATGAAACACTCAAGGGCGACCTCCTCATTAGAGGAAGTGGAGATCCCAAGCTAATTCCAGAAGAGATTAATAAGATGTTATTAAATCTCAAAAGTATTGGTGTTAAGAAGATTGAGGGCAATCTCATATTTGATCGAAGTGCTTACGATCAATCAGTTAAAGAATCCTCATTCTCAGATGGCGAACCCACTAGGGCTTATAACGTATCGCCAGACGCTCTTCTCTTCTCATTTAATAGCTTTAGCTTTCAGTTTTTTCCTAACGTCAATAATGATCTAGTTCTCATTAAACAAACTCCCCGCATCGCCAATTTAAAAATTGACAATAATCTGAGAATTATTGATGCTCCCTGCACAGACTGGAAAAAAGACATCAACATGTCCATTGGCCTGCAAAAAAATGGGGAGTGGCTTGCTAGCTTTGATGGGCTCTACCCAAGCGCTTGTAAAACTGCCTTTTGGAATGTGGTTGCTAGCGATAGTGATAGTTTTTTACTTCAAAGCTTTATTGCAGCATGGGAAGACATAGGCGGCGTCTGGATTAAAAAACCGACTTTAAAAAAGGCATCGCTATTTAGTAACTTCAAACCCATCGTGACGCATTTTGGTGTGCCTCTTTACGAATCCGTCAAAGATATTAACAAGCTCTCAAATAACGTTATGGCCAGGCAAGTGCTCTTAACAATGGCCTTAGAGAAATCAGGCAAACCTGGCAACACAAATAACGGTATGAAAATTGTTAAAGAGTGGCTAAATAAAAATCAACTCAATATGCCAGAGCTAGTGATAGAAAACGGATCTGGATTATCCCGAGTCGAACGTATTAGCAGCCAACACTTGAATCAGATTCTTCTCTTAGGTCTCAATTCATCAACAAATAACTATTACCTTGAATCACTTCCAATTGCTGGATTTGATGGCACGATGAAACATCGCCTATTAGATAAATTTAGGAAAGTAGTGCCCAACAAGAAAGAAGCTGCAGCATTAGAAAAAAACACAGAACTGTTTCCTGATGGCCTCAAAAAATATGGCGCCTATATCAAGACAGGTTCATTGGTTGATGTGAGAAGCATTTCAGGTTACGTGGTGAGTCGATCAGGCCATGTTTATGCTGTCACTTCATTTATCAATGATCGAAATGCTAATGCCGGTAGGGGCATTCATGATGCGGCGCTTAGCTGGCTGCTGGATGATGGTCCACTAGCCCACCCTGTAAAACATTAATTAGATAATTCCTGAGCCTACAGCAGCTCTGCCCAATCGATCTCTTATTGCATCCCAAGCTTCCCCCTTTGGAAGATGCTCAAAAGCAATCAAATCATACTTAGATTGATCTAATTGACGGAGCAAGGCATATAGTTGCTGCGCTAGTAACTGAGCTGAATCTGGAAGAACTACTTCTGTCAGCGCATATGAGCCCAACTGCTGAAGATTCCATGATTCATCATTGAAGTGAACCCAAGCAATTTTTGAATCCGGTTGTGCGTGACTCTTTAAAAGATCTTCAAGTTGCTCTTTTTCATATAAGAACATTTTTGTTTTTGGTGCATAGTGCGCACTCAAACTACCTGAAACTCTAGGCGCTGAATAGTTAGCTGATTCATCAGCTAACTTAGGAACAATCACTCCAGCTTTACTTAGCGCATCATTCAACATCTGTTGACTAATAGCGCCAGGCCTTAAGATAACTGGTCCGTGCGTATCCCAACGGCTCAAATCAACAATGGTTGATTCAATACCAACATCACAAGCACCGCCATCTAAAACCATGATGGAATCAGAGAACTCTTCCCGAACATGCTGAGCAGTTGTTGGAGAGATCCTACCAAAACGATTGGCTGAAGGTGCAGCAAGCCCCCCTCCAAATTGATTCAATAAAGACTGGGCCAAAGGATGGTTGGGGCATCTGATGCCAACGGTTTCTTGACCACCCGTGACTTCAGGGATCACATTTTTTGCTTTTGGCAAAATAATTGTTAATGGACCAGGCCAAAATACTTTAGCCAATGTCAGAGCAGCTGGAGAAACATCTCTTGACCAATGAGACAAAATATTTTGCCAAGCTTGATCGATGTCTTGATTAGGAATTTGATTGATTGATTGGTTTGGCTTAGCAACATGAACAATCAATGGATGACCAGCAGGACGGCCTTTAGTGCTAAATATGAGATTAACGGCATCCGCATTATTAGCATCTGCTGCCAGACCATAAACAGTCTCGGTCGGAATGGCGACTAAACCACCATCTCTTAATACCTTAACTGCGCCTTCAATCAAGTCTGGCATAAGTATGCTTAACGCGCGATGCGCAAAACCTCAATGGCTTTTTTACAGGCAGCGTTTACATCAGCAGATGTTGGCCCGACAAAATTGATATGTCCCATCTTGCGAGCTTGTCGTGGCTCAGCCTTACCGTATAAATGTAGCTTAGCAGCTGGATCTTCCAAAACCGTGTTCCAACTTGGTTCCACTTGAGATCCAGTCACCAGCCACTCATCACCTAAGATATTCAGCATGATGCTTGATTGAACTAAAGCAGTGCTTCCTAAAGGTACTCTTGCCATTGCACGAACCTGTTGCTCAAACTGACTTGTGACACATGCATTTTGTGTGTAGTGCCCTGAATTGTGAGGTCTAGGTGCAATCTCATTAGCAACAATCTCACCGTTCTTTAAAACAAAAAACTCAACGCAAAGAACACCCACATAATCTAGACGGCGAATAATTGCTTTAGCAGCTTCAACAATTCTCACTTCTTGAGTTGGTTTTAAAGAAGGTGCTGGAACAGTAGTGGTGTGCAAAATGCCATTTTTATGAATGTTTTGCGCCACTGGATAAGCGACCACTTCATCATCATGTCCGCGAGCTACCAAGGCAGAGACTTCAAAGTCCAAATCCATGCGTTTTTCTAAAACACACTGAACTTGACCAAAGGTATGCCATGCGTTTTCTAATTCGGCACGTGTATGAACAGTCACCTGACCCTTGCCGTCATATCCCATACGAGCAGTTTTTAAAATGCCGGGCAATAAATCATCACTGATATGAGCTAAGTCAGCATCTCGCTCAATCACATGATGCATTGCTGGGCCAATGCCAGCTTCAGCTTGCCATGTAGCTAAAAACTTCTTCTCTGTAATTCTGTTTTGCGCTACTGAAACGCCACCGCTCTTAGGTGCTACGTAAACACCCAAAGCCTCTAACTCATCCAAAGCTTGCGCCGGAACGTTTTCAAATTCAGTACTTGCAGCAGAACACAGTGCCGCCATCTCTTTTAAAGCAGCATGATCTGTGTAATCAGCTTGTATGTGCTTTTCTGCAACCGCACCTGCAGGGCTATTTACATCTGGATCAAGTACGCAAACTTTATAGCCCATCGCTTGAGCTGCATGCGTAAACATACGGCCTAATTGGCCGCCACCCAAGATACCTAAATATGAGCCCGGCAAAATTGGATCTAAACGATCAGCCATAGATTAAGAGTGTCCTGGTAAGTTCATGGCGCGAGCTTTGTCAGTTTGGCTTTCTCTAAATGCCGTTAACTTTTGTGCAAGCCCAGCATCATTCACTGCCAAATTAGCAATCACGTGAAGGGCCGCATTAGCAGCACCCGCTTCACCAATTGCAAATGTAGCTACTGGAATACCTTTTGGCATTTGCACAATCGAGTAAAGAGAATCTTCACCGCGCAAATACTTAGAAGCAACTGGGACACCAAAAACTGGAATGATTGTTTTTGCAGCGATCATGCCAGGTAAATGAGCAGCGCCACCTGCACCCGCAACAATTGCCTTCAATCCACGCTCTGCGGCTGTTTGGGCATATGTAAACATATCATCAGGCATACGATGAGCCGAAACAACCTTGGCTTCATAGGCAACGCCAAACTCTTGAAAAATTTGAGCTGCATTTTGCATGGTGTCCCAATCGGAATTAGACCCCATCACAATACCTACTAGTGGCTTCTGACTCATATGTTTTCCTTTAAATACTTTTAGCAATATTTAAGCAGTTAGTGTTTCTAAAGCTTCACGATATTTTGCGGCTGTTTTTTCAATCACATCGTTAGGTAATTTTGGTGCTGGTGCTGTTTTATTCCAAGGCTTGCCATCAACCAAAGCTGACTCTAACCAATCGCGTACAAACTGTTTATCAAACGATGGCGGATTAGATCCGACTTGGTAAGAGCTAGCAGGCCAAAAGCGTGATGAATCAGCCGTCAATACTTCATCCATCAACACCAAATGACCCGCCTCATCTAAACCAAATTCAAATTTAGTATCGGCAATGATGATGCCTTTTGTAGCGGCGTAGTTAGAAGCTTCTTGATAAAGGCGGATACTAACTTCTCTAATTTTTGCAGCGAGTTCTTTACCGATTCGACTCTCAACTTCTGCATAAGAAATATTTTCATCATGCTCACCTACTTCAGCTTTAGCAGCTGGCGTAAAAATAGGTTCTGGCAATTTCTGCGCATTTTGCAAACCCGCAGGCAATTGAATACCGCAAACAGATCCTGTCGCTTGGTAATCCTTCCAACCACTACCTGACAAATATCCACGCACAACTGCTTCAACCATAATTGGCTTTAGGCGTTTAGTCACAATGGCTCGACCTTGAACTTGACTCACCTCATCAGCAGCAACAACTGACTCTGGAGCAATCCCCGTTAAATGATTAGGAATCACATGTGACAACAAATCAAACCAAAAGTTAGCCATTTGATTAAGAACAATCCCTTTTCCAGGAATTGGCTCGCCCATCACTACATCAAATGCAGATAAACGATCGGTTGTGATCATTAATAACTGGTCATCGCCAATTGCATAGATATCTCGAACCTTACCTTTTGAAATTAAAGGCAAAGACTTAATGGAAGATTCATAAAGGGCTTGCATGGATACCTTACTTAACTAATTGAGCTAATTGGCCAGCTTTGTAACGCTCAGCCATTTTGTCTAATGGAATAGATTTGATCTTTCCAGCTTGACCTTCACAACCAAATGCAAGGTAACGTGCTTTACAAATATCTTTAGCTGCTTCACGAGCAGGCTTTAAATAATCACGTGGATCAAACTTACCTGGATTTTCAAATAAATAACGGCGAATCGCAGCAGTCATAGCCAAACGAATATCTGTATCGATATTGATTTTTCTAACGCCATGCTTGATGCCTTCTTGAATTTCTTCTACTGGAACACCGTAGGTTTCTTTCATGTCGCCACCAAACTCACGAATGATGGCTAACAACTCTTGAGGAACGCTAGATGAGCCATGCATTACCAAATGAGTATTTGGAATACGTAGGTTGATTTCTTTAATACGATCGATTGCCAAGATATCGCCAGTTGGCTTTTTAGTGAACTTATAAGCACCATGACTGGTGCCAATAGCAATCGCTAGCGCATCACACTGAGTCTTCTTCACGAAATCCGCTGCTTGTTCAACATCGGTTAATAGTTGCTCTCGTGTCATTGCACCCTCTGCGCCATGACCATCTTCTTTGTCACCCATCATGGTTTCCAAAGAGCCTAAAACGCCTAACTCAGCCTCAACCGTTACGCCGATTGAGTGCGCAAACTTAACAACCTCTTGTGAAACCTCAACGTTGTATTCATAAGACGCTACAGACTTGCCGTCAGCCATCAAAGAACCATCCATCATCACAGATGTAAAGCCAGAACGAATCGCAGCCATACAAACAGCAGGGCTTTGACCGTGATCTTGATGCATTACTACTGGAATATGAGGATAGGCTTCTACCGCTGCATCAATCAAGTGACGCAAGAAAGCTTCGCCAGCATACTTTCTGGCGCCCGCTGATGCTTGCATGATCACTGGTGCATTAACTTCATCTGCAGCAGCCATGATGGCTTGAACCTGCTCTAAATTATTCACGTTAAACGCTGGCAAACCATATGCATTTTCTGCAGCATGGTCTAACAATTGGCGCATGGATACGAGTGCCATAACTATTCCTTCAATTTAAAAATTTATTTCACATCTACAATTTTTAGAGTGTTTGTTCCGCCAACTTGCCCCATAGGCTCGCCAACAGTCAAAACAATCTTGTCGCCAGAACTAACAACGCCTAGCTTTTTAATCCGATTCTCAGCCTGCTCTAATGCAGTATCACGATCATTACTTGTATCTAAATGCAATGGATGAACGTTTCTGTATAGAGCCATTGTTCTTTGACTAGCTACCTTGGTAGTCATTGCAAAAATAGGCACCTGAATTTTGTGACGGCTCATCCAAAGAGCAGTTGAACCTGAATCGGTAAGAGCAGCAATCGCTTTAACACCCAAGTGATAAGCTGTGAATAAGGCACCAAATGCAATTGACTGATCAATACGTGTAAATTTTTGATCAAAGAAGTCAGCGTCTAAGTGATGAACTTCTGTTTTTTCAGCTTCCAAACAAATGGCTGCCATTTGCAACACCGTCTCTACAGGGTATTGACCTGAGGCAGTTTCAGCTGACAACATCACCGCATCAGTTCCATCCAATACAGCATTCGCTACGTCACTTACCTCTGCACGTGTTGGAACCGGATTAACAATCATCGACTCCATCATTTGCGTTGCCGTAATGACCACCTTATTGGCTTCACGAGCCATACGGATCATTTTCTTTTGTAATGCAGGCACTGTTGCATTACCAACTTCAACCGCTAAGTCACCACGTGCAACCATGATGCCATCGCTCACTTCTAGAATCCCTTCAAGAATTCCTGGCAATACAGCTTCTGCTCGCTCAATTTTGGCGATTAACTTTGTTTTATGTCCCAGCTCTTTACTTGCTTGCTCAGCTAAGTCGCGAGCAATTTTCATGTCATCCGCATTCTTAGGAAAGCTAATCGCAATATAATCGGCACCCAAACCAACGGCCGTCTTTAAATCTTCTTTATCTTTTTCAGTTAAGGCTGGAGCAGTCAATCCACCGCCTGCGCGATTAATACCTTTGTTGTTGGATAGCTCACCACCCAATTCAACAACTGTATGAATGCAGCTACCTTTTACATCCTCAACACGAATCACCAAAAGGCCATCATTCAAAAGTAACTTATCGCCAACTTTGACATCATTAGGAAGATTTTTGTAATCAAGGCCTACGCAATCTTGGTTACCTAAAGTGCAATTAGCATCTAATGTGAATTTTTCGCCAGCTTTGAGAATAATTTTATTGTTCTCAAACTTGCCTACCCGAATCTTTGGCCCTTGCAAGTCAGCCATGATGGCTACTTCGCAACCTAATTCTTTTGAAACCTCGCGAACTTGTTTTGCTCTAGCTTGATGGTCTGCGGCTGTGCCATGTGAGAAATTCAAACGAACAACATCAACACCCGCTGTGATGAGCTGTTTTAAAACGTCAGCACTGCTTGATGCAGGGCCTAGAGTTGCAACAATTTTTGTCGCGCGCATTATTGAGTTGCCCTTTC
>JACCDM011094784.1_pt1 | contig 11875 bp, 20 predicted proteins | sample 7445851 | NCBI WGS metagenome assembly JACCDM01 (sample SAMN15323438, study PRJNA562643) | freshwater metagenome | isolation source: river surface water | place: USA:Blue River Watershed | collected 2017-08-16
TATCTGTTTTCAATACTGACTCAAATAGAAAGTACTTATCATCAGATTCCAATAAATTTTGTTGGGAAGGATAAGATTTAAGTAATTCTTTTTTAATATCACGCTGATATTGCAATAATACTTTTTTACGAACATTCATATCTATTGAATAATATAATTTTTTATTCTTATAATTCTTCTTAGCATATAAATTAACTAATTTATGCTGAGGATGAGTGTCATTTATATTCGGGACTAATATTGTATCATCTTTGTCTAGTTCGATAATATTAGGAATTGCAGTAAATTTTATATCATAATTGATATTATATTCTACCTTTAATTTATGTTGTAAATTACATGCTTCCTGTATTCTTTCTTGAGTTACATCAAAAAAGTAATATACAGTTCTGACTAAACCTGACATTAAATAGGTATAACACCCGATAAGTTCATCGTCGATATGTGGTGCAAAAATAACGAACATAAGTCCCGCCTATAATTTAATAATGAATTGTAAAATTAATTAAATCAGTATCAGACCAATCAGATAATAATAAAGTTTCATTTTCTGCTAAATCTTTCCACAATTGTACCGTGATTAGTGGGTCTTCACTTGGTTCACTAATTAAACTAATAGTTGGAGTAACTAACTTAGCTAATTTTAATAATACTGAGAATGATAAACTATTATCAACTAAAATAGTAATACGTTCATTTAATATTAAAAATTCACCTAGCACTAGTAGTTCTTTTTTTACTAGTGCATTTAGTTTTTGTTGTTCGCCTAAGCTCATTGTTCCCAGGGAAATACTACCCATTTGCTTTCTGCCTTATTGTTAATTAATAGTCCTACAATATCAGGATAAACTAATTTAGAATTACCATCATAATGTGTATTGCAACTTAACGCAACAGTAATTAGATTAACATTATACAACTCTAAATATTTTCGACATTCATCCATAGAATGACCGCTATCATGAATATCATCAACTAATATAAAGTTTTTGAACTGTGATAATTCTTGTGTATGTGCATGAAATACTTCTGGTGTTGTTTCCTTAATACCATCAATATGACGATAATTAAGAATAGACATCGGTAATTCTAATAAATGTGATAAATGAACTGTTGTTGGCAACCCACCTCTGTTCATCCCTAGCAATAAAGTATTATTAAGATTATAATTTGATTGCAGGTCTAATGCGATTTGTGTTACTAACTCGTCATAGTCTGTCCAACTGATTTTTATGCTATCTTCCATGATAGATTCCTTATTTGTATAATATGTCGTATGACAATTCTGTGGTGTTATTATCATGCAGATAGACATATTTGTCAAGGACAATTAAAAATTCTAGGGTCTTTGATGGATTATTTGCTGCAATAATAAACACTTTATCAATAATCGTGTGTAATATCATAGTGTGTAAAGTAGCCATTCCATTTATTTTATAATTAACTAAACAGACCTTGTTCTCTTTCCCATTAATACTTGTAAATGTTTCAGTATCAAGATTACTGCTATTTGCCAATTTATAGTGGATTAGCCTAATATTTGTATTCGGGTCAAAGAAATATTGTTCTAATATTTTTTCATTAGTTACATCAAATAATAATTTATTTCCGATAAGTATTTTATTCATATTCATTCCATTTAATTTAAAAAGGGGACATACGTCCCCTTTTTGTAAACATCACTATTAGTCTTCCAAGCCCTTCATAATGGCTTCTAATTCCATTTGACGGCGTTGTTCAGGGGAAACAATTGCAGATAACCGTTCCTCTAATTTTTTCAATTCATCTTTCTTCGCAGCCAAATGAATGATGATAATGCGTTTCTTGAAGTCTTCAACCCATTGTTCAACAGTATAACCGTCATGCTTAAATTCTGTCTTTAAGCCTAAAATTTCATTTGCATCATCAACATTGTTACTAAATGTTAATAATTCAGTCAATGCACGAACAATAGAAATTTCATTCGAGGTTTGAATATTAATTGGAGTAGTCGAGTAAAGTTTAAAAGAACAATTAGTTTGCCAACTATTCTTTTGTTTCTTTTCATCAGCCTTTACTTCTTCTTTCTTCTGATTAACGATTTTGAATAGACCGTTAATTTTTTCATCAATAGTTGTTGGTGTTGTCATGTTAGTATCTCTCTAGTTTAGTTGATTAACGGCGGTCTGAATTTACAGTAGTGCCATTTTCTAATACTAATTGAATAGTATCAGCATATCCTAATGACTTAGCTTGGGCTAAAAATACATCCAATTCAGGAATTACCTCTTTTGGTTTTGGATTATACCAATAGGATTGGTTTTTACTAATATTAAACTGCGACAGTAATTCACGGTCGCTACCATTATTGTCACCATTATAATCAAACCCTGTTTTAGTATTATCTTTACTGTATGTAGTTATGCGAAAATAATAGGTATTATCTTCTAACTTACCATCTCTTGTCTTAAAGCATAACTCCTGCATTTGCCCGTTATGCTTACGGTATAGGTAGTTATAATAGTCAGTACTAAGCGACTTATTTGTATCAACAACATTGAAGTCAACAATACGCAAATGTTCTGCACTAGTCTGATATTGACTATCTAATTTAGCGAAATCAACGTGTACTTCCTCACTTACAACTCGTGCAAGTGTACTAACACTAGGGGTCTCAAATCTCTTGTAATTTGTATCATAGAATACATGTTTCTTTTTACCACCTGATTGTCCTTTTAATGCTTGGTATCGGGTCTGAGTATAGTTTGGTAAATAACCAATATAGATTAAAGTGCAGTCACTTGATGCCTTTTTAACCTCATAGGTATAACCCTTAACTAAGTCTTTAGCCGATACTTTTAATGACTGTTTATCGGTGTATGCCATAGATGATTGGTATTCTTCTGAGTTAACAGGTAATAATACTAAATCTTTACCATACCAAGCAAATACACATTCTTCATGAATATCACGCTTAGAGATGTCAGAGTGCATTAAAATACCAATTAAATTATCAATTGAAATTTCAAATTCAAAATCACGACTATCATAGATACGGGCAATAGACCGACCTGTACCAAAGTATCCATTACGTTGAACACCTTTGTTAATAACATAACGAGTAGGAGTATTATCAAATACTACTGCATCAATCTTTTTATCTCGCCATCCATCCCAAGATGTTTGTTTACGAATAACGCCTTTTTCATCTTCATATACAATGTATGCCAACTTACCTGTAAAAGTGTCATTTCGGGATTGAAACCCAACATGAATTTTTTTAGGGATGAACATATTTGATTTATTGAAACCTGCCATTGGAGTCACCTATATGGATTTATGTTGAACATATTTGCTTTCTTGACATCTACCATTATTGGATTCCTACTACTAGACGGCCATGTCCGACCGCAAGAATGTTTAGCGCAGCATTTATGTCTCTGTCATGCAGTGTACCACACTGCTGACACGCCCATTCTCTTATTCGCAAACCCGTTCTACCTCTCGGACTGTCGTTTCCTATCAAGCCACAACACGAACACGTTTGGGTGGTATACTTTACAGAACAACACTACCGCCTACTGGCATTATAATGAAGTATTGTTCATGATAAATTATAAACTTATGTTTAATTGGTGTCAATCATTTTCCAATAGGATTATTCCACAAATATGCGTGTACTCTAGCAGATACCCGATAACCACGAGCAAGTGCCATATCAGCTACTTTACCTGCAATATCATCTTGGGATTCCTTATCAGCACCGACAGGCATAATATAAACCTTTAAGCGAGCAGTTGCAGTAGGTAAGAACTTTTCTAATTCATCTAAAAATTCTTCCATTTCATCCCAAGCACGTATATCTGTGTTTAATACAAACTTCAATGTAAAATCACTAGTAGGCAGACATGATGCATTATATGCAATAACTTCGGGTAGCAAGGCTCTGTTATTATGTTCGCCTGATACATGAAATAATTTAGGTGAATACGAAAATAATACATTGAACCCTAAACAATGTCGTAATATCTCAACTAAATCATTTGATATTTTTTGAGTACCATTTGTTTCAAATGTAATATTATATGGCATATTATGTCCATATAATATTATATAAGAATATAAAACGCTAACAATTTGTTTTTGATTAGGTTTAACTAAAGGCTCACCACCTGTAAAGCATAAATGAATAGGATGCTTAAAACGCATTATATTCATTGGAGTCATCGACGGTTTAAGTGGCGGTATTAATGCATGTAATTTATGGGCAACATCATCAGGTGTGTCTTGATGTTGTAAATGCTTAAATTTAGCCGACCATGAATAAGATGAATCACACCCTTGCTTAAACACAGGTAATTCTTCTAACATAGTAATCCGCTTAGTATCTACCGTTTTATATGGCAAGCTATAGCTTTTAGGATTTGTAGGGTCTTTTTGACCAAAACCATCACAATTTAAGTTACAGGAAAATAGTCTTAACCAAATAGTAGGAACACCTGTATATCGGCCTTCTCCTTGTATTGAATTTTATAGTTTATAGTTTATAGAAAATAAAATATTTCAGAGTAACGTATCCGAATGTCGTTGTTTTTCATTATATATTTCCTATATTCTGTTTAATATATTCAAATTTTATAGTATCAATAATAACAAATTTTTCTGGATAATGCAAGTACTCAAAATTATTCTATCTTTTCCTGATAATATCCTGTTGTTATAAAATTACTATTACATAGACCCGTAAATCTAAATTCATCTTTAACTGATTTATCAACCATAAGAGTTTCTCCATTTTCTAACCATTGAATATCACAAAATGGAATTAAATTTATCTCATCTAATCTATTTTGTAATTTCATGACTTCTTCTACCCTAATTTCTACCATTTTATAATTCCTTTAGTTATTAATCAACAGTGTACCCATAAAAACACCATGTTTCCTCACTATCTTGAAATTTGTCCCAAACATCAGTGACAGAGGCTATTGCGGTTTCACCATAACCCCGTAGTTCCCATTTTGAGCCATTACTAGCTGTACATATAAGGAAACTACGGTAGTCTTCATTTTTGCTTTTTTCTTGTGTAATAATCTGAATAAACCGCTTATCAGGATTCATTATGTACCAATAACTTAGTCAATGCAAGTGCATATTGATAGGTATCTGCTGCATAAAGCCCACAAGTATTGATACAGTTATATTCTATTACTTTTAATGTACCATCAGCTAATTCGGCAATATCCATACAATATGCTATTTCAGGATGCCATATATCCATTATAGAAGAAACATATTCATATACTGCAACAGGAACATCAGTAGAATAAATAACAGACCCACTACTAACATATTTTGATGCAGTAACTACTTGGTTATCAGCAATAAAGAATCTATATTCATTTTCAATGTCTTGTAATTTAGATTGACAGAATAACGTTTTTTTAGTAACAGTGCAATAGTCATCAATTGCTAATACCCGATTTTTCCAATCAATAAATTCTTGTTTAGTGAAAATAGTACCTGCAATTAATTTATTATCTTCTACGGGTCTAACAAAGAATACATCATACATAGGTTTCATTTTACCGAGTTCATCGGTGAAAGAATCAAAGTTTAATAATTCATCACCTAATTGATGCTGCCATTCAACCACAGAAAAATTAGGATTAGAATATGCAACAGGGTAATAGTGTTTTCTTTTTAAATAATCAATTAAGCTTTGAGTACCGTAAACCATAATATTATCAAATTTACTGATATGTTTAGGGATTTCATAATCAATACTGAATGGTATAAAGTCAATAAACTCTATATGTACATTTGGGGTATTATGTACAATGGCGGTTAAATCAGCCACTAATTGTGTATAGGCAGGGTCAACAAACCCCTTTTGTATTAACCAATAATTTGTTTGGATTGACATATTACCATCCGTATAGTTTAAGACCGTGCTTGCTATAATCTTCGACTAGCAATTTTGAATCAGTTTGTAATGCGAATGATGTTTGCATAATATCACGCATACAGTCATGTAACGCATCATGGGCAACTAAATTATATTTCTTACTACAATAGTCATTGAAATTATAAATATAACTACTACCAACGGTGACATCTAATATAGTTCTAATGTCTCGTAAATTCCAATGGTTATACGGCAATTTAGCCTCTAACTCATCGAATATTGAGGTCATGATAGTATGGTCAAAATCAGGGCCTCTTAAAAATACCTTTGTATTCTTATTAACACCATGCTTTACGCAATACTCAGTAAATAATTCGACTAATTTAGTTAGGTCATGTTTAGTATGAGTATTCTTAAATACTCTTACTTGGGCATCAGGTGATTGTTTTTTCCACCATTCTACTGTTTCTTCCCCAACAACACGATTATATTTTTTCTGATTTAAGTCAAAAAACAATTCCATACCACGTTCTAGTAACGGGTCTATACCATTCTTCTCAATTGCTTCAAATGTAACCTCATCCCAATTACCTGCTATGCAAGCTAGTGAAATAACGTTAGCGTTCCAGGGGACGTTATGTAATGTCTCAAAGTCAAATGTTAACCAATCCATAGTTTAATTCCTTTGTTAAAATCCTTTTAAGTAAAGTGAATAATACAAGACCTGTTTACATTTGTCAACGTATTTTTAATACCATATAAATGATAAGGGAGAGCATCGCCCTCCCCTAAATCTCCATCAACATCTGTTAGTTCTCGATACTCAGCCAAACTTAATTGGTCTTCATAATCATCTTCGTCATCCATAAGGTCTTTCTTATTCTTATGTGCGCCTCCATGATTAAACGTTCGCATGTGCTTTGCCACCAGGTTATTAATACTAACTTTATTTTTCATTACCTTCTACCTCAAATTGGATACTTGATATTTTTAGCATTGATGTAAAATCTTCTAACGATGTTGATGCCAAATATATGCGTATTATATCTGATACCTTATAGTTAGTCACATCAATGTTAAAACTCTTTTCATAATAGCGTTGCTTATATCGTTTCATTTTAAGCCCAACCCTTGTAGTATTTAATGTAACGCTATTATACAACATCAATATTTCAAAATAGCGAAAAGTTGTACTACAAGAATTGTCAGACAATATATAAAATTTAGAAAAGAAAAAGGGGACAATTAAGTCCCCTTTCAAAGCTGTAACTGTTATTAGTTACGCTTTACTTTCATTTTTTCTTGTTCCATGCCGATAGTCATATCTAATGTACTTGAGAAATCTTCTAATGACTTATTCGGATTGTCATTAGACAAATTACTTACAATATCGTTATGTTCTTTAGTCATGTTTTCCATATTTTTATTCAAATATAGTAAACGTAACTTAGTTTCAGTGGTATTGACTTGTTGTTTAACATTCTTGAAATTATCACAAATGTCACCGACTAATGTAATGTCTTTATTACCAAAAGCAAAGTGTAAACTTTCATCAACATAACGATAACTTAAATAACATTTCTTAACATTAACCATATCACCGAATTGGTTCATTTCCAATTCTTCTTTGTAATCTACCTTTGTGATACGGATTGCATCATTCAGGTCTTTCAACTTCGTTAATTTGTAGTTTTGCATGAAGCCAACAATATACATTACAAATAAGTAGTCAATAAACAATAACAATGGTAAAAAAGTATATACAATTGAAACAGGAATTGACATATCTGTGTAACGTGTTTTGTTAAACTTTTTCTTGATATTCTTATCAAGGTGTTCATACGACATTGCAGAGATAAACACCGATAAAAGTGTTGCTACAATAATTGTAATGATTGACATTTCTTACTCCGTGTGATTTGTGATTGCATGGTGCTATTGTAGCTAACTACTTGGTAGAATGCAAATGATTTCATGTAACTGTGTGTAAATTAAATCGTTTGCATTCTCCCTAAACTTTCGCTACTATATATTGGTATATCAATTTCTACAAGAACAATTTAAGGAAAATTTATGAAACAACTTTTAATCCACCTAATTAAAGAAAACTTAGCTGACATAGCAAATCGGTCATATCTAAATTATGGTGTACGTGGCCTGCATATGGTAAACATTTTAGATACTCCAACACAAGGTATTAAATTGTTTATGACAGACACTAATAATGATACGCAATCCTCCAATCCAATTGGATACACTAATGGCATCAAGTTACCATTTAAACATGTTGGTAGAAACATCTGTGTAGAATGCTTACAAGGTTATGTCGGTGTTTGGTCTGTAGAGGAAGAAATCAATAACATTGCTTTGTTATGTAATAAATTCACTAAGAAAGATGATGAGTATAAATTAGATTCATCTCATATTGGTTTACGTACTAAACAAATGACTCATCTACAACCTGGTCAATTCTTAAACATACCTGCCACAGAAATTGTTAATTTTTCTAGTCGCTTTGGCAATCAAAGTGTTTGGTTAGTATATGAAGGCCGTGGTGTTGAAAACTTACCTGATGTGTATTACACTAATCTTGACAATTATAACAATACACAAGAGGCTAATACCAATCCTAATCTTTATATGCGTACATCAAGTCGTGATGTCGTAAATATGTTAGATATGATAGGTCTTTTGAAATAACAATCTGTTACATAAAAAGGTTTGCATATGCAAGCCTTTTTTTTTATTATCAACTTAACTTTGGGGAAAATACGATGGAACTTGTTTTAATTATGGTGCTGTTAGTAGTGATGAATTATGCGACTATCGGGGCCGAGCAATATATGATAACAAGAAATGATGGCAAAAATATATTTAGAATTTTATTTAGTTTAGTCATAGCTATTATATGCGTATGTCTATTAGGTAATGTTCTATTTGGAATTTTAACTATCGCTATGTTTTTTTGTCTGTGTGTACTATTCAGCGATGACTGTACCTGCATGTATGATTACAAAGCGGTAATGTTACATTAGTAACATTGTTTAACAATCCCCCAATGTATAAGCAACAGTAATATAGGATACCAACAACTATACTATACGGATATTCAATAAAGGGGCAATAAAATGCGTTACGATTTTCCAGACTGCACACAATTTACAATCACTAAATCTACTAGTGGATACGATATTTGTATAAACAACAAACAATATAAATCAGCTAATAACTTTCCTATCATTAGTAAAGAGGATGCAAATCCAACTACTTATGCAGCTATCATAAATGTATTATATGATTTATTTGTTAGCTTCATTCCTGCAACAATTACAACACCTAAACCTAATCTATTGGCAACTTTAGACCTGCCTGATATAAATCCAAAAGCAATTTTCACTGTGTATAAAAGCTGTTTCCTTGAGGTTCGCCTTAATGGTAAAACAGTATGTGCAAGTTCACCTAATTCATTCCTATTATCAAAATATTTATATCCATCAGAAATTAGTGCTATCGCTAATATAGTGAGAGAATTGTTATGACAGAAACTTTATACATTGATTTATATGAATTAGACCAAACTGTAAAAGTTGTCATCGAAGACAACCGCTATTGTTTCTATATAGATGATAAATTTATATTAGAATATAATAAAGGTAAGTTAGTATTTAATGATGATGTTAAAACACAGAACACCATATTACTTGCATTATTTGATTTAATAGATGCACTTGAGGTTGAATATGGGTCTTAATAAATTAGCAGAAGATGTACTTGAATACATTAAAGTTAAATATCCATTTGTTGTATGGGAGGTTGATGACCACCCATATAATAGAAATATTCCTCTATGTAAACAATTTGCTACCCTACTAATCAGGCAGAAATCAATATATTTTTGTGAGGAAGCATTTGATGACTACTTTTCTAAATATGAACTAAAAAGTAATAAATGTTATTTTATGACAATTTATTTTGGGAAACATATCAGTGAAAAAGTCACTACAAATATTATCCGAACAGTTCTATACGAGTCCCTGCATAATGTTGATACTGCTGCCGAGAAAACAATATTAGCAGAGTTTATCAATAGGAAATTCGTCGAAACTAAATTCCCTATTGCAACTTGTGATAATGATTATGAGGCTGAAATTAACGCTCGACAGGTAGATGAGACTTAATACGGGTCTCATCTTCGGGTGATATATTATGTCCTCGTATGAAATTATTCTTACGATGTAATATATCCTTTAACAATTTCACATTTCTTGTACTAACACCATGATTAATCAAAGTATTGATATGGTCAGGTGTTAGTTTACGTTGTGATAATGTCATAACTGATAATAAATTATTATCTTTTGATTCTATACCATGCTGTAATAATTTATCTATTTGGTCATTATTAATATTTTTACTTCTTGTTAAACTAGTTAACAAATAAGGATGCTCAGGCTTATTAGCTAAACCATAATTAATTAACGTATCTATATGTCTATTATGAAGATTATCCGAATTAGCAATTGTAGAAATTAATGATTTATTTTTTTCATGAATAGCTTTATCAATAAATTTATCTTGTAATTGACTTCTTTTCTCAGGATTAAAGAAATCTGCCAATGGAGTTTTAGCTAATTCAGAATGTTTATGTGCATAATTAGATAATAATAATGGGTCAGTACTTTCAGAAGTTCTTTTACCATCTTCTAATTTAGTAGTGGCATAAGGTCTTAGATTTTGTTCGTCTTGTAATTCTGTTTCAGCCTCAGACTTGAATGGATTAGCGACTAGCATATGTCGTTCAGTAGACCCGTCTACATGTTTATGTTCAATAGAATATACAGGAAAATCACCTGAATGAGTATAATGTTTATATTCTTTCTCACCATCTTCACTATCAGCAGATATACACCATTGGGCTTTACCTTTTTCCTTAGTTAAATCATGGTTAACATTATTAGACGGTAGGACAGAACCTTTAATACAGCTTTCATAATTACTATGTTGCTTAATTTCCATAGTAGGTGATGAATATACTGTTTCAGTACCATCTTTAGCTTTATCTTTAACAGATAGATTATGACCAATGTAAGGTTTAATTTCACTATGTAAATCATCCATACTTTTATATTGACTAATTTGCTTACGTGGTAAACTATCTTTATTTCTATTAAATGTAGTAAAAATAGTATCTATGTCATGCTCAGTGGTGATATTACCTTTTTTATGTTGGTTAAGAACCCAATCTAAATGTGTTGTATTAGGAACAACTGACTTGTAATGATTAAAAGTGTCAGCCGATACATCACTATGTTGGCGTTGTAAATCTTCTAGCTTTCCTTCAAGCAAAAATTCTTCTAGTAATGTACGAATATCCATAATCAAAATTCCTTTATGTTCTGTTTAGTATTATTTACTTAAATGTTTAGTGTGATAACAGTCTTACTACGATATAAGATTTTACATAAATGGTTTATGTAAGACTAGTCACTTTATCGTTAATAAACAATGAGATAAAAAAATTATCCTTATAAGAGAATATAAAGAAATAATAGTAATAAATTCTTTATAAAAAGAACATTTTATAGAAGATAAAAAGGAACTAAAGTGAGATAGTAATAGCTGCGTAGCAGCAGTGCCATAGGCACTTATTTTCATGAATGATTAATACTATAAAATCTAATCTTCATTTTAGCTTAATGCAATTATATTTGGATATACATTTCATCAATAGTGTTTATACGCTCTATAAGCTCGTTTAAGCCACCTATAATACATTTCTAATACGAATGTACTACCTATCATCTAAACAGCCTTAAATCGCTTTATAAAGCGTTTAATTCATATTAAATGTATTAAACGGGCTAAAGACCCTATTCTTAAATGTAGATTTATATTCATTTCATTTTGATGTTAAGTAGGGTCTAACCATGTATTAAGATTCTACATAAACGCTTTATGTAAGAGTAGTCACTTTTCTTTTAATAAACA
>JACCDM010024944.1_pt1 | contig 11859 bp, 5 predicted proteins | sample 7445851 | NCBI WGS metagenome assembly JACCDM01 (sample SAMN15323438, study PRJNA562643) | freshwater metagenome | isolation source: river surface water | place: USA:Blue River Watershed | collected 2017-08-16
AGGAGTGGATTAACCGGACAACAAACGGTGTAACTGGTTACGGTACGTATCAAGGAAATCAAGATCCTTCTGATTCGTATATTGCCAACTTCTGGATTCAAGGATATTTGACAATCAATCGTGCCAATTTGTTTCTTGAGGGTTTAACAGCTAATCCAACGGCAGTATCACCTGCATTAGCAGCGAATTACCGTGGTGAGGCTAAGTTTTTGCGTGCATTGACTTATTTCTCATTGGTACAATTCTTTGCAAAGCCTTATATTTTAGATAAGGGTGCATCAGCTGGTTTGCCTTTGCGTTTGAAAGGAGAAGCTTCTTCTGCTAATAACGACTTAGCGCGTTCTACAGTTGCTCAAGTATATGCACAAGTTTTGAAGGATTTAAATGAAGCGGAAGCTGAATTACCTGATTCGTACGGAACGGCTTTATTGAACACGACTCGTGCACACAAAAACACAGCTGTTGCGTTGAAAACGCGTGTATTATTAGCTATGGGTGATTATGCGGCTGTAATTGCAGAAGGTAACAAAATTGTTACTGCTGCAGCACCTTTCCGTTCTACAACCCGTGTAGCACATGCGTTACAAGCTGACGTTTCAAACGTATTTAAGGCTCCATATACAACGACTGAGTCAATCTTGTCATTCCCTATGGATGCAACAAATGCTCCTGGAACGCAAAACCAATTAGGTTTTTACTGGAATGCAGGTAACGTAGAATATACGTTGAACCCAGGTCCAACTGGTATTTACAACAACCCACAATTTGGTGCTAATGATGATCGTAAGACAAAAATGACTGTTCCAAGAACAGCTGTTGCCAATGCACCATCATTGACTAAGTTTAGTGGTGTGGCTCCATTTGTGGATTTTGTACCTAACATCCGTTACGCGGAAGTATTGTTAAACGTTGCTGAAGCTGAAGCTGAATTAGGTAACTTAACTCGTGCAGCTGCAATATTACGTGCAGTACACGCTCGTTCAGATGCTTCTTATGTTTTTGCTTCATTGGCAACAAAGTCAGAAGTAGTTAGCGCTATTTTGACGGAGCGTCGTATTGAATTCTTGGGAGAAGGTTTCCGTGCTAATGACGTGTTACGTCGTGGTGAGCCTTTGAACTCGTTCGGTGCGGGTGCGATCATTCAGCCATCGGATCCACGTTATATTTTTGGTATCCCATTAGTTGAGGTTCAAACTAACCCAAGTATCGGTAAGTAATCCCTTACATATAGTTGAATTTGAAGGCGGCCCATTTGGGCCGCCTTCTTTTTTGCCAAATAATATATGGCCTTATGTGGATTATAAAGAATATTTATGCATAAATCGATGGTTTTTGGCCTTTACAAATTAATTTTCGATTTGTAATTCAATAAACTAATCAATATGAAAAAACTAGTACTCTCCTGGGTGTTAATGCTGGCTGTAGTAAGCACATTATTCGCTCAAACAAGGCAAGTTACCGGTAAAGTCACTTCCTCAGAAGACGGAAGCGGAATTCCCGGTGTAAGTGTCAGCATTAAAGGTTCAACGACAGGTACAACCACAACTGCAGATGGATCTTACAAAATTTCAGTGGGGAATGGTGCATCGTTGCTATTCACATCCGTAGGTTTCTTAAACAAGACGATTCCCGTAGGTAATGCCACATCACTCAATGTAGTTTTGGAAGTAGATTCCAAATTACTTAACGAGGTTGTTGTAACAGCGGGTGGCGTACTGCGTGACAAGAAATCATTAGGTTACGCAACATCAACCATCACGAATGAGCAATTAATCGTGGGTAGAACAACTAACCCGGTAAACGCATTAGCAGCGAAAGTAGCCGGTGTGCGGATTGCTTCTTCTAATGGTATGGTGGGATCATCTACGGCCATCTTTATTCGTGGTTTTACTACGTTTACAGGCTCAAACCAACCTTTATTTGTTGTGGATGGTGTGCCAATTGATAATGGTGGAGGTACAAATGCCCTACAAAATGGTGTATCCAATTCAAACAGAGCGATTGATATCAACCAAGAAGATATTGAGAATATGTCTATCCTTAAAGGTCCAGCAGCCGCTGCACTTTATGGTTCTAGAGCAGCCAATGGAGCGATCTTAATCACTACCAAAAAAGGAAAAACTGGTCAGAAAAATAGTGTCGTATTTAACTCTTCATATAACATTGTTGAGGTAAATAGATTACCTGAGTATCAAAATGAGTATGCACAGGGCTCAGTAGGGGGTCGATACAACCCAATCAGTAATTTATCTTGGGGTCCTAAAATCGCAGGGCAAGCTGTCACAAACGCTTTTGGTAAGCAAGAGAATTTAACAGCCTATCCAAACAACATTTCAGATATTTTCCAAAAAGGATTTAACATGCAGAATAACCTTAGTTTCCAAGGAGGAACTGATAAGTCGGCATTTAGATTCTCATACGGAAATCTTCAAGAAACAGGTATTTTGAGCAGCAATTCCATGAATAGAAACAACTTCACGGTAAATGCTAATTCGCAGGTTTCTGAAAAGCTATCTGCAAGTGTTTCTGCTCAGTACATAACATCCGTTTCAGAAAGATCACAAATTGGTAACCAACTATCCAATCCGTTCTTTAGATCATGGTTTATGCCAAGAAACTATGATTTGTCTGGCATTCCATTTGAGGATCCAGCTACAGGAAATCAAGTATTCTTTGATAACACTGACAACCCATACTGGACATTAAAGAATAACACATTTACGGATGAGTTAGACCGTGTGATTGGTAATGTTGCATTAAAATATTACCTAAAGCCATGGTTGGCCGTGAATTACCGATTGGGTGTGGATGCCTCTGCCTATGGTACCCAAGGCTATGATCAGATAGGTGCTCGCGGTGGTGCAAATACATCTGCTGGTGGTACGGGAGGTATAGCGAACAGCTCATTGACACAACGCGATATGAACTCCTATTTCCAGTTAATTGGTAATAAAAATATCACAGATGATTTGAAGTTAGACTTTAACATCGGTAATGAGATCGTAGAAAGTAGATCAACTTACATGAGTACAACAGGTAGAAACTTAGCTATTCGCGATTTGAAGAATATTTCGAATGCTTCCGTTGTTACTGCATTTAATCAAATTTCAAATAGAAGATTAGTTGGTTTTTTTGGGGAGTTTAACTTTAGCTACAAAGGATATGCGAACTTGAGCTTCACAGGTAGAAATGATTATTCCTCTACGTTTGGTGCGGGTCAGAACTCATATTTCTACCCATCTATCGCAGGTAGCTTCATTGCAACCGAGGCATTCCCTGCCTTAAAGTCGGATTTTTTAAGCTTCTTGAAATTATCTGGAAACTATGCTAAAGTAGGAAAAGAGGCAGGTACATATGCAACTAACACCTTATTCCTTTTAGCTGGAGCTAGTGATGGTTTCGGTCCTGTGATCAACTTCCCATACAATAACTTGGGTGGACGTACTTTGAGCAACACGCAGGCTGACCCGAATTTAGGACCTGAGTTTACAACCTCAAGAGAAATTGGTTTAGAAGCTAAATTCTTCAAAAACAGAGTTGGTATTGAAATGAACTATTTCAACACCTTGTCTACTGACTTGATCTTTGCTGTGCCAGTAGGTCCATCTACTGGATTTACCTCACAGAATAGAAATGCAGGTTCATTGAAGCAAAAAGGATTTGAATTGTTAATTACAGCAACTCCTTTACAAACAAGCAATGGCTCGTGGGACATTTCGGCGAATTTTACAACACTTAATCCAATTGTTGAATCTTTGGCAAAAGGTGTTGAATTTATCCAGTTAGGTGGATTTACGACGCCAGGAACACGTTTATATGCTGGACAGCCATATGGTTTATTATTTGGATCTGTGTTTAACAGAGCTTCCGATGGCAAGAAGTTAATTGGTGCGAATGGCTTAACGTCGTTGAGCCCATTGCAAGGGGCAATCGGAAATACGAACCCGGATTGGACGGCTGGTATCACCAACAACATTCGTTACAAAAATTTCAACTTCAATTTCTTATTGGATATCCGTAAAGGTGGCGATGTGTATTCACGTAATATTGGTGACTTGTATCGTAGTGGTACAGCGATTGAAACTGCTGAGTTCCCTAGATTTACGCCAAACGGTGACGTAGCTAAACCTTACGTTATCGAAGGAACTTTAGCAAATGGTCAGCCAAATACAACTGCCGTTTCAGCGCAAGATTACTGGAGTAATATCTACAATTTTGGTACAGGAGAATCCTATGTGTTTGATGGTTCTTGGTTTAGATTACGTGAGGCTTCTATCTCATACAGCTTGCCAAGCAAATTATTAGCTAAAACACCAATCGGTAAAATGGAGCTAGGAGTTAATGGACGGAATCTTTGGTTATATGCACCAAACTTCCCACATTTTGATCCCGAGACCAACGCAACCGGTGTGACAAATTCACAAGGTTTTGAAGCGAATGGTTTACCTCAAACCAGAAATTATGGTTTCTTCTTAAGAGCTACTTTTTAATCGTAAATATTAATAGAATATGAAAATTATCAGATATATATCAATGAGTTTGGTAGCTGCAATCTTTGTGCTTACAAGCTCTTGCGACAGTTATTTGGACATTAATGTTAGTCCTAACTCGCCAACTTCCGCGCCCATCTCTCAAGTGCTAACGAGTGTAACCGTTAACGTAGGATTTAGAGGGGGTAGCGATATGCATCGTTTTACTTCGCTAATTGCGCAACAATTCGCAGGGCAGGGTGCTGCTGGTACACAATCCCGTGAGTATGCGAGATACCTAATTCAGCCTACGGATGTGAACAACTTGTATGCATCTCTATTTGCTGGTCAATTGGCCGACATTGAATACATCATTGCTAACAGCGAGAAAAGCCCACACTACCGCGGAGTTGCTCGTATTTTGAAGGCCTATGTTTATTCTCAGGCTGTAGACATGTGGGGTGATTTGCCGTACTCAGAAGCGTTTAAATCGCCGGAAATTAACCAACCTAAATTGGATGATGATGAAGTGATTTACACTAAGATAATTGAGTTGATCGACCAAGGTATCGCTGACGTAAAAGCTACAACTTCTGCGTTAAGTCCAGGTGTAGATGAAACTATCTTTTTGGGTAACAGAACAAGATGGGAGCGACTTGCTAACACATTGAAACTGCGTTTGTTTTTACACTATTCAGCTAAGGATCCAGCATTTGCTAAGTCTAAAATGGATGCCTTAGTTGCTAGCAACGCGATTTTCCTAGGCTCAAATGCGGATAATTTTCAAATGAACTTTGTGGATGCTGTTTCATCTCAAAATTCAATCCATCAGTTTGAGATTTCGAGACCAGATCAGTTCTTCCCGAATAAGACGTTGGTAGATATGATGAACACAACAACGGATCCGAGAAGATCATTTTACTTCACAGATTTTCCTTTTGGTTCAGGAAACTACCGAGGAGCAAGTCCTGTAGATGGTCAGTCATTTTCTTTTTCTAGAATTCATACATTCTTAAGAGGAAACCTGAAATCTGCGATTCCTGCTTCAAGTGTCAATTCTTCCGGTGCGATCATTGCCGCTGCTGCTTATAACAATGCGTACACAGGTGCTGCACCTATTCGTATGTTAACATTTGCAGAATATAATTTTATCAGAGCTGAGCATGCACTTCGCTATGGCGCAGGTGCAAGTGCTGCGGACGGTTTCTTCAAGGAGGGAATTAGAGCATCTATGAGTCTTGTGGGTGTTAGTGCTGCAGACCAAAATGCATATCTAGCCACACATGGTAACTTAAACGAAGCATCGTTAGAAGCTAATATTGCGAAAATTATTCGTGAGAAGTATATCGCTAATTATGGCGTTGCCCTGGAGCCTTGGAACGACTGGAGACGTACGGGCTATCCAACATTACAAGCAGTAGATCCAAGTGTCGCTGCTTTAACGGGTGGTATTCCGCGTTCTTTGTTTTATCCTGATTCAGAGGTAAGTGCAAATACCAACTTCAAACAAAAACCAAATATGTTGACCCGCGTATTCTGGGATACAAGACCATAATTTGATTTAATTGTACAAAAAAGGCTGCTCTGGATTAGAGCAGCCTTTTTTATTTTTTATGAATAAAATAAAAACAATTTATGATGATTGATTGTTAGCAAAACTATTGGCAGTTAATTTGCTCAATTAATTTTTGTTCATCATTTGTTAAACTGAAGAAATTATGAAAAAAACGTTACTAGTAAGTATTTTCTTGTGGCTTACGGCATTGGTCCCCTTGCTGGCACAAGATCGAGCTATTTCAGGAAAGATAACCACAGATGATGGTTCGACCTTACCTGGTGTTAACATAGCCATTAAAGGGACAACCAAAGGTACAACTACGGATGCGAATGGTGCATTTAAGTTAAGTGTTTCGCCTTCAGCTGTGCTTGTCGTTAGCTCTGTAGGCTATGCTACGCAAGAGGTTCGTGTTGGAAACCGTGCGGTTGTTAACATTTCACTTCAATCAAACACTTCACAACTCGATGAGGTTATCGTTACGACCTTTGGTACTGCGAAAAAGGCATCCTTTACAGGTTCTTCTGCGTCGATTGGAGCAGAAAAATTAGGTGTTCGTCCGATTACCAACATTGGTCAAGCCTTAGAAGGTATTGCTGCCGGTGTGACAACAACCTCGACAGGTGGTCAGCCTGGTTCTTCTCCAGCGGTACGTATCCGTGGTTTCGGTTCGATTTCATCTTCGAATGACCCTTTATACGTTGTCGACGGTGTTCCTTACTCAGCGAGTATTGCGAACCTAAACAATGATGATATTCAGTCGATTACTGTATTGAAAGATGCAGCTTCTACGGCACTATATGGTGCGCGTGCGGCGAATGGTGTGGTGATGGTCACAACAAAGAAAGGATTAAACGGTAAAAATTCAATTAACATCAAGTACACCAAGGGTTTCAACACACGCGCTATGCCTGAGTACGACCGTGTAGGTGCTGCGGATTACTATCCATTAATGTGGGAAGCAAACCGGAATAACTTAGCTTACCGCGCTTCAAACCCAGTTGCTATCGCAACAGCTAGCTCTACAGCTACAGCAGGTTTAGGTGCGATTGTAGGTACAAGTTACAACGTATACAATGTACCGTTCGACAGATTGGTGGGTACAGATGGAAAACTAAATTCAGCTGCTCAATTGATTTATAACCCAGATGATCTAAACTGGGAAAAAGCAGTGATGCGTCAAGGTATCCGTGACGAGGTAAATGCGAATTTCTCCGGATCTAATGGAAAGACCGATTACTTCTTATCCGTATCTTATTTGAACGATAAAGGATATCAAATTAAATCGGATTTCGATCGATTTACAGCGCGTTTAAATGTAAACAGCCAGATGAATTCTTGGTTCAAGGTAGGTGCTAATATGAATACCACGGTGACTACATCGAATCAGTCCACGGCTGATGGTGGTACTTCATTTGTTAACCCATTCTTCTTTACACGTGGTATGGCGCCTATTTATCCTGTATATGCAATTGATCCTAAAAATCCAGGATCATTCTTAACGACTGAAGGTGGCCGTCGTCGCTATGACTACGGTAACTTAAGTGCATTAGGTTTATCGAATCGTCCACAATATGGTGGCCGTCACGTAGTTGCTGAAACGGAATTGAATGAAAATTTCTTCCGTAGAAACTTATTAGGTGGTCGTACCTATGCAGAAGTTACGTTCTTGAAAGATTTCAAATTTACGTCTAACGTAGGTGTGGATATTACCAACGCTAATTCAATAGTTTTTGGTAACCCTGAAATCGGTGATGGTGCACCAGCAGGTCGTGCGTCTAATTTATTTGAGAATATCACCAACTACAACTTATCGCAGTTATTGACTTACAATCACACGTTTGGAAAACACAATGTAGATGCCTTATTGGGTCATGAGAACTACAACTTAGTAAGCAACAGTTTAGATGGTTCACGTTCACAACAAATTTTGGATGGAAATTATGAGTTGATCAACTTTACGACAACGACTAACTTGACATCACAATATGATATTCGTCGTGTAGAAGGTTACTTCTCGCGTTTGAATTACGATTATGATTCGAAATATTTCGTTTCATTCTCTGCACGTCGCGATGGATCTTCTAAGTTTTACCAAGATAAGCGTTGGGGTACATTCTATTCTGCTTCTGCCGCTTGGCGTTTAGACCAAGAGGATTTCATTAAGCAGTTTAGCTTCATTGATAACTTGAAATTAAGAAGTTCATGGGGTCAAACAGGTAATGATGGTGGTATCAGCAACTATGCTTGGCAGCCATTATACGCCTTAGGTTGGAACAATGCGACTGAGCCAGGTATCTTGCAATCTTCGTTGGGTAGCAAGTCATTGGAGTGGGAAACAAATACGGCATTTGACGTAGCTGTGGAGTTTGGTTTATTCAAGAACCGTTTATCGGGTACGATTGAATACTTCAACCGTCAGTCGACTAACTTGATTTTCGCTGTTCCTTTGCCACTTTCTGTGGGTATCGGTTCGGAGACACGTAACATTGGTTCGATGTATAACAAAGGTATCGAGCTTCAATTAGGCTATGATGTTATTCGCTCGAAAGACTTCAACTGGCACATTGATTTAAATGCGACGCGTTTGGAGAACAGAATTACGAAGATGCCACAAGAGAGCAAGGAGATTATCGATGGAACGAAGAAGTTGAAAGAAGGAAGTTCATTGTATGATTATTGGTTACGTGAATACAAAGGTGTAAACCCAGAAACGGGAGTTGCTGAGTATCGTGCTATTTCATTTGTGCCTTCTAATTCGCGCATTACTGCATCTGGTGATACCTTAACGAACAACATTACGAATGCACGTTTCTGGTATAATGGTTCATCTATTCCAGACTTGACGGGATCAGTTAATACATCAGTAAGCTACAAAGGCTTCTCATTGACGGCATTAATGGTGTACCAAGTAGGTGGTAAAATCTACGATGGTGCCTATGCTGGTTGAATGGGTGCGGGTTACCACAATGCGAAGCATGTGGATATTTTGAAGCGTTGGCAAAATCCGGGGGACTTGACTAATGTACCACGTATGGATGCGGGTCGTACGGCCGATTTTGATGCAGCTTCAGACCGTTGGTTAATCGACGGTAGCTTCATGAACATTCGTACGGTGACGTTGTCATACCGTTTGCCAAAATCGGTCTTGAATAAATTTAAAATCGATAACGCCAATGTTTACATGAGTGGTGAGAACTTCTTGATGCTATCTCGCAGAAGCGGTATGAACGTCCAACAAAACTTTGGAGGAACAACGAGCAACGTGTATAGCCCTGCGAAATCATTGGTATTAGGTCTTTCATTCTCCTTATAATAATTAGAATCATGAAAAATAAAAGTTTAATAATTTTCGCTTTCTTTCTCAGCATGATTTCTTTTTCATGTGAGACAACATATTTAGATACGAAGCCTACGGCAAGTATCGATGCAGGTTCTGCCTATGCGACAACAAAGAATGCAGCGGCAGCAATCAACGGTATTTACCGTTCTTTTGTGGTTCGTTATTTGAGCTCACAAGGTCACTCGGGTCACCCAGCCATGATGATCACGTTAGATCACCTAGGGGAAGATTTATTGATAGGTACTACTGCCGGAACTAACGGCTGGCATTCGGGTGAATCTAGATGGGTGGCGCACCGCACAGACGTTGGTGTTTTTGCCCAGTTCCCGTATGAGATGTACTACCGGATTATAGGTAATGCGAATATTGGAATTGCGAACATTGACAAGGCTGTAGGTCCTGCTGCTGATCGGAATGCGTTAAAAGGGGAGGCATTAGCTTTACGCGCCTTTGGGTATTTTAACTTGGTGCAATTATATGGCAAGCGTTACGATGCACGTGCGAAGCCTAATTCACAATTAGGTGTTCCGTTAGTTTTAGAGCCTACAACCGTAGGTAAACCGCGTAACACTGTGGAAGAGGTTTATACACAAATCAATAAGGATTTAGCGGATGCTGCGTTGTTATTAACTTCTGCTCGTTTGAATAAATCGCATTTTAATTTAAATGTGGTAAGAGGCATGCAAGCACGTGTGGCTTTGGTACAGCAAGACTGGGCAAACGCTGCTAAATTTGCAGCCGAAGCACGTGCAGGTTATGTTCCTATGAGCCAGGCGCAATATCAAGATGGTTTTCAAGATATCGCTAATCCCGAGTGGATGTGGGGTTTTGATCACTTAGAAGATCAATCTGAGTTTTTTGGTGGATACCATTCATACATTTCATGTAACTATAATTCAACAGTTATTAGAACGTATCCTAAAATTATCAACAACTTATTGTATGCGCAGATTCCAGCTTCGGATGTAAGATCAAAAATGTGGGTAGAGAATCCGACAGCGACCAATTCAATCGTTCCTCCAGGAGGTGTTCGTCCACGTTTCTTGAATCAGAAGTTCAGATTGCCAGGTGTACCTTCTACATCGGCCATGGGAGATGTTCCGTATATGCGTGCGGCTGAAATGTACTTGATCGAAGCGGAAGCAAAGGCTAGATTAAATGATGCTGCTGGAGCTGCTAAAGTATTGTTTGATTTAGTCAAAGCGCGTGATCCGAATTATGTACAATCAACGCGTACGGGTGATGCTTTGGTTAATGAGATTTTACTTCAACGCCGCATTGAATTGTGGGGTGAAGGACATCGTTTCTTTGACTTGAAGCGTACCAATGCGCCATTGAATCGGAATGGTACGAATGCAATTCCAGCTGTTGTCTTGATTTTTGATGTACCAGCAGGTGATGTTCGTTGGGAATTCGTCATCCCACGTCGTGAGATTAATGCGAATCCAGCGATCGTACAAAATCCACTATAAATTGAATTTCAAAAGGTGGCTGACAAATCAGCCACCTTTTTTTATCCCCTTTTTATCCTATGAAAAAATCAACCCTTTTATTGTCTTTAGCCCTTTTTGTCGGTGCTGCTAATATATCCCAGGCGCAAGATACCGATGCATATCAACTGCCACCTAAGGCGATTGCCGACTTGCTTTTAGCGAAGCCAACGCCATTGGTTCGTATCGATTCCAAGGCAACCTACATGTTGCTATTAGGACGAAATTCCTATCCAAGTGTAGAGGAATTAGGCCAACCGGAAATGAAGATTGCGGGACTCCGTTTGAACCCCTTAAATTTTTCCCCAAGCCGACAAAGCCCCATCAGTAGCATTACGTTACAGGCCATTAAAACTGGTGCTCCCATCGCGATTACTGGATTACCAAAAAATTTGGCAGCTGGCGGCTTTGCTTGGAATCCATCCGAAACCAAAATTGCCTTCACCCAAACAGACGTTAATCGGGTAGATTTATATGTCATCGATATCGCAGCGAAAAAGGCAACGCGCATAAACACGGATCCCATTAATCAAGTTCTAGGCAATGCCTTCACTTGGGTAGATGACCAAACCATTTTATACAAAGCTACCACACATGATGCGGCTGGAGCACCGAAGCGCCCGATTACGCCGAAGGGGCCTACGATCCAACAAAACATTGGCAAGGCTGCTCCTCGTCCTACATTTCAGGATTTGATCAAGTCGCCTTATGATGAGAGTCTGTTTGCGTATTATGCGGAAAGCCAACTGGTACTTTATAAAAATGGGGTCAATAAGAAAGTGGGCAAGCCTGAGCTGACAAACTCTTTCCAATTATCACCTGATCGGCAGTATGTGATGACACGGACGTTGACGAAACCATTCTCGTATGCTGTGCCGGCCTATGGATTTACATCGACCGTCTCGGTGATAAACCTAGAAGGAAAACTTATCAAAGAATTAGCCAAGCTACCATCTGCGGAGAACGCACCATCAGGAAATGACAACGTACAAAATGTCCCTA
>JACCDM010483826.1_pt1 | contig 11840 bp, 10 predicted proteins | sample 7445851 | NCBI WGS metagenome assembly JACCDM01 (sample SAMN15323438, study PRJNA562643) | freshwater metagenome | isolation source: river surface water | place: USA:Blue River Watershed | collected 2017-08-16
GCCGCTAATCCTCCCAAACAATCGTCGTGAAAATGCGTGGGAACCACAGACTTAATTTTACAGTTTAGCTTATTTTCAATGAAATTAATAAGCTCCTCTGCACTCTTGTCATTCGTGGGTGTATCAAAAACGAGCGCTTCATTCGCATCTCTCGCAATCATCCCATTACAAGCCACCTTCCCAAAATCATTCGTTTGTAAATAGGAAGTATGCACAAACGTATTTGGCGCAATTTGAACGACTACTAAATCAACGGATCGATACACCTCGGCGGGTAATTTCTGTGCAGTGCTTGAGAAATAAACCCAGAAAAGAATGAAAAGAACACCTTTTTTCATAAAATAATTTATTAATTAGAGGGTGCCGAAAACTTATTTCTGAAATCAAACGAGTCTGCTGATGCTCCATTCTTTTGGAGATAATCAAGTTTATCCACTGCTTCTTGCAAGGTAGGCGTATGTTCTGCTGGTACCCACCACATCGCCGTATGCGCGGTTCCATAAGCAACAAACCATTCTTTTCTTCGTTTTAAAAACTCAGAATGAAAGGTTTTGTACATAAAGTTTTCCAGCGTTTCAATTGATTGCCAAACCGAGACATTTATAATGACTTGCTCATCATCATAGGGATTCAAACTCGTAGCGTTATTGTTATCATCTTTCAATCGCCAGACAAAACCCTCACTACTTTCTGCGACCTGATTCACTGCATCTAAGTTCTCTACAAACTCTTTCATGATAGGATCATTGATATCTACCCCCTTCATGCGCGCAATATTTATTTCAGCTATATGGTATTTCATGGCCATCTGTTTATCAACCCAAAGTTAGAGAAAGCCAGCGTATTTTATTAAATTTCATCCACCTAAACCTAATGAATGAACAATCGCAGAGAATTTCTAAAGCAAAGCACAGGCTTGTTAGGCCTTTCGGCCCTAGACTTCACAGCGCCCGCTAAACCGTTATTATCCTTCTCCACCTTAGGTTGTCCATCCTGGAATTTCTCACAAGTGTTACAACATGCTACAGAAAATAATTACGCTGGCATTGAGATCAGAGGCATAAAAGGCGATTTAGATCTTCCTTCGAATCCACTTTTTTCGAGTTCGAACATGGCGAAAACTAAGAGAGAAGCGGCTGATTCAAACATCAAAATTGTGAACTTAGGGTCATCTGCTAACCTGCATTTTTTAGACCCATCGAAACGGCAAAAAAATCTGGATGAGGCTAAGAAGTTCATCGATCTGGCACATCAATTAGACTGCCCTTTTGTGCGCGTATTCCCCAATGATTTGCCAAAAGATCAAGATGAAAATGCCACAGTCGAAACAATCATAAACAGCTTGCAAAAATTAGGCGATTATGCGAAAACGAGCGGTGTCAAAGTGCTATTAGAATCCCACGGGAAAGTCATTAAAAGCGATATGCTTTTGCACATTATGCAGTCTGCGAACCACCCAAATGTGGGGTTGGTTTGGGACTTTTTTAATATGTGGTCAATCACGAAAGAGTCGCCGCAGCAGATGTATACTTCTTTGAAAAAATACATATTTCACACGCACATTAAAGATGCTATTTTAACAGAAAAAGGGGAAACGTATACGCTTTTAGGTGAAGGTAATTCGCCCGTTCGGGAAGCGCTTCATGAGCTGAAGGCGGGGGGATATCAGGGGTATTATAGTTTTGAGTGGGAGAAGCTTTGGCATCCTGAAATTCAGGAACCTGAAATAGCGATTCCACATTATGCGAAAAATTTCACGAAATTGTGGATGTAAATTATGACATCTAAAGACAAACATACCTTCGACGCTATCGTCATCGGATCCGGAATCAGCGGCGGTTGGTCTGCTAAAGAACTCACGGAAAAAGGCCTAAAAACCTTATTACTCGATCGCGGGAGAGATGTAAAACATGTCGTGGATTACCCCACCACATTAGCGAATCCATGGGATTTGCCACATCGCGGACAGGCGCCTTTAGAGCTGAAAAAGGAATATAAAACCGCCAGCAAAAATTACATTTTTTCAGAGGCGACGTCTCATTTTTTGACCAAAGATGGCGAACAACCCTACATTCAAGACAAGCCATACGATTGGATTCAGGCCTACCACGTGGGCGGACGATCTCTTTTGTGGGGTCGTCACACGCAGCGCTGGAGCGACTTAGATTTTACCGGTCCAGAGCGTGATGGATTCGCAGTGGACTGGCCCATTCGGTATAATGACATCGCTCCATGGTATAGTTATGTGGAGAAGTTTGTAGGGATTTCAGGCAATAAAGATGGATTAGAAACTCTGCCAGATGGCGACTTTATAAAGCCCTATGAACTGTCTTGTGTGGAGAAACATTTTGGGAAAGTGGTGAATAAAAAATACCCGGATCGCCACGTCATCATCGCACGAACAGCAAACCTAAGTCAAGCAGAAAAAATCCATACTTCTGTGGGAAGAAGTCAATGCCAAAACCGAAACCTCTGCGAACGAGGCTGTCCTTATGGCGGCTATTTCAGCAGTAATTCAGCGACTTTGCCCGCGGCCTATAACACGGGGAATTTAACCTTGAAAACACATTCTGTCGTGCATTCCATCATCTATGATGAACATAAAAAGAAGGCAATTGGAGTTCGGGTGGTGAACGCGCTGACAAATGAAATGGAAGAGTATTTCGCTTCGATCATATTTGTGAATGCTTCGCCTTTGGCCACTAACCTAATCCTATTAAACTCCATTTCATCGCGCTTCCCGAATGGCCTGGGAAATGACTCCGGCATCTTAGGAACGCACCTGGCCTTCCACAGCTACCGAGGCAGAATTACGGCAGAATACGACGGGGATTTAGACTATACCACCGCCGGGAAAAGACCAACCTCCGGCTACATCCCGCGCTTTAGAAATGTGTACAAACAAGAGACCGATTTCCTACGAGGCTATGCCAGCAATTTAAGTGCGGCGCGTATCGTTGAAAATGCGAATGAACTAGTAGGCGAATCCTTAAAAAATTCTTTATTGAATCAAAAACTAGGCAACTGGCACATCAATGTGGGAATGATGGGGGAGACGATTCCGAAGGCACATTCGACGGTTCGCTTAGACTCACAACAAAAAGACAAATACGGCATTCCACAGCTTCGCGTATCCATAGGCTACGACGAAAACGATGAGAAAATGTTGAGCGATTTCCATCAGCAATTCACCGAAATGTACTCCGCCGCAGGATTCCACAACATTCAGCCTATCGATACGAAACGTCTGCCTGGAAATGAGAACCACGAGATGGGAGGAGTGCGCATGGGAAGGGATCCTAAAACCTCAATGTTGAATGCATTTAACCAAATGCATCATTGCAAGAATGTATTCGTCACGGATGGATCCTGCATGACATCGACATCGACACAGAATCCATCGTTAACCTACATGGCATTGACGGCGCGGGCCGTGGATTATGCGGTGAAAGAGAAGAAAAAACTTAACTTATAATTTGATGAATTGGCCTACTATCCGAACTTGCTTTGTCTTTTTTCTAGTACTATTTAGTATATCTAAAAGTGAAGGAAAAATATCAGGCCCGATGAAAATAAAAGGGATCCCTAGAGAACTTAATTGGGAAAATAAACCGAAAAGTTTTCAAATTACCCCCACTTCTTTACGCATCATTTCCGGGGAAAAAACTGATATGTTCCGGGATCCTAATGTCACTTATAATACGGATAATGCCCCTAAATTACTTTTTGAGGCGGACTCTAATTTTGTTTTCATTGCATCTGTGGAGCATGCTTTTGCTAATAAATGGGATGGTGGCGCTTTGGTTATAAAACAAGACAGTTTGAACTGGGTAAAATGCTGTTTCGAAAAAGATTATGCAGGTGCAAAACGTGTAGTCAGCGTGGTAACTAAAGGAATTTCGGACGACTGCAACTCTGTAGAAATAAAAGGGAATAAAGTGTTTTTTAAAATTGCCAAAGCAAACAACGTCATCACCCTGTATTATTCAATGACCGGGAAAAACTGGTATTTATTTAGGCACTTCACCTTCGATACCAACGGCCCTTTCAAAATCGGATTCTTATCCCAGTCGCCCACAGGTGCAGAATGCACCGTAACCTTCCGAGACATTTACTATTCTCCCAAGAAAATTAAAGACCCCTATGCGGGAGAATAATGTTTAATCTATTGTCTCAACCAGAAAATGCATATAAACCACTAGCACCCGTTAATTACAGCTTAATCCCCCACGCTTTATTCAATTTTCTGCCTAGCAAGGCATTCGCCTCCGCATCATTGAACTTTTCCGATTTTGGGTTCCAGGCCAATGATTTTTTTGTCTCATAGGCAATGTTTCCGATGTTACAAATAGAGGCTGTTCGGTGTCCAATCTCCACATCACAAATAGGCTTAGTGCGATTACGCATCGCTGATAAGAAGTCCTTGTAGTGATTTGTACTTTCGTAAACATGCTTCTCATTAGGCCCGATAACTCGATCCTTCAAAGTGGCATTAGATGTTTCCAGCTTCTTTCTTTGCACCCGTAAAGTGCCCTCTGTTCCTACAAACTCAATCGCATTATTCCACTCCCATGGCTGATGGGTCATTGTAATACCATTCGCGTAGGTATAGGTCAAAAATTCGTTTCCGTTCGATTTAGGAGCATCCACTTGAACTGGTCCGCTTTCATCCATATCCAATGCCCATTGAACAATGTCAAACATATGAGCACCCCAATCCGTCATACCGCCGCCGCCAAATTCCTTATATTTTCTCCAATTAGGGAACACATCTTTTGAAATAGGAGGAGCTAATTCGGAATTAAATGCAACCGCGTCATTAGGTCCTAGCCACTTCGTAAAATCCAAACCCGTGGGCAATGCCTCAGCACTTAAATCATAGGCTACAGGCGGTGGGCCTACATTCACTTTAATCGATTTCACTTCGCCTATATAACCATTGCGTATTAACTCCGCGGTTTGTCTAAATTCTGGCCAGGATCTTTGCATAGATCCTGTTTGAAAAACGCGGTTATATTTTCGTGTTGCGTCCACCATGGCACGACCCTCTTTTACGGTCAAAGAAAGCGGTTTTTCGCAATAAATATCTTTGCCTGCCGCTGCAGCTCGCACCGCCATCGCAGCATGCCAATGGTCTGGGCTAGCAATCACTACCGCATCCATATTTTTCAATGCTAATAATTCTGTAAAGTCTTGGTATTGAGGTATTTCGGAGTAAGTACCTAAAGTGGAAGATTTTGAATAAATCTCTTTTACTCGATCTAAAAACAGCGCAGCCTTTGCCTCATAGACCTCTGATATCGCTGCAATGCGGACCTCACCTGTGCTCAAAAACGAATTGGATAACCCTCTTCCTTGTTTACCCGTTCCAATAAATCCTAAATTAATGAGATCACTAGGAGCAGTATAAAGTGATCCATCTGGACGAGTTCCTCCTAATACATGACGAGGAACAATGAAAAAAGAGCCAATGGCAAGACTTGATTTAGCAAGAAAATCTCGTCTGTTAATCGATTTTGAATTTTTCATAAAATATTTTTTAGGTAGAGGAAATTAAAAACAAATCGCTGTAACACGCTGAGGCTAAGCTAATAAAATTTAATGATCTAACAAGTGTCGACTAGCCTCAAGACATGATTAAATTCATTACTTCTCAAATTTAGCCGTATTTTTGTGCATGATTCACAAAAAAATTAATCTGCCTTTAGTCCTCCTACTTATTACGGTTCAGTTTGGGTTCGCTCAAAATAATCGCTTAACAACCTCCAATACCATTGGTTGGTACAACTATTTTGGGACTTTCAAATTATCGGAAAAAACCGGAATTCATACGGAATATCAGTGGCGTAGAAATGACCTTATTACGAGTTGGCAACAAGGTCTTTTACGAGTTGGGCTAAACTACAATCCCACGCCTAGGGTCCAATTCAGAGTAGGCTATGCCTGGGCAGAAACATTTCCATATGGGGAATATGCTCTTAATAAATTTGGTAAGGAGTTTACAGAACATCGCATTTTCGAAATGGTGCAACTATCTCACAAGGAAGGGATAGTGGATATTTCGCATCGATTTATGTTAGAACAAAGATTTATTGGACGCTATAATTCCGCCTCTGAAACGACTGAGAGCGAGTATCCACTTTCAAACAGAGGCCGGTATATGGTTCGCCTTCAAGTTCCTTTGCGTGGTCGAGAGATAAAAGACAAAACGGCCTACTTTGCGGTATATGATGAGGTCCTCGTCGGTTTTGGGGAAAATGTAAATGCGAATATTTTTGACCAAAATAGAATCGGCATTTTACTCGGCTACCGCTTTAATAAAACCCTCCGAATTGAAGGAGGGTATTTAAACCAAACTGTTCAATTTGGGAGACTCATTAACGGCCAAAATGTATTTCAATACAATAATGGACTTATCCTTAATGCTAATTTCAATATTGATTTAACGCATACTAAAAAATAGAACATTATTTTCCATTCCAGCCATCCATTATTCCGGACTTCATATCCGTATAATTATTTGCTAGCCAAATCACTAAAACAAGAAGTAAAATTGTTTTCCAGTGGGTTTTTACTAAGATTTTCAAGTTCTAAGGGTTAACCCCGTTTTCTCCGCTAATTCCACTTGAGAGATATTCAGTCCAGTTCGTATCTCTTTTACTCTTTCACCTAATTCCATGCACAAATATGTTCGATGTAAATGAATAAATTTCTGACAAATTGGCGTCATTTAGACGACATTTGGCCTTCTGAGAAGCAATAATACGAACAGATCGCGAAATCCGAATAAATTTCAATTAGTAAACTATTTTTGGTTAATTTGATTCATCAAAACCTATAAAATCGCTTATGAAAATTCTCGCACTTCTCGTTTTTGTCACGTTCTCTGGATTCGCACAAAACAACTACAACCTGATTCCTTTGCCTAAAGAGGTTACGCCGAGTACGGGCCAATTTATCGTTAAAAAATCGACCACTATTGGTTATTCGCATGCTGATTTCGCTCCTATTGCTATTTTACTGCAGGAGTATCTACAAGGAGCCGGCGGATATCCAATCGCTACAAAATCAACTAAATCAGCGGCGATTCAATTCTCTATAGACAACACTTTAGGCGAAGAAGCTTACACGCTTTCTATCAATTCTTCGAAAATTAGCATTCAAGCAAAAACAGGAAAAGGTGCTTTTTATGCTTTGCAAACCTTGCTTCAATTAATGCCAGCACAAATCTATGCAGGGACAAAGCTTGCGGGGACAATATCCATTCCAAACGTCCTAATAAAGGACGAGCCTCGCTTTTCTTATCGAGGCTTAATGCTTGACGTGGGGCGTTATTATTACCCGGTCGCGTCAGTGAAACGCTTCATTGATCTAATGGCCGTTTATAAAATGAATACCTTTCATTGGCATTTAACGGAGGATCAAGGCTGGCGAATCGAAATCAAAAAATACCCTTTGTTAACCTCGGTTTCATCCGTCCGCAAAGAAAGTATGTTAGGCCATTATAGGGACCAAAAATATGATGGAAAGCCACATGGCGGGTTTTACACCCAAGAAGAAGTAAAAGACATTGTGGCTTATGCCGCTAAAAAATACATTGAGGTAATTCCTGAGATTGAAATGCCGGGTCATTCGCAAGCAGTGTTAGCTGCTTATCCGCAATTCGGTGCTAACGCCGATAAGTTGTATCAAGTTAAAACGAAATGGGGCGTTTCAGAAGATGTACTATTTCCGAGGGAAGAAACTTTTACTTTTTTGGAAGATGTACTAACAGAAGTCATGGCTCTTTTTCCGGGTCAATACATACACATCGGAGGAGATGAATGTCCAAAAACCCAATGGAAAGAAAGTAAGTTCTGCCAAGATTTAATTAAAAAATTAGGACTTAAAGACGAGCATGAATTACAAAGTTATTTTATTCGTCGGATCGACAAATTCGTCACCTCGAAAGGCAAAAAATTACTCGGCTGGGACGAGATCCTAGAAGGGGGCCTTTCTCCGAATGCGATGGTGATGTCATGGCGCGGAACAAAAGGGGGTATCGAAGCAGCGAAGCAAAACCACGATGTGGTGATGTCGCCTAATTCCTATTTCTATTTGGATTACTATCAAGCAGATCCTAAAACGGAGCCGCTAGCTATTGGTGGCTTGCTGCCATTGAGTAAATGTTATTCATTTGAACCGAATCTTCCCGAATTAACGGCAGAAGAAGCCAAGCATGTGGTCGGTATCCAAGCGAATGTTTGGACGGAATACATTAGCACTATTGCTTACGCTGAATACATGACCTATCCGCGTGCGTTAGCGCTTTCAGAAATAGCTTGGTCTGCGAAAGAGTCGAAAAATTATGCGGATTTTAAAAAGCGGCTATCAGGCCATTTGCCTGCAATGGACGCACTGAAAATCAACTATTCGAAGGCGTTTTTAAGCCAGCCCTAGAGCTTGATAGCCAAAATACCTGTGTGATGGAATACTTTTTTACCTAGAAAATAGCCAGCAAAGCTGAAACAATTTCAATAGTTTTTGATTTAGTTGTAGCCAATTTAAACCATCCTTGGTAATTTTAACTACACATCAACAAACAAAACATACATGAATAAGCTATTGGTGATTGGTGCGGGCGGCCAACTAGGCACGGAGCTCACACAATCCTTAGCCAATACATACGGTAACGAAGCGGTTATTGCAACCGATTTTCAAGAAAGCGCACAATCTAAATTTACTTATTGTCGCTTTAAAACCTTAGATGTATTGGATAAAGAGGCGGTTAAAAAACTGCTTCAGGAAGAACAGATTACACAGGTATATCACTTAGCCGCAATTCTTTCCGCAAATGGTGAGAAAAACCCCATGCACACCTGGGACATGAATATTCGAGGCTTATTAAATGTCCTAGAATTAGCGAGAGAATGTGCGATTGAGAAGCTATTTTGGCCTAGTTCAATCGCTGTTTTTGGTCCAAATACTCCTAAAAAAAATACCCCTCAAGATGCCTTTAAAAACCCCACAACGGTGTATGGCATATCGAAATTAGCCGGCGAGCATTGGTGTGAGTATTATTTCAATACCTATGGCGTAGACGTTAGAAGCTTGCGATTCCCAGGGCTAATTGGATATAAATCTATCGCAGGAGGTGGCACCACAGATTACGCTGTTGATATTTACCATAAAGCCATACAAAAGGAAAATTATACCTGTTTCTTACAGGAAGATTCCTATTTACCCATGATGTACATGGATGATGCCGTCCATGCTATCCTGCAATTAATGGCTGCACCTGCTTCAGACATTCAAATCAGAACGAGTTATAATCTTTCTGGAATGAGTTTTTCCCCTCGCGAAATTGCGGAAAGCATTCAATCTTTCTACCCCTCTTTTCAGGTAAAATATGTACCGGACTTTAGGCAAAAAATTGCTGATTCTTGGCCTTCGAGTATCAATGATGACTCCGCTCGAAGCGACTGGGGATGGAAGGCGCAGTATGATCTTCCCAAAATGACCTCTGAAATTTTAACTAAATTACCTTCCTATATCCACAAAATTTAATTGTATGTACGAGCAATATAAATCATTCATCTCGAAAGAAATTGAGTCCATCAAAGAGGCTGGATTATACAAAAAAGAACGTGTTATTACTTCCCCACAAGCGGCAGAAATTACAATTCAGGGAGGGAATAAAGTGTATAATTTTTGTGCAAATAATTATTTAGGTCTTTCGTCGCATCCCGCTGTCATTCAAGCCGCAAAAGAAGCGATTGATACACATGGTTTTGGCTTATCGTCTGTCCGCTTTATTTGTGGAACGCAGGATATTCATAAAACACTTGAGCAGAAAATATCGACTTTTTTAGGTACCGAAGACACGATCCTGTATGCCGCTGCTTTTGATGCCAATGGTGGCGTATTTGAGCCTTTATTAGGGGAAAAAGATGCCATTATTTCTGATGCATTAAACCATGCCTCCATCATCGATGGTATCCGATTATGCAAGTCAATGCGCTATCGCTATGAGCATAATTCCATGGAGGATTTAGAAGCGAAATTACAGCAGGCAGTGGCGGATGGAGCACAACAAAAAATGATTGTGACAGACAGTGTATTTTCGATGGATGGCACGATTGCCCAATTAGATAAAATCGTAGCCTTAGCAGAGAAATATGAGGCCTTGATCATGATTGATGAGTGCCACTCTTCTGGCTTCATGGGGAAAACAGGTCGTGGCGTACACGAACTGAAAGGAGTAATGGGTAAAATTGATATTATCACCGGAACATTAGGCAAGGCTTTAGGTGGTGCATCTGGTGGATTTACCTCTGGTCGAAAAGAAATAATCGATCTATTAAGACAACGATCTAGACCTTATTTGTTTTCTAATACCTTAGCTCCATCGATTACGGGAGCGTCTATTGCCGTTTTCGATATCTTATCTAAAACAACCGAATTGCGCGATCGATTAGCTGAAAATACGGCCTATTTTAGAGAGCGAATTCTCGCTGCTGGTTTCGACGTAAAGCCGGGCGAACACCCGATAGTCCCTATCATGTTATATGATGCTGTTATCTCCCAAAAAATGGCAGAAAAACTATTGGAAAAAGGAATTTATGTGATTGGTTTTTATTATCCAGTAGTGGCCAAAGGGCAAGCTAGAATCCGCGTCCAAATCTCAGCTGGCCATACAAAAGAACAACTAGATCACGCGATTGCATCCTTTACGGAAGTAGGCAAGGAGTTAGGAGTGATTTAGCTTCGTTTTGACTGGAGGGCCCTTCTGTAGCGCATATAAACGTATTATCTTATCGGTTCTTTGAATTACTCGAAATGTAAGCGACTACCCTATAGGTAAGCAATGCATTTGAGAATTATATGCTATCATTAATCTGTGAAAACAGCATTAAACCTAGTTTAAAACGATGAGAAAAATATACCTGCTCCTGCTTTCCTGCCTTGCCTGGACAGCTACTGCTCAAGATGGCACTATTTATCCACTTGATGCCCCTAAAGAACCGAATGCCATTCCCTTAAATACCGGCTCTGTAAAAGACCAACCGGCGCCAGAAACCTGGTTCAAACAATGGGGCGATCCGATGGCTAGAAACATTTCGAAAGCAACCTTAACGCCATTCTTCCCAGAAAAAGGAAAGGCAAATGGAACGGTTGTCATCGTCGCACCTGGAGGCGGGTACCGTTGGCTTTCGATGGGAAATGAGGGTTGGGAAGTCGCTGAGGCTTTGGCCAAAAAAGGAATCACCGCCTTCGTCCTAAAATACAGACTATTCCCAACGGCTGAAAAATTAGAAGACTTTACCGCCTGGATGAACCACCCACGTCCTGCACCAGCTCCGGCTACTTCAAAGACAGATAGCGCTGCGAAAAATACCAATCCAATGGCCCAAATGGATCTCTCTAATCAATTAGAAGATGCAGAAGCTGCCTATGCGATGATTGTTAAAAACGCCGCAACTTGGGGCCTAGATACGAAGCGAATCGGTATGATTGGATTCTCCGCTGGAGCGGGATTAACGATGCATGCGACGCTACACTCTAAAACGATGAAGCTCGCGTTTATCGGACCTATTTATGGCGGCATGGGCCCCGTAAAAGTGCCTGCTGATGCGCCGCCTATGTTTAATGTGATTGCCTCGGATGACTTTTTGTTTAACTCCCAATTTGGGGTAATCGACTCGTGGTTTAAAGCGAAAAGACCGGTGGAGTTTCACTTATACCAAAACGGTGGTCACGGTTTTGGCCTAGGCAATCCGAATCGCACCAGCAACAAATGGTTTGATGCCTTCATGCACTGGTTAGAGGTGAATAAATTAATGTAGAGAAAGAGGTGATTA
>JACCDM011064993.1_pt1 | contig 11839 bp, 9 predicted proteins | sample 7445851 | NCBI WGS metagenome assembly JACCDM01 (sample SAMN15323438, study PRJNA562643) | freshwater metagenome | isolation source: river surface water | place: USA:Blue River Watershed | collected 2017-08-16
ACTTGATGCCAACGAATATGTGAGCACACAGAACACCAACAACTCCAATACTGAAGGTGTTGGTCTAGTGTTCCAGGCAAACACCAACAACTTCTTCTACTATCCACGTCGTAGTCCAAGTTTGGCGGCAGGATACCCATTGAACCAAACAGACACAATTATTCGTCAAGCATATCCATACACTGGTGCTGAAATGGACGTGGTCAGCATCACAGCAGATGGCAACAATCCAGCCACTATCACAGTGACCACAACCTATGCTCATGGTCTTGTGCCCGGAACTCCTATTTTGATGAACTTGAGTTCAGGCACAAACTACCAATATGCTGAAGGTTCTTTTACTATCATCAGCGTACCAAGTACAACAACATTTACCTATCAAGCCAAAACTGGCGCGGCAGTGAGTGGCACCCTTGCTGGACTAGCATTTGTTCGCAGCAATGCGGCGTTCTTGCCCCGACCATTTGATGGCGGTGTGCTGATTGGTCCAGGAACACCCACACGTGGCGCAAGTGCGATTCGTGTTACAAAGAAATATTTCCGATATCAATCTGGTAAAGGTATTTTGTTCTCAACCGGTACTGTGTTGGCACCAACATTTGATATAACTGCTGTAAGCGCAGCCGGAACATCGGCTGGTAGTACTGTTACAGTAACAACTGACGTGGAACACGGACTCAATGCCGGAGCAGGAGTAACGATTACAGGCATTACTACTTCTGGATATAACGCTTCGGGCTATGTTGTGACCAGCATCGTAAGTGATACCAGTTTCACCGTAGAAGCACAAGGAACACTGGGGTCAACCACACCAGAATTAGGAGTGCAACCTAGACTGAACGTCAATAGTTGGCATGGCGCCAGTGTTCGCGCTGGTATATTTGATGATCAAAACGGTTTATTGTGGGAAAACGACGGCGTTACTGTAAACGCAGTACAACGTTCAAGCACATTCCAAACAGCTGGTTTGGTATCAGTTGGAGTAGGATCTAACTTGGTCACTGGTGATGGTAATTGCCGCTTCCAGGATCAACTCAACAACGGTGACCTTGTTGTGATCAAAGGTATGAGTCACACAGTGACCAGTATCCTTGACAACAACCGTATGACAGTGGTGCCACCATTCCGTGGAGTTGTCAATCAAACTCGTGTGCGTATGGCCTTGAGAAACGAGATTCGTGTACGACAAGCTGACTTCAACATTGACCCCTTAGACGGAACTGGACCATCGGGATTCACATATGATCCAAGCAAGATGCAGATGTATGGCATTGAATATTCTTGGTACGGTGCTGGTTATGTTTCATGGATGATTCGTGGTCAAGATGGTAAGTTTGTACATGCACATCGTCGTCCCAACAACAACTTGAACAACGAAGCATACATGCGTTCTGGTAACTTGCCAGCACGTTATGAAGCCATCAACGAAACTCCTACAGTGGGTCTCGCAAGTGCAATTGATGCAAGCCAAACTACAATTACACTGACAGATGCCACAGATTATCCGCCAGCCAGCGTTACCTATCCAGTGTATGTGATGATTGAATCAGAGATTGTCAAGTACTCTGGTAAGAGCGGTAACGATTTAACCGGTTGCACTCGTGGTGCTACATTTACACAGTGGGCAGACGGCCAAAGCCGAAGCTACACATCAAGTGCGGCCACTGGCCATGCTATCAACACTGGTGTTATGTTGATCTCTAACACTTGCGTACCATTGGTTAACCACTGGGGTAGTGCGATTATCATGGACGGTAGTTTTGATGGCGACGAGGGTTATCAGTTTACCTATAGTCGTACCAACTATGGTTTGCCAGCTACAGTTGGTGACAAGGCTGTGGCCTTTGCCATGCGCCTAGCGCCAAGTGTGTCCAATGGTATTATTGGTAATTTGGGTGTGCGTGAGTTGATTAACCGTGCTCAGTTAACGCTGTCAAACTTGAACATCCAAGTTACAGCAGGACGCTACTTGGTTGAAGGTATATTGAATCCTTCAAACATTGATAGTGCCAATACCAGCTGGCAAGGACTGAACAACTTGGGTGGTGGATACCAACCTAGTTTCTCACAGTTTTCAACCGCTCCACGTTATACATCAGAATCAACTGGTGGTTTAACATCTGCTCCTTACAACACCACAGGTGGTATGACACGTAGCGGTGTCAAAGTGGCGTTTAGCTCTGCAAAGACTTATGCTAACTTGACCCCAGTAAACGTTTCGAGTTCTGGGGCTAATGCTAAGATTACTGTGCAACTTACTGCGGCAGGCACTGCATATTCAACCACAACCACTCAGATCACTGTGCAAACAGCCGGCGACGGCTACGCTGTGGGGGACACTATCAAAATCACCGGTAACTTGATAGGCGGAAGCACTACGGCCAATGACTTGACCATGACCATCACAGCTATCACAAGTGAATTGCAAGGTGGAGAACGTTTGTTTGCTATCCCAATTTCAACCACCAACTCAGGTGTGTTGGATTTGAGTTCAGTTAAACAGATTGGTACAAGCTCTGTTCCGGGTACAGGAACTTATCCAAACGGGCCAGAAGTGTTGGCAGTGCAGATTACTGCGCTAGCAACCAGTACTACACCGGTTGGAGAGATCCAACTACAGTTCCAAGAAAGTCAGGCTTAACGACTTGCGAGATCCTGCTCAACCAGCAGGATTTTGCTTTGTACAGATTCAAGATTGACGGTGTTCCACAAACCAGGATGCATGGGTCTTGGCCATGCACCTTTGTCTATCCAAGCATAGCCTAGATGTTCGTAATTGAGTCGTGGAGTAAACTCCGTGGCAACCACACATACCCATGTGTGATATTCAAATGCAGAATCTGCTGAGGTGAATTTTTCTAAAGGGATAAGACGCAGGTAAGTTGGAAAGAAGCCCAGCTCTTCAATGCATTCGCGTTCCATGCCGCCTAACAATGTTTCACCAGTTTCAATTTTGCCGCCAGGCAAGCCCCATGCTCCAGGATGTTTGGCATCGTTTCGCAGGAGATACAGGTACCTTCCAGTATCTAAACTACGAAACCAAACGCCTACAGCTTTTAAAGCACTAGACTCCATGTTCCTCCCGGATACACGCCCTGATAACTTTTTACCCATACGTCGCCGTTCCACTCATATTGTATACCAGTGGTGATATTTGTAACATATTGACCGGCGGCCTGTCCTTCAGATCTAAACACTACCTTCCAGTAGTTACCAGTGTATTCAATAATATCGTTGGCGTTGGCAACTAACGGCCGCCCATTAGCGCCTACCCAAGCAATGGCCGGGCCATAGTTGTCCTCAGAGCCAGTGGCTTCTGTTAACAAATAACGTTGCCCTTCCATGGCCGAGTCTAACCCATCTTGTGGTCCACTGGCCAAGGGATTGATCACAGCGTCAATGGGATCAAGAGTGTTTTGTGGCGCAGTATCTGTGTCTACATCAAACAACACAAATCTATCATCGTTGGGGTCTAATACAATGGTACCAATGACCTCTGACTCATCAGATTGAACCAATCTAATTTGACTGATACCAGGTCTAAGAACTCCATAAGTTCCAATCACTGTGGTCCACAGCAAGCTACTGTCGGGTACTATCTCTGTAGGAGTCAGTGTGTCATTTCCGGGCTCTTCAACAATACTGCGTTGTTGCAAACACTGCAACCTATTACCAATCAGTACCACTGCCCAATTATACGGGGTAATAATCTGTCTAGTACCCAGAAGGAGATCATTGTTGGTAACAGCATTGTTCAAGTCACCTTGCGCATCGTACATTGAAGCAATCACACGTTCTACCACGCCCAGTTTCTTGACCTTGATTGGCGAACTGAGCCAAATTGGAATGTTAAATTTGATTGTGGCCATGTCTATGGGGTTGTCGGTGCCGATAGGAACGGTGCGAGAAGTCCAAGTGACAGATTCAAGTTCTACCACAGTCAAACTGGTCCAGTCAATGAAGTTATCGGTGCTTTGTACTTCTAAACTGGGGTTGAACAGTGTCAACATCTGCTCTAACAACTGCATTTTTTGATTGGTATTTGATGTCCATATATCCAATGTAATACCCATCTTGTATGGCACAGGCATCAGTCTTTCGATAGTAAATGCATTGCCCTGTGTAGGTTCGAATGAGTCAGTTGCGCTGTCATAGGTGCGTTGACGAACGTTTACTTTGCTCACAAAGTAAGGTTCCTGCATGCGTGGACGATCGTAGTCTAAACTGGAAATATAAAAAGTCATCAACGGTGACGCTGGCATGGAGTTACGGCTGTTCTCTTGCATGATCACTTGGGCATTGCGACTGGCGTCGCCGTAACGCACAGGCACACGTATCAGAGCAGCGTTGTTTACACCGTCGGTTTCGTTGCCATATTCAATTTGAAAGTTACTGACAATTCTAGTGAATTGTAGCAAGAATCGACGTAGCTGTTCATCATAAAAAAATTGTTGCATTGTTAACTCGATCTCTGTCCAGGTTGCGTATTAGGGTATGAGTTTGATGGTAAATTGCCGCCCTGATCACCGTTGTCGGCACGCGGCTTGAGAGCTTCGCTGAGACTCTGACGACTTGGAATATTGCCCATATCTGTGGTACGTACTGTGTATGTATTGTTGACAAAGCTGGAACGCAAAGTATTGTTATCGGGACCGTTGTTGAGATTGGTGCGCACACCATCTTCAATCTTGGCCCAACGTTTCACAGTTGAATTGTATCTAAACAGCCTATTTGGGAAGTAATCTAATCTCAAGCAATAATCTCCATCCACAGGATTCAGCGGGAACGCAACACCAGTGACAACTGGATTGCCATTTGGTACTGTATCTCCAGTTAAGTAGCCTTTGGTATAGCCAGGACCGCTTGGGGTAACACTCATACCACCTTGTGTGCCGTCTACAGTATTGTCATCGCCAGTGGTCAATGTAGTTGGGTTTGCAGGACTTCCATCAGCTAGAGTAGGCGCCACGTAGTACTGATCAGTGGCATAACCACTCAATGGAACTTCAACGTCGGCTTGTGTAAGTATGGCATCGTTGATTTGGTTGTCTTTGGTACGAGCACTAAACACATCACTTTGTGTGGGCGGTGTGTAGATTGCCCAGTATTCAGTGTTGGTAATTTCAGTTCCAGCCGGGACATTTTTCAAGGCTTGATAATACACATCACCGTAATTGGTGACCCAGCCAGTGGGGTAAAAATTGCCGTTGTCCCAGATATTTTCGCTGACCACAGGCTTCTTGAGTATGTCCTTGAACTCTTGGTTGTTGGTCATGGGCGTGGCCTTTACACGCCAGGTGTGTGGCAGCCAGGTCTGACTCATGCCTTCGGTGGCATAGTCTGCATCCTGCACCACATAGTATCTGGGCAGCGGCTGCGGAATGGCAGAGTTCAAAGGGTGGTAATCTTTCAAGTTTGGCACTTCAAGCACGTCACCGTTCATGAGTTTACGACCAAACGTGTCGATCATGTCGTTGTAGTGGAATGTGATAAACAAGGTATCGTTGTTCAAAAACAATCCAAATTGTGTTAGATCAAAATCCACATCTTGGTGTGTGTACACACCGCGCATGATGTAAACGTCTTGATCATAGATTCTATCGCGGTTTTCCAGCAACAGCAAGTCTTGAATGTTTAGCGGACTCAGTGCATCATAAATTGGTTGTGTTGCATCGCCATTGCCCGAAAGAGCCGAATCCTCGCCGCCAGTTTGCGGCCCGGCATATTTGTGGACATAGATGTCCATGCCACCCACGGTGTACATTTCAGAGATTGTGCGATCCAAAAATTGGTAATCGCGGGTTCGATTTGGGCGGTAAAGGCTTAAACGTGGCATAGTGTACTATTTATGGGCAGGTTGACCAATAATCTCAAACCTGCTACAATTTGGCTATGAAACTTGTTAAGTTAAACCGTAGATTCAAAGTATTCAAAGAGCACGGGCACACCGTTGCCCTGCGTTTCAGTGTGTACGGAGTCAAATCGCAGACATACGAAAAAGTTTGTAAGTCTAAATTGGGCGGCGACGGCTGGAACCCACAACGAGGGTGGTATAGCTATTTTGGCACCAGAAGTAGTCGTAACGCGGCTCGTCCGTTTTGGATTACATTTCGCAACGAAGCAGATGCTACTTTAGTATTACTTTGTGCTGACTTGACCAAAAAACCTTGAAGTGTTATAATTACACGATTGCACACAAGGAGCCTATATGAAAATGCTGAGTTTCAAACCCCTGAATCCCCGTAGTCCAGATACAAAGTATGTGGGACTTGAGCCTACTTGGGCACAGCAACCCACAGAGGAACGTTTTACAGCTCTGACTCGTGCATTTAATTGGTACAACTATTTCTACGGCAAGAAGGAAGCCAAAGAGTTTGCTTGTAATTATTTGGATGTGCATGATCGTGCAAAGGATGCCAAAAAACTTCGTGCCTTGCCTGATAGTCAGATGCGTCTCACACCAGGTTGGCTGGCTCGCATGAGTCTCATGGGTTTGCAGTTGGGCGAGCAGGAACAAATCAAACTGGACAATCTACTCAACGAATTGCTGGATATCAAACAGCAGGCCAAAGAGGAAGCAGTGGTTGAAGATGCCACTCCACGAATTACTATTCAAGACCGACTGCGAGAAAAAGTATCTGACTGCCTGGGCGAACTGGATGGTATGTTTGACGATTTCATGTTGGCCGGTGCCAAAATGTCAGCAGACTACAAACCCATCACATTGATGCGTGGCATGAATGTGGCTCCACAAATGATCAGTGAAATCTCCAATTGTTGGAAGCGTAAACTGGCAGAATTTGAAGAAACAGTAGAAGGCAAAGACCCACTGCTGGTTGAGTCATATTCCCACTTGACTAAAATTCAATTGCGTAATTGTGTAAAATTTTGCGAAGCAGTGATCAACGACTGCGGTGCTTATGTGCAGATCAAGAAAGTGGAACGCAAGCCGCGCAAGGTCAAAGCAGTGCCGCCTGAAAAACGTGCGGCCAAGTTCAAGTACATGGCAGAGTTTGCAGAACTCAAACTCAAGTCACTGCCGCCTGCCCAACTGGTAGACAAGGCCGAAGCATGGTTGTATGACACCAAAAAGCGCAAACTCATCCATGTTGTTGCTGATGAATATGCCAAGGCATTTACCATCAAGAACAACTCCGTGATTGGGTACAGCACTGTGGAAACTCAACAGAAAACTGTGCGCAAGCCCGCAGATGTTGTCAAAGCCGTGCAAGCCGCAGGCAAGCCAGCGGCACGTAAAATCTTCAAAGATCTTACCACAACAGAAACACCCTGGAATGCCCGGGGTACTGAGAACTTGATCATACTCAAAGCCTGGTAAATAAGGGGGAACGGAGTTCCCCCTATGGCTGAACAAAATACATTACCTGAGTTAAAGCAAAATCTTATTGAATATTGCAAGTTAACCCTGGGTGATCAAATCATTGATCTTGAATTAGACCCTGCACACTACGAAGCGGCATATCAACGCACAATTGGTACCTATCGCCAACGTGCCAACAACGCCTATGAAGAAGCATACATCTTCATGGAACTGATTCAAGACGTAAACATCTATACCTTGCCCCAAGAAGTTGCCAGTGTGCGTCAAATATTCCGCAGAACATTTGGCGATTCTACAGGTCCGTTTGCATCAAACTTTGATCCGTTTGCACAAGCAAGTATCAATGTGTACCTTATGAATTTCAACGTGGCCGGCGGCTTGGCCACATACGACTTCTACAGCCAGTATGTTGAACTGGCCGGGCGTATGTTTGGTGCCTACATGAACTATACCTGGAATCCTGTCACAAAGAAACTGCAACTGATACGTGACCCCAAAGGCACTGGCGAAAATATTCTACTTTGGGTGTATCAAACCAAACCTGAAATTCAACTGCTCAGTGACTATCAGATTAGCCAGTGGATCCGTGACTACATGGTAGGTGCTTGTAAAATGATCATTGGTGAAGCACGTGAAAAGTTTGCGCAAATTGCTGGCCCACAGGGTGGTGGACAACTCAACGGTACGCAAATGAAGACCGAAGGCAAAGAGATCATGGATGCCAAACTTCAAGAATTGGTAATGTATGTGGATGCAAGTCAGCCACTCACCTGGGTAATTGGTTAACACACACTAGACAAACCATTGCAGTCGTGTTACAATCATTGAATGCACCTAATGATTGATCTGGAGGGCTTGGCAACAGGCCCCGATACCACTATCCTTACCATAGCCGCTCAAGCATTTGATCCGTTTGGCACGGGCTATTATGATCAACATTACTATGCCAGAGTTACTCTAGAAAGCCAGGAAAATCGTTCCATTGACGATGGCACAATCGAGTGGTGGGCAACTCAGCCCGAACATGCCAGGGAAGAGGCATTCGGAGAGCAAGGGCGAATCCCACTGGATCAGGCTCTGGACGAACTAGGGCGCCTAATTTGGCACTCCCGATTGATATGGAGCCAAGGCCCTACATACGACATGAACATTCTTGAGCATGCCTACAAGAGCTATCGCAAACCACTGCCTTGGAAGTATTACATGGTAAGGGACAGTCGTACAGTGTTTAGTCTCTGGCCTGACCAACCCATCCCACCTACAAGCCACCATGCCCTTGAAGACTGCCGTAGACAAATTGGCATGCTACAAAACACGCTTAAATACCTCAACGTCAAGGAACTCAAATGATCATTGGAATCTGTGGACTGATCGGGGCAGGCAAAGATACTGCCGCAGACTACCTAGTAAATTTACATCACTTTCGTAGAGAAAGTTTTGCTAACACACTAAAAGACGCTGTGAGTCAAGTGTTTGGATGGGACAGAACCATGCTAGAAGGGCGCACAAAACACTCAAGAGAGTGGCGCGAACAAGTGGATACGTGGTGGGCACAGCGACTAAACATGCCCGAACTGACCCCTCGTTGGATATTACAACAATGGGGCACAAACGTGCTGAGATCAGGGTTCCACGACGATATCTGGATTGCTAGTTTGGAAAACAAACTGCGTAACACTACTGATGATGTTGTGATCACAGACTGTAGATTCCCCAACGAAATCAAAGCAATCAAAGCCGCAGGCGGCATAGTTGTGCGTATCCGTCGGGGCGACGAACCCGATTGGTACAACGCTGCAATAGCGTATAATCGTGGCCCTAATGGCAACGCTGAATGGAGTGTGAGCAAAGCCAAACTAGATCGTCTAGGAGTTCATTCCAGCGAATATTCTTGGATTGGTACGGACTTTGATCAGATTCTAGACAACAACGGTACATTGGATCACTTGTACAATCAAGTCAAAAGTCTGGCTCAAGATCGCCCCGTTGCCAAGTAACATTACTGCGTTTAACTTCAACACTACAGTTCAAACAAACAGTGCGTAAATTGCGTTGATTGGTGTTGTTTAGGTCACCGTCGATGTGAAATACAAATAACTGACTAGGATACCTAGCTTTGAACCCGCATTTATCACATGCGGGTTTTTTCTTGTATCCATCAAGTTGCCAACGAGGTACTGGTGCTTTTTGACGACGTCCTCGGCGTTGGCAGGCAGTACACATAGACCGATAGTATACTCGTTCATATTTGTGATACGCCACAGCTCTAGGCAGTACTCCACACACTTTACAGAATGGTCTCATGCGGTATTTAGCATATAAACCTATATGTAGGTTGCCCAAACAGGGTGTTTTTGACAGAAGCCAATAAATATTAGAACTTGAAAAGGAATCCATTATGGCTCTAGTATCACCAGGCGTAGAAGTAACAGTAATTGACGAGAGTCAATATATCCCTTCAGCCGTTAACACAGTACCTTACTTTGTAGTTGCCACAGCACAAAACAAAGTATCCAGTGACGGCGTCACTGTAGCAGCCGGTACACTTGCCGCTAATGCAAACAAAACATATTTGATCACCAGTCAGCGTGATTTGGCAGCCACATTTGGTGTGCCATTCTTCTACAACACCACAACTGGTACACCAATCAATGGTTACGAGCTCAACGAGTATGGTTTGTTGGCTGCTTACTCAGCATTGGGTGTAACAAATCGTGCGTATGTACAACGGGTTGACATCGATCTTACTGAGCTAACTGCTAGTTTGACTCGCCCAACTGGTGCTCCTGCCAATGGTGATTATTGGCTAGACACCACAGTCAGCAACTGGGGCATTTTTGAATGGGATCAAACTACAGCTACATTTACCAACAAAGTACCTCTGGTGATCACAGATGCCACAGACACAGTCAGCGGCAATGATACCATTGCAGGCAACACGCCCAAGGAGTCTATTGGATCAATTGGTGATTATGCTGTGGTAGCAGTGGGTGTGAATATTTTTGGTTATTACAAAAAGTATGACAACACCTGGAATCAGATTGGCAGCAATGCTTGGAAAACTTCATGGCCCACAATTACAGGGTCTGCTGCTCCTACCTCATTGACAGCAGGTAGCAATATCTACATCAATGACACATTGATCACTGTGCCAGTTGCGCCCAACAACACTCTAGCAGGGTTGGTTGGTGCCATCAATGCTGCTAGTATAACAGGAGTTACCGCAGGTGCAATTACCGTCACAGACACTGTGTTGCGTATCTATGCAGACAGCACAGCGGCCAACGATGGATCAACGCTGAGCAACAATGGTATTGTCACAATTGATGCAGGCACAGTGGGCGGCACAGCTTTGCTTACTGCACTGGGCATCACAGCAGGTGAGTATGCAGCTCCTGATTACCAACCAAGTTACAGCTATGAACAGCCACGCTGGAGAACCACTGACACTGATGGTGGTCGTCCAACAGGTTCTGTGTGGCAGAACCTTTCCACAGCCAACAATGGATTGAACTTGAGCTTTAAATCATACAGTGCTACCCTAGGTGCGTTTGTGTCACAAACAGTGCCGGCCTATGCTGATGATACTGTGGCAATTTATGCTCTTGACCCTACTGGAGGTGGTAAGAATATTCCTGTAGGTACCAGCTATGTAGCATATGATTCTTTCTTCTATTCTACCACACCGTTGACAACATTTGCATTTGAAATTCTGAATCGCTATGCAACTGGTGCAACAGAAGTAGTAGGAACCACAACACCTACATCATTTACTGTTGGAAACTTTTTTGGTCTACGGGCCACAGCAGCTGGACAAAGTACTCAAAACGTAAACACTGTCACCATTGGTGGCACAGGTACCGTGGCAGATTTTATTACGGCAGTTAGTGCAGCCAACATTCCTTATGTGTCGGCAAGCGTTAATACCGCAGGTAACATTGTGTTCACACACAGTCAAGGCGGATCAATATTCTTGATTCCATTGACAGGTGGCGGCACCCCTATTACCACAGCAGGTTTTTCACTGTCAACAGACAAAGTACGTCAGAGTCCAATCAACCCTGCCGGTTTGGTGTTGAGTAACTTTGTAACTGATCCGTTGTTTACCTACGCATCAAGCCCAACAGCACCTGATCAAGATCCTGCAGACGGAAGATTGTGGTATTACAGTGCTGTTGATGAAGTAGATATCATGATTCAAGACAACGGAGTCTGGAAAGGATACCAGTTGGTCTCCAATGATGTTCGTGGTTATGATTTGACTTTGTGTAATGCCACTGGCCCTATTATTTCGGCCACAGCACCTACCACACAAACAGACGCAGCTGAGAGCGACTTGGTCTACGGCGATTTGTGGGTAGACACATCAGACTTAGAAAACTATCCTAAGTTATATCGTTGGGAAAGTGTAAGCGGACTTGATCAATGGGTAGAAATTGACACCTCAGATCAAGTTACACAAAATGGTATCTTGTTTGCAGACGCACGTTGGGCACC
>JACCDM011618275.1_pt1 | contig 11839 bp, 8 predicted proteins | sample 7445851 | NCBI WGS metagenome assembly JACCDM01 (sample SAMN15323438, study PRJNA562643) | freshwater metagenome | isolation source: river surface water | place: USA:Blue River Watershed | collected 2017-08-16
ATAAAAACTTGAATAGGTTCCGCGCCAGATATGCCAAATTTCCGATCAAACACGAAAAATGGCACCCCGCGAACCCCTAAATTGACTCCTTCTTGAATATCTTGACTAACCCGATACGCCAGCTCCTCACTCGCAATCGCCGTACGTACATCCGCAGCCTCCAACCCAACCGATTCTCCAAGGGAAACCAGCTCCTCCACAGATGCCAAATCTCGCCCTTCCGTGAAATAGGCCTTAAAAAACACCTCTTCTATTTCGTTATCTAATCCCTTTTCTTTGGCTAATTGAATCACCCGATGTGCATATAACGAATTCGCCACAACCGCCTTGTCAAACTGATAATCCAAGCCCACTGCAGCCGCCATCTCCACCACGCGATCATGCATGTGTACCGACTGCTCCATCGACCACCCTTTGCGCTCAGCTAAATATGCATATACACCCACTGGCGAATCAAATTGCAAGGGAATTTCTGGGTCCAACTGGTAGCTTTTCCACGTAATTTCCACCGCATCGCGGCCCTCAAAAGCCAAAAGTGCCTGCTCTAAATGCCGCTTGCCGATGTAGCAAAACGGACACATAATATCACTCCAAATCTCAATTTTCATAAGCCACAAGTTACAAAAAAACCCTAGGCGATCGGCCTAGGGTTGCAATATTATTCGATTAAAAATTACTCCGCAACAAACGGGTAATCTTCTTGCATATACACATCTTTATACGCCTCATCCGGAGTAGGGAACGGAGACGCCTCCGCGAAATCCACCGATTCCTGAACCTGGATTTTAATCTTCGCATCGATCGCGTCTAAATCTGCTTGCGTTGCTAGACCATTATCCAAAATACGCGCCTTAACTTGTTCAATTGGGTCACGATCTTTGTAAGTCTCTACCTCTTCCTTCGAACGGTATTTTTGTGGATCCGACATCGAATGTCCACGGTAACGATACGTTCTAAACTCTAAAAATGTAGGACCTTCTCCTGCGCGTGCACGTGCCGCAGCACGAGATACTGCCTCATGTACCGCCTCCACATCCATCGCGTCAACCGGCTCTGATGGCATGTCATATGCCTCACCGATCGTATATAATTCCGTCACATTGGACGTACGAGCTACCGACGTTCCCATCGCATAACCATTATTTTCTACGACAAAAATCGCAGGCAATTTCCACGTCATCGCCATGTTAAATGCCTCATGCAAAGCACCTTGACGTACCGCACCATCACCGAAATAAGTGATCGAAACATTACCTGTTTTTCTATATTTCTCAGCAAATGCCAAACCAGCTCCTAATGGAATTTGAGCACCTACAATACCGTGGCCACCTACGAAGCCAACTTCCTTATCGAAAATGTGCATCGATCCACCTTTTCCTTTGGAAGCGCCCGTGATCTTACCATATAACTCGGCCATGATCGCGTTAGGTGACGTACCTAATGCCAAAGGAATCCCGTGATCACGGTAAGCAGTGATGTATTTATCGCCTTCTTTTAAGGCTGATTTTGAGCCTGAAGAACAAGCTTCTTGCCCAATATATAAGTGACAAAAACCTTTGATTTTTTGCATCCCGTACAACTGACCGCATTTCTCTTCGAACTTGCGTTGCAATTGCATCGACTCATACCAGTACATGTAGGTCTCCTTGGAATACTTCAGTGCTTGCGTTTCTTTCTTCGCCATCTTATTGATTGTATTTAAAATCGATGCGAAATTAAAACAAAAGCGCTAAGCAGCCAAAAAATCGCGTATTATTCTTTATTTTTACAGCTTTCCGCCATTCGGATTCGCCCTATGTACCTCAAATCGTTACAGGTCAAACAGTTTAAGTCCTACGAAGAAGCTCAATTTGAATTCATTTCAAATATCAATTGCATCGTAGGTGAAAACGGAATCGGAAAAACCAACCTACTCGACGCGATCCATTTTCTTTCCCTAACCAAGAGTGCCCGCGGCGTTGCTGACCCGCTCTGCATCCGCCACGGTGATTCTTTTTTCATGGTTCAAGGCTCCTTCATCTTCCAAAAAGACGAACACATCCCTGAATCCGAAACGCAAATCACTTGTGCTGTTCAAAAAGGCCAAAAGAAAAGTCTCCTTCGTGACCAGAAACCCTACACCCGCCTAGCCGATCACATCGGGAATTTTCCCATCGTGCTCATGGATCCGCACGATACGGACCTTGTCCGCGACTCGAGCGATACCCGCCGAAGATTTTTTGATGGCGTCATGGCACAACTCGACCGAACATTTCTCGAGAACTTAATTCGCTACAACCGCATTGTCCAACAGCGTAACAGTCTACTCAAACAATTTGCTGATTCCGGCCAAATTGATCCGTTGATGCTTGCCAGCTACCACGAGCCTCTCGTCATTTTAGGCGAAGCCATCAACCAAGCACGAATCGAATTTTTGACAGATTTTCTACCCCGGTTTCAAGCCCACTACGCGACACTTTCTGATGATCGGGAACAGGTAACGATCCGACTGGTCTCCACGTTTGAAGCGGGACATTTGGACGAGGCATTGAAAAATTCAGAGAGACAGGATTTAGCGGCCCAACGAACAACCGTTGGGATTCATCGTGATGATTTTGAATTTGACATCAACGAATTTCCATTAAAAAAATACGGTTCACAAGGCCAAACAAAAAGCTTTGTCGTTGCTCTTAAGCTCGCCCAATTCGACGCGCTAACCGCGGCAAAACCACGTAAACCGCTTCTATTATTAGATGATATTTTTGATAAACTAGACGATCGCCGGATTCAGCGTTTGATCGAAATGATGGCAGAAGATCATTTTGGGCAGGTTTTCATTACCGATGCCCGTCCCGAACGGACGAAATCACTGCTGAAAAATCTGCGCACTAAGATTCAATACATCGCGCTATAGTAGCTCCAAAAGTCTCGAGTGAATTTTCCTGAGCGACTTGTTGGCAGGCCCCCTCATTCACCTGTAAGCCCGCTGTTTGAATATCTCGCAAGGCATTCCCCACTGCTAAAGCATCAGAGGCATCCACTACCTTCCCCAATCCGCGTGCACGAATCAATTCGCCAATCATCCCTAGCTCCGTTCCCAACATAGCCTTCCCAGCCATTGCAGCACGAACTAACACAGAACTCATTCCAGTATGACCTTGATATAACATGAGCACCACATCAGCTAACTCGAAACAGATCTGAACTTCTTGTGCAGGCAAATAGCCAAATAAAGTAATCACCTGTAATGATGGCACGCGAGCAATCGCCGCTTGAATCTGTGGTAAATACGCCGGAGCAATCGGTCCTGCTAAAACTAAACACATGTTTTCATGTTCAGCAGGAGGCAATTGTTTACAACCATCTAGGAAAACTTCCATTCCTTTTCGGTCATCCAAAAACCCAAAATTCAAATAGACTTTTTTATCCCCAGGTATGCCATGCTTAGCCCGAAATTCCTCACGAGCTTCAGAAGAAATCGCATAGGATTTTATCGGATCACACAGAGGCTCGACGCGAGCAGATCCAGCGATTTGCCTAATGGTAGGAACCAAGGATTGAACTAGGCAAAAAAGACTGTGGATTTGGCCGGATTGAAGGGCGCGGGCCAAAAGCCATTTTTTAAGTTTAGGATAAAAGCCCGTTGCGTCTTCAAAAAAATCAGTCCGAAAACTGATTCCAGAAACGGGAATCGGACTGCGTTTTCCCAGCCAAGCGGCCAAAGGAAAATAATCGAAATACATTAGAATCGCATGTGTCGCACGATGTTGAACTGCATAGTCCAACATTAATTTCCATTCCAAGAAAGAACGGCGGTAAATGTTGGTTGCGTGCAAGCGAGCAATTTGATCCATCGGAATACTCGCAAATATCACATTCTCCCCCCAGACAAGCTGGTCGGCAATGCGGCGCGACTCAAAATCCGTACGAAATTTTTCACCAGAAACCACGATCACTTCCACATCCATCCGACCGCTAAAATAACCAATCACATGCGTGAGGTAATCCGGGTGGTGGCCGTCCAAAATGGTATCAAAAAGAAGTATGCGGTGTTTCACAAGCAATAGAAAAAAGCAGAGACGCTAAAAGCGCCTCTGCAAAAATAGTCTTAAAGACCGTATTTATATTTGTATCGATTGAACAACTGCGAATGTTTGTTGTCCAAATTAATCGCGCGACCTTGAATGAAAGCGTGCGTTACGACACTAGATTTCATGTCTAATAAATCACCTGTTGAGATGACGATGTTCGCATCTTTTCCATTTTCTAAACTTCCGGTACGATCTGCGATGCCCAAAATTTTGGCAGGGTTTAAGGTGATCGCTGATAATGCTTCCTCTTTGGTTAAGCCATAGGCCGACATCGTTCCCGCCATAAATGGCAAGTTGCGGATTTGGGTATATCCATCGCCTGAATCTTGGCAAATAGTGAATAAAACACCCGCTTTTTGGAGCTGAGCACCTGTTTTGTACGGCTGATCTACCGCATCATCATCAGTAGCTGGAAGCGCATGAGGCTCATGTAAAATAACGGCAACGTTGTTGGCCGCCAAAATATCTGCAATCATGTAACTGTCAGCACCCCCGGCAATCACCAATTTGAAATTGAATTCTTTGGCAAAATCCACCGCTACCAGCATTTCCTTCACCAAGTCGCAATGGATATACAAGGTTTTTGAGCGATCAAATAAACCGCGTGTTGCCTCGAATTTCAAGTTGGTTGCAGCATGCGTTTTCTCTTGCAAATAAGCTTTCGCCTCACGGAAAAATACACGCGCTTGCTCGATCTTCTCCAATCCTAACTTAACTGGATCCGAATCTCCACCACGTCTACGCATTTGCATCGGACGATTGATCAATGCAGGGAAGGTCATATGTACGCCGTTGTCTAATACATAGGCTGCGTCTTCCCAGTTCCATGCATCTAATTGCACCACCGTCGAAGTCCCAGAAATCAAACCCCCTTGAGGTACGATTTGGGCCAATAATACCCCATTTGAACGAACCGTATTGATGACCTTACTGTCCGTGTTATAGGCAACAATCGACCGAATGCTCGGATTCATTTCACCTAATTCGTCGAAGTCGGTCGTCGACTTGGTTGAGCTAACTTCCACCAAACCTAAGTTGGTATTTGGCGCAATCACCCCTGGATAAACATGTTTTCCCGTGGCGTCAATGCGTTCAACGTCACCAGTTACAGCAGCCGTTTCAATTTTAATTTTCCCCTTTTCAATGCTTAGGGTGCCGTTTTCAATCACTTGGCCATTGCCAATGTGAAGCGTTCCGCCTGAAATCACAATCTTCTTAGTTTGTGCGGGCGAAGGATGCATGGTTTCTTGGGCATAAAGTCCCAAGCTGGCCAACATCAATAATGCGAATATATTCGTTTTCATATCTGTGTCTTTTAGTCGATGTTAACAAAACGGTGTGAAATGCGCTCCCATAAACTGCGCTCGTGGTTGTGATCTTCTTCGCACATGTTTTCAGCTTTGTATGAAGGAGTCGTAGGACGTGTCGCCGCGCCACCTTTTTTCGCGCCTAACATTTTCATCACCAAACGTTGCTTCTCAGCCTTCAATGCCTCTTGTAATTGGGCATCTTCAACGCGGTCGAAAACCACTGTTCCGTCTACAATTGTTTGCTCGGATTTGGCATAAATACTTAATGGATGTGCCGACCAGACAACGACGTCTGCATCTTTACCTTCCTTAATACTACCCACGCGATCAGCAACGTGCAACATTTTGGCCGGGTTTAACGTCACCATTTTCAAGGCATCTTCTTCCGACATACCAGCGTATTTCACACTTTTCGCAGCTTCGTGATTTAAGCGGCGTGCCATTTCAGCATCATCTGAATTGATCGCCACATTCACACCATTCTTTTGCATCAAATAAGCGTTTTGAGGAATCGCATCTAGTACCTCCATCTTGTAGTTCCACCAGTCAGCGAACGTAGACGCATTCGCACCGTGTGCTTTCATTTTATCTGCTACTTTGTAGCCTTCTAAAATATGTGTCAACGTATTTACGGTGAAGCCAAATTTGTCGGCCACTTTCAAAATCGAGTTGATTTCACTTTGTACATAGGAGTGGCAAGTGATGAAACGCTTCTTGTTTAAGATTTCCAAAAGCGTCTCCAATTCTAAGTCGATGCGCTTGCCTGGTCCTAATTTTTCATAGTCACGAGCGCGTGTAAACGCATCTGTTAATACTTGCTCCACGCCCATACGAGTGTCTGGGAAACGATTATTGGCCGTATTGTATGAACGTTTTACATTTTCGCCAAGCGCGAATTTGATGAACGGATCCCAATTGCCAAACTTCAAGTCTTCGGCATTTTTACCCCAACGGAATTTCAATAATTGCGTTTGACCACCGATCGTGTTGCAAGAACCGTGCAAAATATGCGAGGCGGTTACACCACCGGAAAGTTGGCGGTAGATATCCACATCTTCTGGATCGATGACATCAGCGATACGCGCTTCAGCCGTCACAGATTGTGAACATTCGTTGATACCACCCGTCGCACCTACGTGTGAGTGTTCGTCGATGATACCTGCTGTCACGTGTTTACCGGTTCCGTCGATGACGCGAGCGGAAGCATCTTTCAAACCTTTGCCGATAGCTGTAATTTTACCTCCTTTTAATAGGACGTCTGTTCCAGCTAAAACACCTGATTTTTCGTTGGTCCAAACCGTCGCATTTTTAATCAAGATCGTTTCTTGTTTGGCGATCGTCTTTTTACCGAAACCAGTGAAAGGATAAACCACGTCACCGATTACCTCTGGCTTCGCTGGTTTTGCTTTGGCTGAACTGTCAGAAGCAGCTGAAGTACGCACGGCTTTCCAAGAAACCCATTCTCCAGAGGCAAGTTGGCCTGTTCCGCCGATTTCCGTTCCGTTAAAAGTTCCCGATAAACGAGATTTCCCAGCCTTATTGGTGAAAGCTAAATTCACCAAAGATTCTTTTTGGCTTAGGTCGATTTGCGTCGTGTCTTTGGCGATCATCGAAACCTTGTAGCTTCCTGGATTTCCTTTGATCACGAGCGTTTTTTCTTCTTTGCCAAGTTGTAAGCGGTAATTTCCGGCTAATGTTTTCCAGTTTTCTGGTTGGATTACATAAGCAGCACCTTGAATCCAGTTTTCGATGATGACTGATTTTTCATCAAAAATTGGGCCGCTCGTAATTAGGAAATTGGCCCATTTGCCTGCATCTAATGAGCCTACTTGATCAGCTACTTGTAAGATTTGTGCGGGAGTTTGGGTTAAAGCTTCCAATGCTTTTTGCTCTGTTAAGCCAAATTGCATGGCTTTACGAAGGTTCGCCAAAAAGCTTGATTGGTCTTTTAAGCCGTTTGATGTTAAGGCAAACGGAATGCCTGCTTTTTCGAATGCGCCTAGGTTAGTAGGAGCTAATTCCCAATGTTTCAAGTCGGCTACATTCACAAAACGTGCATCTGTCGGATCATCTAAATCCATTGCTTGCGGGAAGTTCAGAGGAAGAATGAACGTCGCTTTTGTCGACTTCATTTCGTCGATGCGCTGGTATTCGTTACCACTTCCTTTGATAATGTATTGCACCCCAAATTCATCTCCAATTTTATCGGCACGAAGTGCAGACCATTTATCGTTGGTTTCAAAAATTTGTGGCAGGCTGCTGTTTGCGTTGAAACTTTGCAAGCTTAGGTTAAGTCCTTCTTGCGCAGGTTTAGATTTATACCAATTCGCATCTAGGTATTGCTGGCGCAATAACGCCACGCTACCCATTAATGAACTTGGATAATCTTGCGTCGATGATCCTTTGTCAAATGAAAATTGGGCGGCAGCTTGTTCTTTTAGGATCACCAAATTTTCTTTTTGATTAGCTAAAGAAACAAAAACGGATGTTCCGCGGGAGATGCCGTCCATTTGGTGGGAGGCAACGGAACCGAAACCAATTTTACGAAGGTCTTTGGCTTTGGAATCGTCTACGTTAAATAATTTCGCGTGACTAAGTTCTGATTTAAGTGCTTGGTTCCAGCTGTATGGCCCTTGCGTTTTGCTGAGCATTTGAGCAGGAGAACGGTATGATCCGCCACCGCCTTGAGCTGCGTCGAAACCGTAATCGCTATACGCATCAACGAATGAAGGGTATAAAAATTTCCCTTGGCAGTCGATGATCACGGCTTCTTTTGGAATGGGCAAGTTGGCACCTACGGCCTCAATTTTGCCTTGTTTAACTAAGAGTGTTGCATTTGTCAACGTCGTTTTCGCATCTTTAACGATGGTTGCGTGCGTAAATGCATAATATCCGGAACGGGGATTAGCGATGTCGTTCGCCGGATAGGTTTGTTGGGCGATGAGGGGGCTCGTGACACAAAGTAAAACGAATCCAAGCCACCTGAGGGTAAATTTGTACATAGAATCAGGTTAAGTTGATGAGTGAACAAGATAAATATAAATTGGCTAATTTTCTGAAATATTGTAAATTGAGGCCTTAAAAAATTGATTTTCCCTGCGCATGCGTCAGAAATTAAGTGTACTAATTTGGGTTTTGATGAGCAGCATCTTGGCTGTTCAGGCGCAGAAAATCGGCGACATTACGTTTAATAAACTCCCACAAGATTTCCAGTTGGTTCCTCGCGAATCCACGAATTTAGCTGCTGTCCCTGTTTCTGGTGCGGTGACAAATTCGGCGGTGACGGGTGTCAGTGTTCGTGTATTGCGGAATGGTGCTGTTTTTGCGTATGCCAAACCAGCGCTTGCCGCTTCCAAATTTTCTACATCCTTTTCGATTCGGGCGGAATTGGCGGAATATGACGTGGAAGTTTATGCCTTTAAGGGAGTGGATTCGAGTTTGGTCGTGCGTAGGAAATCGGTGGTTGCGGGGGATGTGTATTATGTGACGGGGCAGTCGAATGCATGGATTGGGCCGATTGATGATTTGGTCTATCAAGGAGAGTGGGTGCGATCGTTTGGCTTGGTTCAGGCGAATGATAATTATGGTCCGTATGTGTTGGCGGATACCTTATGGTCTTTGCCGGTGGGTAAGGCGCGTATTGGTCCTTGGGCGGCGGAGATTGCAAAGCAATTGTATGAATCGGAGAAGATTCCGATGGCTTTTATTAATTCGGCGGCGGGTGGTTCGTTGATCGATTTTCATTTGATCTTGAGTGGAAATGTGACTTCTGGCATTACGGGAGGGGACATTATGTATTATAAGGCCTTAAAATCGGGGACGATTTCTAAGGTACGCGGAATCATTTTTAGGCAGGGTGAAGGTGAGGCATCTGCAGATCCGGGGTCTCCTTATTTGTGGGGGTCCAAGTTTTTGGCTTTAAAGGATAAGTGGACTAAATACTTCCCTAATGTGGAACGGATATTTTTACCCCAATTAAATGTGTATGAATATCAGTATGAGAAGGCTGCGGTGGCGCGTGAGGATCAGCGTAAATTCCAAACGCAGGATCCGAAAATTCGAGGATATGCGACGGTAGGAACGCAGGGATTTGACCGACTGCATTATACAAATGCTGGTTATCGGCAGTCGGCCGTGGAACTTTCGCGCATCATGTTGAAGGACATGTATGGTCGGGCCTTGTCGCCACAAATTTATAGCCCCAATATTCAGCGGGCGTATTTTAATTCGAAGTCGGAGCGCAACAAAGTTTATCTAGAATTTGAAGAGGGTCAGGAGATGGTGGTGACGCAGGATACGACAGTGACGGATGAGGCGGGGCGTTTGCAGAAGCGGACATTGGCACAAAACTTCTTTTATGATGAGTTGAATGCCAAATCGATGGGGCCTTACATTACGAATATAGAAGCTGATGGTCGCCGTGTGATTTTGACATTTAATGTGCAGTATGATCGCAATATGATTTCGTATTTGCCGGATTACCACCGGGATTTTGATGCGAAGACGAAGATATTTCCATTTGCGGGACCGTTTTTGAAGAATAAAATGGGGATGCGGGCTTTTGCTTTTTCGGGCTTCCCGATTGTTTATAAGGATGGGCAGTTTATCGAATATTCGCTATTCCCGAATCCGGCGAAGGATGTGGTCAATTTACAATGGTCGAACTTTGTGGATGGGATATTGGAAGTATATAGCATGTCAGGCTTGAAAATATACTCTCAGGTTATTGAGGGCGTGAAATCAGCGCAGTTCCCGGTATCATCGTGGGCAAGGGGTAATTATTTTGTTCAGTTTACGGGCTTGGATGGAAGTAAGGTGACGAAGAGGTTAGCTATCAATTAGACGTTAGACGTTAGACGTTAGACGTTAGACGTTAGACGTTTTGAAGCGGGTTATCTTTTTAGTCTACTTAATATTTTTGCTCCATTTATTTGGCTAGTTACTATTCTAACGTCCAGCGTCTAACGTCTAACGTCTAACTTGTGTAACACCCCCTCCTTTCCACCATCCCGATCTTGGGATAATAATCCATAGCTTTGGGGGCGGCTACTAAGATGATTTTAGCGTTGGGAGTATGAGCTTTCATGTGGTCGATTAAGGCTTTTCCGATGCCTTGATGCTGATAGGATTCGTCTACTGCCAAATCAGCTAGGTAGGTTGTATAAGAGAAATCGGTCATGGCGCGGGCGAGACCTACTAATTTTTCCCCATCATAGGCACCGATGTACGCATTGGCATGGTCCAACATTAATTGCATAGCTTCTAAATCATGTAGAGGTCTCCGTTCGCCAAGGGTTGATTTATCCAAGATGTTGATAAAATCAGTCAGACTGAGACTGGGGTTGATGCGGTATTCGATGGCCATTATAGGATTAAAAAAGGTTTCTATTTCAAATTTAGGAGGTTTGTTGACATGTCCTTGCATCGCGCGCTATATTCGTGGCTAAAATAAAGCCCATGATCGCCGAAAAGTTCGCTAAAATCACGTCAGACGCATTTACGCATGCCCAATTTTTGAATACGCTTTCCTACATGGAAAATGTGGGCGCGAAGAAGATTTCCAAGTTTGAGCCGAAAACGGAGGTTAGTTTGATCGTGCTGAAACATGCGGCGGAGGAACACCGACATGCGTATTATTTGAAAAAGCAAATCAGCAAGTTGTGGCCAACTGGATTTGAAACTTATGCGGATGCTTGGTTATTGAGCCCACAAGATTCGCGGCATTACTTAGATATGTTGGACGTTCGCGTCTGTCAATATGCCAAAAAGGTCCTCGGCCTATCCGGTGCCGATGTCAAATGGGCCGCCTATTTATTAGTCACCTATGCCATCGAGGTTCGAGCGGATATGCTCTACCCGATCTATCAAAAAATCTTAACCGAAACGGGGTCCAACGTGCAAGTCAAATCCATTATCGTGGAGGAAGAAGGGCATTTGGAGGAAATGATTGTACAGCTGAAAGCCTTCTCTCCCGACTGGGAAAAACATGCCGCTATTGCTTGCGGATTTGAAGCGGAGCTGTTTGATGAGTGGATTGAGAAGATTGCTTAGTAAACGACTTGAATGAAGGGCTGATTAATGGGAGCTTAATTCGTTGAGTGATCATTCCGTTTGGGGCCCCTTACCTTTGGGATCACTTACCTTTGGCAATCCTCCAAGGTTTGCCAAAGGTAGGGGGGAAAGTTGATATTTTAGACCCAACAACTTGATAATCTGCTGCTTACAAGCCCATGATGTCATTCCAAAACCTTACCTTTGGCAAAGCTTTAAGCTTTGCCAAAGGTGTGACCGCGCCAGCGGTATGGGGCCCCAGAGACATGGATACTCGAGTCGTATCAAACGAGCCAGCGATTTCATTATTGACTAATTCACAGAAAAAGTATAAATTACAGGGTAATGGGCACAAGCCCAGCTAAACCTATGTCAAAAATCATTGTGATCGGTAGTTCCAATACCGAC
>JACCDM011511743.1_pt1 | contig 11837 bp, 9 predicted proteins | sample 7445851 | NCBI WGS metagenome assembly JACCDM01 (sample SAMN15323438, study PRJNA562643) | freshwater metagenome | isolation source: river surface water | place: USA:Blue River Watershed | collected 2017-08-16
AGATTTATCGCGGCGCATTGCAAAGAGCGGCCAGCCGGCTGAAAGCACAAAGGATGTAATTGCAAACAATCTATGCATGTCTGAATGTCCAACAAGTGGCGTTGGAAAAATAGTTAGCCCATAAGTGCAAAGTCCAGATACAAATAATGCGACACGACCTGGAGTTCCCAATGTCTTCGCGTAAACAGCGCCAATTAATGTCAAAGTTCCACCGAGAATAAAGAACGAAGACATAATTAGTTTTACAGGCGATTCATTTGCCGCAAGATCACTAATGGTTTGGTAAACGGGGTCATAACCTTGCCAAAGAGAACCAGCGATAACCCAACCGAGAACAGACTGAATTGGTCCAATAATGGCTGCAATTACCGCTGGTTTTTCAATTGGTTTCATTCTCTTAAGGCGACTTGTCTATTAGCTACTTCGCAGAAGCGCGAACATACTTGCGAACACTCAGCGGAATGAAGACCAACATGATCAGCAACATGTAAATCACAGACATTTGTAGTGGGTTCTGGCTGATCCATGAATCAGCAGTCACACCAAATTGCACTGGCACACCAAAAAGCTCGCGGGTTGCAGCAACCATCGTTGAAACCGGATTCCATTCTGCGAAATACTGCAAAACTGTTGGCATATTTGTAGTTGGTGCAAATGCGTTAGACAAGAAAGTCAGTGGGAAAACCAGTACGAAGATTGAGCCGTTTGCGGCGCGTGAATCACGAACTGATAGACCAACTAAAACTCCGAGCCAAGACATTGCGTATCCGTAGATGAGAAGTAATCCAAATCCAGCAGCAACATTCAATGTGCCACTATCGGGTCTCCAGCCAACTGCAAGTCCTGCAAGTCCCATCACAACTAAGACCACAATGTTTAGTGCAGCGTCACCAAGAGTTCGCCCGAGCACCACTGCCACACGTGAAATTGGCAACGAACGGAATCGATCAATCAAACCTTTTGTCATGTCTTCTGCAAGACCAACTGCAGTTCCAGCCAATGTGAAGGTCACTGTCTGCACGAAAATACCTGGCATCAAAAATTGAATGTAATCAGTGCCTGGGGTGTTGATAGAGCCACCGAAAACAAATCGGAATAACAAAACAAACATCACTGGTTGGATAGTTGAGAAAATCAAAACTTCTGGAACTCGTGCAAGTTGCAGTAATTGTCTTTTCGCAATTACTAAACCATCTTTAATCGCACTCATTATTTTGCCTCCACTTCAGCTTCGGCAACATGGCCAGTTAAAGAAAGAAATACGTCATCTAGAGATGGACGCTTCAAAGCAATGTCCAAAATCTGAATCCCGGCCGCGTCGAATTTACGGATTGCTTCTGTCAATTCAGAAGCTCCATTCGCAGCTGGTATCGAAACATGTCCGAGTGCTTCGTCGATGACTGGATCAACGGCAGACATTGATTTGAGCTCGGCAGCAGCTTTCTGCGTATCAACAGAATGAACCGATACCTCTAGGCGATTGCCACCAACTTGATTCTTCAGTTCCAAGCTAGTTCCTTTTGCAATCACTTTGCCTTGATCCACTACAACGATTTCATCTGCAAGTTGATCTGCTTCTTCAAGATATTGAGTTGTCAATAACAAGGTTGTGCCACCTCCAACTAATTCTTGAATCACACCCCACATGTCCAAACGTCCGCGCGGATCGAGGCCGGTTGTTGGCTCATCAAGGAATAAAACTTTTGGTTTCACAATCAGTGCCGCAGAGAGGCCCAAGCGACGACGCATACCGCCTGAGAAAGTATTGATTGGGCGTTTAGCTGCATCTGTTAAACGAAACTGTTCAAGTAGTTCAGTTGCACGAGCCTCTGCTTGTTTTTTGCCAAGGTGATAGAGGCGGCCAAACATCACCAAGTTATCCCAGCCGGTCAAAGTCTCATCAACCGCTGCGTATTGCCCTGAGAGTCCGATGATTTTGCGCACTTGATCTGGATGCTTAACCACATCAATTCCAGCGACTGTTGCGTGACCAGAATCTGGAGTTAGGAGTGTGGAAAGAACGCGCACAGCTGTGGTTTTACCTGCCCCATTCGGTCCCAGTACACCCAGAACTGTGCCTTCCGCGACCTCAAGGCTGAGCCCATCTAGTGCGCGAACACTTCCCTTTTTGTAAGTCTTGATCAGATTTTCAGCAACAATCATCGCCAGCCCTCTCCTGCTTAAGTGGGGAGTTTAGTTCCATGGTTAGTACGGCCCATCGGTTATGGCTACCTAGACTTGGGAACCTATTGAGTGAGGTAAAAATGCGAATTCGAAATGGTGCGCTTGTGCGCTTAGCGACGATTGCGCTCGCGACGGTCTTATCTGCCACAACTTTGACTGCAACTCCGGCTAGCGCTACCAGTTGTCCTTCAGAATTGTTTGCTGGCGGAACAGGTGCAGAAGGTTCTCCATTCCAAATCTCAAACCCAGCTCAACTTATATACATCAGTGCTTGCGCGAGTGAGGATTACTGGTTTGCACAAACCCAAGACATAGACATGGGTTCATACCTTTTGTGGAGCGGATTGCCTGATTTTCATGGACAGTACGACGGAGCCAATAACTCGATAACAGGTATTGATCTATCGGAAACTTCTTCTGGCTTATTTGAAAGAGTTACTGAAGGCTCGGTTAAGAATCTGGAAATTTCTGGGACGATTACAAATACTGAGAGTTTCAGCTCTGTTGGAATGGTCACGGGTTTGGCGCAAGATTCAGTAATAGACAACATCAAAGTTATTGCAGACCTCACTGTTACTTCCTCAGCAATAGCAACTGGTGGTGTGGTTGGTTATTCAGACAATTCGACATTGAGCAATCTTGAATTTTCTACATTAACCGAAAACGGTGATATTTCAGCCGATTCAATGAATACAGGTGGAATCGTTGGTTATTTGACGGGCAGTTCCGCTTCTAATCTTAAAGTCAATGCTGACCTGTACAACATAAGTACTTTTTCAAATACTGGAGGAGCTGTCGGTTACTCCACAAGCGGCTCATCTGTCACAAATGCAGAAGTTACAGCCGACTTAACTTCCGAATACGGAACAAGTGGAGGCGTTATTGGCTATGCAAGTGACAGCACATTTTCAGACCTTCACCACACTGGCTTTGTTAAGGTTTTAGATGTAGACGCATTTATGTCTGCAGGTGGAATTGTGGGGTATGCAGGAACTACCTCGATTTCTAACGTTTCGCATCATGGAGATGTTCTTGGCTACGGTGGAGCAGGTGGAGTTCTTGGATACTTCGGGACTGACAGCAGTATTTCAAATGCAACAGTCAGCGGTAACTTGTCTGGTGGCGAAAGAATCGGCGGAATTTCCGCAAATCAACAAGGCGCGATTTCTAACGTAACGTTTTCTGGGACTATCACTGGAACAAAATACCTAGGTGGAATAACAGGCTATTGCTCAGGTTATATTGATTTTAGCAATGGATTCAACGAGCTAAATTCAACAATCAGTAATGGAAAAGTTGATGTAGATATCACCACATTAGAAGATCCAGACAATAACTCAGGTTGGACATTTGTCGGTGGAATTTCCGGGGACACGATTGAATGTGACATCTCAAATGTTTCAGCGAAAGGAAGTGTCACCGGGGAAAACTTTGTCGGTGGAGCGAGCGGATACATAAGTGAAAGCACTTTGACTGGTGTCTCTGCCGAAGTAGATGTGACAGCAACTGGTGAAGAAATTGGTGGGTTTGCTGGCTACCTATCTGATTCGACGCTCTCCAAAGTCTTTTCCAAATCAAGCGTAATTGGATTAGGTGCAGTTGGAGGTGCTTTCGGTCGGGCTTACACATCCACTGTTTCGGATTCGTATTTCGTGGGAAATGTCGATTCGTCTGGGCTTAAAGGAAACCTCGCTGGATACAGCGACAGTTTGACGATTAGCCATGTTTACGTTTCTGTAGCTGCAAGTGATGGCGACATGGACTTAATTGGAATGGGCTCAAATGGTCAGGCTTTTCCAACTTTAATCCAAAACTCAAGCGTGGATTCCACCGAAGAGCAAGCAAATGAAGTCACCTACTTAGATGCCACACAAATGAAAAATACCGCTAACTTCGCGGCTAAGGGCTGGAATTTTTCAAATGTTTGGGCAGTCATGAAAAACGTAAATGACGGAATGCCCATCCTTCGTGCTGCGATTCCAGATGGCGCATGCAGTGTCAAGAAATTCGCTACCTTCTATTTCAAAAAAGGGAACTTCAAACTAGATGCTAAATCAAAGAAGAAAATCAAAGCTCTAGCAAAAACAATAGCGAACAGCCCGTGCACTTCAATAAAGGTAAATGGCTTCACATCAATTTTTGAAAAAGGATCGAAGAAATCGCCGAAATCAGTGCTAAAGAAAATTGCTGGAAAGCGAATAGGTGCTGTCTTGAATCTGTTGAAGCCTAAATTAGATGCAGTTCGCGATGGGTACCAAGTAACTTCATTCAATGGATTCAAAGCCAAGCAAATTGGTAAGTACAAAACCAAGAGCGGTCAAAACAAGAATCGAAGAGTGGAAATTCAATTGCTCGGTTAAGCGAGCCAAGCCCTCGGATATTTTTGAATGAAATTATCTGCAATCTTCAGATACCCAGCGGCATCTGGATGAATGCCGTCGGGTAAGGACTGCGCTTCAACTTCATTGAAGAGTTTTAGCCCATCCAAATAAAAAATATTTGGATCTGTTAAAGCTCGGGCAGCAACTATTTCTTCGAGAGCTTTTCGTATCCCGCGCAACGTGAGCTCACCAATCCAACTATGAGTTTCGCTGAATTGTTGACCTTCGATTTTGCCATCAGCATTTGTAGATGAAGGTCCTGGATTGTTTTCATGAGCGGGGCAACAGATTGGTGAAATCACAAGAATTTTTGCAGTTGGATTTCCTTCACGAATGGTGTCTATGAAACCGTGCACTGCGGGTGCAAAAGTTGTCGCCGTGTGGTTTGCACCGTTCACAATGTTGATTCCAACTTTTAGACTAATTAAGTCTGCGGGCAAGTCTCGAATTGTGCGAGCAGCAAACTGTTCAAGGTTTGCACATCCACTCATTGCTAAGTTGTAAAGATCTAGTCCTAGTTTTCTCGCTACTGCTACCGGCCAAACACCAATCGGCGAATCGGCATCTTCACAATGACTAATTGAGCTTCCGTAATGCACCCAACTCGGCTGATGAGTTGTTTCCGCTGGTTTCCAATCCGCATTTGCTTCAAGATTGATCACTTCAATCGGACAGTTCTGAGGCAACCAAATCTGCACAAATCGAGGAGCTGAAGTAGGAGAAAGACTAAAAACCGCTATCGAATCTTCACCATCAACAATTTCGGCAACTTCCATTCCTTTCCAAACCCGCAAATCACCATTTGTGTGCGAAATGCTGTGTTCAAAATCGCATATTGTTATTGAGATTGTTGATGGCCCTGCAATCCAGTTGAACTCAGGTGAGCTGTCACGCAATGAACGATATGTAAGCGTTATTTGAGTCGCTTCAGTTTCGATTTCAAAGCGGGCTCCAGAAAGACGCTCTGCCATTTTTCTGATGTTAGAACTGGCTTGTTGAGTTTCGTAAGTCCAGGCTGGGAGCCGGCTGAAGGACAAACCCCGACTAGGGAGAAAAGTTTGTGCGACTCCTCGAACACTCTGCCGGAGCTTCTCTTCTAATGCTAGATCCATCGCGGGACTATTCATGACTATAGAGACTTTCTGTAAAGCAAGATGCGCTTAGGAACTCGGTTGCCGACTACTTCGTAATCCTCATGGCGGACGGTCTTCCAAACTCCATTGATGTCGGTGTTTAAAAGTTCATCTCGGTACCCGGTGTTTACTAGCACTTCAATTTTAGATTTGCCGTGTGAACGAGTGAAAACCATCGCATGATTCTTAAGTTCTTCTACTTTTAAGTCGCCATGACTCAGAGCCTTCATCTGCCGCATCCGAATCCATTCACGTGTGAACGAATGCGTAACTGCTTGGTCATGATTCAATTCTTTTGGAAAAGAAGTTCTGCATCCGGGATCGTTTTCTCCAGGAGTCGCAAGTTCTGTTCCATAGTAAACAATCGGAATTCCTGGCATCAAAATGTTCAATGCAAAACCAATCAAGAAGGCTTCATAATCATGTTTGCATTGTGTGAGAAAGCGAGCGGTGTCGTGACTATCTACAAAATTCCAAAGCAAACTGCCATCACTCCAGGATTGCGCGTATCTAGTCACATCAAGAATGAAGTCTTCTGAGTCGCACCGCATATGGACTGTGTAGTCCAGGATTCGGTTGCCGGTTTTGTAGTTTTGTACTGATTCAAAATGTTTAGCGAAAGTCCAGTCTGTCCAGGCTTCTGCAACTATGAATTGCGCTGAAGGGATGTGCTTTGTCATCTTACGCAACTTTTTCCAAACCGAGTTGTCAACTTTGTATGGAACATCAAATCGCCAGCCAGCAATTCCAAACTTGTCCCAGTGCTCCATTACGGATGCAATATGTTTTAAAACATGCTTATTTTCGAGATTAAGTTTCGGAAGGGACTGCGCACTCCCAAAAGTTTGGTATGAACCATCTTGGTAAATGAAAAATTGATCTGCAAGCTTTTTGTCACCGTGCATTGCGGCTACGAAATCTGGATAGTGGTCGCCAACATGATTGAAAACGCCATCAATAATTACACCCATGCCGAGAGCCTTGGCTTTCGAGACTAATTGCCGGAAATCTTCTTCAGTGCCTAAGAGCGGATCAATTTTCATGTAATCATGTGCGTCATACCGGTGATTTGAGTGAGCACTGAATATCGGGTTGAAATAAATATTTTTAGCACCAAGGTCAGCAATGTATTCAAGCCGATTTGTGATTCCTCTTAAGTTTCCACCAAAGAAATTTTGTGGGGTGGGCTCAGAATTCCAATCCACTAATTCTCGATCCGAAGCCACGCTTTCATCACGCGCAAACCTGTCTGGGAATATTTGATAAACCGCACCAGCTCTAAGCTGGTCAAATTTGTCCGATGACGTTGCGCTGTAACGAATTTTCATTAACCCAATCTATTAGTGATGGACATCAGATTGCTGTAGTCCACCCCTAGACTCTTCGAGTGGCAAAGCGCAAAAGAAAACTTCCAATCCTTCGAATAGAAGGAATAGCGCTCGTGTTGTTTTCATTAGCCGCTTATTCGCAATTCAACCTGTCATACATATGGGCGGTCGCTGCAGTTCTGTTACCTGACCTTTTATTTCCAAAGAAGTTTCGTGAGAATCGAAAAGTGGAAATTGTCTACGACCTTTTGCACACCTATCCACTTCCTTGTATTGCAATGTTCTTGTCAGTGGTGACAGATTTCAGATTTGAACATGCAAGTACCGCATACATATTTCTTTGGTTCACACACATCGGCTTTGACCGGCTCATCGGACGAGGCGCTAAATATGACGGCGTTTTTGTAGATCGTCAGTTGGCCCTTGCCCGCCAATTGTTAGGCGAGCCACCACTCGAGGGCGATGAGCAATACACAAAACCAGAACCGCCTAAAACCCCCTCGAAATGGGGCGATTAAGTCCGAATCTATCGGCACCTCTTAAGCAGTTCCAATCTTTTGCGAAGCGCCCTTCTAGCGCCCATACTTGCACCCGAAAGCGATTCTTATCGGGAGAAAAAATGACTGATTCAGCTAAGTGCCCCGTTCCACACGGTGGTCAAACACGTTCTGTGCAAACCCCAGTTAAGTGGTGGCCAAACGCACTTAATTTGGACATCTTGCATCAACACGACACCAAAGTAAATCCGCTCGATCCAGATTTTGACTACCAAGAAGCGGTAAAGACACTCGACTTTGACGCACTTAAAAAAGACTTAACAGATTTAATGACCGAAAGCCAAGAATGGTGGCCAGCTGACTGGGGTCACTACGGCGGATTGATGATTCGCATGGCGTGGCACGCTGCAGGTTCATACAGAACCGCTGATGGACGCGGTGGTGGTGGCACCGGCAATCAACGCTTCGCACCACTCAACTCTTGGCCGGACAACACAAACCTCGACAAGGCTCGTCGACTGTTGTGGCCAATCAAAAAGAAATACGGCAACAAAATTAGTTGGGCCGACTTAATGATTTTGGCTGGAAACATTGCTTACGAATCCATGGGTCTTAAGACATTTGGTTTTGGTTATGGACGCGCAGATATTTGGCATCCAGAAATTGATGTTTATTGGGGTGCCGAAAAAGAATGGCTAGCACCAAGTGATGAACGTTATGAAAACGTTGAAGATGCATCGACTATGGAAAATCCATTAGCAGCTGTTCAAATGGGTTTGATTTATGTAAACCCAGAGGGCGTGAATGGAAAACCAGATCCACTAAAGACTGCCCAACACATCCGCGAGACTTTTGCCCGAATGGCAATGAACGATGAAGAAACCGTGGCTTTGACTGCCGGTGGTCACACTGTTGGTAAAGCACATGGAAATGGCAGTGCTGCAAATCTTGGACCAGAACCAGAAGCAGCTGACATCAGCGAACAAGGTCTTGGTTGGAACAACCACAAGACTCGTGGCATTGGGCGCGACACTGTAACCAGTGGCATCGAAGGCGCATGGACAACTCACCCAACTAAATGGGACAACGGCTACTTTGATTTGCTTTTCAAATATGAATGGCAATTAACGAAGTCTCCAGCTGGTGCAAACCAATACGAACCAGTCAACATTGCCGAAGAAGATAAGCCTGTTGATGTTGAAGATCCGTCCAAGCGTTACAACCCGATGATGACTGACGCAGATATGGCGATGATCAAAGATCCGATTTATCGAAAGATTTCTGAGCGTTTCCGTGACGATCAGGATTACTTCAGCGAAGTATTCGCACGCGCTTGGTTCAAACTAACTCACCGCGACATGGGTCCAAAAGTTCGTTACATCGGTCCAGAAGTTCCAACGGAAGATTTGATTTGGCAAGATCCAGTTCCAGCCGGAAACAGCAAATACGATGTTGATGCTGTTAAAGCAAAGATTGCCGCAAGTGGTCTAAGCGTTGCTGACATGGTGTCAACCGCTTGGGATAGTGCCCGCACTTTCCGTGGCTCTGACTTCCGCGGTGGAGCAAACGGTGCACGAATTCGCCTAGAGCCACAACGCAATTGGGAAGGCAACGAGCCAGAACGCTTAAACAAGGTACTGGCGGTACTCGAACCAATCGCCAAGGAATTCAACATCAGTGTTGCAGACGTAATTGTGTTGGCTGGAAATGTTGGCGTTGAAAAAGCTGCGAAAGCGGCCGGCTTCGACGTAACCGTGCCATTTGCACCAGGTCGTGGTGACGCGACAGCAGAACAAACTGATGCCGAATCATTCGAGGTTCTTGAACCAATTCATGATGGCTACCGCAACTGGGTTAAGAAGAACTACATGGTTAGCCCTGAAGAATTGTTGCTTGATCGCACACAACTTATGGGCCTCACTGCTCCAGAAATGACAGTGCTCATCGGCGGTATGCGTGCGCTTGGCACCAATCACGGTGGAACTAAGCACGGCGTATTCACGGATCGCGAAGGTCAACTAACCACTGACTTCTTTGTGAACCTCACAGACATGGCTTACGTATGGGAACCAGCCGGTGAAAACCTCTACAACATTCGCTCTCGTAAAGATGGCAAAGTGAAGTGGACTGCTACCCGAGTTGATTTGGTATTTGGTTCAAATTCAATTCTGCGTGCATATGCTGAGGTCTACGCTCAAGATGACAACAAAAAGAAGTTCGTAAAAGACTTTGTTGCAGCTTGGACAAAAGTAATGAACGCTGATCGCTTCGACATCTAAGAACAAAAACAAACGGCCTAGGAATCAACCTAGGCCGTTTGTTTTTTATCTACTTAGCTAGATCCCAAATGTTGTCGCCACGCAAAACCACATCTGATCCACCATCGATATAAATGGTTTGACCGGTCATGTGGGTGTTGTCTTCACTTGTTAGCCAAATTAAGGCTTTTGCGATTACTTCTGGTTTCATCAAACCATTTAGTGGCATTGGCACTATTTCGAGCAATCCTTTGCGAGCTTCCTCTGTTGCGATCATGTCTGCAACCATCGGAGTTTCAACAATTCCAGGACCAACAGCATTGATTGGAATTCCAGCGCCTGCCCATTGAGCGGTTGGTGCGACTTTACGAATCCAGCGACTTACAGCGCGCTTTGTGGAACCGTAAATCAATTGCTCCATTCCCCCACCAGCAGCAACAAGTTCATCTGCACGACCACAGGCTTTAACTTCTTCATTAGCTAGCATCAAGTCAACAAGTTGAGGATCGTTTGGCATTAGAGATGCCATCGATGAAGTGACTGCCACTCTTGGAGCTTTACTCTTCGAAAGTTCCGGCAAAATTTCTTCAAGAAACTCTTTAACACCAAAGTAGTTAACAGAAACAGTTGCTGGAATTGGGTGCGCTAGTCCAGCGCATGCAATTACTGCATCAACATTTCCATGAGCAGCTTCAACAGCTTTTTGTGCGCCAAGTGCGCGACCAGCTGGTGTGCTTAAATCTGCTTCAACATCTGCATTTTTAATATCAACACCAACTACGGTTGCACCAGCGGCAAGTAGCAATTCGCGTGTTTTAGCACCAATGCCCGATCCGGCACCTGTGACTACATATGTTCTGGACATTTTGACCCCATTCTGAAGCTTGCTCTTTGGCCTCGGTGCAAGATTAGGTTTATTCCACATGGAATGTAAGTGGCAAAAGTCCTGCAATTGTGTGCAGACTAGATTTGGCCCATGCCTGATAAGAGTGACCGCGCTTCCCACTTCCCTGCTATCGAGAAGAAGTATGGCCAGCCAATGACCTACTGGCACTCTCTTATGAAGGAACTTTCGGATTTAAAGTATCCCGAGCAGATCGCCTATTTAAAAGAGAACCATGGTTTTTCACAAAATCATGCAAATGCTCTAGTGATGTATTCACGTGGCTCTACGACATCTAAAAGATTCACCACTTTGACCCAATACCTAGAGCCGCACGAAGCAGATAAAAAGAAAACTGTGAAAGCCATCTTCAAAACCCTTCAAGAGGCTTTCCCAAAATCAGAATTAGTGATGGCTTGGAATCAACCGATGTTGAAGATTGGCGACGAGTACATCATCGGTGTCTCGGTCCTAAGAAATCACATTTTGCTTGGCCCATGGGGTAAAGATGTGATTTCCGCATTTGAAAAACGTTTGAAAGATTACAAAACCAATAAAAAAACAATTCAGGTTCCAACCGATTGGACGGTCGATAAAAAATTGTTAGTGGATCTGGCAAAGTATCGAATCGCTGAAATAAAAGGCAAATGAATCAGGAACTGAAGCGTGCCTGGCTTGCAACTGCCATCTGGTTCAGCCTGAACTCTTTTGGACTTGCTTCATTTGTCGTTCGATTGCCAGAAGTTAAAAATGTTCTTGATTTATCAAACTCCAAGTTAGGTCTTGCACTTTTCCTTGGTTCGACCGGCGTGCTTGGTGCAATAAAAATTGCTGGGAATTTTGCAGCCAAATATGGCAGTTCTAAAGTAATGATTTATGCAGGAATTTGTTCTGCATTGAGTCTGCCAATAGTTGCACTACTTCCAAACTACCCTCTATTTGTTGCGTCTCTTTTTGTGTCTTTTGTGGCACTGACTTTCATGGATATCTCGATGAATGCTCAGGGCGTTAGCATCGAACATAAATCGAACAAACTAATTATGGGTAGATTGCACGGACTTTTTTCGGCAGGTGGAGTAATAGGTGGATTTTTCGGTGGCATTTGCTCAAGTTTGAACATTAGCCTGCTTAATCAGGGAATCAGTGTTGGTTTGATTACATTGGTGTTCGTTC
>JACCDM010856220.1_pt1 | contig 11834 bp, 12 predicted proteins | sample 7445851 | NCBI WGS metagenome assembly JACCDM01 (sample SAMN15323438, study PRJNA562643) | freshwater metagenome | isolation source: river surface water | place: USA:Blue River Watershed | collected 2017-08-16
AGCGCACTCGAACTGGGTTGTGGTCGATAACTGTGCCCACGTGATTATGTGGAACTACCCCGAGTTGACCGTTGATTTCATCAGACGGACGGCGCAGCTTTCGCGCTAGGACTTAACTGGTGGCGGGTGAAGGATTTGAACCTTCGAAGGCAGAGCCGGGGGATTTACAGTCCCCTCCCATTGGCCGCTCGGGCAACCCGCCATGTTTAAAACATGAGGAAAATTTCTCTTCCTAGCCGTGTAGTGCTGGCGTATCGTAACAAAGAGGCCCGAAGTAGACCAATTCCCAATCTGGGCCATCACCCGTAGAATCACGTAATGAGCGCAAATATCGACTGGGATTCAATCCATAACCTTGCTAAAGATGCGATGAAAAAAGCATATGCCCCTTACTCTAATTTTCCGGTGGGTGTAGCTGCCCTCGTAGATGATGGTCGCTTGATTAGCGGTGCAAATGTTGAAAATGCCAGTTATGGAATTGGTTTATGTGCCGAGTGTTCCCTCGTAAGCGCCTTGACGATGTCAGGTGGAGGACGCCTTGTTGCGATCGTCTGCGTAGATGCAGATGGAAACTTCTTGGCACCATGCGGTCGCTGCCGTCAATTAATCTTCGAGCACGGCGGAAATGAAGCCCTATTGATGACACCAGATGGTCCACAGAAGATGAGTGCGATGCTGCCTTGGGCATTTGGACCAGAAGATCTCAAGTAAATGACACTTCTTCTTAGTGCGCAAGATATTGCCCGCGCACCGAAAGTACTTCTGCACGATCACTTAGATGGTGGCCTGCGCCCGCAGACCATGATCGATCACGCTCTAGCAAGTGGTTACACCAAATTGCCAAGTTATGATCCGACCGAACTTGCGACTTGGTTTGTAAACGCTTGTAGCTCAGGAACCCTCGAGCTTTATTTAGAGACATTCGAACACACCATCTCTGTGATGCAGACCCGTGAAGAGATTATTCGAGTTGCTCGCGAGTGTGTTCTTGATTTAGCGGCAGATGGAGTCGTCTACGCAGAAGTTCGCGGCGCACCCGAACTCTTTACCCGTAAGGGCCTAACAATCGATGATGTCATCGAAGCAACTGTTGAAGGTCATAAGCAAGGAATGGCTGAGGCCAAGGCTGCCGGTCGAGAAATTCGAGTTGAAGCGATTTTGTGTGCTCTTCGCCAAAATAACTTTAGCGATGAGGTAGCGACGAAGGTTGTGAAGTATAAAGGTCACGGCGTAGTTGGCTTTGATATCGCAGGCCCTGAAGCTGGCTTTCCTCCAACAGATCACATCAAAGCCTTTGATTACCTCCGCGCCAATGGTGCTCACTTTACGATCCATGCCGGTGAAGCATTTGGCGTTGAATCTATTGAACTTGCCGTGCGCAGCTGTCATGCAGAGCGTATTGGTCACGGTATTAGATTGATCGACGATATTGATTTCTCTTCTGGTGTCCCAGTGCTGGGCTCACTTGCTCAAGAGATCCTTGACCGCCAGATCTGCCTTGAGATGGCGCCGACATCAAACCTGCAGACAGGTGGGGCGGCATCCTATGAAACTCACCAGATCGGTGTGATGAAGAAGCTTGGTTTTAACGTCACCATTAACACCGATAACCGTTTAATGAGTGCGACTTCGATGATCCGTGAGGTTACCGAGATTTCTCGTGGCTATAGCTGGACGATCGATGACCTACATGATGTCGCCCGCAATGGAATTATGAGTGCATTTATCTCAGATGAAGAGAAGCACGATATCTACAATCGCCTGATCAAACCCGTCTTCACCGAATTAGGTGCCAAGTGATTGATTTTAAAGATGCTGGATTTATTGCAAACCCATATCCAGCGTTAAAAGAGTTACGCGCATTCGGCAAGCCAATCTGGCATGAAGATCTCCAGATGTTTCTGGCTGCAAAACATAGCGATGCCAATGATGTGCTTCGCAATAAATCACTTGGTCGTATCTTTGTTCCCAAGACACCTGAGACTGAGTGGTTTGAATTTAACTATCTCCACGCAGATTCGATATTAGATAGCGAGCCACCAAAGCACACCCGTCTGCGATCTTTGGTTGCTAAAGCCTTTAACCGCCACCGTATTGAGGCGCTACGACCAGATATCTTGCGTTTAACTAATCAACTTTTGGATTCGATTGAAGAAAAGAATGGCGAGTTCGACATCATCGCCGACTATGCAGAGCCGCTGCCAGTCAAGGTTATTGCAGCCCTGTTGGGCTTTCCAGATAGCGATGAGCACCTGCTTCGCCCATGGTCTCAATCGATTGTAAAGATGTATGAGGTAAATCCTTCACAGGTTCATAAGGATGAAGCGAAGAAGGCAGCAAAAGAGTTTGCCGATTACGTACACGGACTTATGTTGGAGCGATTGAAGAATCCAAGCACTGATCTCATCTCAGAGTTGGCGCAGGTCAGCGAATCTGGCGAGAAGCTCTCCACTCACGAACTCATCGCAACCTGCATCCTCTTACTTAACGCCGGCCACGAGGCGAGCGTTAATGGCTTTGGCAATGGAATCGTTGCCGCCTTTAACCATCCAGATCAATGGAAGTTGCTACAGAGTCAGCCTGATGCAATTGCAGAGACGGCAATAGAAGAGTTCCTCCGTTTTGATGCTCCCCTTCACTTCTTTGATCGCACTGCAACTGCAGATACCGAAATCGGTGGCGTTGCGATCAAGCAAGGCCAGAAGATTGTCTCGCTGTTGGGATCAGCCAACCGCGATGAGGATGTCTTTGCAGATAGCGATCGTATGGATCTAACCCGTGATCCAAACCCACACATCGGCTTTGGGGCAGGAATACATTTCTGCCTGGGAGCTCCTCTTGCTCGCCTTGAGATGGCAATCTCATTGCCAGAACTCTTTAAGCGCTTTCCAACTCTTGAATTAACTACTACCCCAGTTCGTCGTCCGACGTTCTCCCTACGAGGCTATGAATCAGTCATGGCGAAGGTGAAGTGAAAACCATGAAGAAGAATCTCATCCTTGATGTCGATACTGGAATTGATGATGCATTCGCGCTGCTCTTTGCCGCCCGCCACCCTGAAATCAATCTCTTGGGTGTCACATGTGTTGATGGAAATACCAATCTGAAGCAGGTAATTATCAATACGCTCAAAGTGCTCGATGCCGCAGGTGCTGGAGATATCCCAGTTTCTAGTGGTGCAACGCGTCCATTGATCGATGAGCCACGTTATGCCGAATATATCCACGGCAGCGATGGCCTTGGAGATCTTGGAACACCTCTATCTACCCGCAAACTCGAGCCCCGTCCTGCAGTAGAACTTCTCCGTGATTTAGTCGAAGGTGCAGATGGTCCTGTCACTCTTGTTCCACTTGCTCCACTTACAAATATCGCACTCTTCTTACGTTCATACCCAGAGACAGCAGCAAAGCTAGAGCGCATTGTTTTGATGGGTGGTTCGGCATCTTCAGGAAATGCGACACCTGCTGCGGAATTTAACGTCTGGCACGATCCAGAAGCTGCTGCAATTGTCTTTAGCAGCGGTGTTCCAATCACCATGTATGGCCTTGATGTCTTTATGGAACCCCGCGTAAGTGCGGCACAAGCTGCAGCGCTGATTGCAGAAGGCACGGAGTGTTCAACATTTGCCGGCCGTTTGATCGAGCACTTCATCAAGCAGGTTGGCCACGATGTAACTCTCGGTGATTACGGCGCAGTTGCTACAGCGATCCGCCCACATCTTTCAACATATGAGAACTTTAAGATCGTTGTTGATACAACATTTGGTCCAAGTCGTGGACAGACCTTGTGCGATCGTCGCCAATGGAAAGATGAAGAGCCAGAGTCAACCCATGCAAAGGCACCTGATGTTCAGGTAGCGATGCAGGTTGATGTTCCAGCGATGATCTCTCTATGGCTAGAGACAATCTCTACTAAGAGCTAAACCCCGATTGGGTGCCAGACAGTCTTATTCTCCATAAAGGCGAGAACGCGCTGTGGGTTAGCCCCATCTTTAAAGGTTGAGATTCTCTTCAAGTTATCTGCTCCGGCAACGCGTGTTTCTTTCTCTTGCGCTGCTGTAAGTCCGGTTGCATCGATGCCATCGATATCCATGTGAGAGGCAGCCCACGGAGCAAGTTCGGCGGCAGATCCGGTGAGGATGTTAACTACTCCCCCAGGAACATCGCTGGTGCCGATGACTTCACTTAATGTGATTGCAGTTAATGGGTACTTTTCGCTAGCAACAACGATCGCTGTATTTCCACCTGCAAGTACTGGAGCAAGTGAATGCACAAGTCCTAGTAGTGATGGCTTTGCTGGAGCAAAGACCGTAACAACGCCAAGTGACTCAGGAATCGTGAAGTTATAGAAAGAGCCCGAAACAGCATTAGTTGAGCCGTAGATTGAACCAATCTTGTCGCACCATCCTGAGTACCAGACCCAGAGATCGATCGCCTCTTCTACCTGCTTCTTTGCAGCAGCTGGAGTAAGACCTTCGAGGGCAACGATTTCATCGACGAACTGTGCGCTACGACCTTCCATCATCTCTGCAATGCGATAGAGAATCTGTCCGCGGTTAAATGCTGTTGCTCCCGCCCAACCACCATGAGCGCTACGTGCGGCAACGACTGCATCGCGCAAATCTTTACGTGAAGCAAGTGAAGGGTTTGCAATGAAGTTACCCTTTGCATCTTTAACTTCGTAGGTGCGACCTGATTCGCTACGTGGGAATGCTCCACCGATAAAGAGTTTGTAGGTCTTCTTCACATCGATACGTGACTTTGAATTCGACATTACTTTGCTCCCTTCAGGTAAGCAGCAAGTCCGTGGCGTCCGCCCTCACGACCCCAACCAGATTCCTTATATCCGCCGAATGGGCTGGCTGGATCAAATTTATTAAATGTATTGGCCCAGATAACTCCTGCGCGAAGATGCTTGGCAGTCCACAAGATGCGCGACCCCTTATCTGTCCAAACACCAGCAGAGAGACCAAACGGTGTGTTATTCGCCTTTTCAATTGCTTCCTGCGGAGTTCTAAACGAGATAACGGAAAGTACTGGTCCGAAGATCTCTTCGCGTGCGATGCGGTGCGCTTGGGTAACGCCGGTAAAGAATGTTGGTGGATACCAGAAGCCCTTTGCTGGGATGGTGCATGAGGCCGAGAAGCGCTCTGCACCTTCTGTATCTCCTGAGAGGGCAAGTTCTGTAATCTTCTCAAGCTGTTCGCGAGAGTTGATGGCACCGATATCTGTGTTCTTATCGAGTGGGTCACCCAGACGAATCTGCGACATGCGGCGCTTGAGTTTTTCAAGTAACTCATCCTGAATGTTTTCTTGAACAAGTAGGCGGGATCCTGCACAGCAGACATGGCCTTGGTTGAAGAAGATGCCGTTAACAATTCCTTCTACAGTCTCATCAAGTGGTGCATCTTCAAAGACAATATTTGCACCCTTGCCACCGAGTTCCAGTGTCAGGCCCTTACCTGTGCCAGCAACTGAGCGAGCAATCAGCTTTCCGACATCAGTTGATCCGGTAAATGCGATCTTGTTAATTCCTGGGTGGTTAACGATTGCAGCACCTGTTGCGCCATCGCCGGTGACGATATTGACCACACCTGCTGGAAGTTCTGCCTGCTGACAGACTTGCGCAAAGAGAAGTGCGGTCAGCGGTGTTGTTTCAGCGGGCTTTAATACAACTGTATTTCCCGTAGCAAGTGCTGGTGCAACTTTCCACGCAAGCATTAATAGCGGGAAGTTCCACGGAATGATCTGTCCAACAACGCCATATGGTTTTGGATTATTTCCAACGCCTGCATGCTCTAACTTATCGGCCCACCCTGCATGGTAGAAAAAGTGTGCAGCAGATAATGGAATATCGATATCGCGAGTTTCCCGAATAGGCTTTCCGTTATCCATTGTTTCAAGGACTGCAAATTCACGAGCGCGCTCTTGCATGATGCGTGCGATGCGATAGAGATACTTACCGCGCTCAGATGGAGCCATCTTCGACCAGACCTTAAGGCCCTCTTGAGCAGCCTTTACAGCCTTATCAACATCGGCCTTCTCAGCGTATGCAATCTTTGCAAGGACCTCTTCAGTTGCAGGATTAACGGTAGTAAATGTTTTACCTGACTTAGGTGATACAAATTTGCCACCGATAAAGAGTTTATAGACAGGATCAATCGTGACAATCGCCTTAGATTCAGGAGCGCTGGAGTACTCAAATATCATCGTCTATTCCTTCACTTAATCGAGCGTCACGTAATTGGCTCCGCCGTAATGGCCAGAGGTCAGCTTCTGTCGTTGCATCAAAAGATCGTTAAGGAGAGCGCTGGCACCGATACGAAATAGCTCTGGATTGAGCCATTCATCTCCTGCAGTCTCCTTCACAAGAACTAATTGCTTGATGGCATCTTTCGTTGTTCTGATTCCACCTGCAGGCTTTACGCCAATGCGCACACCTGTCATCTGATAGAAATCACGGACTGCCTCAAGCATCACAAGAACTACGGGGGCAGTTGCAGCCGGTGCTACTTTGCCGGTACTTGTCTTGATGAAATCTGCACCCGCTGCCATCGCCAAGAAGCTCGCCTTACGTACGTTGTCGTAGGTAACGAGTTCACCGGTCTCAAGGATCACCTTGAGATGGGCCTTATCCCCGCATAGCGATTTAATGTAAACGATTTCACTAAAGACCTTTTCGAGATCTCCTGAGAGGAAGGCGCCGCGATCGATGACCATATCGATCTCTGTTGCACCGTTGGCGATCGCATCTTTTGTATCGCGCTCTTTAACTTCCAAAGATGCACGACCAGAAGGAAAAGCTGTCGATACTGCTGCAACCGGAATATCGTGGCCGCCACTTTCGTCGAGATGTTTACGAGCTACTGAAACCATATCGTTGTAGACACAGATCGCACCGACGTGAGGAACTGTTGGATCAGTTGGATCTGGGCGGATCGCTTTATTGCAGATCGCTTTAACTTTTCCGTCGGTATCTGCACCTTCAAGAGTTGTTAGATCGATCATGCTAATTGCCATATCGATCGCCCATTTTTTACTTGCAGTCTTAATGCTTCGAGTTCCAAGCATTGCAGCGCGTGCATCAGCGCCAACTTGATCTACAGGAGAGAGAGTTTTGAGAAAACCCTTGATCGAAGCGAGCGAGCCATCTGTGAGGGCTCCAGCTGTTGTCACCATGGCTTCATCTTAACCTTGTAGCCTCTTACTGAGAAGTCCCTTTTTCGTTAAACTCACGCACATGAAGCCAACTCCGATAGTTCTTGACTGCGATCCAGGCCACGATGATGCACTTGCCATGATTTTGGCCGCCTATAACCCGGCGATAAATCTTTTGGGTATAACAACGGTCTCCGGTAATGGAATCATTGCCAAGGTCACTCAGAACGCACTATCAATCTGTGCGCTGGCAAAGATCAGCGTTCCAGTTGCAGAGGGTGCTGGGAATGCAATCCTTGGTTATATCGAGGCAGCAACTGATATTCATGGAGAGACCGCACTCGATGGCGCTCCACTTCCACCTGCTGCATTTGAGCTAGAGAAGATTTCAGGTGTGGATCTGATCGCAAAGATCGTACGTGAACATCCTGAGAAGGTAACTCTTGTTGCGACAGGGCCACTGACTAATATCGCGCTCTTCCTCAAGCTCTATCCAGAGCTACGTAGCAACGTTGCAGAGATTGTCTTTATGGGTGGAAGTGCCTCCCGCGGAAATCGCACGCCGTATGCAGAGTTCAATATCTGGATGGATCCAGAGGCGGCAGATGTTGTAATGAAATCTGGCATACCGCTCACAATGTGTGGCCTTGATGTCACTCACCAAGCTCTGGTTACCAAGCCAATCTTTGCCAAGTTAGAGGAGATGGGTACCGAGCTATCAAAGACAGTTATTGGCCTCCTGAAGTTCTTCGCCTCAACATATGACGAAGTCTTTGAGATGCCAGATCCACCACTCCACGATCCAGTGGCGATTGCGCTCTTGATCGATCGCTCAGTCGTCAAAACTCGACGCTCAAATGTGGAGATCGAACTCAATGGAAAATTTACGCGCGGAGCAACTGTTGTTGATATCTACAACCGCAGCGGATCTGCAGCAAATGTAGATGTCGCCCTTGAACTTGATTTTGATAAGTTCTGGTCGATGATGCTTGATGCAGTTGAGAAAGCCGGTAAGGCTTAATCTACCGCTCGCCCATTAGCCTTATCGAAGGCGATGATCTCGCGAAGTGCATCGATAGATGTATTGAGCAGAATATCTAGCGGTGGCATTGGCTCTTTCGCATGAACCATCATGACGCCACCTGCACGTACACGAAGCATTGAGGCGATTACAAAGAGGGCAGAGGCCTCCATCTCTGAACAGATTGCCCCGCCAATCTCCCACGCCTTCCAGCGATTAAGAAGATCTGCAGCAACGCCCATTCGCTCAGGTTCGTGCTGGCCGTAGAAAGAATCTTTCGACTGTGTAATTCCGATGCGATAGCGCGCCTTATTCTTCTCAGCAGCACGCTTAATGGCCATCACCAGATCAATATCTGCAACTGCTGGAAATTCAATTGGCATGTAATGCTTTGAAGTTCCTTCATCGCGAATGGCGGCGGAGATGATTGCTAATTCGCCTGAGACGCTATCTGGCTGAATGTGACCCGATGTTCCAACACGGATAAAGGTATCTGCACCGACACGAACTAGCTCTTCAAGTGCAATTGCTGCAGATGGACATCCGATACCTGTCGATGTAACAGAGACCTTTACGCCATCGAGATAGCCGGTCCATGTGTTGTACTCACGATTGGTAGCAACATGTACGGGGTTATCAAAGAGCGCTGCGATTGGCTCGCATCGACCTGGATCTCCAGGAAGGAGAACGTACTTTCCGACATCACCCTTTTTTAATTGGATGTGATACTGCTTCTCATCGTTAAGCATTCTTATCCTCCTTGATTAATTCACGCACTGCCAATACTGACGTCTCGATCAACGGCTCAAGTGAACCGAGTTCGCCTTCGCCATGCATCACCATGATGCCACCTGCACGTACTCGCAGCATAGATGCGACGACAAAGAGCGTTGAGGCCTCCATCTCAGAGCAGATAGCCCCGCCAATCTCCCACGCCTTCCAACGATCAAGTAACCGTTGCGTGACACCAGAGTGCTCTGGCTCGACCTCGCCGTAGAAAGAGTCCTTTGATTGTGAAATACCTACGCGATGCGCCAGACCTTTAGCGGTGGCAGCTTTGCGAAGAGCCTGCACAACTTCGTAATGAGCAACGGCTGGAAAATCTGCAGGCATATAGTGAAGTGATGTTCCTTCATCGCGTATTGCAGCGCTGACGATTGCAAGTTCGCCGGACTTGGTTCCAGGTTGGATTGATCCAGAAGTTCCTACGCGGATAAAGGTCTTTGCACCGACTCGGACAAGCTCTTCCATAGCGATGGCAGATGAAGGGCAACCAATTCCAGTTGAGGTGACAGAGACTTTCACGCCATCGAGATAACCGGTATATGTCACGTACTCACGATTAGTGGCGATGTGCTTGGCATCATCAAAGTGGCGTGCAATAACTTCGGCTCGTCCAGGGTCTCCTGGCAGGAGAACGTATTCGCCTACATCGCCCTCTTTGAGATGGATATGGTGCTGGAGTTGGCTCATATCGTGCTGACCCTTTCGATAAAGAAATCCATAAAGGCATCGACATTAACTTCCATCGCCACCTTGGCATTTGCTGCTTTACCTGTGGCGTTGAAGTGATCTGCTGAAATCTTCGCTGTTGTGAATTCACCGTGTAATTCGATATCAACGTAGTAATCGCGATATGTCACCAAATCTGGTTTTACTAAGATCGCAGCTGCAAGTGGATCGTTGATCGCACAGCCTTGAATGCCCTGATATTCGGCGTGAAACTCCATATAGAAAGCGGTCGAGCGATCGATAAAGGTTCGGATATCTTCGCGGGCGTTCTCAAGTCTTGCAACGTGTGCCTTTGTAAAGAGACATTGATAGGTAACATCGAGAGGAACGATGGTCAGATCAATTCCAGAGCGTAAGAGAATGTCAAAACTCTCGGGATCACAGAAAACGTTGTACTCAGATGATGGAGTTGCATTTCCGGGATAGTGAATTGTGCCTCCCATTGAGACTACGTTCTTAATCTTCTTGCGCAGCGTTGGTTCTTTTAACAGGGCAAGGGCAAGGTTTGTCACTGGGCCGATACAGAGAATCGTGATCTCGCCTGGGTTTGCATTGACGATATCGATGATGAGATTGGCCGCATTCTCTTGGACTACTGAAGTCTTTGGTTCAGGCAAGATTGCATATCCAAGACCTGTATCTCCATGAGTCTCCTCGGCGATAGATAGCGCACGCACTAGAGGCTCGGTTGCACCCATAGCTACAGGTACATCCTGCATTCCTAGCAGCTCAACTAATTTAAGAGCATTTGTTGTGCACTTTTTAACGCTGGTATTTCCATGCGTGACGGTGATGGCCTGAAGTGATATCTCTGGCATCGCTTTAAGCAAGATAAAGGCGAGAGCATCATCAATTCCGGGATCCGTATCAAGAATGACTTTCATCTGCCACCTCTTCCTTGTGAAATCCCAAACCAAAGCATGAGATAAGTGTGGCAAGCGCGGTGGCTGCTGTCATGAAGTAGAAGCCAGTCCAGCCATCGAATTCTTCGACGATGAAGCCGCTAGCGGTACTGCCAATGGTGATTCCGATTGAGATAGCTGCCCCCAAGAGCGCAAAAGATTCATTGAGCCTGCTCAGTGGCACCAGCTCTTTCATAAATGCATTGGCAGAGATCAGCGCTGGTCCAATTGCGATTCCTGAGACGACAATCCAGAAAGCGATCGTGTCGAGATCTTGGAAGAAGAGAATTCCTGAAGTACAGACCGTCATCACTGCAAGTGAGACTGAATATCTGACGGTGCTTGAGATTTTCCAATGGATAAATCCATAGATAAGGCCAGAGACGGCACTTCCTAATGGATAGAGCCCCACCCAGAGTCCACCATCTGATGCTCGACCGCCTTCCTTTGCTACAGCGATGATGACGACAAAGTTAGAACCAAAGAGGAGTCCCATCGCAACCAATGAGAGCAAGAGTGATTTCACATATGGAATAGCCAAGATTCCACGGCCGTGATCATCCTCAACTTTGGCAAAACCACCGTGATCGGTACTCGTGATGGCAAGACCAACACCACCAATAACTAGAAAGACGATTCCAGCTAAGAGCGGGGATTGAGATCCGTAGAGTGAGAAGAGGAATCCGGCAAGTGCTGGTCCGACAACGAAGGCAGTCTCATCAAAGACTGACTCGAGTGAGAGGGCAGAACTTAACTCTTTCTCATCCTTAAGTGATCGGCTCCAGCGAGTTCTTGTATAGCTGCCAAAATTTGGAAAGGTTGCCCCGCATAGCGCAGCAAGTGCAAACAAGGCAACTATCGAGTTATCGATAACGTAGAGAAGCCCCAATGTGGCTAGCGCATTAATAAGGGTTACCGGTAGGAGAACTGATCTAGTTCCAAATTGATCTGCAAGTTTTCCGATGCGCGGACTCACTATTGCACCAGCCAGAGTATAGAAAGCTGAAGTAATTCCAGCGATAGCAAAGGAATCTCTGACATCTGATACTAAAAATACAATCGCCACGGTATTCATCGCCATAGGGACTCGGCCAAGTGCTCCGAATCCAAATGTCGATGTAGCGTGAGGTTTGCGCATTATTGACGCGTAAGACCCAGCCAAGACTTCCTCAGTTTCTCTCTTTTTCTCTGGATTTAAAAATAGACTAGAAAATTAGGAGTCTATTTCTTGCTGCCACTTGA